>Ga0209343_10000237_pt1 | contig 76790 bp, 79 predicted proteins | sample RifCSPlowO2_02_FD_184026 | JGI IMG/M metagenome (GOLD analysis project Ga0209343, IMG submission 184026) | Groundwater microbial communities from Rifle, Colorado - Rifle CSP2_plank lowO2_0.2 (SPAdes) (version 2) | ecosystem: Environmental > Aquatic > Deep subsurface > Groundwater | place...
TGCAGACATTCCAATTTCTGTTGGTTCAAAAAACGGCGCCACCCTTCCTTGAATAAGATAACAAATCTTCCCAATCTCATCATCATCCGATTCTTTGAAAAGCTTCGACAAAATATCCACCAGCTCCAAGCGCTTAGAAGTCGCCTCCAACTTTTCGTAATACTCCGAAAGTTTAGAAAATTTCATTTTTGCCTTTCCGCCAACATCCTCACAATTTCCTCATGAGTCATTCGGCGCGGCCAAAGAAGACTCTTGTCCGCGGGATCATAAATCGGTAAGGCACTCTGTGGTTTAACATTCCAAATTCCTCTGACAATTTCCAACACTTTATCAAAACTTAAATTAACTAAGGCTTGCCCGTAAAACCCCAAGCCTACATAATCGTTAGGGTTTGAATCTTTGATAAAAACTTCATCCGTATGTTTAAGACGCCCTTTGGTAGTTTCATCTTCAGGTAGAGTGAAAACATCCTGTGGAGTTTTTATTAACACCAAGACTTCTCCAGGAAATGGAACTTTTTCTTTACTAAAAGTGGATACGAAAGCTCGATTTAACGGCATGCCCCAAACAGATTGATAGTCTTTCTTCCCCTTTTTCGCTGCACTTTCGCCGCTGAGAACACCTTCGCTTAAAATATCTCTTAAATTTCTAACCCATGTTGCATGCGTAAGAAAATCAACTCTTTCAAGGTCAACTACTCTAGATAAGGCAACACTCTCTGGTGTTGGCTTCTGTTCTTGCTGCTCTCTCTTTAAAATTTGTCTAACGGCCTCACCAATTTCCATATTATTTCATTACATACCTTGCGGCTTTGGTTTTTCCTTGCGATGCATCCATAATTTTTATTTCTTATTCCCTAGTATCTAGTCACTATTATCTAGTTTCTAGTCTTTCGTCATCACATATTTCACGCCCTTGGTTACGCCTTGCTTTTTCAAGATCCCTTTTTTGACTAAATCCTGAACTTCCCTTAAAACCGTATCTTCTGAAACCATAGGAAATAAAGTATCATAAGCTTTATTTTCTACATAACCATTTGCCTGTATGTATTCAATAATCTTGAGTTGCCGCTCAGATAACATAACCGGCCCTCCCAATTTTTTCTTGAGGTTTGAGTCAATTGAAATTTTTTCGATCCTGTCTTTTATCTTTGACAATTCTGCGGCAAGACACTCTGTAAAATATTCAAGCCACATGGTTTGATCTCCGTTTTTCTTCTCAACAGACTGAAGAGCCTCATAATATTTCTCCGGATCCCTGTCAAAGTGCTCCTCCAGGGAAAAGAATTGTCTTATGTCATATCCAAGCTTATACAAAGCAAGCATAGATAAAGCTCTCCCCACTCTGCCGTTTCCATCCAAAAATGGGTGAATTCTCACAAATTCATAATGAACGATCCCGCCTTTTAAAACGGGATGAATTTCCGATTCCTCATTAATAAAAATTAAGAGCTCCTTCATTTGCCAAGGGACCTCAACTGTTTTTGGAGGCTTGAAGGCAATATCTCCGGTAATTGAATTCTTGATGACAACCTCCTTATCTCTGTAAATTCCCGCGCGCTCATCTTCAAGAAGTTTTTTAATCACAATTTTATGGAGGTCGGCTATCGTATCTCCGTCTATTTTTGAATTTGTTCTTTTATCTATATAATCAAGAACCTTTCGATAATTAATAACCTCCTGCACATCCCGCTCTCGGGCAACAATTCTTTCCCCATCCAATATTTTCTGAACCTGATTCAAGCTTAATTCATTGCCTTCGATATGGGTGCCGAAATGGGTTGTGCGCAGCATTGCATCATCCTGAAATTTTTTCTCCCAATAAGGAAGAAGCGGGGCATTTTCTATAATTTCTCGGGCTGCCTCAATCGCCCCGATGTTCCTTAGAATTTTATTATTTATTGAAAAAGTGGGACTATACATTTTAAGAAAATAAAAAATCAACCCTTCGGCTTCGCTCAGGACGAGAATGCAAAATTCAAAATTGCAACTCAAAACTAAAAAATTATTTAAACTTTAAATTTTGACTTTATTTTTTTACCTTTAACTTTTTGCCTTTTGACTTATTATTTTGTATTATATCAACTATGGCAATAACCAAAGAGGACAAAAAACAGGAAGAGCAAAGGCTGCATATTGCAGTAGTAAGACAAATGCTTACTTTGGCAACTTCAGGTTTTGGTCTTGTTGCGGCGCTTGCATGGAATAATTTAATTCAGGAATTCGTAAATAACTATATTAAAAAATATCTCCCTGACAGCGCCGGTATTATATCTCTTTTAATATACGCATTGGTTATTACTGCTTTTGCTGTTCTTGTAACAATTCAATTGTCAAAGTTATTGAGAAAACTAGAGGCGCTTCAAAATGATTCTAAAAAATCTTAAACTAAAAAACTTCCGCAACCATAGATCTGCCTCATTTGGACTCTTCTCCACTACAATAATCATTGGTCCAAATACCGCAGGGAAAACAAATATTCTCGAGGCAATTAATATTTTATCAAGAGGCAAGTCTTTCAGGGCAGAACATGATAAAGACACAATTTGCGAAGGCGCAGAATTCACAAGGATTGAAGCGGAAATTGACTACGAGAATGAAAAAATCAAGCTTGCTGTGATTTTTTCAAACACTAACAACTATTTATCAAAGAAATTTTTGGTGAACAATGTACCCAAGAGGCTTTCCGATTTTGCTTCAAAATTTACCTCGGTGCTTTTCACTCCGCACGATATTGAAATAATCGCAACTTCTCCGTCTCTACGGCGCCGCTACATCGACTCAATTCTCTACCAATCAGACAAAAAATATAGAATTGCCTTTTCGCTTTATGAAAAAGCACTTAAGAGGAGGAACCGTATGCTCTATGACATGCGGGAAGGAAAAAAACAATATAAGAGGGCAGATTTTGAGTATTTTGAAAAGATATTAATTGAACAAGGATCAATTTTAACCTCAAAACGAGAAGAATTTGTAGATTTTGTAAATGAGAGAAACAAGGAAATTTTTGATTTTGTGCTTTTTTATGACAAAAGCGAAATGTCCGAAGCCCGCCTCTTCAAATATCATTTTGAAGAACAAGCAGCAGGAATAACATTGGTGGGCCCTCAAAGAGATGATTTTATTTTTTATTTTCCAAAGACAAAAAAAGTTATACGGGAATTCGGCTCTCGTGGCGAAGAAAGACTCACAATCTTCCAATTAAAAGTTCTTGAAGTAAACTACCTGCTACGCGCAACCGGCCACATTCCTGTTTTATTACTCGACGATATATTTTCCGAATTAGACGATACCAACATTCACAAAGTATTCGATTTACTTCCCGATCAGCAAACAATTCTGACCACAACCCACCGTGAATTCATCCCCAAAAAAATCCTCAACCGCGAGGAAGTCTCCATTATTGAATTGTAACTTTGCCATTTGGACCGCAGGACCACTTGGCGAGAGCTTTTGCTACTTTTGGCGATCCAAAAGTAGGGGTAAGATTTTAGGAGTTTTTGACAAAATCCGAAAAGCCGGATCGCACAAACGCCGGATCATCTTCCCTAATAATTTCGTAAGCAAACCGCGCCAGAGGAAGGTTAATTCTTGAATGTTCTTCAAAATACGGAACTGACTCAACCGAACTATATCCCTCAACCGTTTCACCTATTAAACTCAACGCCTCACCCTTTTTGTGCTTTGCTAAAAGTTTTCCAAAGGAAAAATTCCTTGACTCCTCTGAATTGCAAGTCAAAATTAAATCCCCAATCGTTCCGGGCAAAGCGCGCCTGTCAATCGTGTAACCTAATTTTCTTGACAAACGATAAAATTCTTCAATTGCCAAAAGGATAAGCTTAACTCTGGTATTAGTTTTAAAACCTAAACCTTCTGCCACTCCGCAAGCAATTGCATAAACATTTTTAAAAGCAGAAGCCAATTCTAACGCTCTAATTCCCCGCGTCAAGCGGACTCGGAAATAATCTGTATGGAAAAGATCTCGGATTAATTCCGCGTTTTGCTCTTTTACATATCCTATATTAACCAATGTCGGCATTTTCTCCTCTACCTCCTCTGCAAAACTTGGCCCTATCAAAGAAAAGTAATCTATATTTTTTCCTAAAATATCCATGGCAATCTGATAAGGAAGCTTGTGCGTTACCTTTTCTATTCCTTTGGCTCCATTTATATAAATTATATTTTTAAGATTTTTACCATGAAGAGTTAAGACTTCTCTTATTGCCTGCGTAGGAATACACATAATTAAAATTGCTTGATCCGGCAAGTCGTCGCCTTTTTTCCAAAAGGAAAATTCCCTACCGTTTTCGGAAAGCAGCGAGCCGATTGCGCTACCCCATTTGCCGTCTCCTACAACAATTATTTTCATAATAGATTTTTCATAACTATTGGAATTTCATTCGCTAAATCAGAAGCATTAAAGTAAATTCCGACTTTTTGAAATAGAGATTCCCCCGCTCTTTTATTGATATAAGAACTGGCCACGGCGGACAAAAATGCCTCATTTTTGCAACATAGGGCCGCAACTAATCCCGCCAAAACATCACCGGTCCCGCCCTTTGTCATTCCCGCATTCCCCCCAGAAACTCGAACCGACTCAGTTGACGAAGCAACAATATCGTATTCACCTTTAAGCAAAACCACGCAATTATACTCTCCTGCGAAAATCCTAATCTGTTCTTCAACTTTTGAGTTTTGAATTGCAGTTTTGACTTTTGAGTTTTGACTTTTGAGTTTTAAAATCTCGAATTCTCTTCGATGCGGCGTTAATATCGGCATTTCTTTCAATCCGAGCAAAACCTCCGGATCCATAACCTGCAGGCTTCCACCGTCAATTACCCATTTTTTTTGAGGATATTTTTTTAAAAGTCCCTCCGTCAATTCCCTTGTATCATCGTCTCCCTCTTCCTTTCCTTCCCCTCTTGGCAGTCCGGGACCAATCAAAATACAATCTGCTTCATTTACATAATGTTCCAACTGGGAACGGGGAACAATTATTCCGTTTCGAAATTCTGTTTTTAACCTCTCAACAATTTTATTGTTTATCTCAACCGAAGAATAAAAAACCATGTCAACAATTCTTGAAGCAACAGTTGCCGCCCATAAAGAAGCCGCATGAAAAAGCTGCGATCCTCCAATAATCAACAGCTTTCCATTTTGCCCCTTGTGAGATGAGGATGCAGGCTTATAAAGATTTTTAAGCAGTTCAGGATTAAATTCTTGCATAGAAAAGATTATACAATTTCTAATTTCTAATTGCTCTAATTGACCTAATCAAGCACCAAACACCAATTTTTTAATGTCTTAATTGGGATTTTAGGTTATTAGAACATTATTTAGAAATTAGGTTAATTAGAATAATTAGGTTAATTTCTGGGGGTTAGCCTTCTATTACTGTTCCGACAAAGTCACGAAGGGCAAAATAATTTTCAAGATTTCCAAAATTGCTTCCCTTTAAGATTACTACTTTTAAACCTAGCTCCTCTGCTTTTCTTGAAGCAATAGGATCAAAAGGCAGGTTCATACCCGGAACCCATTCATCTCCTACTATTTTTCTAAACTTATTCCATGTAATTCTTTTAATAGATTTGGCGTCAGCATGAATTTTAGGATCCTTGTCATAAGCCATATCTATATTGCTTAGGTTTATTACCGTCTTGATATTGTAATCTTCACAAACCATTGCCGCGCAGAAATCAGTTGACCATCCCGGTTTCCAACCTGATGCAATTATAATAGGTTCTGTTACTTTTCTTATAATTTCATAGTGTTTTAGGATATAGGGGTGAGCCAGATCTCGAAATATTGTTTTGATTAGATGAGCATTAAGTCGGGTGGCATGGATTCCAAGCCAGTCAAGATCTTCTGCTTCAAGCTCATGCTCTATTACGGTTCTTGCTGCGTCCTGATAATGGCGGGTCGTAGCTCCCCCGCCTGTTACGATAAAAAACTGGCGACCCTTGTGTGTCGCCAGCTGTTTTCGAATAAGATCATTAAATCGCTTAAGAAAGGCAATGTCAATCCCTCCGTTTGGAACGATCAATGAACCGCCCAGTGAAATAACAATTTTATCTTTATTCATCTCTCAAAAAAGGCCAAGGTTAACCCTGGCCTGCCCTAAAGGACAATTCTTAATCATTAAGATAGCAGAAATAGCCCTAAATTGCAAGCCTTGACATTAAATTTGCTAGCATATATATTTAATGTTATGGCAAAAGGAGAACAATTTCTTACGCTTGGAGGACTTGTCCAAAACATTTCAAAAATAAAAGCTAATCAGTTCCTCTATGTTGTTCTGCTTGTAGCCGTTTTTCTTCTTGGATATTTGGCGGCACGAGTCCAAATGCTTGAGAAAGATTCAAATGCCCGGACCCCAACAGTCCAAGCGCCTCAAGGTCAACAACAAGCGCCACAGGCGCCTCCCGAGAAAGTTGATGTTACTCTCGGCAAACTGCCGGCAAGCGGGAAAAATAATGCAAAAGTTGCAATGGTTGAATTCTCCGACTTTGAATGTCCGTTTTGTGAAAGATTTTTTAAGGAAACTCTGCCTCAAATTAAAAAAGAGTATATTGATACAGGAAAAGTAAAACTTACCTACAGGCACTTTCCGCTTGATTTCCATGCTGCGGCAATGCCTGCGGCTTTAGCGTCAGAATGCGCAAATGAACAAGGAAAATTTTGGGAATATCATGACAAGATTTTTACGGAACAATCTAAAATTTCGGGGAAAACAGGAGAAATAATATCCCAACAATTAAAAACTTGGGCTAAGCAAACCAAGCTAGATACTACCCGGTTTAATAATTGCCTTGATTCTGAAAAATATAAGGAAGCGGTTAACAAAGATGTAAATGATGGGAAAACCGCCGGAGTGTCAGGAACCCCAACTTTCTTTATCAACGGAAAAAGATTGGTTGGCGCCCAACCCTTCGCCGCCTTCAAAGCAGTAATTGACGAGGAACTAAAATAGCTTATGACTCCTCGCCAAATAGAAGAAACTGCCAAGCTATACATGGATTTAGGTAAATTAACTTTTGCATCATTAATTCTCGGTTTCTTTCAATTTAAATCTGACCCTATTGTTGGTTTAATAGTAGTCATTTTAGGATTGACATTCTCTATGGGATTCTTTATATTAGGATTGAGAGTATTTAAAGAATTAGAATGAACGTCGATAACGCTACATTATTTTGGCTACTTTTTTATATTGCCGTTGGTGTGCTGGGTATTTTTTTGACCTTAGTCTATATTGCTTCAAAAAAGCCGACCTCAAAACGTAGCCGTTAAAGCTAGCATTATTTACAAAATTTCAATAACCTGCTACCGTTAACTTATGGCCAAAAGAAAAAATAGCGGAAAGCAAACTTTTTTAATAGTTCTAGGTTTGGCATTTTTATTGACAAGCATTGTATTTGGACTTTATTTCATCAAAAACTCCCAACTTATTAACAAGGCAGCAGAACAATCAGAAACTGCCAATTGGAAAACATACACAAATAATGAGTATGGATTTTCCTTAAAGTACCCTACTGGGTTTAACATAGAAGACAATTCTACTAATTTTCCTCCATTCAACATTACTATTAAGGACAGCACTAAACAGTTGGTTGGTGAGGGAGGGGGGAAATTTAATCCAGGCATTCATATTCAGGTGCAATCTGAAAAAATGTCTCTTGATCAATATTTATCAAAGTATGCGAATAGTTTAATAGTAAGAAATAAACAAAAAATTAATGGATCCGAATTTACTATCATTGAGGCAACAATTGGGCATGCCAGGACCTTTGCAATATTTAATTAATACGGGTCAGAGCATTATATCCATATCCAACTCATTTCTAGATGATTCAGTATTTCACCAAATCCTCTCCACCTTCACGTTCTCCCGATAAATCGGGATCAGTGTAAACAAATTCCTAGATTAAAATTTTGTTAAACTCTATATATGACTTGGGAAATTAAGCTTTTCGAATCAAAGCGTGGAGAAAAGCCGGTTGAAGAATTTATTAAATCACTGAATGAGAGGGTGCAACTAAAGATTACAAGAACACTTGAACATCTTGAGGAATTTGGGCTCGAAGGTGCATATCCACATGTTAAGAAGCTGACCAGTACTTCACTTTGGGAACTTCGCATACTGGGAGGAGACAACATTCGTATTTTCTATGTCACAATTACTGGAAAAGTATTTTTGCTATTACATGGATTTAAGAAGAAAACACAAAAGACACCTACTAAAGAGATTGCTATTGCCCAGAAGCGTTTAGATGAATACCAGTCAAGAAAAAATTAAGGGTTGACAAATATCGCAATTTTGCGATATAATACTTTTTATGAAAGCTTGGAATGAATTAAAAAAAGAATTACTAAAAAATCCTGAATTTAAAAGGCAATATGAAGAGTCTCAACCTGAATATGAAATTGCTCGGGCTATCATTCGTGTGCGGATTGAGAAAAAAATGACTCAAAAAGAGCTGGCCAAAAAAATGAATACTACTCAATCTGTTATCTCTAGAGTTGAACAAGCTAAAACAAGTCCTTCTATTTCCTTCCTCAAGCGTTTAGCAACAGCTCTCAATACCACTCTCCAAATCCAATTTAAATAATTGATATATTCCTGATTCCTTTGTAATTGCTAATCTCTCTTGTTTTATGTGTTTTGAGCAGTATAAGGAAAATTACTTCTGGCAGTTCTGGCAAAAAAAGGTTCCTCTGCCGGCAATACGGATAAATTTTATTAGCGAACTGCAATTCGGGCAGGGTTGATTGCGTTTGCCATAAACTAATGTGTGATTTTGGTATTCCCCTTCTTGCCCTAGGATGTTAACGAAAGATAATTCTGAGGCTCCCTTGCTCTCAAGCCCTTTTTTCAAGACGAACAGAATCGATTCATAAAGTTTTTTAAGTTCTTTTTCCGATAGACTTTTGCCCGGACGGCGAGGATCAATTCCGGCCCGAAAAAGCGCGTCATTTGCATAAATATTTCCAATTCCCCCCATGTTTGTCTGATCCATAAGAAGCGGCTTAATCTTCGTAACTTTTCTCCCGACTACGAATTTAAACCGCGCGAAAGTGAGATCTTTGAAAGGCTCAGGCCCCATGTCGCGGAAGAAGGGTAATTTCTCAACCTCATCTGCTTTCAAAACTTTGATCCACCCAAACCGTCTCTGATCGTTGTAGTAGAGTGCTGCCCCTTGGTCTAATTTGAAAATTATATGCGTTAAATTGTTCGGTAATGTCTGCCCGACTTTTGGCGAAAGCGGAATATTTTTTGTTTTCTCATCGCGGTAAATCAGTTGTCCGGTTAGTTTTATGTGAATTGCCAAAGAATATCTATTCGACAGCTCCAAAATCAACCCTTTCCCCACTCTTCGAACCCCAGTAATTTTCGCTCCAATCACATTCAAGGCCTCGCCTTGAAAAACTTTTGGGTGGCGAATCTCAACATCCAAAATCTTATGCCCCGCAACATATTTTTGAATCCCTAATTTGAGTGTTTCAACCTCAGGTAACTCCGGCATGATAGTAATATAAAAGATTAAATATAAAAAATAAAAGAGCTATATGGTAAGAGAATTAACAAAATCAAGAATCTTTTTGTCAAAAACTTCGCTTGAAAACTTTTCGGCTTGTTTGCGGCATTCGTCCGAACTTATTTTTGCCTTTTCGAACTTTTTAATCGCCTCATTTATTGCATCAGGTGTATTCTCGTCAAAAAATATTCCTGTTGCCACTTGCCCTGAGCTTGTCGAAGGGTCAACTACTGTTTCGCGAACTCCGCCAGATCGGTACGCTATAACCGGTGTCCCGGCTGCCATTGCCTCAACCGGCGTAATTCCAAAATCCTCATCAAATGAGGCAAAAACATATGCTTTTGCATTTGCCATTAATTCTTGTCTTTCAATATCAGTAACTTCACCTAAAAACTCTATGTTTTTTCCTGCCATTGACTTAAGCTCTTCGTCAAATCCCGCGAATCCTTTACCAAATACCTTAAGCTTTTTACCACTTCTGTTAAAAGCCTCGACAATAATGTCGATCCCTTTTGCCCTCGCAAGCCTTCCTCCCGCAAGGTAGTATTCCTTTTTCTTCACCCCCGAGGTGGGGGCTGCTTTCACCTCGGGGGTGGATAACGAGACGGGTGGATTTATCACCACCGCATCTTTTCTATAAAACTTTTGAATTCGGACTCGAACTTCTTCTGAATTAGCTATGAAATAATCAACATTTTCTGACGCTTTAAAATCTACCATTCGCAAAAAATGATTTGCAATCGAACCAAAAATTCGCATTAATGTATCTTTCTGCCATTCTCGCGCAGTCATATATCCATATAGATAGCGCGGTGGTGTGTGGGTGTAGCAAACAAGTTTAGCTCTACCCTTTCGAACTAGATTTGGGAAATATGCTCCTGTTTGAGAAACAATAATTACATCGAATTTCGAAAGATCAAATGATAGAAAAGAAAGAGGAGAAATCAAGCGAAAAATAGAAATGAGTTTTTCTTTATACGGAATCCACTGAAGAAAGGAGGTTTTAATTCGCATCTGCCGAAATACCCACATGTGAGGCCCTAAATATTCCGGAGCGTATATCGAAGTATAAACCGGCGCCTCAGGAAAGAGTTTGTGCAATTCCTCTAATACCCTTTCAGCTCCCCCATACTCTTTTATGTAGTCATGAACTATCGCAATCCGCATTATAATAATTTCATTTGATTCTCTTTTTTAATTTCCTGCTTTTGGTTAAAAATTTCATCAACTCTCCTTGGGAGCGTCTTGAATTCGTAAGATTCGAGCGCCTTTTTAAACTCGCCGATATCTATTTTTGAGGTCAAACAATCCGCAAAATCACAAACAAAAGGAACATCTGTTACAATTTTTGCCAAGGTTTTTCCTATCTGCGCGGATTCTGCCCCATCTATTAACTTTTGCGCCAACGCTTTATTCTTGATCGCAATTTCATCAAGATGTTTATAAATATTATCAACATTTCCATAATGCCGAACCAAGGTTGCCGCAGTCTTTGGACCGATTCCTGAGACTCCCGGATAATTATCGGATGGATCGCCGGTCAGCGCTTTCAAATCAACGATTTCACGAGGTTCCACATTATACTTTGTTAGAACTTCTCCCTCATCAAAAACCTTAACTTCCGAAATCCCTTTTACAGGCATTAACACTTTTGTTTTATGGTTTACAAGTTGGAGCATATCACGGTCTCCGGTCACTATATAGACAATATTTCCCATGTCCTTTGCCTTTTCCGAGAGAGTACCGATGATATCATCCGCTTCATATCCGTCAACAGCGAATTCCTGAATTTTTGCCTTGCGCAAAATGTCAATAATCGCTTGATATTGTTCCGATAAATCAGACTCCATCTTTGGTCTCTGCGCCTGATATCCCACATATAATTCTTGACGAAATGTTGGTTTTGGCCGGTCAAAAGCCACGACAATATGAGCCGGTTTTAATTCATGAATTAATTTTAAAAACATTGAGAAAAAACCATGGACTGCGCCGGTTGGAACGCCGGAACTTGTAGTGAATGGGGGCATTGCGTGATAGGCGCGATGCACTATTGCCGAACCGTCAACTAACATGAAAATACTCTTCTTGGAATCCATAAGGGAATTATAACAAAAAGGGGAATCTTACAATTGACAACTGACATTTGACATGTGACAAGTTTAGTTAATTGTTAAATGTTAAATGTTTTTAGGGGGAATGGGTTGGGCGCGCGGGCAGAGACTCACAGAATGTGAGAGATCAGCAACAGCTGAAAATAGTTTCAACCCGAAGGCTGAAATAGAGATTTTGTCTCTGTTTTTCCCGCGCGCCCATTGCCCAGTCTGCGATGCTCTATTGCAAGAGGAAGCTTGGGTTTGAGACCCAGCCGAGCATGAGCTTCGGACATAGGGGTCTCCTATAACTTTTGGCTTCCCTTGCAAGGAAGAGCATGGTAGTCGTCCACACGATGAGTCAGCCGGAGGGCTAGAATCCTTTTTGAATGGGAGAAGCGACGAGTCCGAACTGGTGAGAACTCTTATGTGGGTAAGCCTTGGCCTACGATATGGAGAGTCCCCATTGCCCAGCATTATTTGGTCTCGTGTACGCTCATTTTCATCCAAAAAGCAATCCTTGCCCCGTCAGTCAGACTCAGAAGAGATACTTAAGATGTACCATCCATCTCCTCCTAAGAGAGGTGTTTTCTGCGACCGTACGAAAGTTCGGCTAAATCCAACGCTTAGGCGAAGGGGGGCAGGTGACAAACGACCTTGGCGTCCGATGGGTAAACCCATGAACTCGGACAATCGTTGAGATCGTTCACTTGTCATCCAATCGCTTACTGCGAAGAGCTAGCCCTTGGGGGGGTTGACAGGTGGCTGTTGCCGTCTATTCTTTTTTAGGACTGACCCCTGGAATTCCTAAGTAGGATCTCTGTTGTGCATATCCTCTCCTGTGGATAACTTGCTCGGAACGAATGTTCCAGTAGTCCCGACGTTAGGAAATCGCCAGATGTGGGGCCCGGTCGCTGCAGTTGGCGACGATGTCGATCTCGCTGCTCGAGGAAACGATCGTCCTCGGGATGGTAGAAGCGAGATGCCGCATGGGAATCCTCCTTTTTACGGGTAGACTGGTGTTGGCGTGACTTGGCTTAGTCCAGCGCGGGCGATAGGACAGTCAAACGACTGATGCTTTAGACGAATAAATCGTCTCTACACATTATTCCAATCGCTACGCGAAGGTTCAGCCCCAAGGCAAGATGCCGTGTGATCCTTGATCCCAGAAAACCTATTCAATTTTTCCTCAGGTCGAAGACTCCGCACCTCCCAACACATGATTAGAAAAGGCAACCTTCCGCTCGATAGTCAATAGATTCTACCGAACCAGAAAGTGTGATATCGCGAAAGTATCCGATATTTGATTGCCTTTGACGACTAATGAATTCTTTTTTCCTCCCTTCTTTTTTCAACTGTGGATTTCCGGACTGAAAGCTTATCTTGCAATCAGAAATCCACAGCCGAAAAATGCGCTATGCAATAGAAGCACATTTTAAAGGAAGTTCGCAAACTGGATTTTTAAAGTGCCAAAAAGCCTCTTTTGCTTCTCTATAAATGCTTGCAAATCGCATTTTTGAAAACAAATTTGGCTATTTAAAGCAAATATACACCTAGCTTTAGCAAATTGCAAGAGGCCTCCTATTTACGAGGCCAGTCGAAGGGTTTACCATGAACAGAGTCGAAAGGGTCAATTGTCAGCCCGCCCCGCTTCGCGGAGCGGGGCCGGGGTTGTTAATTGTCAGTTGTCAACCTTGTGGTTTTCTTCCGTATTTTTCTTTCGATAAACGGACGATTGCCTCTTTGTTTTCATTTTTTAAAGCAGGCAGGGGAAGCGTTGTTGCCGGGAAGGGCGCCGAGGTCATTCCGTCAATTGAAAGCTTCAAAACTATTTCGAATTTGCCAAGTGAAACCAAATCATTTTCCGAATAGATTTCCGCGAATTCTTTTGTCAAAAGGTACGCGTCATGGGCGCCAACCACAAATGAAGCAAGCGTGCCGACATTTCCGTAAATTGCCCGTTGAACACTTAGCTCGAGCTGGTCGCTATACTGGTTTGCCAAAGTCAAAGACAGGCGATATTTTCTTGCTTCGGAGAGTATTTTAATAAAAGATTCTGTCGCGAAATTCTGAAACTCATCAACATAAAGAAAGAAGTCCGCTCTCTCTTCTTCTTTTTGAAAAGACCTATTCATTGCCGCAAGCTGAATCTGCGTAATAACCATCGCGCCCAAAAGCGCGGCATTATCTTCTCCGAGTTTCCCCTGTGAAAGATTAAGAATTAAAATTTTCCCTTCATCCATAATTCTCTGAAGATCAATTGAAGACTTTGGGTTGCCAATAATATTTCTTACCATGCGGCTTGAGACAAATTGACCGACCTTATTTTGAATTGGAGAAACAGCTTCGGCTTTCAATCTATCCGGCATCTTTGCAAATTCGGCTTCCCAGAAATTCCTGAGCACCGGATCTGATAATTTTGCTACAACTTTTTCCCGGAAGCCTGAATCAGATAAGATTCTCAACGCATCTACAAGCGTCCCCTGCTCAATATCCAGAAGAGTTAAAATTACATTTCGGAGTATGTATTCTAAACGCGGCCCCCATGACTCACCGTAAATCTTATGAAATATTGAGACAATCCCCGATGAGACAAGATCCTTGTGCTGTGAATTTTTAATCTCTAAGACATTTAGCGAAAACGGCCGCTCCGAATCAAAGGGTTCAAGATAAACCACATCTTTCATCCTTCTCTTCGGAATGTAATCGAGAATAATTTCCGACAAATCCCCGTGAGGATCAATTATTCCAATTCCCCGGCCCCGCCTTATGTCATCAATTGCCATGTTCGCAATAAGAGTAGATTTTCCGGCTCCGGTTTTTCCAATTATGTAAACATGCTTTCTCCTGTCGGGAGTTTTTATTCCAAATATCGTTTCTTTATTTTTAAACTCGGCTTTCGCAAAAAAATTAACATCTTTCTTGTCCGCCATAGCCTTGGCATCGGCGGATTTTTCATCAATTTGCCCATCCGCCGTTTTAACTACGGAGGGTGAAACCGGAAGATTTTCAGGAGGTTCTCCAAGCAAAGTTTTGCCCCAGGCAATATTTTTGATTCCGGCAAGCAAAAAACCTGAAGGATGCCAAAGGGAAGCCAGTTCTTGGGCATTTAGCACCTGATACCGCCTTTCAAAAAAACCCACAAAGCGTTCCCTTATTCTTTTGACTAACCTTTTTTTTGCAAAAAGCGGCTTTCTGAAAACAAACTGATTTCCCTCACCCAGCGAAAAGCTTCCGAATGTCCCTGCAAAGTTATGCATATAAGGCAGGGTATTTGGGTTGTCGGATCCAACCGCAAGTCTTACAACTGCTTTGCCTCCTTGAAAACCTGCTTTTTGCATCATCCGAAGCTTCTGCGGGTTTTGTGCGTAGCGAGTTGTTGCGCCCATGGAACTTTCGCCCGTTGCTACATCTTTGACTGCTTGTTGATGGGTATCCTCAATTAAGCGGCCTGCCATCTCAACCGCCTTGTCCTGCCAGGGAAAAGAAGCGGGCTTAATAAGAATTTGAAGAGCCATTTTGACTCCGGAATCCTGTTTTGCAAGAAATCCGAGAAGTGAGGACATTGGATCTATGTCTTTAAAATCGGCATAAGTTTTAATAGGAAGATAAGGATAAGAATTTAAGACCATTTCTCCAACCGAAAGATATTTGGACGAGAGGACTTTTTCCACAGGATCTTCTGTTTTTGAAACATTTGATTTTGGATAGGATGAAGAAATCAGGCTTGATACAAGCGTCTCGCTCTCGGATTTTGTTGTTACATAAAAGAAAATGGTTTGGTCCAAAAGATAAATTTCAAAAGAGTAAGAGCGCGGATGAATATATAATCTTTTCCAGAGAGGAATATAGGGATACGGAAGGAGAGAGGAGAAGATTTGAGTCGCCGACTCAATTGGAGTTTCGTCGTCTTTTGGATTGCGGACTAAAAGGTGGGCAAAAATACTCATGGGTTTATTATACAATTTCTAATTTCTAAATAATGCCGCACTGACCCAAGTCCCAATTGATTCCTCAATTAGGCATTGGAAATTGGGATTTGATTAGGTCAATTAGGTTAATTAGATCAATTAAAAATTAACTTTATTCTTTACCTGAAGGCTTAGCCATACGAATGCTTTTTCTTTCTCCGTCTTTTGCCTTCATAATTTCATCAAACTCTTCTCCTTCGAGCGTTTCTTTCTTAAGCAAAGCCTCGGCAACTTTATCAAGTTTTGGTTTATTTGATTTCAATATTTTCTGAGCCTCCTGATAAGCGATGTCAATAATTTTTCTTAATTCATTATCAATCTTTGCCTGCATTTCATTTGATATCTGAGAAACCTCTCCAAACATCCTTGCCTTTTCAGTGTCATAATTAACCGGACCCAAAGAACTCATTCCGTATTGAATTACCATTGTCCTTGCAAGCTCGGTTGCTTTTTCAATATCATCCGCTGCTCCTGTTGTCATCTCGGAGAATATTAATTCCTCAGCAACTCGTCCTCCCAACATTGTTGCGATCTGCTCAAGCAGACGGGTTTTTGTTTCATGAACGCGATCCTGACTTGGAGGAATCAATGTGTGGCCAAGCGAAAGCCCCCGGCCCACAATTGAAATTCGATGCACCGGGTCTGCCTGAGGCATGAAGTATGAAACAATAGCATGTCCCGACTCATGATAAGCGGTAATTCTTTTGTCATCCTCTGACTGCATCCTCTTTTTCTCAGGTCCCAGCTTAACTTTAGTTGCCGCCTCTTCAATATCTTTCATGTCAATTTGAGTTTTTGAAAACCTTGCTGCCAATATTGCTGCTTCATTGAGCATATTCTCAAGATCCGCCCCGGAATAACCAACCGTTCTGCGAGCAACTTTTTCCCAGTCAACGGTTTTTACAAAAGGTTTTCCTGTTGCGTGGATCTTAAGAATTGCTTTTCTTCCCTCAATATCGGGTAGCAACAAAATTACTCTTCTATCAAATCTTCCGGGGCGCACCAGTGCCGGATCAAGGATGTCAGGACGATTTGTGGCTGCGATTACCACGAGCTGTTCATTTGGGGTAAATCCATCCATTTCAACCAGAATCTGATTCAAGGTTTGTTCACGCTCATCATGACCGCCCATTATTCCGACGCCTCGGTGACGGCCAATCGCGTCTACCTCGTCAATAAAAATTATGGCCGGTTGTGATTTTTTTGCTGTTAAAAAAAGGTCTCGAACGCGTGCCGCGCCGACTCCAACCAACATCTCCATAAATTCTGAGCCCGCGATTGAGATAAAAGGAACTTGCGCTTCTCCCGCAACCGCGCGCGCCAACAAGGTTTTCCCTGTTCCGCTTGGGCCAACGAGTAAAACTCCCTTTGGTGTCCTTGCGCCCATTACCCTATATTTCTCAGGATGCTTTAAAAAATCAACAATTTCGGTTAATTCCTGTTTTGCTTCATCAACTCCCGCAACGTCGGCAAAAGTAGTTTTGGAGAAATCTTTGTTAAATGTTTTGCCTCGGCTGGAGCCAAAGGAGAAAATATTTTCCTGCGCCCCTCTTGCCTGTCTGAAGATAAAGTAGAAGAAAACTATAATTAAGACTACGGGCAAAAACGACGAAATTAGATTTATCCAAATATTTGCGCCTGTTTCATCTTTTACATTAATTTTAACAGATTGGGGATTAACACCCGATTCTTTTAGGACTTCAAAAATAGAGGTATCCTTTTCTTTTCGAGAGCCTGCCAGCTTCCCGTCCTTATAAACAATTTCTAGTTTAGAATCATTTACCGTTATTTCTTTTACTTTATTCTGTTTAATGTCGGTTACTAATTTTGAAATAGGAACCTCATCAACCCTTGGCCCTGAGGCCAGGTCCCCAATTCCCATCATTATAAAAAGCAAAAAGAAAAACAGAAAACCGTAAAGAAGGAGATCTTTCCAAGAAAATTTAAGGCCGAATCTTGCCTTCTTCCCGTTCCTTTTGCGTCCATTCATATTGTGCGAAAATTATAACACAAGTTGAAGCCAGTTAAAAGTTAAAAGTGCAAAGTGAAAAGTTACAGTTGAAAGTTTAAAATTATTTAGAACTTTGAATTTTGAACTGCAATTTTGAATTTTTAATTTTGAACCTTGAACTATTTCAGGGGGTCATATCCTCCCTTGCTCCATGGATGGCAGCGGAATTTGCTTTTGAGCCTCATCCGGAGTAAAATCGCGCCAATGAGCTGGTTTGAATACTTTAGGGACAGAACTAGGAATATAGATAAAGACTTTGAGGCTGAGCGACAAAGACAAATAGATGCAAATAGACAAGCGAGTTTGTCCAAACAACAAGAGGAGTTAATAAGAAAAACTAGGGCAGAGGCTTTATTTCATGGGACTTTTTCTCAAAATCTTCAAGGTCAAATAACTACCCTATTTGAACGAATTAATAGGGAATATTTGGGGCGAGAGGCACATACACAAGAGGGATCATTGGGATATTCGCCTCATAAGGTGACTTATACTGCGACTTCGGGACCTGGAGACAGGGGAGGAGGGAGTCTGAAACATGAAAGCTTTACGAGTATTTCTAGGAGATTTCGTTTAGATAGCAGGAACCCTAACTTTACATTTGATTGTATTCTTGTAGCACAGTCTGATACCGAAGAAGGAGACGTAACAGCTTGTAAACTTCTCGTAAGTCGTTACTATCCTTCTCTACGAAGGTATGGTATGGTTGGGGAAAGAGGAGGACGTAAAGTATCCGTGATGTCTATCGGAGGCCAAATTTTCAGAGTAACAAGAGACGAACCAACGGAAATAAAAGAACCTACTCATGCATCATTTATGGAACAATCATATGGTACAGTAAATGTTTCTGACCTTTACGATACAGTTGAAAGATATGGGTGTGGAAATGTTTATAATATGGTCCACTTTTTAAAATCTACTGGTCTGAAATAGACTGTTAGTCTAAACAGAGAGAGGAACAGACTAATATTATTCCATGGGGTCATATCCGCCCCGGCTCCATGGGTGGCACCGGATTATTCTTTTTAGACCCAAAAGCGAACCTCTAACAACCCCATACTTATCTATTGCCTGATAAGTATATTCAGCGCACGTAGGATTAAAACGGCAAATCGAATCCGTTAAAAACAACGTTCGAAACAATTGGAGATGAAAGAATTCTGTCTTCTTATAAAATCTAATCAAACCCAAAATTACCTTCTTCATAATTTTTGATTAAAATCTTTGATATGTTATTATACACGCATGACTGAAGCAAAAGAAGAAGAACCTACTTCAAAAGGAACCACAACTTATAAAGTAGGTAAGGGAACAATTGTTTATCATAGAGCTTTTAATCAAAGTGGGAAGTTAGCTCCAAGTACGATAGGAGAATTCGGTTTCGGGTTGTATTGTTCGGACAAACCTGAGGTGCTGGAGAGATATATCCCTAAACAAATGAATAACTCGCTTTACGAACTTCAAGCTACTGTTGAAACTCATCACTTTAGAATGGACCTTGAGCCAACAGAATCAGAACTTGATATATTAATAAAGGCTATGACAAAGGAAGGAATAAAAATCGAGAGAGAGGATCTTAAAAAGCGCAAAGGATTAGAGATAATCACACTTGCGGTAGATAACAAACCTCAAAAAGGAAACGAACTGGAAAATCAGACTACCGTGAGAGGTGCCGTTGTGCGGGATGTTTTAACAGCAGCAGGATATGATGGCGTGGCGGAATTTGATGCGAGAAGAGGCGGCATGATTCTGACATTTTTTGAACCTCAAAAAACTCTCGCTTTGTCTTCTTAAATAATAGTTCTAAGCTCTTTTGCGTTGCGGAAGACGGACTACTTACCCGGTGGGTCTTTTTTCAAAGGATTCGAATTGTTCCTGGGGTTCTTGCCATTCTATAGCGATGTTTTTAACATCGGAAAAAAATGGGCCTTTCTCGCAAATCGAGATTAATTTTTTGAGACTATTCTCCTGCCCTTGGGCTAAGACCTCTACTCTATTATCAGAAAGGTTGCGAACCCAACCGGTAAGCCCGAGCTTTCTTGCTTGCCTTTTAACAAACTCACGATACCCTACCCCTTGCACAAACCCCGAAATCAAAAGATAAACCTGTTTCACAGAAGATTAGACGAGGCCCATTTTTTCTCGGACCTCTTTAACGGTTTCGCGGGCGACTTTGCGGGCTTTTTCTGCGCCTTCACGAATTACTCGGTCAACGTATTCCGTATCTTTTTCAAGTTCCGCTCTTCTCTTCTGAATAGGCTCAAGCTCCTTAAAAATCGCCTCCGAAAGTTGTTCTTTAATCTCAGAATAACGAACTCCACTTGTTCGATATTGTTCCTCAAACGAACTTCTCTTTTCCTTTCCTTCGAACAATTCTACAAATTCCATCAAAGTTTTTACTCCCCCTACAATTTCCGAACCTTTTCCGCTGTCTGTTGGGATTTTGGCGATTTTTGATTTTATTTCTTCCAAACTGTCTGTAAGATTTACATACGAACCTTCAACAGACTTGCTCATTTTACCCTCTCCGGTTAATGAAGGCACGTACTGGCCGGGAGTTGCAAATCTTTTAGGCTCAGGAAAGTCTGTTCCATAATCTTGATTCATACGTCTTGCTATCTCCCTTGCGACTTCGATGTGCGGTTCCTGATCTAATCCGACCGGAACGAGACCGGCTTTATAGATCAAAATATCGGCTGCCATTAACACCGGGTAATTTAGCAGTGCCATTGTTGCATGCTCAGGATGCTGTTTCACCTTCTCCTTAAATGTTGGTAAGTGCTGCATTTTGGCAATTGTAGTAATAGATGAGAAAAGATAACCAAGCTCTACGTGCTCGGGAACGTTTGCCTGCTGAAAAATGACGGATTTTTCAGGATCAAGCCCTGCCGCAAGATAATCAATAATAACTTCGCGTCTGTTTTTCCTGAGAACCTCAACCTCATAGGGAACCGTAATCGTATGTAAATCTGCAACCATATAAAACGTTTCGTAATCGGAATTTTCCTGCAATTCAAGCATACCCTTGACTGCCCCAAGGTAATTACCCAAATGAAGTCTGCCTGTCGCGCGAATTCCCGATAATACTCTTTTCATTGGTCTATTTTATCATTAAACGAGGGAATTTACGAAGTTTTTGAACTGGTCTCCCCGGTCTTTATAGTTTTTGAATATACCGAATGAGGCTGCGCCGGGAGACATCAGGCAAATTTTGCCCGGATTTGTATGTTCATAAGCTGTCAAAACCGCCTCTTTCATTGAGGCTACATCCAACTTCTTTGGCCTCAAATTTTCATTTGGCACAACATCACATAATGCCTCCCAAATCTTTTCTCCGGTTGTAGGAAATAGAATTAATATACGAACTTTCGAATCTGAGAGATACTTTCCAAGTTCGCTATAATCAAGACCGCGGTCATATCCGCCGGCAATTAGGGTTTCGACATCTTCCCCCAGCGCCTCAATACCCTCGATTACTGCTTCAGGTATTGTTGCAAGAGAATCATTATAAAACTTGATTCCGTGGTGTTCTCCCACAAATTCCAATCTATGTTCAAGTCCCTTAAAGCTTTTCAAAACTGAAATTATCGCCTGCATATGTGCCCCTGCTAATGTCGCAGCCAATACTGCTGCGCATACATTTTCGAGGTTGTGACGTCCGGCAAGAAGAACGTCTGAAGCCGGCATAATTTGCTCTTCTCTCGTGCCCATTTTAAGCCAGATGAAATCATCGCGCACAAAACAGCCTTGATCAACTTCCTGCTCCCGGCTCACTTTATAAATCCTCCCTTGTGTATGAACGTCGCTCTCGTTTGAAACAGGGTAGTCTCTATTCAGAATGGCAAAATCGTCCGGCCTTTGGAAACGCAAAATGTTCCTTTTTGCGTTTATATACTCTTTGATATCCCTATGGTAATCCAAATGCTCGCTTGTAAGCATCAAAACCACGGCTATTTGAGGACTTTTATCAAGATCCTGTAATTGGAAGCTTGAGAGCTCCAAAACTACCTTAGAATCGCTTTTTAACTCATCTAGAAAATCTAAAGGCGGTTTCCCTACATTCCCACCTAAATATACGTCAAATCCTTCCTCTCTCAGCATTTCGTAGATAAGAGTTGATGTGGTACTCTTCCCTTTTGTCCCTGTCACACCAATTATTGGGCATGGACAAAAGTCAAAAAAGATTTTGGTTGGCGAGGTAAATTCGACACCCTGCTTTTTTATCTTCTCAGCAACAATCGACAAAGGACTTATACCCGGTGAGCGCAGAATCAGATCAAATTTTGAAAAGTCCTCTGGATACGAATCAAATTGAAATTCTACGCCGCGCTGTTTGAGGCCAGAAATCTTTTCAGGTTCGAATTTATCTTCACTTCTTACGTCAACGACAAATACCTCTGCTCCATTTTCAAGCAAAAAATTTGCAGCACTCTCCCCTTCTACGCCAAATCCCAAAACCACTATTTTTTTACCCTTAAAATCTTCCTTTTTCATTCGAGAATAACATTCCTAAATTCTTCTGGAATATTGTCAAGTTTTCCTAATTTTAGTAAATCAGATACGCTATTCTCAATTGTTTGAAAGCTAGGTTTAAACTTATCATAGAATATTTTCATTACCGGGGTTTCATTATACTTACCTTTCTTATATGCGAGAAGAAACGCAAGTCTTACCTCCTCGGGTGTTCCTACGCAATCGAATGGTTTTGTATCTCTCATTCCGAGAAGTTCTTCATATGTGGAAATTAACGCGCTAGATTCATATAGATTCCTGCCAAATATTCCAATCAACTTCTCACGTGGTATAAACGCTGAAAGCAGAGAGAATACGAATGCGCATTTGGCGCACTCGCCGCACCAAAGACCTTCCTGTTTTTCAGTAATCTTAAAATTATTATTACAGCTTGAGAAAACAGAAAAATATTTGGGGTAATGGGAAAAAACCTCGACAATTTTAATTTCATTCATCGATCGAAGCAAGGAGAAAGGAATAATATCAGGAGTAATCCAACTTGAAACATAGTCTTGGAGCATTTTTTCAAATTCATAAGACTTACTCCACTGGTGATTAACTTGCTTTCCAAGATATTCGACATTTCCGTAATTTGCACTTTTCTCATTTGAAAAAACAACATATTTAAAATCGTAAAGCGCGCCAAGTAGAATTCCGACAAAATGATAAATTGCCGATATTGGAATGTGGCCGTTATAGGTATCCTCTCGTTTGTTTAATTCAAACAATAATGGATCAACGATCCTTTTAACTGAAATTTTTGGAACTCCCAGCAGACTTACGATTTTCTCTTGAATTTCGTGTTCTCCAAGTGTGAACGCTGAAAACTCTTCGTTGTTTTTTTTAAGTAGTTCTGCTGATACTATGGAGTCTTTTCCTCCACCCACCCCAAGAAGAGAACGATCCTTTCTTTTAAGCTCAATTGGTTCGACGCTTTCCGTATTTGATGAGAACAGATTAAATTCTCTAAAATCAATTTTATTCCTATAGAAAAATTCCCCAAGCCCATTAATATAAAGGCTGTTCCAAAACTCAGCCTGTTTCTTTGTTAACGGGATGCCAAGTTTAATATTTTGCGGACAGTAAAGCTTCCAATAAGATACACCAAGAACTAAAAGCAAACAATTTAAAATCCTGTTCAAAAGTTCTCCAGGAACCCGCTCAAGATCCATATTGGGTAAAATAAGTTTCTCCTTAAATTCAAAAGTCTCTTCAGGAATCGTTACTTTGTATTTGAAAACCAGCTCCGCCCGGTTGAGATTATTTTCGTATCCGACAAATTCAAACATCCGATCCATGTGTAATATTATATACTTTTCCTTCAAAATGGGCACGGTTTGTGTTAGAATTAAGCTCTGGCCAGGGTAGCTTAGTGGTAGAGCACAGGATTCATATCCCTGCGGTCGTGGGTTCGATCCCCACCCCTGGTACAATTAAGATTTGATCAAACCAAGGGCTTGCCTGAACGAACGAGTGGTGAGTTTATCGAACCATGAAATGAGCCGAGGGGTTGACAAAAGCTGTTTTTTTTATCTAAACTTACTTATTGTTTATTTATGGATGCAATTATCAGTGGCGTAGCAAGTTTCATTATATTTCATCTTGCCTCGCACCCAAACTCAAGGATTCAAAAAAAATTGCCCAGGGCCAAGATAAAAAGGGTTCAACTTTTCCCGAATCTAAACTTTGAAGCAAAAAATAGGGTGTTTCACATTCATCATTGGATGGTATTTACGCCTCTTTTAATTTTGGTACAAACATGGGGAAGGGGAATTTTGCAGTCTGACCTTTTGAATGGATTTATGATTGGTGGAATAGTCCAGGGCTTACTATATAAAGACAGTCTTAAATTCGTGCATCACAATAAGGATTACCAAAAAAAAATAAGAAACACCTCTTACCACCGCCTTAAAAGCCTTCGTAAGCTTTTATAATTTGTTTGCTAATAGCCTCGGAATAATCTAAAATACTCTTACGAGTGCCCGTAGTTCAACGGATAGAACACCTGGTTGCGGTCCAGGCGGTTGGAGGTTCGATTCCTCTCGGGCACGCCAGGAGGGTTCGCATAGAGGCCAATTGCGCGAGTTTCGAAAACTCGAGGGAGCAATCCCTACACAGGTTCGAATCCTGTACCCTCCGCCTTAGCTTCGCCGAAGCGGCTACGGCGGATAAATCCGCTAAGATCGTGAAGGCGAGATGAGTTAGTGCACCTGTAGCTTAATGGATAGAGCACAAGATTCCGGATCTTGTGGTTGGAGGTTCGAATCCTCTCAGGTGCGCAAGTGGGCTTGTGGTAGGCGGAGCCGAACCATTCGACTCCTGCCGAAAGCACTTTAGAAATGGACGCTCTTAAAAAATATATCCTAGATTATTTCAACTATAAATTTACCTCATTGTTTGGAGGAATTAAAAACTATGAAGATTGGCGGGCTAAAAACTATGCCCTCAAAAAGGTAGAGATAAGAAATAAAGAACTGGCTCTTGAAATGGAGAATGATTGCGCTAAAAACGGCGGCTTTTTGACTTATGCCGAGTTTCTACAAATTGATCAATTCGGTGCTTGGGGATATCATTCAAAGCATAAAGATCATGGAATAACAGATACTCATAGCCGCTGGGGCAAAGCAATAGCAGCTTTATTGAAGGAACAAGGAATTCATCATGTCATAGAGTTTGGACCCGGCGCAGGACATTTAGCAATAGAGCTTTTAAAAGAAGCCCGGAAAAAAGGGCTTGAAATCAAATGGAGCGGTATTGAAATAGACCAAGGCCTTCAAGCAGAGATAAGGAGGAGATTTGAGAAAAACGGATTTGAAAAAAATCTTCAAGAGTTGGTTTTAAGTCTTAAAAATATAAAAATAAAAGAGAAATCTTTAGTAGTTTTTTCCTATAGTCTTGACAGCGTTCCCCCTCAAGTATTCTTAAATACCGGAAAGCAGAAGAAATATCCTGATTCAATTTTAGGAATAAAAGTTAAGAATGGAATCCTTGAAGAAGTTGTTCTTGACAATACCATTCTTGGGAAAAAAGGGATTTATTTTGAAGATGGGATTTACTCGGAAGACAATGGAACTAAATTTGATATGACATCCTGCAAGCTTTTCCCTTACCAAAGAGCATATATTCCAACTGCTGCTTTTTCAACGCTTAAAGCATTTACGGATAGATTTTTAAATTCATTTTTTGTCATCATCGATGAGTTCCGCGGCCCCACTTTCTCCTGGAGCAGAGAACACCTCTGTCTCCCTCGCGACCTGCATAAATACAAAAGAGAGCTGGCAGATTTGGAAAAGGCATATCGGCTAGCAGGAGAAAATTTGCTTTATTATCCTACTTACTTTTTAACTCTTTACAAATTTATTCATAATTTGGGCTTTCGTTCTATAAAATATGAGATTGAGCAAAAAATGGCAAAAGATCTTGCGGGAGACCGTTGGGTAAGTCTCAAGGGGCAATTTTTGACTTATTCGTTTTTAGCTTGGGACAAAAATAATAAAAGCAAAGAGATTATTCCTCTGGAATTTCCCCAACCCAAATTATTATAGCTCTCTATTGTATAAAAAGACTTTTTCTAATAAAATCACTTTGTGAAATTTGAATTTTCGGCAGGAGGCATAGTTTATAAAAAGCAAAACGCGAAAATCTATATTTTAGTTTCGCAGCACTCTCAGCATTTAGGCTGGGTCTTCCCAAAGGGCTTAATTGGCGACAAAGATCACATTAAGGGCGAAAAGAAAGAAGCAACAGCGATTCGTGAGGTTCATGAGGAAACAGGAGCAGAAGCAGAAATTGTCAAACAAATAACTCCGGTTACATATTGGTACGTTTGGGAAGGAGAAAAACGCAAGAAAACCGTCTATTATTTCATAATGAAGTATGTGGGGGGAGATATAACCGAACATGATTACGAAATGGCCGCGGTCGAATGGATTGAAGCAGACAAAGTTTTAGATAAACTTACCTATAAAAGCGACAAAGACGCATTCCGGGAAGCTCTCCCCGAAATTAGAAAGCTCGCAAAATCCTAAATCTTATTTTATAATTCGAATAGCTTTGTTAAGGTGGGATGGCTGAGTGGTCTAAAGCGCACGATTGGAGATCGTGTATGGTCGTGAGATCATCCCGGGTTCGAATCCCGGCCCCACCGCCAGCTGTAAAAGAAAGTTTGGCGCAAAACTTAAAGGTATGTGGTTTTTATTTGCATTTTTGACAGCTTTCTTCGAGTCGCTGAAAGATGTTTTCAGCAAGAAGAGTTTAAAAAAGGCCGATGAGTACATAGTCTCATGGTCGTTGAGGTTTTTTGCCTTACCATTTTTAATCCCGCTATTGTTTTTTATCGAAATTCCATCTTTGGGAAACCAATTTTGGATAGCATTGTTTGTTGGGGGTTCTCTTAATGTCATCACTACAATACTCTATATGAAAGCGATAAAACACTCAGATTTATCCATCACAGTTCCAATGGTTACTTTTACCCCATTATTTCTTTTGCTGACCTCGCCTTTGATTGTAGGTGAGTTTCCAAGCCTTTTTGGTTTTATCGGTGTCCTATTAATCGTTTTGGGATCTTATACTTTGAATATTAAACAGAGACATGCGGGATATTTAGCACCTTTTAAAACCCTCCTAAAGGAAAAGGGACCAAAACTAATGTTGCTCGTGGCTTTTATATGGAGTATAACCTCCAATTTTGATAAAATCGGTGTTCTAAATTCTTCTCCTATTTTTTGGGTTATTGCAATAAACATATTTATAACATTAACTCTACTTCCTATAATGTTGTATAAATCGCGAGGGAGCATTCAGCAGATTCTGATAAGCCATAGGACATTGCTCCCAATTGGTTTATTTAGCGCTTTATCATTAATATTTCAAATGACCGCAATAAGTTTAACGCTTGTGGCGTATGTCATTTCAATAAAGCGGACCAGCGTGGTAATGACCGTTCTATTCGGCTACTTAATTTTCAAGGAAAAAGGCATAAAGGAAAGGTTAGTAGGCGCAGTAATAATGGTTATCGGAGTTCTATTTATAGTATTATCCTAATTAATATATTCGGCAAGATTTTCTTTAGGTGTTTTAAAATCCGCGAAAAACTTAAAATCGTCCAATCCGAAAGGGTCGCTTCTGCGGGCGGGCGGAAGGGGGGTTTGGGGGGAATTCCGCCCGCCCTACAAATTTTGGGTGAAATCTGTTCGAATTTTTTCGAACGCACACCGCCCTCGGTCGTCATAGCTTTAGCGGAGGCGCACAGGCAACCAGGCACAGTAGCAATATACGAATTATTTACTAACATTGCTAAGATACAATATGGAAGAAAAATCAGAGAGTGAACGAAAAACCTTCCAGACTGTCCGCCCGGAGTTTACGCGGGGGGAGGTCCCTCTTAAATATAGCTATACATTTTCCAAGGGGGAGAGGCTCGATGTCTCCCAAGATGAAAATGGCATTGCTTATATAGGTATAACGAGAGGAGAGAAAAGTATTTTCGATGCATCAAGACTTTTACCCCCAGATTTTAAGTTTGTAACCCCAACCTATTTTATTAAAAGTATCAAAGAATATCGCTTAGAAGATTATCATTATAATACTTCTGGTTGGGCCGTATCTCCAGATAGAAAAATGGTTCTTGTGGGAGAGTTTCGCTCCCCCCGAGATCTCCTAACCCTATTGCATGAAATCGGGCATGTTCAGTCTCCCGACAAAAAATTAGGTAGTGTGACTAGGTCGGGTAAGGAAGCAAGGATTCGCAGCAGGGAGGAAAGGCGTGCTTGGGCATGGGCCATCTCAACTTTCAGGAAAATTGAAAAGGATACTGGTATTGATTTTCGGACGGTTTTTCCTACACAAAAAGAATTGAAGAGACATATCGATAACTATCTTGCATCTCATCGTCAGTTCTGGGAACAGTATCTTGGGAATGACCCCACTTTTTCTTTGGAGTCAAGAAAATTATTTGATAAGGTGGATAGGAGAAGCTAAAGACTCTAGTCTATCGAATTCCGTTCGGATATTTTCAAACAGACACCGCCATGATACTTAAGAAAAAACCACGCAATTTTATGAAAGAGAATTTAGGTTTTCTCAAGGGGGAAGTTGTGGGAAAGCCAGTCTGCTGATTTTTCCATAAATGTAGGTTTGACATATTCACGATAAGGAAGATATCTAACTAAGATTTTTCTTATGTGGTCTCTGTGGAGCTCCCCCAAAGAAATTTTAAGCTCTCCGGGCAAAAAAGCTTGTGTTCTCAAAATTAATATTTCCGCGCCGTCAATTCTCTTAAAATAGAAATCATATAATTCAGACCAGATATAAAAATAATCTTCAACTTTAATCCCCTCAGTTGTTATTTTATAATGAAAATTATGGGGTGGGACTATTGATAAAGCAATCGACAAAAATGCGAGAGCAATTAAAACCGCCATTAGTTCATATTGGCTGAACAAAAAAAGAATAACCTCAAAAAATAAAACCAGCAGAACAATGGAGAGATAGAATTCTTTCCCTTTTTTTCTAAAAGGTCTTCCGGGCGCGCTCCAGGAAAGAAGTGTTTTTATATCAAAATCATGGCCTTGATGGTCGGGAGAAAAGGGAGAATCCATAATCTAATAATGCAGGAATTTGTAGTAAAAATCAAGGAAGCAAAATTAAGTATTAGACATTAAAATTGAAGAATTGGATAATTGATTAAAAATTAGAAATTAAAAATTAAAAATTTCTTGCTGAGCTATAGTTCGGCAAGATTTGTGCTCTCCCCGTTCTTTGCCTCCTTAACATACTGGAGATATCTCTCTGTAGAGGAGAGTCTTTTGTGCCCAAGGACTTTTGAAAGAAAAACAATTGAAACACCGTTTTTTAAATGATGAGCAACAAATGTGTGGCGAAGGTCATTAATTTTTGCGTTTTCTATCCCTGCCCTTTTAAAATATCTTTCCAATGCATCCCTTATGTTCCTAATTAAAAATGGATTTCCCGTTTTTGTGATAAAAAGATAATCGGAAGTGGTATTTGGCCTTGAATCAAGATATCTTTTGACAGCCTCTTTTGCTCTTTTGCTTAAAGGCACATCTCTGGCAGGATGCCCTTCATAAGGTCTTACAGTTAAGCTGCTGTCCTTAACATCCTCTACTCTTATATTCGCAAGCTCTCCGATTCTAACCCCTGTCTGAAGTAAAATCTCAATAACCGCATAAATTCTTGGATCAGAAGAGGCCGAGTCACGAAGGGCCCTATATTCAAGGGCTGAAAGAATTCTGGGCGGATTAAGTTCGTATTTGGGATGCTTTACAAGAAGTGAGGGGTCATCGGTTATGTATTCATTAATTTTAAGAAACCTGTAGAAAGTTCTGGTTGAGTTTAATTTTCTTGATACAGACTTTGGCGTATACCCGCGGGCATGCATTGAAGCCAAAAAAGCCTGGATATCCTCATTTGAAACATCATGGATATGCTCTTTTTTTAATTCTTCGAGAAAAGAAATTAACTGGTCAATATCTTTTCCGTATGCTAATATAGTGGCAGATGCCTTATTTTTTGATTTTAAGAAATCGCAAAATTTTTCTTTTGCGTCTTGAACTTTTACAGGAGTCATAAAATTTAGTAAGGCCTATAATATCAACACTCAAGGTCTTTGTCAACCCCGATTAAATCCCGATCTAATCGGGATAAATCGGGGTCAATTGGCATTATACATAAAATAATTATGAAGAGACTGATGCCTATTCTGCTAATTTTTCTTCTTTTGGTGATCATAAAAACTAATATCGATTCTCTTATAAAGTCTCTGCGAAATGAGAATAAAGTAGCGGATTTGAAAAAAGAGCTGGTTGAGGAGGGGAAAAAAAATCAATTTCTAAAAGAAAAGCTCCTTTATGTTAAAACTGATCAATTTGTAGAGCGGGAAGCGCGGGAAAAACTCGGATTGACAAAAAAGGGCGAATATTTTGTTATCGCGCCCACCTCTACCCCGCTCAATCAGGAAAAAATTGTGATTGATACCAAACCTAACTGGCGCAAATGGCTCGACCTATTCTTCTAAAATACGTTGCGGGGGTTGGAAGAAATCAGAAATTATTTCCTCATTCAAACCGCCCCCATTTTTATCCCCGAACTTGGTTAGTTTTGTGCCTAAGGCCTCTTCTGTAGGATGAAATTCTTATATTCATGGTTTTGAAATACTTCCGTCTTCATCACTTGATAAAGTGCTTTTGCTTTATCTTCTCCCAAAATAGGAGCATATAAACCCAGGAATTTGGTTTCTCCTTCAACATAAAACTGTCCGGCAACAGCAAAGAATTCGCTAAAATTAAAGCCTGCGTATCTTAGAAAGTTTCTGTCGTCAAACTTTGGTTCAAAATTTTGAGAGTCAAAAATCTCAGGTAGCTCCCTTTCTGAAGTTATGCCTATTTGGGAAGATATACGATCTCCTAATTCGTAAGGGGACTGTGATTGTGCCTGAAAGGTATAGTGTACTAGCTCGTGAACTATCATAGACTTAAATAACCTTCTGTCGTCAACCTCTTGGACTTTATAATAATCCTTATTAAGTTCTACTGTTGGATTTTTCTTGGAGGTTTTAGCTGCTTCTATATCACAGAGGCATCTTGAGACTAATGCTTCGGGGCCCTTAATCAAAGCCAATTTTAAAGGCACTTTTGTACCATCTTCAGCAACAATAGGTTTATAAAAATTTGCTGGGAGATTCTCAAGAATTCCCTTCAAGACTTCCATTTGAGTATGATTCCAATCGGTAAGAGTTGTATGGTTTGATGTTGGTGCATCTTTGGAGGACGTGAGCAATACGCCAAATCTGCTTTCAATTTTCTTTTCAATTGATGGAGATTCTGGCACTTGCCCAATCACCAAACCAAGTCCTACCCCAGCAATTCCTTTTAATAAACTCCTTCTGCTTATTCTTGTTGGTTCTGGTTTTGTTCCTTGTTCTAAACCTGTATTATCTTCTGCCATAGAACTATTATATCAGGGTGCGAACTTCCGAGTTCGTTGAGAGAAAAAATGAAGCTAAAAACGATCTGTTGCGGGGGTTGGAAGAAATACGCACCTTCTTCCTCTCCCAAGCTACGCCTCGCCTGTATTTATACCAGAATTATGAGAGAATTATTTAGATTTCTTGAAGAGAGCTTATTTGCTTTGAGATGCTTGTGGCTTTGGGTAGGGTTGACTATCATGTTTTTTAGCATCTGAATATAATCGCTTTAAGGTTGTTTGGTCAAAATCGCCTTGAGCACTTCTTAATGCAATGCTAACGGTAGGAAGTTGTTCTTGAACTTCTTTTAATCGTGCATCTGCGGTAACGAGTCCTCTAAGTGCTACAAGCTGCATTTTCCCGTAATCTGCAAAGCCATATTCACTTCTAAACATTCGTTGATTGGGTTCAATATAGTTTATTTGTCTGCCACTGGGAGTCTGAGAAGTAAAAAGAGTGGAATGCTGATAAACTCCTAACCTTCCAACAGAAGCAGTTCTTACTGCACCTAAATCATCAATTATACCTTCCGCAGTAACTCTAGACCCGCCATATTGTCGTACCAATGAAATAAACTCTTCAAGTGTACCTGCTTTAATAGAGATGCGGCGGCGCATTCCTTCAGGAAGATGACGAACTAAAAATGAGTCACGATGTGATACTTGTCCACCTTTTGCTTCCGTACCTGCCATAGTTGGGGAATATTATCATGACTCTTGTAGTGTGTCAATTATGTAAATGCGTATTTGGTTGTTAAATCAATCCTTAATGTCCTCTGTTGCGGGGCTTGGAAACGAGGTCCTGAGTACTTAGACTTCGCTCAGTGTAAACTTTGCCGAAGGAAAATACGGAGTTATTTTTAAGACAATTCAGCTAAACCTTTTATCTGCTCCTTTAGTGGAGGTATGTCTTCTTTGACAGTTTTCCATAAAATTTCAACATCAATTCCAAAATACTCGTGGAGTGCCTTGTTCCTCATGCCTATCATTTGTTTCCAGGGAACTTCAGGATATTTAGTAATTATTCTAGAAGAAAGGTTTCTTGCGGCCTCACCAATTATTTCCAAATTTCGTACTACTGCATCTATGGTTTTCTGATCTTGTGCAAAAACTTCATACGTGAATCCTTGGATATAGCTTTCTATATTGTTAATTGATGTAAGAATGTCTTCAAGATAAAGCTTTAATTCTCTTTTAGACATAAACAACTTCCCGAAGAATATCTTCTTTTATTGCTGGTTTAAGTGCGTTCTTAGTGACGAGATCTACTTGTCTACCTATAAGCTTCCCGAGATATTCCTCTAATTCAATGAACTTGAACATGCTAATTGGTTGTAAAAATTCAACAAGTATATCAACATCGCTCCTATTTTTATTGTCTCCTCTTGCAACCGAACCAAAAACTCCGATCCTTTTTACAGAATAGGTTGATTTGATAAAAGCGAAGCGGTTATTTATTAAAGTTTTTATTTTATCTATGTTCACTTCCATAATTTTTAACCTCTGTTTTATTATACCAGATTTGGGAAGATATATTTTTATCCCTGTATTCTAGAAACGATTGCCCCTTGAGGCATGAAACTCCGCGGAGGTTAGAAGAAATCAGGAATTTTTTCTTAACCCAAACCCACCCGGTTTTGCAGTTGATTAGTTCCTAAATTTCCAGTTTTAAAATCTTTATTTTCTTTTCTCTGGGCCAACTTTTGATTTGGCTTTCTCTTTTTAAGGCTGCGGATTTTGATTCGAGCTGTTCAGTATAGAGTAATTTTATTGGTTTGTGAGAACGAGTGTATCTGCCGCCCTTGCCATTCTTGTGGTCTTCGAACCGTGCTCGTGGATTGTTCGAAGAACCAGTGTAAAGACTGCCATCGAAACAAAGGACAATATAAACATACCACATGCTTCCAATTATAGTTCGAAACTGATATAATTTACGATGTTAATACGTGCGGGGTAGTGTAAAGCTGCACAGGAGGCTCATAATCTCCTAGACAAGGTGCGATTCCTTGCTCCGCAACAAAGCCTACATCTCTACAAACCATTTGCTATTTTCTACCTCTTTTTGATAAAATACAATTCTTATGAAGCGAGAAAAACTTATAGTTGATAAACGAACAGTCACCGGCAAAAAGGTAAAGAAGCTAAGGCGGGAAGGAATTCTTCCCGCAAATGTTTATGGTAAGGAATTAAAATCCGCTTCCGTGCAGCTTCCGCTTAAATCATTCCTAGAGGCTTATAGACAAGTGCATGAAACCGGACTTATTGATCTGGCTTTCGACGGTCAAACCCTTCCCGTTTTGATCCACAATGTTCAAATTGATCCAAGGACACAATCTCCGGTCCATGCAGATTTTTTCAAAGTAAACCTCAAGGAAAAGATCACCGCCCGCGTTCCTTTAGTTGCAGTTGGTGAGGCAAAAGCAGAAGTAGATAAAATAGGGCTTCTGGAACAACCTCTTTCAGAAATTGAGGTTGAAGCACTTCCCGCAGACCTTCCTGACAAAATTGAAGTAAATGTTGAAAATTTGGCACAAATAGGCGACCAGATTATGATTTCCGATATTAAAGTTCGTGAAGGGGTAGTTATTTTAAATGAGTCTTCTCAAATGGCATTTAAGATAGGCGAACTTGTTACCAAAGAGGTTGAGGAAGAGGCGGCAGCCGAAGAGGCCGCTGCAGAAGCCGCAGCCGCAGGAGAGGTGGCAGTAGCGGAGGCAGAGGCACCCCAAGTAGAAGGTGAAAAACCGGCAGAAGAAAAGGCTCAAGGAGAAACAAAGGAAAAAGAAGAAGCGCAAACTGAACAAAAAAAGAGCGAATAATGAATCCTACAATAGGAGGCTTTCCTACCGCATTTCATCTGACTCGAGAAAATCCCCAAGTTCCAGAGCCTCTTTAAAGTCAGAATCTAACCGCAGAGCTTTCCCAACATAATCAATTGCCTTTGATTTTTGCTTCAAAGAAACCGCGTATATTGCCGCATTGTAATAACTATCCGGAACATTAGGATGTTTTCCGATTATTTCTTCCCAATAAGAAAGACTATTTTCAGCGCTTTTCCTCTCTTCTGTAATCTTTAGAAAATCCAGATATGAAAGAGCGCCATAAATAAGCAAAAAAATAAAGAGCATTATTAAAAAAAGAATCGTAAAATTGGCAAACTGAAGCTTAATATTTTCTTTTTTCATAGCGGAAAGGAAATCCTTTTCTAAATTTTTGATAAAAAGCTTAAATCTTATCGGTAATAGTTCGGTAATTTTGCGGTAATAATTTTTAATTTCTGCCATATAATAATTATAAAGGATTTTGTTTAGATTATCTGCCATATTTGAGCGTTTGCATTCTCAAACACCTTTTTAAGCTTATTACTGATATTCTCAGGAGGATAAGACAAAATCTCTATGTAATCTTCGTACTTTGCAAAATAGATGTATTTTGCCCGAGCTTGCTTTATCTCCCGATCTATCTTCTCAGGACTATCGGCAAGAGAAAAGTTTAAGCTTTGAACAATTTTCTTTTGTCCGTATTTTTCAATATACTTTTTGTATCCTGCCGCGGCCGCAGGCTTAAATTCGGAATGAAATACGCAACGACTGCAGTCCTTGTCCAAGACAAGCACATTTCCCACAGGCATATCCTTTAGAAACATCAGGGCTTCAAATTCGGACTGGCTGATGTAAAGTTTTTGCTTAAAAAAAAGAGCGATAAGCAAAAATAAGACCGGGATAAAAATAATTGTTTTTTTCTTAAATACTTTTAAAAGAAGCGCAAGGGCTATCAAAAAACAGACCAAGGCAAATCCCGGCAGATTAGGAAACCTCCTCTTTAAGCCGAATGGAATCCTCAAGTTTTGAACATTAAGAGTTATTCCTTCAGGGGGAACAATCCACTTCTCCTCCATACTAAGACTCAATATATTATTCTTTTTTTTAACATTAATAGATGAATTAAGGTTTAAATTTTGAGGAGGTTCAATATTTCCCTCAAGTTCAACGGATCTATCAAGGAATTTAATCTGACAAGATTTAAAATTAAGCAGGAAAACCTCTTTCTCTTTATTGCTTGATACGAAATCCTGCCTGCCGGCAGGCAGGTCTCCACATGGCAATACCCATTTGGTGTCAGGTTTGATAATTGAATCTATAACATAAGGGAGAGAAATAAATAATCCGTTTTGTCTATTAACCGCTTTTAAAAATGGTTCTTCAAAATCCTTGTGATAAATCCGAAAATCATTGACTGTCAGTCTTTTCTTTTTTGAGTCATATAGAAGGCCTATTCTGTAGTTTGGATTTTGAAACCAGATACCCTTTTTGCCGGTATCCAGAAAGTCGTCGGCAATAATTATTTGAGGCGGCGAAATTCCCTTAAATTCATTTTTGTACCAATTTGCAAAATCTCTCATGGTTAATATTTTTATATGATTTAAATTGGATACTGTTTCCAACATCTGCGCATAATGACCGCTGTAAAAATTTGAGGGCATATCGCCTTCAAAACCAATCGTTACATGGCCAAATTGATTGTTATCCTTGCGCAATGCATAGAAAGATAATAGTTTCTCAAAATAGCTGAAAGGTAAACCAATCGAAGCAAAATCCTGAAGGCTATACATTCCTGATGATGCCTCAGTTGGACTCTCGTATCCATTAACCGGGTCTCGTGCGGCCCACCTAAGCATCAAAATATCAATTTTTTCCTCCAAGTCTTTTGCCGGAAGAGAAGCATTGATCTTTGACGGGTAATAGGGTGTTGACCAATAGGTTCCCCAAACTCTATATTCATCCAGAGAAAACTGGTCGGAAACCGAGAGATTGGCAATAACTCCATATTTCTCCTCAAGATATTTCAATGAAAAAGCGTCTGTCCACCAAGAGCCGACCGACTTTGGATAATAGCCGAATAAAGATTTAAAATCTTCCATTACCTTGTTGATCAATTTTATTCTGTCTTCTTGTGTATAGCCTGACAAAAAGATGGATGCGGCTCTGTGCCAGGAATCGGCAAGATTATAAGATACCGATGAGGCTTGCGCAAAATCCGGCGAAACTTCCAAAAAAATTCCGAATTCCTGTTTGCTATCCATTGATTTTGTCAATTCAACAATCCCTTTGTTTTTAAGAGCATCGTAAGTCAGGAGCCATGTGGCGGGAAGCGAGCGTTTTTTAACTTCATTATATTCGGCAAGCAAGCTCTCTTTTGGATTTTTTGTAGTATGAGAAATTCTAACCGGATTGACTATTGTGATAAAAGAATTTTCTTCAAAGTCGGCAGAAATTTTGAGAGGAAATAAAAAGAAAATTATCAGAACAGGCAGAAATTTTAACAAACGAAGAGATTTGTCCACTTTAGCTTTCCGGCCAATCAGAAATGATAAGCATTTTTTTCTCCAATGAAAGCTGTTCGTTTATTTCCTCCGTTACAAACGGCATGAAAGGATGCAGGAGCTTGAGTTGAACAAGGAATAACGAACTAAGAACTAAAAACGAATCTTTATCGATGCGACCCTTTACATTTTCTATGTATTTATCGGCAAACTCGTGCCAGATAAATTCATAAAGCCTTTCGGCAGCAAGATTGAATTGATACGAGTCAAGATATCTAGTTATTTCCGGAACTAATTCTCCGATTTTCCCAACCCATTCCTTATCGAGTTTATTTATTGTCTCATTCTTCAATTGTTCAATTGTTAAATTGTTTCGGATTTCGGACTTCGAATTTAGTGTTTCTTGTTTCATATTTATGAAACGAGCAATATTCCATAACTTATTTGTAAATTTTCTTGCTCCCTCAAGCTTTGCATAAGAAAGCGACTGGTCGTTTCCGGTTGCGTTTCCGTAGATTAAGGCAAAGCGCACGGAATCTGCTCCGTACTGGACTATAAGCTCAAGGGGATTTACGACATTTCCTTTGCTCTTGCTCATTTTTTTGCCATATGGATCGTTTACGATGCCATGAAACAAAACCTGCTTAAACGGAACATCACCGGTTAAGTAAATACCGAGCATCACCATTCTTGTAACCCAAGCTTTTAAAATGTCGTATGCCGTTTCCATAACCGATGTTGGGTAAAACTTTTCAAAATCCGAACTGCTCTCCAATTTTGAATTTTGAATTTTGAATTTTGAATTTGAGCTACTTTGCGATAGCAAAGTAGCGAACGGCCATTGTCCTGATGAAAACCAAGTGTCAAAAGTGTCGGGATCCTGACGCAAGCTTTTAGAATCACATTTCGAACATTTTTCGGGCGTTTTTCCCTCTGTGATTGTCCAGTTCGAACATTTTTCGCAGAACCAGGCCGGAATTCGGATACCCCAAACAATTTGTCGCGAGATATTCCAATCGCGAAGGTTTTCAAGCCATTGATAATAAACGCTTTCAAAATTTCTTGGTGTTATTTTTATTTTCCCTTTTTTTACCGCATCGATTGCTTTTTCGGCAAGTGGCTTTACTTTTATAAACCACTGCTCAAGAGGCAAAGGTTCCAAAACATTTCTGCATTTATAGCAGGTCCTCCTGGTGGTGTCGTATCCTTTTTTTCCTCTTAGAAATCCTTTTTCTTCTAACAACTCTATTGTTTTTTCGCGAGCTTCTTTTGTGAATAAGCCGTCTACAACACCCGTATTTTGCATCTTGCCGTCGAATCCGATAACTTGAATACCAGAAAGTTCATGTCTTTGCCCTACTTCCCAATCGTCAAAATTATGAAGCGGCGTAACTTTTACTGCACCCGTTCCGAACTCCTTATCTACGAATTCATCCGCAACAATTGGTATTTCTCTGTCAGTCAACGGTATTAAAACACTTTTGTCTATTAGATTTTTGTATCGTAAATCTTCAGGATGAACCATTACTGCAGCATCTCCGTACATTGTTTCAGGACGACTTGTGGCGACAATAATTTCTCCTCCACCCTTAATTGAATAAGAAATTTCGTATAGAATTCCGGCGGTGTCTTTCATTACCACTTCAAGATCTGAGAATGAAGTTCCATCATAAGTGCAATAGTTAACTAATCTCTTGGCGCGGTAAACAAGGCCAGTGTCATACATTTTCTTAAATGTTTTGTAGACAATCGAAATAATATCGGGATCAAGAGTGAATTTCATCCGAGACCAATCAAGAGAAAAACCTAATTTTCTGAGTTGCGATTCCATTCCTTCGCGGTTTTTTTGCACAAAATCCCAAATCATTTGATATAGTGTTTCGCGATCATAGTCGAATCGCGATTTCCCCTCATTGGCAAGATGCTTTTCAAACACAAACTGGGTTTCAAAGCCCGCATGATCAGTCCCCGGAAGCCATAAGGCGGCAAACCCTTTCATGCGATGATAACGAATAAGAATATCCTCGATCGTAAACATTGCGTGCCCAAAATGAAGATTTCCATTGGCATTTGGAGGGGGCAAAATTATTGAGTAGGGACGGCCGGCAGGGTTTATTTCGGGTTTAAAATATCCTCTTTTTTCCCACTCCGAATAAATTCTATCCTCTATTTTTTTATGACTATAAATTTTATCCATGCTGTAGCTAACATTTGACAATTTACCGAAATAGTTAAATGTAAGCTAGCCATTTTAGCATACCATAAAACACCATTCAATTGAGCGCAAGCCTTGCGGATTATAAATCGTAAAGCATATAATACAATTATGGATTCTCTTAAATTAAATCAATATTCAGAATTCCTGGTGAAGACTTTCGAAGAAGAAAAGGACAGGATTTCAGAAAAAGGACTGTCTGTGAGTCCGATTGCAGCTGAAATTGCAGCATGGTACGAGAAACTACGGACTGCTATTGAAAATAGGGATGAAGAGGTAATATTAAGGGCCGCGATCGAGCGAATAATAAGAAGGAGGATGCTTCTTGGCGGAAACGGGAAAAGCGTTGCGATGCCCCTGATCAGAGAACTTGTTTGGGCGAGATATTTTCCCGACGAAAGCATCGGGGAAGAAAAAATTGCGGAAGTAGAACAGACAATTGATAGATATCTTGAACTAAAAGACATAATTCTTGAGAAAAATAAAATTCAAGAAGCCCAAATTCATGAATGGATATATCAGCTAATGTCCTCCGATATCGAAGACCGGCTGAATCCTACTGTAAAAAAAGAGGCAATGATTTCCTATATATTTCATAATCTTTCCAAAATGGTGACAATAAAAGATGACACGCAAGAAATTAGAGATGTGCAGGCCTTCATTGCAATCAGAAAGTCTTACGCAAGAGAAGATTTGGCCTTTTTGCGGTACAACCTTTTTAATCAATATTTTGGCAGGTTGTCTGAGGGCAATATTGAAAAAACCGCACAGAGGTTTTTAGACGGTAGAGACGAAATTGACCGTCAATTGAATTATCAAGGGCGATTTAAAGTTTTTGAATTTGTTAAAAGGCAAATTCCTCCCTTCTTGATTCTTGAGGATCTATTACGAAAACAGCAAGGGAAGTTTAGGGAACTGATTTCAAATCCCGAAGCGCTGGCTGAGATAGTTGCCCAGAGCTGTGAGGAGAAATATTCAAAAATCACTGCAAAAGTAAGACGAGCAATTATTAGAAGTGTAATTTTTATTTTGTTATCAAAAGTATTCCTGGCGTTTACGATTGAAGGGACTTATGAACGATATGTTTATGGAGAAATTAAGTGGCTTTCCATTGCGTTGAACATAATAATACCTGTTTCCCTCATGATTATTTTAAGCTTTTTTTTAAAAGCGCCGGGAAAGGATAATACCGAAAGAATTATTGCCAGAATTAACTCGCTCCTTTTTGATCAAGTGCCCCAACTTGGCAAAGGCTTAATCTTTTCTCATAAACCAAAAGCAAGGAATGCTATGGATACAATATTTACTATTGTCTGGTTTGCAACATTCGTTTTAAGTTTTGGAGCAATCTTCTACGTTTTAAATCTTTTAAGATTTAACATTGTAAGTCAGTTCTTTTTCATTTTTTTCTTTGCAATAGTCACCTTCTTATCCTACAGAATAAAACAAGCTGCCGACCTTTACACGGTTAAAGACAAGCAAAGCATATTGACTCCATTCGTTGACTTCTTCTTTATGCCAATTGCCCGAGTGGGGAGATATCTCGCGGAAGGAATTTCTCAAATCAACATTTTTGTTTTTCTTCTAGATTTAATAATTGAAACTCCGTTTAAAGGTCTTATTGCGTTTTTTGAACAATGGTTCTTCTTTCTGCACTCAAAAAGGGAAGATCTTTCCTAATAAAATTTAAGATTTAAGACTAGAGACTTATGAGTCAAATATTGAAATTAACATTTTTTCTTTGATAGCGCTGTGTATAATATCGTCTATCGTGCTCCTTGATAATTTTCCGACAAGACCCGCATCAGTTATTGTATCCGGATACTCGTCCGTCCATACATCCAACGCTTGTAAAAAAAGACCCGTGGTTTTGTGACATGAAGTAATTTTACAAAAAGAAGATTAAAAAAACAATTTATAGATAAATTTGTTGTATAATATTTTTGGTTTTAATTCGTTGAAAAATATTTGAAATGATTAAAGAATTGAATTTTACAATTTTTGCTGATGGGGGATCGCGCGGTAATCCGGGAGAGGCAGCATACGGCTTTGTGGTTTATGATAAAAATGGAAACACAATTTTTGAAAAGGGGACAAGAATTGGAATCGCGACTAACAACACTGCCGAATACAGCGCAATTATTGCCGCATTGAAATGGGTTGAAAATAAATTGGTACTCGGTGGGCAGATTCAGAAACCACGGATCCAATTTTATCTTGATTCGGAGCTAGTAGCAATGCAGCTGAATGGTAAATATAAAGTGAGAAATGAAAATTTAAGAAATCTATTCTTTACAATCAAAAATCTGGAACGGAAAATTGGAGGAGAATTTTTTTACGAAGCAATTCCCCGCGAACAAAACAAAGAAGCTGATCGCCTCGTAAACCTTGCGCTGGATGGAAATTAGGATATATTAGGATGAAACTTTCTGATAAACTTAATCCATGCCCAGATTCAACATTGAAACTCAAGAAAAAGAAAAACCGATAATCCTGCTTGCCGGAGAGGACAACCCATTAATCAGTCTTTTCATTGATGCCCATGGGAAAGACTTTAAAATTGCCCAAATATCAAATAGTCAGAACCCGAAAGTTCTTTCAGAAGAAAAGGGAGAAGATTATTATCGAATTAGGACCGACTCTGCCCACTTAATAAAAAATCTTGAAGAAAAGGTTGACTACGCTCTTATTTTCCTCGCGGGTATTAATGACAGAAAATTTATTCCTCATATCTTTGAAAAAATTGAAGAAGACCAAACCAAAACAATAGTAATAACAAATATCAAGGAGGTTGAAAACTTTTATGACATTATTCTTGAATACAAAAAAATTCCTTCAGTTTATTTTTTATTTCAGGGCGAGCTATATTCTGAAAAAAAGAATATAGTGCCGGAATCTCAAGCATCGGAAATTATTCAAGAAGCAATAAAAAATAAATCAATTACATTAAGCGGAAATGACTTGTCTCCAATTTTTCCAATTTACATTGGGGATGCTCTTGAGGGGCTAAGTCAAATCTTATTTGGTCCCCAGAGAAAACAAAAATTCTATTATCTTTTTTACAGACACCCTCAAACATATATATCGGCAATTCATATTATAAGACGGGTTGAGCCGGATCTTGAGATTGAATACCGGGAAACGGAAGACTTTCAAAGACCTGAAGAAAGCTTTGAGCAAATAGAGCAAGCGCTTCAATCAAAAATTGTAATTACTCCTTCGTATCTTGATAAATATTTTATCGGGTTTGAAAAAAGTTTACACTTTTTTCTGGGACAAACCTTTGAGCTAGCGGAAAAACCCCGGGAAATTGAAATACCAAAAAAAGTCATACTCAAAACATCAGATCTAAAATTCTTAATCTTTGCAACAACTGCCGCATTCGCATTATTTTTTGCTCTAAATATTTTGCTTTTGGGGGGGGCAGCAGTAAACCTAAAAGCTTCTGTTAAGGCATTTAAAGATAACGATTTTAAAAGTGTCTCAAGGAATATTAAAACCGCAAAATTATTCCTTGATGTGGCAGAACCTTCTGTTAATGTTTTTTCAAAAATAGAGGAGATACCGGGAGGCGAAAATTTTCTTGCTACTTTTGAAGCTGCTAAGTCTTCCATAAATCTTTTAAGTCTTGCCTCTTCTGATTTTGATTTGTTTCAAAAGCAGGCTCTCAAAATTGACCTTGAGACACTAAACAAGCTGACTTCAGACGCAAGACATCTTTACTTTGAAGCGGAAAAAATCAGGACTAGCGAACCTAATGAGACCATCAATGAATTAATCACTCCTGATCTTTCAAAAGTAATCAGTTTTCTTGAGATTATGCCTCAGGTCTTAGGTTTTAACAGTGAAAAAAATTACTTATTGCTTTTCCAAAATAACGGGGAGCTTAGACCTACGGGAGGATTTATAGGCTCGATTGGTGAATTAAAAATCTCGGGAGGGGAAATAGAAGATATTAAAATTCAGGATGTGTATGAATATGATGGCAAACTTAAGGCACATGTTGAACCTCACTATATTATAAGAAGAAATCTTCAGCCTCACCTATATCTTCGTGACAGTAATTTTGACTTGGATTTTCAAGAATCAGCAAGCAAATCAGCTCTACTTTACAATCTTGAAACAGGCAAAAAAGTGGATGGGGTAATCGCTTTAAATTTTGAAGTAGTTAAAAGACTAATAGAGGAAATCGGACCTATTAAACTAAACTCATATAACAAAACTCTTGATAAAAACAATGCTTTCGATTTTTTACAAAAAACGATTGATAACAATTTCTTTCCCGGTTCAACAGCTAAAAGAGATGTTCTTCAGGCATTGTTTGATCAATTAACTTTAACAATTGAAAAGGACCAAAATAACCTTATTAAGGTGGCTCGTCTTCTACCCAAGCTTATGAATGAAAAAAATATTCTTTTTGCATTTAAAGAAAACTCCCTTCAGAGGATTTTTTCCGCAAATGGCTATGCGGGGGAATACAACGATGATAGAAAGCAGGGAAAAAATTTATTGCTTGATTTTCTCTCAATTAATGAAGCGAATATTGGAGTAAACAAGGCTAATATTGATATTGAAAGAAGCACCTCTTATGAAGTTGAATTAGTAGGGGAAGAGGTAGGGTCAAAAATAATCCACGCATTAACCAATAACGGAGATAAAAATTATAAGGCGTATATAAGAGCAACTCTTGCTTTTGGTAGTGTCTTAAAATCAATAAAAATTAATGGTGAGGAGCAAAAAATTGTTCCTGCTGTAACAGATTTTAGGGTTTATGAGAAGAAAAATTTTAAACCGGAAGAAGGCCTTGAAGTTGATCGGTCCATTGAAGACGGAAGGGAAGTTCTTGGTTTTGTTTTGGATACCCCGCAAAATTCAGAACGAAAAATAGAAATAACTTATATTAACGGGCAAAAAATTCCTGATTCAACAACGATAAAATACTCACTTTTATTTATTAAACAACCCGGAACGCCTGCGTATCCTTTCGAAATAAAAATGATATATGGAGACGATTATTCACCAAAGAAAATTGAAAATGCGACTCTTAAGAAAAACCTGATCTTAATTTCAAAGACAGTTGCGGGCGATGAAACATTTGAACTTGAACTTATAAAAAGATAAAATCAACTTATGAAATTTAAATATACAGAGAAAGAATTTCAGCACCATATTGAGTCCGAGCATAGATTTTCGCTATCGGGTTATTTGAAGGAAATTGTATATGGAGCAAGTGACGGAATCGTCACAACCTTTGCTGTTGTAGCGGGATTTACAGGGGCTCAAAGCGGAATAAATCAATTTCCGGTAGTAATTGTCTTAATATTTGGATTTGCAAATTTACTTGCGGATGCTTTTTCCATGGGATTAGGAAATGTTTTGTCAATACTGGCAGATAAAGATGTTTACAAAACAGAGCGCGACAAGGAGCTATATGAAATAAAAAATAATCCAGAATTTGAGAAAAAAGAAACAATCTATATTCTCAAAAAAAAGGGCTTCACAGACAATCAGGCTGAAAAAATAACTGAAATTTATGCGAGCAATCCAATGTATTGGGCAGATTTTATGATGAGGTATGAACTTGAGATGCCAACGCCCGAACATGAAAACCCGGTTCTAACAGGACTTGCAACTTTTTCCTCTTTTATAATTTTCGGCTTTGTTCCTTTAATCCCGTATCTCTTAACTACGGCCGACAGTAAATTTATCATCTCTATCTTTTTTACGGTTATATCTTTGGTTTTATTGGGTGTTCTCAGATGGAAAGTAACCACCCAAACCTTATTACGCTCTGTGGGCGAAATAGTCTTGCTTGGAAGCATAGCCGCAGCCATTGCTTATTTTGTAGGAACACTCTTCAGATAGCAACCGGCTAGTCGGTGAATTCCTGGACAAATATTTTCCCGAATATCCCCGCGTCGAGAACCCCGATTCCTGCTTTTCTAAAATTTGGTGATAAAATATTGTCCCTGTGCCCCTGACTTTTCATTAATCCATTCATTGCTATTTGAATATCGGGAGCAAACGCAAGGTTTTCCCCGGCAAACTTGTAAGCTACATTTGCCGCCTCCATTCTGTCAAAAGGGGAAATGCCTTCCGGAGTGTAATGAGAGAAATAACCTCGCTCCAGCATGTCCTTGGCATGCAATCTTGCAGCTTCTCTTAATTTTTCATCGACATAGATTTCAGACAAACCTCTTTTTTTTCTTTCGATGTTAATCAGGCTTGCCATTTTAAACTCGGATTTTTGATCTACCCTAACTTGCGAAGTGGTAAAATTCAGCTTTACTGTTTCAGTGGAACCCGGTTTTATTGTTAGAAAGTTAATTGTCTCCTCAATTGCCCCTCCGAAAATTTTTTTTACCCGAATTTCAATTCCTTGAGTTTTTGTAAACAAAAACCTGCCCGAAAGAGAGTTCCTTACAGAATCTTTTATTACCTCTGATACCGGGAAGGACAAAAGAAGCGATACGGCAAAAGAAGCGATAAAAAAGAAGGAAAGAGCTCCAAAAAAACCCCCGCCTATGGCATCTATTATTTTAGGAAAATTAACACTAATTTTCCTTTTTAGAATTGAAAGGGAGAAAGATACAATAATAAAACTAAATCCTGTAAGAAGCAGAAAAGAAAGAGCATCCGATATTCCTTTTGTTAAGGAAAAATTTTCAACAAACACCTCTGAAACAACAGGATAAAAAATCAGACCTAAAAAGAAAGCAGACAGACTTGACGCAAGACTAATGCTTGCAGGAATTATGCCAAATACCGCATCCTCAAAAACATATACTACAAAAGTAAAAAGGGCTATGTAATCAAAAATGTTAAAGGGGATCAAACCCAGGACTTTCTTTAAGAAGGAAAAATAAGCTTCTAAATCCATAAGCTAATATATGATATAATAATTTTCACTCCTCCGTAAACACAATGCAGCCAAAAAAAAATTCAATTATTAAAACTCTGAAGTTAAGCAAGAAAAAAATTCTCGTTTTTATATTTTTTGTCGCAGCTCTCGTTGCCTCTTTTCTTTTTGTCCTAAAAGATATCCCGGAAAGCGCAACAATAGGCGCAAATAATTATCCCCAATCCACAAAAATTTATGATAGAAATGGAAAAATGCTTTACACTTTTTATACCACAAAAAACCAAACCTTTGTGTCTCTTGATAAAATTTCCGAGAATCTTAAGAAAGCAACCATCGCGATTGAAGATCGGGATTTTTACAAACATGGGGCAATAGATTTGCGAGGAATAACAAGGGCATTTATTTATACCGTTTTTAAAAAGCAGGTTCAAGGAGGATCTACCATCACGCAGCAACTTGTCAAAAATTCTCTTTTAACCCCTGAGCGAACGATCACAAGAAAAATTAAGGAAATTATTCTTGCCTTTGTTGTTGAGGGAGTTTATTCAAAAGATAAAATTCTTGAGATGTACCTCAATCAAGTTTCCTATGGGGGAACCGCATGGGGGGTTGAAGCCGCAAGCTATGTGTATTTTGACAAACCTGTTGAGAGGCTTAATCTTGCCGAATCGGCTTTTTTAGCGGCTTTACCTGAAGCTCCAAGTATTTATTCTCCCTTTGGCTCTAGACCCGAGCTTGGGAAAAAAAGGCAGCTTGAGGTTTTGCGAAGAATGGAAGAGCAGAAGTATATAACCAAAGACCAAAGAAGGGAAGCCGGAGAATTTCAGCTTAAATTTTCAAAAATTCAAAACAAAATATCGGCGCCTCACTTCGTCTTTTATGTTAAGGCGTTGCTTGTCCAAAAATATGGGGCTCGGGCAGTGGAACAAGGAGGCCTTAATGTTACCACTTCTTTAGATCTTGACCTTCAAAACTATGCTCAGGCTTCGGTCGCTGCGGAAATTTCGACATTAGAAAGAATGAATGTCACAAATGGCGCGGCATTAATTGCAAAACCGGGAACAGGAGAAATTTTGGCAATGGTCGGAAGCAAGGATTATTTTGATGAAGAAAATGACGGGAATGTAAATGTTGTGCTTGCAAAAAGACAGCCGGGCTCATCTATTAAACCAATTAATTATGCCGTAGGGCTGATCAAAGGTTTTACCGCAGCTACTCCCTTTGTTGATGAGAAGACATGTTTCCCAAATCCCGGAAGGGCTCCGTATTGTCCCCTGAATTATGATGGCAAATTTCATGGGGTGGTGCAGATGAGATTTGCCCTCGCCAATTCCTTCAATATACCCGCAGTGAAGATGCTTAAAGCAAATGGGCTGGAGGCCATGATGGCAACAGCCTCTGCCATGGGGATAAAAACTTTTGAAGATCCCTCAAGATACGGCCTCTCACTTACTCTTGGGGGAGGAGAGGTTACAATGCTTGATATGACCGAGGCTTTTGGAGTATTTGCAAATAACGGATACAGAATCCCCCTAAGACCCATACTTAAGGTTACGGACAGCCGTGGCAAGATTCTGGAGGAATATAAAGCGCCAAAGAGCCCTATCTTTGGAGAAAAAGTGCTTCCGGACGGAGTAGCCTTTATAATTTCCCATATGCTTCTTGATAACGGAGCAAGAACTCAAGCGTTTGGAAACAATCCAATATTAAAAATTAAAAACTATCCCGTATCGGTTAAGACAGGAACTACCAATGATTTCCGGGATAACTGGACAATTGGATATACTCCGGCTTTCGTTGTCACAACATGGGTAGGCAATAATAACAATAAACCAATGGGGGGAATTGTTTCGGGTACCACCGGAGCCGCTCCAATTTGGCATGAACTTATGGAAAAAGTATTGGAAGAGACAGAGCCTCAATGGCCTCAAAAACCTGATAATGTAATAGGTAAGCATATCTGCTCCGTCTCAGGGCTTCTCCCTCCGCCTGAAGGCACCCCGGACAGGTGCCCTACAAGATTTGAGTATTTTATCAAGGGTAGCGAACCAAAACAGATAGATCCCGGAAGGCAGGGAGTTTTTGTTGATAAAAACACCGGTGATTTACCAAAAGATAAAAATCAGACAGACAATTTGGAACTTAAAAATGAGCTAATCGTTACAGATGCCACGGGTGATCGATATTGCATTTCCTGTCCTCATCCTGAACAACCAACCCCAACTCCTAACCCTTAATTTTGGAAAAAGATAGCCCTAAAATCAGAGCAAAGATCAGTTGGCCTTGCTGAAGCGTTAGAAAAAAGTGGTCGAACATACCTACAATAATTACAGAAATAAGCAAAACTAAAACTCCCTTATAGAAGTTTCGCGTATCGCGTATCGCGTGTCGAAGTTTTTTAGAAACCGAACGAAAAGACAAAGCAAGCAAATAGGCAAAAACCAAGAAGCCAAGAATTCCCGTTTGAACCAGCGCCAAAATAAAGATATTATGAGGAGGCTGAAAAATAATCGGCGAGATTGTTTTTATCAGAGGTGCTTGATGAATAAAGAAATTGTTTAATCCCACTCCGAAATATAAGTTGCTTGAAAGAATCATTAAGGATTGATCCAGAAGTTCCCTGCGAAAATCAATCCCCCTTGTTAAAAAACTTATAAACCAGGGGAATGAGAAGAGAATATAGAAGGCTCCTAAACTAACTAAAACAAGCACAAGCCGAAGCTTATTGCTTTTGCTTTTTGAAAAAAAATCAAAGAATAAGAAAGAGAGAGCTACTAAAATTAAAATTCTTGAGAAAGTTAAAAACAGGGCAACTGAAGAAATAATGATTGTAAAAATCAAAAAAACTTTCTCAAAGACTCTTTTCTCAAAAGGAAATCTTAAAGTTGCAAAAACTATGGCGGCAAACAGGAAAAAAGCAAGGACATTTGGGTGAGGAAATGCACCATACGCTCGCAAGATTTGCTGATCTAAATTAACGGTTGATATTCCGATTGTTGAAGTATTAAATGTCCTCTCTCCCAAAAAATACCATAGACCCCCAATTGATGATTGTTTTACAAACTGCCAAATTGAAAGAGTTGAGGAAACTAGGGCAGACAAAGCGAGGGCATCAACAAAATACGGAATGTCAGCTTTTTTAAATGAATAAGCAACAAAAAAAGCAAAAAAAGAAAATTCAATTATTTTTATAATTCCAAGAAGATGGGCTTGGGGAGAAGCTACAATAAATAAGTTGAGTAGAATATCGAAAACAAAAAGAGTCAGAACCGCTGCAACAATAAAATTTACTCTTATTACTGCCTTTTTTCTGCCAAGCCAAAACTCAAAACCGGAAACAAGAATAAACACAATAATTAAAATGTCAAGAAGATAAGTTGTGGGGGATAAATAATCAACTCTGATTCCTGCTATCCTAGAAAATGCCGGCCAAAAATGGAATCCAACCTGAAAAGAAAGTGAAAAAATAATGAGGAAGAAAATAATTTTTCGAAGGTTAAGGAAAATCAAAGATTTAATTTTCAATTTTTAATTTAAAATTTTTAATCAATTTTTAATCATTAAATCTTTAAAAATTTAAAATTCAATAAAAATTAAAAATTTCGAATTGAAAATTGTTTTCTACTTCTTTTTAATGACCAACACCCTGTCCCTGTCATCTCCTGTTGACTCTGTTAAAACATCCGACTTTTCCCCAAGATACATGTGGATAATTCTTCTCTCCCAAGGCTTCAAGCCTCTTATTGTCTTTTCATTTCCTGATTCAATAACCTCCGACCTTAATCTTTCAGCCAAGTCCTTGAGATATTCTTCCCTTGCCTCTCTGTAGCCTCCTACTTCTATAACCAGTCGCCTAAATTCTCCAACCTTCTTTGCAGTAATTAATGAAAGCACCAATTCAAGAGAGGAAAGAGTATTACCGTGTTTTCCAATCAGAAGAGCATTCTCAGAGGTTTCTACATGAACATTGATAAGTTCTTCTCCATTCTCAACCTTGATTTGAGCTTCTACTCCGATTTTTTCAAAAAGCTTTTCTGCTTCTTCCTTAACAATCTTACTTATTTCTTCCATGTAAATTTATTTTTTGAAATATGGGGGCGGCTGATCCCGGCCCCAGCAAAAGATACTGCTGGAGTATACCAAAAATCGTAAATGTATTCCAATATAAAGAAAGCCCTATTGGAAGATTTAATGAGAAAAATCCAATCATTACCGGAAATATGTATAGTGATTGTTTTTGGAAAACAGCCTGAAAATCATCTTCCTTTGTGCCCGGAATTTGAGGCACTTTCTCGGGCATCATCATTTTTGAAAGAATAAACTGGAAAACGCCTGTTAAGATAGGAACTAAAATTATTAAGGGAAGTTGCCCCATTAAAGAGGAAGGATTTGCTCCTAACGGCAAGCCGAAAAATATAGTGTCCCATACTTTGTCTATTTTGAGAAAGTCAAAATAGAGAACCTGATTTATTTTTGAGAGACCGTCGGAAGTATTAAGAACAACAGCTTTTGTTAAAACATTATACAAGCTCCAGATAATGGGGAGCTGAATAATAAGGGGCAGGCATCCTGCCGCTGGATTAACACTATGCTCTTTATAGAGCTTCATCATCTCTTCCTGTTGTCTTTTTTTGTCATCCTTATACTTTTCCTTAACTCTTGAGAGATGAGGGGCAATTTTTTGCATATCGTGAGCGGATTTTATCTGGGCAGAAATAAGAGGATAAAGCAGTATTCTTATAAAAACAGTAAGTAAAATTATTGAAAAACCAAAAGCATAGGGGATATGTAAGGTAAATAAAAGCTGGTAAAAGCCAACCAAGAGATTGGTTATAGGATTCGCAAACAATATATTAAAAATTTCAAACATAATTCTGGACGGTAGATTATGGAAAGATTGATGATAGTTTTTGAAGATTGAAGCTAGAAGATTGTTTACTATCCTCTATTTTCTATCGTCTCTTACTACCTTCTACGCTCTATTTTCTATCGTCTCCATTACTGTTTCTATTTCTTTTTCCAAATTTAAACTTTCAACTGCACGATTTTTCATATAAAAAACGAGGGTTAAGCCTTCGTTTTTATTAATTTTCTTGCCTATAATGTCAAGAACTTTTCTTTTTATTCTATTTCTAACTGTTGCGCGCTTGTCAACTCTTTTTGAAACAACAACTGCCACTTTTAATCCATCCTCATTTTTTCCAAATCGAAGTGAAAACGACTGGGAATTAAAAACTTGTTTTGGCAAGACACCCTTGAATGAATATCTATGCTTCTTTGGAAACATGGCTCGAAATAGCTAAATGGTTAAAATGGTTTCGAACCATATGTCCATGTAGCTATTATAACCATTCTAGATCCTCTTTCTCCCCTTCAACCTTCGTCTTTTAATTACTTGCCTTCCTGTTCTTGTCTTATTTCGCCTCAAAAATCCATGCTTTCTTGCATGTTTCAATTTTTTAACCTTTATTAACTTCTCCGGCATAAGCCCAATGATAACAAAAATTAGTATCTCTTACAATAATCTCTTGCTAATTACTGGAGAAGTAGGTTATTATTTTTTATATGATCAGAGTAGCAATCAATGGATACGGACGAATAGGAAGATTGGCTCATCGAGTAATTCTACTTTCATATTTGGAGGAAGTTGAGGTTGTTGCAATAAATGCCGGCTCAAGCACTGATATAACAGGTTGGATGTATCTTTTAAAATACGATACTACCTATGGACCGCTTCAGGACATTGAATTAACGGTAAAAAAAACAGAGGAAGTTAGTCTTCCTTTTCAAACACAAACGCCTTTAATTGGAGCAATTGTTATAAGCCCCGATCAAATCGGGGTAAACGGAAAGGAAATTCCAGTTTTTTCTGAAAAAGACCCTGAAAATCTACCATGGAGAGATTTAAATGTTGATGTTGTGATTGAATCAACAGGGGCTTTTGAAACTCAGAAAGATTTACAAAAACACATAGCAGCAGGAGCAAAAGCCGTAGTGCTGTCTGCGCCTTTCAAAGATCAGGAGGAGAATCCGACTTATGTTTTGGGAGTAAATTTGGACCAGTCCGGAAATCAAAAAATTGAAAACATTATAAGTAATGCTTCTTGCACAACAAACTGCATTACTCCTATTGCAAAAGTAATTGAGGATAATTTCGGAATAGAAAAAGCAATGATGACAACAATTCACGGATATACATCGGACCAAAGGCTTCAGGATGGAGGGCATAAAGACTATAGAAGAGCAAGGGCGGCTGCGGAAAATATTATCCCCACATCTACGGGAGCAACCAAAGCGGCAGCAAAAGCAATTCCAGCTTTAGAGGGGAAATTTAATGGCATTGCAATTCGTGTTCCTGTTCCAACCGGATCACTTTCCGATTTTACATTTTTGGTCAAACGAAACACTACTGTCGAGGAAGTAAATCAAGCTCTCGAAAATGCTTCGAAACAGCCGAATTTCGAAGGAATATTGGAAGTTACGCGTGAGCCTATTGTAAGTTCGGATATAATCGGAAATTATCATTCGGCGATTGCTGATCTTTCACTTACCCAAGTTGTAGGTGGAAATATGGTAAAAGTCATTGCCTGGTACGATAACGAATTCGGATATGCAAATAGATTGGTTGAGGAGGCAATTATTCTTGGGAGGCAAGTTCAGTCAGCCCCAAATACCTCCTGAAATTTGATATACTATATTATGGCTCCCGTTGACTTACCTAATATCCGCAACATTACAATTTCAGGTCGCATAGGCAGCGGCTCAACAACTCTCGCAAAATCCCTCTCTGAAAAGTTAGGATGGGATTTGCTCGAAGGAGGACAATTATTTGAAAAAATACATGATGAGTTACATCTTAATCAATCAAGAGTTGGAAGCAGGCCTGACCATTTTGATTTAGAGTACGAAAGAAAAATTAAACAAATGCTGAAAGAAGAATCCTATCATATAATCCAAAGCCATTTGGCGGGGTATGATGCGCAGGGCATCGATGGTGTGTTTAAAATCCTGATACTTTGTGAAGGCCAAGACGGCAATGATAAAACAGAAGTAAGAATAGACCGTCTTATGAACCGCGACGGAAAATCACTTGAGGAAGCAAAAGATGAAGTCCTGGAAAGAGAAAAGGGGCACCTTGTAAAATTTAGGCGGTTGTATGCCGGAGGGGACCAAAATTGGGTTTATTGGGATAAAAAATATTATGACCTTGTTATAAATACCTTCGACCACAACAAAGAGCAAACCTTCCAAATTTCTCTCGATGCCCTCGGAATAAAATAACTTTTAAAAATCAGTAATATTTTCAAGATGTTCAATCTTCTCGACTTTTTCATCCCAAGAAAGGTTCACGCCCACAGCATCAATCCTCATATAATCCGGAAGGCTGGGATGTAATAATTTATAAAACTGTGCAAGTTTTACAAGATGTTTCAATTTCCAAGGCGCAATTGACTCAAATGGCGAACCATAGGCTCTTGATCTTCGAGTCTTAACTTCAACAAACACAAGGGTTTCCGTATGAATTGCAATAATATCAATCTCCTGATATTTTTTCCGGAAGTTCCTCTCAATTATTTTATAGCCTTTTTGGGCAAGATATTCGCACGCCAAATCTTCACCTAAAACCGCAATGGGATTGGCAATTTTCATAACTTCAATGCCACGCTTAGGGCTCTTTCAACTTCTGCTATTTTTGCTTTTGAAATTGTCCCAATCTTCTTGCCAAGCCTAGTTTTATCAATTGCTCTGATCTGGTTTACAATGAGAGCTGATTTCTTTTCCAAACCTTTTTGAGACGCAAACACTACAACATCAGGTCCGATAAATCGAGGCACAATAGAACTAAAAGGAATAACAACTACTGTAGGGAGGGTTTTGTTTAAAATATTATTTGAGATGACCAAAATCGGCCGCTTTTTATGCATTTCATGACCAAAGCCTGGACTTAAATTAGAAATGAGGATCTGACCTCGTTTAGGGTAGCTTATTGATGACCTCTTGGTCGGCATATTTAAAATCTTCCTGAATCTCCTTAATGATCTCTTTCTGCGCTTCAGCACTTTTGCTGAGTTGCTCTGCTAAATTAGACTTTGCAAGTTTTTCTCGAAGAGCATTCGCAATAAATTTACTTCGGGAACGATCAGGGATACTTCTGCGTAATTCCGCTGCTAAATCTTGGGGAAGAGTTATATTTATTCTTTGTGTCTGCATATACACACATTTTATACACACTGTTGTTGCTTGTCAAGCTTCAAGGGCTTGGAGGCCGGGGAGTTTGTGGCCGGATAAGAATTCTAGCATTGCGCCGCCGCCGGTTGAAACAAAATCGAACTTATTTAATAAATTCATTCGGCGAAGGAAAGATACCGTGTCTCCTCCCCCCACCACCTTATATGCTTTCGTCCGAACTATAAATTCTGCCAATTCCATTGTTCCTCTCTCCGTATTTCCCGATCTTTGATCCTTGATCTTTGATCCTTGATCTATCTTACCAACTGGCCCATTCCAAACAATAGTTTTGGCTTGTGCCAGAATCTGTTTGAAATTCTCAATTGAATGGGGCGTTATATCAAAACCGTCTTTTGTCGAATCAGAAACTAAAACTGCGGATTTCTTCCCGGCTATTTTCTCATGCTGAACTTTTATTAAAACCCTATCCTGCTCGGCAATTTCTCCCCCAACGAGTACATAGTCGGCAAGATGATGCATCGCCTCAACCAGGGGCAGTTTTGTTTCAATTTTTGCCCCTCCGATAAGTACTGCTAATGGCCTTTTTGGGTTTTTTAAAACATTGCTTAAAACTTCTATCTCTCTTTCCAGATGCAAACCAGCATAGGAAGGCAAATATTTTGTTACTCCAACAATACTTGCATGCTCTCTGTGACTCACAGCAAATGCATCGTTAACAAAAATATCTCCTAGTAAACTTAATTCTCGCGCAAACTCTAAATCATTCTCTTCTTCCCCTTCAGAAAATCGAATGTTCTCAAGAAGGATTATTTTAGGAGTTATTCTCCATCCAGGAAGTTCTCCAATTTTTGTTTCTTCGACTTTCCCATCGAATTTTTTCGCGAGCCAATGCGCAATCGGTTCTAATGTAAATTCTTTATTTTCATTTGAAATTGGAAATTGGAAATTGGAAATTGGAAATTGCGCCTTTGGGCGCCCGAGGTGTCCAACTATATTTACATCTGCCCCTTTTTTTAATAGTAATTCGATTGTCGGAAGTGCTGATTGCAAACGCGTATCATCCAGGATTCTGCCATTTTCAATATCAATATCAGTGTCTATTCGCAATAACGCCGTCTTCCCGGAAAGAGAGGATACCGAATCAACCGTCCGAAATTTACTCATCAATTCTTTATACTACATCCCGAACCACCCCAGCAACCCTAATTTATTGCTGGAGATGGGGTAACCGAAGGTAGAGAACCGCGGCAATTTACGGAGTTTTCCGTACCCTTCACAAAGTACCTGTCTTGTCCGAGGCAATACTTCTTAACGATCTCCGAGGGTATAACTAAAGGCGACTCCTGAGTTTTGCTCAACATATAAGCAATGATCTTATTCCACATGGGAGCTGCTCCCGTAATGCCTGATGCCAAAGCCTGATTCATGGGGGTGTTATTATTATTCCCAACCCAAGTTGCGACAAGCACATCAGGTGTAAATCCAATTGTCCAATTATCCCGTTTATTATCTGTGGTTCCTGTCTTAACAGATACTCTCCTACCCGGAATGCTCAAGGGAGTATTGAGTCCAAACTCAATTCTCCTTGCGTTATTATCCGCCAAAATATCCGATATTATAAAAGCGATACCCGGGTCCACCACCTGCTCCTCCAAAGGCTCCTTTTTATAAATACTTTTCCCGTAAAAATCTTTAACTTCAAGAACCGGATCAAGCTCCACTCTCCTGCCATTATTGGCGATTGCTCCATAAATTGTCGCCATGTCGGTCATTTTAACTTCAAGCCCCCCCAGAGTAATTGAAATTCCATAATTTTTAACGCCTCTCCATGAGGAAAGTCCCATTTTTTCTCCAAAAGATTTAATATTGTCGGGGCCAAACTTTTGGGCAAGTCTGACCGGCGGGATATTGAAGGAATTAGCAAAAGCAATTCGCAAAGGAATTTTTCCATGAAATGCCCCGTCATAATTAACAGGCGTATAAACTTCTGTTCCGCTGCGGATTGTAAGAGGAGTATCGTCTAGGATTGTTGCCTCCGTATAGCCCTGGGACAATGCAAGCGCGTAAGTAACAAGCTTTATTGCAGACCCGGGCTGGCGAAGAGACGTTGTGAGGTTTACATTTCCGTCATTCTCTTCATCAAAATAGTTCTTGCTTCCCACCATCGCCAGGATATCACCCTTTGAAGGGATAGTTACAAGAGCTGCTCCGTTTCCTATATTAAGGCCTGAATTCTCCTCGACTTCTTGTGCAACGATTTTTTCAATTTCTTTCTGAATTTCAAGATCAAGAGTTGTATATATCTGAAGCCCGCCTCGCTCAACTTCACTCAATCCATATCTTTCAATTAATAATTTTCTTAAATACATTACAAAATGAGGCGCCCTAATTGGAACCTGCGGACTTCGGAAAACCAGCTCTTCATCATATGCTTTTTTTGCTTCTTGAGAAGTAATATACCCTAATCTGCCCATAGCATCTAAAACCTCTTTTTGCCTTACCTTCCAAAGATGTCCATTACCAAAGAAAGGAGAGTAAACTGAAGGAGCACGAGGCAAACCTGCAAGAAAAGCGGATTCGGCAAGCGTTAAGTCTTTCACTTTTTTTCCAAAATAAACATCTCCTGCCGCTTGAATACCCCAAGCCGTACCGCCATATGGAACATAATTTAAATAAAGCTCAAGGATTTCGTCTTTTGAATAAATCCTTTCTGCCCAGAAAGCCAAAGCCACTTCTTTAACTTTCCTGATGATTGTTGGTTCAGGAGTTAAAAAAGCTGATTTTATTAATTGCTGAGTAATGGTTGAGCCGCCTTGAAAACCTTCTTTCCTAATGTTGGTTATAAAAGCCCGAGTAATTCCCCTTAAATCAAAACCGGGGTGGGCATAAAAGTCCTTATCCTCAATTGCGATCGTGGCATCTCTCAAATCCTTGGGCACATCCGACAACCTGACTACCGTCCTGTTTTGATTAGCAAAAACTTCATAGAGAAGGGCCCCCTTCCTGTCATAAATTTTAGTGGTTTTAGGAATGTAATTTACGGAAAGATTTCCCGGGCTTGGTAAGTCTGAGACAAAGAAATAGGAGAGAAGGGGAATAAATAAAAACACAAAAGAAAAAACACTTCCAATGAAAACATATTTCAGTTTATAGCCAAATGACGGTCTTAAAATATTCCCTTGCTTTAAAACTGCTGCCCGATTGCGCTTTCTTTGAGCCTTAATTCTTTTTTTAATTAATATTTTTGAAAATAAATTTTTACCACCTCGTGCTATCCTAAAAAGAAGCTTTAATAAATTAACAGAATAGGATTTTCTATTTTTCTTGGGAAGCTTGAAAGTTCCGCTCCTCGTTTTCTTAGATCTCGCAGGCCTTTCTTTTCCAAAAACATTAAAGGGGCTTCTGAAAAACAGCAATACAAAATCGCCTATTGCTATAAGCGCCAAAACTATCAGGTTTATTGCCTTGCCCAATATGTACATAAAGCCAATTTTCTTAAGAGGGCAGGGTTTAGCAGAAATTGTTTGAATTATAGCAGGGAAAATGGCGCGCGGAAAGAGGGCGCTATTGGTCAATTGTCAATTGTCAGTTGTACCTTATCAGCACTTTTACTACAATGAGTAGAGACTAGCTTTTTGAACCATATAGCCATTTAGCTATTCAACTATTTAATATTATGCATGTGCTTGTTGTTGGCTCTTCCGTCATAGATCTCTTTTTGTCCATTGAAAAACATGCCGAAATCATCGCAGGAAAAGTGCAATTTAACCTTGGCGACAAAATCCCCTCAAGCATTAAAGAGATGGGGCTTGGGGGAAACGGAGCAAATGTCTCAGTGGGGCTAACCAGACTCGAAATTCCAACTTCTTTTTACACTTATTTGGGCGGGGACATCTTATCTGCGCAGATAGAGGAGGGGCTCTCTTCAGAAGGAATTGAATTAATTATTGAGAGGGAGAAAGATTACACATCCTCTTTTTCTATAATCCTTGACTTTAATGACGACAGAATTATTTTTTCACACCATCAGAAAAGAGAGCATAATTTTTCACTAAAGTCTTCCGATTATTATGATTATATTTATCTGACCTCAATTGGGGATTATTGGGAAAAAGCCTATCGAGAGGTCTATAATTTTTCAGAGAAGAATAAAATACCAATTGCCTTCTCCCCCGGAATGCATCAGCTTGAAAGCATGAATGATACGGTTTTTAACATTATAAAAAATTCACAAATTTTCTTCTCGAATAAACAAGAGGCCGAAATTGTACTTGGGAAAGGGAAAGACCGGCAAACACCAAGCGAGCTCCTTCTTGGGATAAAAAAATTAGGACCTTCTGTCGTCTCGATTACAGACGGGGAAAATGGAAGTTACGCCCTGGACAAAGATAACAGAATTTTCTCAACTAAAGCCCTGCATGTTGAAGCAGCAGAAAAGACAGGAGCAGGAGACGCATATGCAGCAGCATTTTTCGCAGCCTACCTTTTAGGTCACGATGTTAAGACCGCAATGGTATGGGGCAGTTTTAACGCGAATTCTGTCATGCAAAAAGTGGGAGCTCAAAGAGGCCTTTTGACAAAAAAAGGGCTTGACAAGATTTTGTTTTCAACCAATAATTCAAAGGTGCAAAAATTATGATTAATCAGGAAAAAGCCCGGAAACTTTGGGAGCGTACAAAACGGGAAAAATTTGCGGTGGGTGCTTTTAATATTGATAATCAGGAAACTCTTATAGCAATCGCCAGAGCTGCCCGTGCCAAGAATAGCCCTGTCCTTGTCGAGCTAAGTCAAGGAGAAGTTGATTTAATTGGCCTTGCTAATACACGGGATTTAGTAGATAACTACAAAGCCGAATATGGGATCGAAATGTATATCAACCTTGACCACTGCCCATCGGTTGAGCAGGCTCGCGCGGGAATCGATCAAGGATTTGAATTTATCCATATTGATGTTTCACAGGCAAACCATAACGCAACAGACGAGGAGATTATAGCCGCGACTCGGGAAGTTGTTGCGTATGCCGGCAAAACAGGAGCCCTGGTTGAAAGCGAGCCTCATTATTTTGGGGGGAGTTCTAATGTCCATCAGGAAAATATCGATTATGAAGAGATTAAAAAAACTTTCAGTACGCCTGAGGGGGCAAAAGTATTTGTTGAGGCAACAGGGATTGACACATTTGCCGCAGCAATCGGCAATTTGCACGGAAGGTATCCTATTCCCAAACAGCTTGATATCGAACTTTTAAAAAGGACTAGAGCAGCAATTAGGTGCGCTATCTCCCTACATGGAGGCTCCGATACTCCGGCTCATTTTTTCAAAGAAGCAGTTCAGGTAGGGATAAGCAAAGTGAATATAAACTCCGATATGCGTTATGCTTTCCGCACTGAGCTTGAGAACCAACTCAGAGATCATCCGGACGAATATGCGGTTGTGAAACTTGAGCCTCCTGTTATCGAGGCTGTCCAAAAAGTAGTTGAGGAGCATATCGACATGTTTGGTTCGGCAAACAAGGCGCAATTATGAAAATTTACCTAGGTGCAGACCACGCAGGATTTGAGTTTAAGGAAAAAATAAAGGAATTTTTAATGTCCGGGGGATACGAAGTTGAGGATTGTGGGGCAAAAACCTACGAACCAAACGACGATTATCCTGATTTTTGCTCTGTTGCGGCAAAAAAAACTGCGGAAAATCATGGTTCTTTTGGAATTGTTCTGGGAAAATCGGGGGCAGGCGAGGCAATAGTTGCGAATAAAATAAAGGGTATTCGCGCGGCGCTTGGTGTAAATGAAGAGAATGTTCGATTGGCACGTGAACATAATGACGCAAATGTTTTGTCTCTAGGATCAATTTTCTGTGATACTGAAACCGCCAAAAAGCTCGCTAAACTTTTCCTCGAAACGCCTTTCTCAAATGAAGAGCGCCACGTCCGAAGAGTAAATAAAATTCGCGAACTTGAGAATAATCAATAATAAATAATAAACAATAAATGCAATCGCAAGTTATTCCCGGCATCCTCGAAAAAGAATGGGATCAAATCGAAACGAAACTTGAGCAGATTAAAACTTTTACCACTTCTGCACATATAGATATTACTGACGGAAAATTTGTTAATAATAAAACTTTTCTTGATCCCGAACCTTTTAAAAAATATTCAAGCGATATTTTTTTTGAATTGCACATGATGGTTGAAAACCCGGAAGGCTTTATTGAGCCATGGGGAAAGGCAGGCTTTAGAAGATTTTTGGGGCACATCGAATACATGAGTAGTCAAAAAGAATTTGTCGAACAAGCCAAGAAATATGGGGAGGCAGGTATTGCGCTTGACGGCCCAACTCATATTTCTCGAATCAAAATTCCTTTCGAACAATTAGATACAGTCCTTGTTTATACTTCAAATAGAGTAGGTTTCTCAGGCCCACCTTTGATGGAGGATAGACTCGATAAGGTTCGGCATCTTAGGAAATTGACGAACATTCCGATTGAGGTTGATGGAGGTGTTAATGATAAAACAATTTTGCGGGCAAGGGAAGCAGGAGCCACCCGCTTTGTTTCAACAAGCTACATCTGGCAATCCGAAAACCCCATCGAACAATTCAAAAAGCTCGCATAGGTTCGATTCTTAATAGGACGCGAAGGGGTGACCTCAGTGATAGAAAAATAAACTTTTTGCATTTATTTATCTTTTTAATAAAGCTTCCTTTACCTTTTCTGCTAAAAATATTTTCATTAAAGATTGATATGGAACATCATTAGCGTTAGCCAATTCCTTAATCCTTGCTAAAAGGTAGGATGGCAATCTAAGAGAGATAGATTCCGTAGAAGGTTTGAGTTCGGATAAATCAAGCTGCACGGGCTTACTAATATCAAAATATTCGGTAGTATCGGCAGAGGCCCAGAAATCTCTTTCTTCGTCTTCATTTTTAAATTTAGGAATTGGTTTTAACTTCTTATTCATATACTTTCCTCTCCTTTCTGTTTTGATCTCTTGCGGAAATAACTCTCAACTTTTCTTTTCTGAAAGTAAAGACTATCGTTAGCTTTCTATCTTTGTTTGTTCTTCCATATGCTACTAATCTTTTTTCTTTAATCGAATGTTTTTTGTCATCAAAGATTAATAGAGGCTTGTTTATAAATAATTCTTCAGCCTCCTTGGAAGAAACTTTATGTTTTTCCCAGCTTTTATTGATATTAGCCTTATTCCAATCAAAGCCTAATGGAACAGGCAACTTCATACTTAAGTATATTGCAAAAATATACAAATGTCAAGCAATTATAACCTGAATAATGCTCGAAGCTCTGGAACTGTTGAAACCACAAACTGAAGAAGAAGAGTGATTAAGACTGAAATAATCATAAAGCGATTCAATGGGAAAATTCCTCCGCGAATTATAAATATAATTATCATTTCCCCAAAAACAAGAAGATTAAATATTAAAAGCCGCGGGACAACTCCTGAGGTTTGTAAAATTGTCGAATAGACAAACATTAACAAGAAAGAGAAAATAAGAGTTATCCCAAGAATATTTTTAAGTCTTTTCCGGTTTAAGATTTGCTCATTAACATTTCTTGGTTTTCTTGAGAGCAGCCCGTGCCTTTTAACATCGGTTGCCAAAGCCATTGCGGGAGCACCGTCACTTACTAAATTTATCCAAAGTATTTGGGTGGGCGATAACGGAATTGGAAGACCCAGGATAACCGAGAAGAATATTAAAAAGAATTCCGTAAGGTTGGTTGCAAGCAAAAAAACAACAACTTTTATAATATTGTCAAAAATCCCTCTCCCTTCCTCGATTGCCTTAACGATTGTGTAAAGATTATCATCTGTAATGACCAAATCTCCGGCTTCCTTTGCCACATCTGTCCCCGTTTCCCCCATGGCAACTCCTATATTTGCCTCAGATAGAGCAAGCGCATCATTAACTCCGTCCCCTGTTACGGCAACCACAAACCCAAGCTTCTGATAAAGACGAACAAGTCTCAGTTTATCTGAGGGAACCATTCTGGCAAATATTCTTGTTTTTGGCAAAAGCTCGGCCAGTTCTTCATCGGTTATCTTTTCCATTTCATCATGTGTCAAAACAAGCTCTCCTGGAGTTATCAGACCGACATCTTCGGCAATACTCTTGGCAGTTAGCGGATTGTCTCCTGTTACCATTATTATTTTTATCCCTGCGCTTTGAGCTTCTTTTATTGCCTGTCTTGCTTCTTCTCTTGGAGGATCATATATCCCTACTATTCCCAAAAATGAAAATCTTGCCTCCCCTTGCCTTTTATGGCCGAAGGCAATTGTACGAAGGCCTTCTTTTGCATACAACTCAAGTTCCCTGTGCGCTTGTTCCGATGTCCCGTCGAGTTTTAAAATACTTTCCGGGGCTCCTCTTACAAAAGTGTGTCTTTCACCGCTCTTCTCCCAAACCACCTCAATAATCTTTGTTTCCGGATCGAAAGGTTTTTCCTCAATTACTGTTCCTTCGGTTCTAAACTCTTCAATATTCTTGTTATGGCTTTTTGCGAAAAGAAGTATAGCTCCGTCTGTTGAATCACCTAAGACCCTGTAGCCTACCGCCTGCCTGCTCGCCTCGCTGCGAAGCGGGCCGGCAGGCAGTTCCTCCTCCATTGCTAAGCTCGCCGTATTCCCAAGTACTGCCGCCCTCAACAATAATGGGAGTTTTTCTTTATTTGAAATCCAGAATTTCTTAACTGCCATTTTGTTTGCGGTTATTGTTCCTGTTTTGTCACAAAGAATTATATTTGTTGCTCCCAGTGTTTCGATCGCGGACATTTTGCGCACAATAGTTTTTCTTTTCACCATTCGATAAGCGCCGACTGCCAAAGCAATCGTAACAACCAACGGAAGCCCTTCAGGAATCATGGCAACTGCAATGCTGACAGCAATCAGAATTATTTCCCGTATCTCTCTTCCCTGGAAGAAACCGATAGGAACAAGGAGAAAGCTCATGAAGACAGCCACCAATGCAAGTCTCGTGCCAAGATGAGATAAATTTTCAGCCAAAGGAAAACGGGGTTTTTTTGTTTTTTCAATTTCGGCAGCTATTTTACCAAGTCTTGTTTCAAAGCCAATTGACTCAACCTTAAAGTATCCTCTCCCTTTCACCAGAAAAGTTCCCGAAAAAAGATCGCCTCCGTTTTTTACATCACGCGGCATCGACTCCCCTGTTAGAATCGCTTCGTCAACTTCTATTAAAACATCGGTAATTAACTTCCCGTCTGCAGGAATTTTGTCTCCCTCCCGTAAAACTATAATGTCCCCGGGAACAATTTCCCTTGCGTCAATTTCTTTTTCCTGACCGTCGCGAATTACATGTGTTGTAGGTGAAACAAGTTCTTTGAGTTTTTCTATTGTTTTTTGAGCTCTATATTCCTGGATAAATCCAAAAAGGCCATTAACAATAAGAACAAGAAAAATGAAGAATGCATCAATAAAGTCTCCGATAAATACAGAAAAAACAATTGCAAAAAGAAGGATTAAGGAGATAATATTTTTAAACTGGGAGAAAAGAAGTGAAAAAACATAATTTTTCTTCTCAAATTCAACGGAGTTTTTGCCGTACTTTTCTTGTAAGGCAAAAGCCTCTTTTTCGAATAATCCCTCAATTTCTTTGATCATATATAAATTTCGCAAGCTTGCCTATGTTTTTCTTTGCCTCCTCCTCGCTTGCAATATTTTCTGTCAGAATCGAAAGGATAAAGGGATTCTTTCCATCATCAACCCCGGTTGAACCGGGGTCAATTATACCTGCATCATGCACCATATTGGTTGCGTCTGCCGCCTTGTGATACATGGCAACATTTGAAGGTAAATCGCGCGCAAGCCTGTCCTCAAAGTCCGTGTCTTTCATAAAATCCAGGAATTCCCGCGTTAGGGGTTCCGAGGTTATTTTTCTTAAGTAAATCAACTCGAAAAGTCGGCCCATCTCTTGAGCCGATGTTTTATTCTCCTTCATTTTTGTGGCGGAAAAACCAAGTTTCTCTCCAAATTTCTGAATCTTATCTTCCCCTAATTTAAGCACTAAAACATGCGCCGCTGTGTTATCCGACTGTTCAAGCGCAAGCTTTATGAGTTGTTTTAGAGAATAAGCTTTTCCTTCCCCTTCGTATCTGATGCTTCCTGTACCGTAGTCTTGAATATCATCTTTTTGGATTACGATTTTGTCCTCAAGGTTAATTTTTCCTTTGTTTGCCTGATTGTAAAGATAGGCAATGATGAGAACTTTAGTCAATGAAGCTGCGGTCAGTACTTTATTTTCATCAATTCCAAACTCTTCACCGGTTTTTAAATCTTTATAATAAATGCTGTAGGTGCCTTTTATGGTTTTTAAGAACTTGCCGATAACATTTTTACGAAGGGCCTGTGTTTTTTTTTGATCCGAGCGGAAATCAAATTGCGGCAAAAAAGCGAGATTTCTTCCAAGAAGCAGAAGTACAATTGAATAAATAACAAAGGCAATAATTAATTTCTTAATCATTTTTTCTGAACCCAGAAATTGGTTATTAGAAATTGGATAATGGTTATGGAAGTTTGAAATTGGAAAATAGTGATTTTTTCTACCATTTTCTATTCTCCATTTTCCATCAACTATTTTCCAATTTCGGACGATACTGCAAAGCCTCAAGTACATGGTTTTTCCCGATTTCTTCTTTTCCTTCAAGATCTGCTATGGTTTGCGAGACTTTTATAACCTTGTGGTAGCCTCGGGCAGAGAGAGAAAGCTTAATTAATGCCTGCTTTAGAATTGCAACAGCGGAATCCTCTATTTTACAAAGTTCCCGGATGTCGCGGTTTGACATTTCGCTGTTTGCCACAATCTTTTTTGCCTTAAATCTTTTGCTTTGGTTGGCGCGAGCCTTTATTACTCTCTTGCGAACAACCTTCGAGCTATCGGAATTAAAAGCCTCATCGGAAACTATTTTTGATGCTTTTACCGGAGGCACATCAACATGGATGTCAATCCTGTCAAGCATTGGCCCTGAAATTCTTTTCTGGTATTTGAGGATTTGTGCGTAAGTACATTTGCACTCATGAGTTGAGTCGCCAAAAAAACCGCATGGGCAGGGGTTTAGCGCCGCAACAAGCATGAAGCGGCTTGGAAACTTTACTCTTTGTTTGGCGCGGGAAACTACAACATAGCCGTCTTCAAGAGGCTGCCTTAAAGCCTCAAGTACCTGGCGTGGAAATTCAGGGAATTCGTCTAAAAATAAAACTCCCCTATGGGCAAGAGAAACTTCACCGGGCTTTGGGACTGCCGAGCCGCCGATTAAGCCAATATGTGAAGTTGTGTGATGGGGACTCCTGAAGGGTCTTACTGAGACAAGAGCGTTTCTGCCAAGAAGCCCTGAAATGCTGTAGATTTTTGTGACTTCAATTGCTTCATTGAATGTTAAGGGCGGCAGGATTGAGGGTATTGTTTTTGCAATTAAAGTCTTGCCGGCTCCGGGCGGCCCCTTAAGGAGAATATTGTGGCCTCCCGAGACCGCTACTTCAATTGCCCTTTTGACAAATTCCTGTCCGCGAATATCCTTCATGTCAAACTCAAATTCCTCCTCAAGGGATGAGCCATCATAGGGAATGTTTTTTGACGGTCTAATTTCTTTTTCACCGGTTAGGTGAAAGAAAATCTCTTTCAGGTTTTTGGCAGGATATATTTTTATTCCTGAAACCATGGCTGCCTCAAGTTCGTTTTCTTTTGGTATAAAAACAGATTCAAGACCTTTCTCGCGTGCCAAAAGGACCATTGGCAGTACTCCATTTGTATGACGCAAAGTCCCGTCAAGTGATAATTCCCCAAGAAACATTGACTCCGATTTTGGAGTTCCTCCTTCTACTTGTCCTGTTGCAAAAAGTATCGAAATTGCTATCGGAAGGTCAAAAGATGGCCCTTCTTTTGGAAGATCTCCGGGAGCAAGGTTGACCGTAATTCTTTTGGCAGGCAGCTCTGCCCCAATGTTTTTTAAGGCTGAGCGCACCCTTTCACGAGACTCCTCAACTGCCTTGTCGGGAAGCCCGACAATATTGAAAGCAGGCAAGCCAGATAAAATATCCGTCTCAACCTCAACCGGCACGCCCTCAAGCCCAACAACCGCCCCGGACAAAACCTTCGCAAACATTCTTTAAGTATAACCTGCCCGCATTGCTAGCGCAAAGCGTTGCAGGCGGGGTATTGAGTATTATGTATCAAGTGTAAAGCTAGTGTCATTGCGAGGGAAGCAATCTCTATTTATTTCTTTCCCAAGCCCTCGTCATGCATGCCCAATGTTAAAACCAAAACAGTATCGCCCTCTATGGAAAATGCGAATCTGTTGTGATAATCAATTCTTGCTTCGTAAAATCCTGTACCTGACATTTTTCTTGACCGAAGAGATGGATGCCGAGGATTATTAAGAAGTAATTGGAAACTTTTATATGCTTTTTTCTGAATAGGTCGGGGTAGTTTCTTAAGACATTTCCGAGCTTTTTCGGACAACTCCAAATTCATAGATTGTCAAAAAACTCTTTAAGCTCAGCATCGTTTCTAATTCTAGTATATTTTCCCTTTCTAATTTCATCCTCTCCTTCTATTGCTTCTTTTATCCACCTAAGGTTACTCCCTTTAGGAAGTAGTTCCATTGGAACTATACGAAGAATTCTGTCTCGAATTTCTTCAAGCCTCTCGAGTTCTAATACTATTTTTTTTGCATCGCTCACACTGAGTGTTGCTGTCTTTGCCATGCTTAGATAATACCAAATATAGGGAAAAGGGTAAAGGGGTAAGCGTAAAGTGCTTGTACTGAGGAGGTCGCTATGCGACCGACGAAGTGTTACAATACCCCTACGAACCAGGGTGTAGCGTTAAGGGTTTAGAATTATTCCAAACTTTACCCTATGCGCTTGCTACGGCTATGGATGACATAGATAAAATTAAACAAAAGCTCGATATAGTCGAGGTCATTGGGCAACACCTCCAATTAAAAAAAGCAGGACGCAATTTTAAAACCAATTGCCCTTTTCACTCTGAAAAAACCCCATCCTTCGTAGTCTCCCCCGAACGGCAAATCTGGCATTGCTTCGGATGCGGAAAAGGATCAGATATTTTTGGCTTTCTTCAGGAATACGAAAACATTACATTTTCCGAGGCTCTAAAAGACCTGGCGGCAAGGGCAGGAGTAAAACTTGTTGTTTCTCCTGCTCGTTCTCAAAAAGAGAAAAAACAGGAAACAATTTATTCTCTTAATCACCTTTCCTCCCAGTTCTACAATTATCTTCTCCTGAGCCACCCCGCCGGAAAAATTGCTCTTGATTATCTTATCAAGCAAAGGAAAATGACTATCCCCCTAATTAAAACCTTTATGCTCGGATATGCTCCCGGAAATGACGCCTTGACAAAGTATTTAATAGGCAAAAAAAAATATCAGGAGCAGGATTTAATTGAGGCCGGGCTTGTCTATAGGAGAGGCATCCAGGCAACGGATTTCTTTAAAAATAGAATTATCTTTCCAATATTTGATATTAGAGGAAATGTTATCGCTTTCTCCGGACGGGAACTTCCGGGCAAAACTACCGGCGGGGGGAAATATGTAAACACAAGAGAAACTGCCGTATACATCAAGGGAAATTCTCTTTATGGCTTAGATGTTGCAAGAGACGCAATTAAAAAAGAGGGGAAAGTTATAATTGTCGAAGGAGAATTTGATGTAATTACAGCCCACAGAGAGGGTATTTTAAACATTGTTGCCGTAAAAGGGACAGCCTTAACAGAAAATCAGATCACCCTTTTAAAACGCCTTGCTCCTAAATTTACATTCTGTTTTGACTCGGACCCCGCGGGAACCGAGGCTCAAAGAAGGTCAATTCAACTAATTGAGAGGGATGAGATTGCAGCAACGGTTATTAAACCGTCCCAAGGAAAGGATCCGGATGAGCTATTAAACGATGCCCCGGCTCTTTTTAAAAAGGCACTCAAAAATGATGTAAATGTTTATGATTTTATAATAGATTCTGCCTTCTTGGAATTTGATAAAAACGAAGGCGAGGGCAAAAAAAATATTCTTGAGAAGACTCTTCCGTATATTACCTTAATTGAAAATGAAGTGATAAAAGAGCATTATCTAAAAAGGCTCGCAGCTCTTCTTGAGGCTTCTTTTGAATCTGTTTTAAAGCAGGCTGAAAAAATAAAAAGCCAAAAAAAAGAAGCTCCAATAATTCCCGCGTCTCAATTGCCAAAAGAAGAAATAAAAGAAGCTTATTTGCTCTCTCTCATCCTTCAGTCCGACAATCCCAAGGCAAAGCTCGTTTTCGCAAGGTCGGCTCTTCAGGGAATACCACTAAGCACCCCCTCTTTTGAGAAAATTCTTGAATATCTTGAGAAGTTCCAACAAGACACGCCTCAGTTTTCCGCGCAATTATTTGCGCAATTTTTGCCGGTTGAACTTCATGCCTCCTCAGACACAGCATATCTTGCGCCGCTTCCGGAATTTGAAGATGGTGTTCATTACCAAAGAGAGATTGAAAAAACTGCAATCCAGGTAAGAATTGAGGCAATACGGAAAAAAATAGGGAAACTTGCCGAATCTATAAAAATCAGCGAGCAAGAAAAAGACGAAGACAAGATTAAAACATACCAGGAAGAATTTACTAAACTTTCAAAATTATTAACCACTTCTTAAACGATTCTTAGTTGATTTAAACCTCACTTAGGCGTAAAATAGATTAAGCCTATGACAAGGAAAGGTTTTTCTGTGGTAAAAAAATCAAAAGCCGATGAATTAATTGCTCAAGCTAAAAAAAGAGGCTATATTTCTCAAGAAGAGATACTTGCAGCTTTCAGCAAGCCCGAGGACCACATCCCGGAGCTTGATTACCTTTACAATCAGTTGCTCAAAAAGGGAATTGATATTTTTGAGACGGTTGAGGAAGAGAGGGATTCCCAAAGATCAATTGAGGATTTGGAGCGTGAACTCGAAGCCTTAAATATTATTCAAGGCGGAGCAGTAACGGATCCGGTAAGGATGTACCTAAAGGAAATCGGCCGAATTCCGCTTTTGACTTTTCCTGAAGAGGTGGACCTTGCAAAAAGAATTGAAAAAGGCGACCAGAAGGCTCGCAAAAAGCTTGTTGAGTCAAACCTGCGGCTTGTTGTTTCTATTGCCAAAAAATATGTGGGGCGGGGCATGACGCTTCTTGATTTGATTCAGGAGGGAAATCAGGGATTAATCCGGGCTGTTGAGAAATACGACTGGAAAAAGGGTTTTAAATTCTCAACATATGCAACCTGGTGGATAAGACAGGCTATTACCCGCGCCATTGCAGACCAGGCACGAACAATTCGAATTCCCGTTCACATGGTTGAAAATATTAATCGATTTATGAGGGTACAAAGGAAGCTAATGCAGGAATTAGGGCGCCAGCCCACACCTGAAGAGATCTCAAAAATTCTTGAAATTGACCCGGAGAAGGCGCGCGAAATTATTAAGATATCTCAACAGCCGGCCTCGCTTGACACTCCGGTTGGAGATGAAGAGGATTCATACCTCGGAGACTTTATTTATGATATTACTGCGCCGACTCTTTTTGACACGGCCTCCCGTGGCCTTCTGAAAGAGCAGCTTGGGATGGTTCTCTCAACTCTCTCAGACCGCGAAAAACGGGTGCTTGAGGAAAGGTTTGGGTTGCGGGATGGCAAGCCAAAGACACTTGAGGAGGTAGGAAAAATGTTTGCCGTAACCCGGGAAAGAATTCGTCAAATCGAGGCAAAAGCCCTCCGAAAACTCCGCCATCCCTCCCGCGGCAACAAGCTCCGGGACTACCTCGAATAAACTACCGGAAGAAGTGCCAGATATAAAACCCTAGAATCGTAAGAGATCCCAAAATTGTAACAATAATTAATCGGTATAAGCTTTCTCTAATTTTGTCAGCAGATACATTTTTGTTTAAGGAATAGACCAGGAATAAAACAAAAAGATATGCGATAACGGCAAAGATGCTTTTGGTTATCCAATGATGGCCGGAGATATTTTTTAGCCCGTCTTTAAAAGAAACGGATAACTCTGCCCATATTGTTAGGACTACGGTAAGAATTGCGGTAACAGATGCCGATATTGATGACGCGTAAATTAGTCTAAGCATAAACTTAACCCCAACGGGCGGCCGCGGAAATAATATACCCCATTAGTCCTATGGATAAAGCTATAAAAGCGATAAGCAAGGTCAAAATTAAAAATGGAATCTTTAAGCCATTCTCCTGAACAGTTTTTTTCTTAAGAAAAGCCATGAGAAAGGCAGTTGCCGCAAGGGGAATTATAAGAAGAAATATATGCTCTTTTGCTTCCATTGCAATAGAATGTGCCCAAGGGGCAGAACCTGCTTTAATTACGGGCTTAACTATTGTTCCGTAATAATTCACATAATAATATCCGCCCAAAAACCAGCTTAAAATAAAACTTGCCAATCCTGCCCCGGCAACAAAAAACATTCGGGAACGCTTTGCGGGATTTGCAATAATTTCTCCTGCAAGCCATAAGAAGAAATCAATTCCTAAGATGGCAAAAACCAAATGCAAACCAACTAAAACAGGCTTATTGGCTAAGATGTCCGGGATTAACATACTATCAGTATAATCTCTTCTTTATTTCCTCGGCAAGTATTTCTTTTGGCATTTAGTGGAGGCTTTCCCAAACTCAACCATTCCGATCTATTAAAACTTGACATATTACTTGACATGTTTTTTTATTAACTTGACATATTACTTGACATGACATATACTAGGCTTGACATGAAAATCCTAAACTTAAAAAGTCAACTAATCCAAACTGTTTCTAAGGCAGGAAAAGCAAATGTCACGAATATTGTAAACAACCTACCAAGTAGGAGATCTCGGCAGTGGATCAGCTTAACGCTTAGCCAGCTTACTAAAGAGGAAAAACTTGTTCGGTCAAAGGAAGGAAAATTTGTTTTTTACGTTCTACCAAATAGACTGGACTTGCTTGGTAAGAAAATAACGAAAACATTTCGTAATCAAAATATAGATGAAGATTCTGTTTTTGAAGAATTAAGCGGTAGCTCTCCTTTTATAACAAAGCTGAGTGAAGATGTTAGCAGTATCGTAAGATATGCATTTACTGAAATGGTAAATAATGTTGGGGATCACTCTAAGGCAAACTCAATGAAAGTTTCCATAGAGGAGGCGGGTGACAAAATTATATTTGAAGTCCTGGATGACGGAATCGGAGTCTTTAGAAATATTATGCAAAAAAAGGGGCTTGCTTCAGAAATGGAAGCTATCCAAGAGTTAACAAAAGGAAAGACAACAACCCTACCGCATTCTCATAGTGGAGAGGGTATATTTTTTACCTCAAAGATTGCAGACGTTTTTGTTTCAGAAAGCTTTGGTTATAGATTACGAGTGGACAACACTCTTCCTGACATTTTTGTAGAAGAAGTAGGGCCTTTTGCCGGAACTCGTGTGAGATTTGAGATAAATAAAAATTCCAAAAAGCACCTAGGCGATCTTTTTCGTGAATATGAAGCCGAACCAGGATCTTATTCTTTCGATAAAACAAAAGTGCTTGTAAAATTATTTAAGGCGGGAAGCGTATATATATCAAGATCTCAAGCGAAAAGACTAATGGCGAATCTGGAAAAATTCAGACTGATTATTTTAGACTTTCAAGGAATTAAGACTGTTGGGCAAGCTTTCGCTGATGAAGTATTTAGGGTTTTTTCTTCAAATCACCCCAACACGAGAATAGAAGCTATTAATATGGGAGAGACTGTGGAGTTCATGATAAGGCGAGCCCAAAAACCTTAACCTGCTTTAATAGTTAATAATTTTTCTTTCGGATTCTGAAAAAGCTGCCGATTCAAAAATCGCAGAAAGAATTGGAACGGCAATTATCACAACAACCATCACCCACCTAGAATTCAAGCTGAAGTAGGCTTTGGGATTTACAAATCCAGGCTCATTATATATAATTCACTTACGAATAACATTCGTTATTCCCCTGTAGCTCAATGGTAGAGCAGGAAGCTGTGTTAGCAGCCTCCTAAGGAAACTTAGGAGTGAAAAGTGGGTGAATTCAGGGAATGTCCTGAGCAAAGTCGAAGGATAACCCTGAGCCAAGCCCCCGCTATGCGGGGGAAGGTGCAGAGACTAGGTGATTACACCATTAAGCGCCCACCACCTAAATCCTGAGCTAGTCGAAGGACATGGTGATGAGATAGTCCGAAAGTAACTTCAAGGTTCGTGGTTCGAGTCCACGCGGGGGAGCCAAAGATCTATAAACTTAAACTCCTTATTGAAATGTGTTTTTTCATGATGTATCTTATAATGAATTCAATATAAAGTAAGGAGGTGAAAAATATGGCAGATATTGGAAAAAAAAGTTTTAATTCACCAGATGAAACTACTAATCCTGGAGAAAAGCTAAAAGTTGAGGCTGTTACAGTTGGAGATATAAAAATTCAGAAAGTCACAGCAGAACCTGGATGGAAATGGTCAGAACACCTAAAACCAGTTGTTAAAACTGAAAGCTGTGAGAAGCACCATCTTGTTTATGTAATTTCGGGTAAGTTAGCCGCACGCATGAATGATGGAAAAGAAGAATCAATTGGTCCAGGCGAGGTAGGAATTGTACCTCCTGGACATGACGGATGGAATGCCGGAAACGAACCAGCGGTTTGGCTTGAAATTCCGCACTAGAGGGTATAGAGATCTACCCAAACTAGGCACTAAATTGTTGCAGTTAAACTTGGCTGTAATTTCTTAATTTCTTCCCACCTAACTCTTATTAACTCCATCTGAATAACATTCTCAAAACCACTTGACAAATAACTGTCCTCATCATAATATAGATTTATTCAAATGTATCAATAAATAAAATGAATAGACAAGTTGTTAGTGTTTTCAAGGCGCTTTCCGATGAAACCAGAATAGGCATTATTCGTCACCTTCTTGGCAAGAAAGAGCTTTCCTGTCAAGAGTTATTAAACAATTTTTCTCTTTCTCAACCTACTCTATCTCACCATTTCAATAAACTTATTGATGCAAATATATTAAATGCGCGAAAAGAGGGAGTGAGCCATATCTACAGTATTAACTATCAGTATTTGAAGGAGTTAGGAATTGATATCCAAAAGATAGTTACTCAAAGCGCATAAAAAGGAAGAAATTTATGAAAAAATGGGATAGATTAGCTGATGAGAAAACCATTGAAAATACCGTTGCAGCATTAAAAGCAAACGGAATTGACGCTCAAGTAGCAGAAAACAGACAAGAAGCCAAGAGAAAAGTTTTAGAGCTTATTCCTGAAAGTAGCGAGGCAATGACGATGACCTCTGTAACTTTAGACATCATTGGGTTATCAGAGGAGATAAACAAAGCGGATAGTAGATTTAGGCCACTCAGAGACAAACTTTATGCAATGGATAGGAATACTCAAGTCCAAGAGATGAATCGTTTAGGTGCTGCTCCTGAGTTTGTAGTTGGAAGTGTCCATGCTGTTACTGAAGATGGGTATGTATTGATTGCTTCAAACACAGGTAGTCAATTACCAGCCTACTCTTTCGGAGCATTGCATGTTATTTGGGTAGTTGGAGCCCAAAAGATTGTTAAAAATACAGATGAGGGCATCAAACGTATTTATGAACACAGCCTACCGTTGGAGAGTGAGAGAGCTAAAAAGGCTTATGGAGTACCGGGAAGCGCAGTTAATAAAGTTCTAATAATCAACAAGGAAGTCCAGCCGGGAAGAATTAAATTGATTTTAGTCAAAGAAAAGTTAGGTTTTTAAGGAAATTGTATTAACTTGCAGCTTCTTAATCTCCTCCCACCTTACTCTTATTAACTCCGTCTGTATAACATTCTCAAAAGCCCTTAATACCTTCTCGATTGTTGTTCTTATAATCTCAGGGTTAGGGAGCCAAATACTTCTTACTCGAACTAATATTAACCTATTCGGCTGGTTCGCTTGTCCTCCCAGAGTGCCCCTTGAGCCGTATTCGGATAGAATAAAAAGGCGAAAGGCAAACGAGTGGAAGGTATCCAATAGCGGGTTTAAAATAGTTAGACTTCAGGTCATAAGTTGGCAATTTTCCTATTGACAAAATTAAATTTGATTGTATAATTTAGTATATACATGATGGTTGTAAAAGACGCGTTAGAATTTGAATGGGATAAGGGAAACATTGGGAAGAATAAGAAACATAATATTGAGGACAAAGAAGCGGAAGAAGTGTTCCTAGATGAAAGAAAAAAAACTTTTAAAGATAGATTACATTCCGGAGGCGAAGAGAGGTTCAGAATTGTAGGAAAAACAAAGAAGGGGAGATTATTATTTGTAGTTTTTACAATTCGAAAAGGTAAAGTTAGGATAATTTCTGTAAGAGATATAAACAAGAAGGAGGTGTATCTTTATGAAAAGGAAACTTAAGTTGCCAAAATTTAAGAATGAAGCCGAGGAAAGAGATTTCTGGGCAAATCTCGACTTGTCGGAATATTACGAAGCGAGTGATTTAGAGAGAGTCAGTTTCCCGAATCTTAAGCCTACAAGCCGTTCGATTTCCATTCGTATTCCTGAATATCTTTTAAATCGGCTCAAGGAAAAAGCAAACGAAATTAATATTCCCTATCAATCATTGATAAAAGAGTATATTAAAAAGGGCATATTCTCCTCATCTTAATTTCTTATTATTTTACTATTGACAAACGGTAATTTAATTCCTATCATTTGTATAGATATGCAAATGAGTAAGAAAAGGGTTTTACAAGAAGAGCTCCAAGATAATGAAAAAATTGAGGCGTGTGCTGAAAAGTTTGGGACAACAGGCGACCGAACCCGCATGAGGATTTGCTACCTTCTTTGTCATCATCCGAAACTTTCAGTTTCTGAAATAGCGGAAATTATTGGGTCCCCAATCTCAACTGTGTCTCATAGCCTTAAAAAACTGAAAGAAATACAGGTAGTTGAAAACCGAAGACAAGCAAAGCAAGTTTTATATTCTTTAAGTAAAAATAAATTTGCTTCAATTATCAAAAATCAATTATTAGGAAACAATGAATAAGCGAAGTTTTTCTTCCAGTAAAAAGGCACTTGTATTAATGCTAGTAATTGCAGCTATTATTGCTGGCTATTTTTATTTCGCCTTACCTAAGCCTTTGTTTAATTTTTCTCCCAGGGAGTCTCAAAAAGTTACAAAAGGCTTGGTTAACGAGGCGTTGGCTGCAAGATTTGATTACCTTTCTAAAAATGGTAATTCTTCCTGTTCGGGAGCATTTCGAGACTCTATCGCCTCAATGCCTGATAATGCTCGCCTGCAAGGTTCTTGCTGCAGCCCAATGAGTATGCACCGCTATAACGAACAGGTTGAAGGATTGAAAAAATATCAAAATATCGCCAAAATCCCACCCGACCCATACGACATTGAGGCGGGATTGGCAAAGAAACTTTTAGCGTATTACGATGAGCCACTAACCCCAGACGAACAAAAAGCATATGACTACGCTATGCAGAACTCAAGCGAAAAAGGCCCGTGCTGTTGTAAATGTTGGCGATGGTATGTCTACGGAGGATTGGGCAAATACCTGATTAAAAATTACAAATTCACGGGTGAACAAATAACAGACGTTTGGAATCTGTCTGATGGTTGTGGAGGGGATAGCGAACATCATCACGCTTCATAAGCATGAGGAAACTAACAATTAAAAAGGTCAAAGCTAAATTTCTCACAGCAGCGTTCTATGGCTCCATCGGCCTAACAGCCTCACTTGCTCTATTTCTTGTCTTTTATTGGAGTTTAAGCCTCAACTCAAGTATCTACAGTCTTATCAATAACACCAAAAGCGAGCCTGTTTATATTTGGATCTATGCACTTCTTACAATAGGCACCGTTATCTTGTTTGGCGTTAACGCCACTTTATTTATTTATCGCTGGAGGAAATTCGGACCGCCCAGACTCAAGGTTCAAGGAGGGAGTGGCTTAGGAGCATTGGTAGGGGTAGCGGCTTCAGCTTGTCCGGTCTGCGGTTCTGTTCTTTTATCGGCCATTGGTATTGCTGGAGGATTGGCAGTTTTTCCCCTTCAAGGATTAGAACTGAAAGCGCTTTCTTTTGGACTCATGGCGTTTCCTGTCTGGTTAACAATGAGGGAACTTAAAATGTTGAGCTGTGGTGGCGAGAACTGTCCGATCCCTCACCCCACATCTTTTAGGGCAAAAGACAAACCCTACCTTTTAGCCACCCTTAGTTTGATTGCTGTTTTAGCGGCAGTTGGTTGGAATATGCTCAAATCAGACCCGATAGTTTATGGTTTTTTCAATAAACCAGAGGCCACAAATGTTTCTTCAACAAACAATCCATTGTATGACGAAGTAGTGGCTAAGGTTTTGCCAATACAAGGCTTTCAGAGTAAGATTTATTTAGGCGATAGTATAGTAAAGCTTGTTAATAATGGAGTTATTGACAAAAATAAACTTGAGGCAATCTATAAAGAGCGCGGAGGTTTGCCTAACGACTTAAAAGATATCTTAACCCAACCTTCTAATAGACCCACTTTACTTACCAGAGACAATGCAAGTATTTACGTTAATCTTCTCTGGCCATTAGGACTGGCAAACTATATGACAACCAATAGAGAAAGTCCTATAAATGGTAACTCGCTTTTTAATTTTGCTTCAACAGGGGGATGGAATTTAGGTAAAGCAGAAAATGGCGGTACATACTTTAACAAGTTTAGTATTATTCCACTAACGCCCGAGCAGGAATCACTAGTAACAAAGGTCTCCAAAAACACCTATAGACCTTGTTGCAATAACTCTACTTTTTTCCAAGATTGTAATCACGGTTCAGCATTATTAGGACTTCTTGAACTTGGTGCTTCGCAAGGCATGACAGAAGACGAACTTTACAAAGAAGCTCTTGCTTTTAATTCTTTTTGGTTCCCACAAAATTATATTCAGACAGCACTTTACTTTAAGGTAGTTAAAAACACAGAGTGGGACAAAGTTGATCCAAAAGTGGCGTTGGGAGCTGATTACTCAACTGGCAGTGGCTGGGGCAAGAATGTACAAACAGAAATTGCCAAAATTCCTAACCTTATTCCTCAAGCAAGAGGTG
>Ga0209343_10000238_pt1 | contig 76659 bp, 65 predicted proteins | sample RifCSPlowO2_02_FD_184026 | JGI IMG/M metagenome (GOLD analysis project Ga0209343, IMG submission 184026) | Groundwater microbial communities from Rifle, Colorado - Rifle CSP2_plank lowO2_0.2 (SPAdes) (version 2) | ecosystem: Environmental > Aquatic > Deep subsurface > Groundwater | place...
AGGCTGCGTTACTCGTCGCTTATTTGGAATAACCAAATCACGCTCCTCGCGCCTTGCCTCGCGCAAAAAACAGGCTCCGGCGCGGCCGCGAATGAAACGGGAACAGACCCTAGGGTTTACCAGTCCAGGGTCAGCTGACTCTTAAACTGGCGCCGCTCGCCGCTAAGCGGATCGACAAAGCTGAGTTCTTGGGCCAGTAACTTCAGCGGCTTGGCGTAATCGTCCGGCGCATCACTGGCGGCGATCAGTTGCGGGTAGAAGGGGTCATTGCAGATCCCGGCGCCGAGGGCGGCCAGGTGGACGCGCAGTTGGTGCTTCTTGCCGGTGACCGGATACAGGCCATAGCGGCACAGCCCGCCCTGCACCTCGCGCACCTCGATACGGGTTTCGCTGTTCGGCGTGCCGGCCACTTCCTGCATGCGAAAGAACGGCTCGGCCGGCCCCAGGCGCGTGTGGCGCAACAAGGGGAAGTCCACCTCCGGCAGCGCCGGGGCGATGGCTTCGTAGGACTTATCGATCTGCCGATCACGAAACAGCGCCTGATAGGCATCGCGACTGGCCGGATTGACCGAGAACAGCACCAGCCCGGCGGTCAGTCGATCAATCCGGTGAATCGGCACCAGCTCAGGATTGCCCAAACGCCGTACCAGCCGCGCCAGCAAGGTTTGCTCAACGTAGCCACCGGACGGCGTGACCGGCAGAAAATGCGGCTTGTCGGCCACCAGCAGGTGCTCGTCGGCATACAGGATGCTCTCGACAAAGGGCACCACGATTTCGCTCGGCACTTCGCGAAAATAGTGAATGCGCAGGCCGACCTTGTAGGCGTGCTCGGCACCAACCGGCTGCTGCTCGGCATCCAGCACGCGGCCGCGGGCCATGCGGTCGAGCCAGACCTCGCGACTGATCGCCGGGAAGTGCGCACATAGGCAATCAAGCACCGTCGCCCAATTGCCTTGGGGCAAATGCAGGGTGCTGCGCCGCGCCAGGGCTTCAGGCATTGGCGGCAGGCTCATCGCCCAGCTCGTCGTCGGCACTGGCCGAGATCGCGCTCAGGCAATTCAGTTGCTGCACGCCATTAGCATCGCTGAGGCTCCAGCACTGGCTGGCGTCATCAAAGGTGGCGGCCAACACCGCGGCGCTGCTGAATTTCCACACCCGACGGGTGCGCCCGTCCATGCACTCGATCTGCAGCAACAACTGCTCAGCAGCGCCGTCCTGCCCGGCCGCCAGCGCAGCCTGGGCCGCGACCAAGGCGTGCGGCACGAGGACAAACTCCCAGGCGTGCAGGCCGTTGATTTCGAGCATGTCGGTGGACTGGAGAACATCCAGCAAGGAAGGAGTGGTCATAACCGTGCGCCGCCTAAGAAAACCGGGCGAGCATGATAACAGCCACAACTGCACGCGTAGGATGGGTTGAGGCGCGCAGCGTCGATACCCATCACGGCCGACCTGATGGGTATCGCTGCGCTCAACCCATCCGACGAGGGCCATCCGCCGAGCGCGTAACCCTTAAATTGTGCAATGGCTTAGCGCAGGTGCTCGAGCATGCCGTAGTACCACATGCCGACCGCCAGCATCGGGTTGCCGAACACGTCGCCCATCGGTACTTTGATGTGCTTGCAGGCGGCGAAGGTGTCGAACTTCTCCAGGGTGCCGGTCATGGCATTGGCCATGATCTCACCCATGATGTGAGTGGTAGCGACGCCATGGCCGGAGTAGCCCTGGCAGTACCAGACGTTGTCCGAGAGCTTGCCCAGCTGCGGGATGCGATTCATCACGATGCCCATGGCGCAGCTCCACTGGAAGTCGATCTCCACGCCTTTCAGCGCCGGGAAGGTACGTTCAATGCACGGGCGCAGCTCGGCGGCAATATCCCGCGAATCACGCCCGGAGTAGTTGGCACCGCCGCCAAACAGCAGGCGGCCGTCGGCGGTCATGCGGTAGTAGTCGAGCACGAAGCGGCAGTCGTACACCGCCAGGTCTTGTGGGTTGAGTTGCTTGGCCAGCTCGCCCAGCGGCTTGGTGGTGACGATGCCGCCCATGGCCGGGAAGATCATGCCCTTGAGCTGCTTGCGCTCCAGCTTGTGGTAAACGTCGCCGGCCAGCAGCACCTGCTTGGCTTCGACGCGGCCCTGAGCGGTAATTACCGCCGGGTTGGCGCCATGCACGATGTCCAGCACTTCGGAGTGTTCGAAGATCAGCGCGCCCAGACTCTCGGCGGCCTTGGCCTCGCCGATGCACAGGTTCAGCGGGTGCAGATGCATGTTGCGGGTGTTCTTGATCGCCCCGCAGTACAGCTCGCTTTGCAGGTGCTTGCGCACGCCCTGGGCGTCCAGCAGGCTGACCTGGTCGCCCATGCCGCGGCGCACGGCTTGCTCGTAGGAGGCCTCCAGCTCGCGCATGTGTGCCGGCTTCATCGCCGCGTGCAGGTGACCATGCTTGAGGTCGCACTGGATGCCGTACTTGGCCACCCGGCTCTGGATAATCTCGTGGCCGCGCCAGCGCAGGTTCCAGATGAAATCATCGACGTCCTGGCCGAGGGTTTTGCTCATCTGCTTGTGCATCGCCTCTTCGCCGGACAGGCTGCCGGTGACCTGGCCGCCGTTGCGCCCGGTGGCGCCCCAACCGATCTTGTGGGTTTCGATGAGCGCCACTTTCAGGCCGCGCTCGGCCAGCTCCACTGCTGTGGCCACGCCGGTAAAGCCGCCACCAATGATGGCCACGTCAACCTGCACGGTGCCCTGCAGCGGTGGATAGGCAGTTTCGCTATTGAGGGTGGCGCTGTAATAGGACGGGCAGCGTTCGGCAGCGGCAATCACGGGTTGCAGGGCAGCAGTCATGGTGTATTCCTGGTGGGCGCAGCGCAGCAAGGCCGCGCACTAGCGGCAAAAGTTCAGACGAGTTGAGGGCCGTGCTTGATCAGCGGCCAGGGGCACCGACAACGTCTGGTGGCCGCGCATGGCGACAATGCCAAAGCGCCCAGAAAGCCAGGTCAACCGGCAGCGAGGTCATGGCGCAAAGCGCCGACGCTGAGGGCCGAGCGCGCCGCCGGCAGGCACGAGGACAGAAGCAATGATCGGGCGGCAACGGAGAAGATTCATGCCCTGCAGGTTCACACAGGCGTTAACCGGAGTTAAATCCAGTTTTATCTATGCTTGGTTAGGCATTAACTAAACATATGCGCGAGTGAAGGACCTCGGCCCTCACCCACTTCAGTGCTGCAAATGCCCGTACAGCTTGGCGTACAGGCCGCCGTCGGCGATCAGTTGTTGATGGTCGCCATCCTCGGCGATGCGCCCGCCATCGAACACCAGCACCCGGTCGGCCTGCTTCACCGCAGACAGGCGATGGGCAATGATCAGGGTGGTGCGGCCGCTGAGAAAACGCCCGAGGGCCTGATGCAGGGCGTATTCGGTGGCGGCATCCAGGGCCGAGGTGGCTTCGTCGAGGATCACCACTTGCGGTTCGGCCAGCACCATCCGAGCAATCGCCAGGCGCTGGCGCTGACCGCCAGACAGGCGCACACCGGAGCGCCCGACGATGCTGTCCAGGCCCTGCGGCAACAAGCGAATGGTCTCGGCCAGTTGGGCGATCTCCAGGGCACGCCAGCACGCCTCATCACTGCGCTCGCGGCCCATGGTCAGGTTGGCGCGCACCGTGTCGTTGAACAGCGCCGGGTGTTGCAGCACCACCGCGACATGCTCGCGAATGCTGGCCAGGCCGATGCGCGCCTGGCTGACCCCGGCAAAGCTGATGCTCCCCGCCTGTGGCGTGTACAGCCCGAGCAGCAGTTGCACCAGGGTGCTCTTGCCACCTCCGCTGGCGCCGACGATGGCAACCTTCTCGCCGGCCGCGATGCTCAGATTAAGGCCGTCCAGCACCGGCTCGTCGTTGTAGGCAAAGCGCAGATCACGCACCTCGATGCCCACCGTGCTCTGACCGGCAAAGGGATCGACCAGGGCCGGATACTGCGGCTCGTCGGCTCGCGCCAGCAGCTCGTTGATCCGCGTCAGCGCGCCGCCGGCGGCGTAAAACGCGTATTGCAGGCTGAGCAATTGCTCGACCGGACCGATCATGAACCACAGGTAGCTGAACACCGCGAGCATCTGGCCGATGGAGAGGTCGGAAAACAACACGGTGAGCATGGCCGCAGCACGAAAGACGTCGATGCCGAACTGAAACAGCAGGCCGCTGGCACGGCTGGCAGCGTCACTCTTCCACTGCGAGGCCACGGCGAAGTCGCGCACCTCGCGGGCCTTGTTGCCGAGGCGAGCGAGGAAGAAGTCCTGGCGATTGCCGGCGCGCACCTCCTGGATGGCTTCCAGGGTTTCCCCCAGGGCCTGGGTAAAACGTGCGGTGCTGTCGTTTTCCAGCTTCTTCAGGTGTTTGACCCGCTTGCCCAACTGCACCGTGGCGTAGATCACCAGGGGGTTGAACAGCAGAATCAGCAGGGCCAGTTGCCAATGCATCCACAGCAGAATCGCCGAGGTGCCGGTCAGGGTGAGCACGGCCACCAACAGGCGACTGAGGGTTTCACCGACAAACTTGTCGAGGGTGTCCAGGTCGGTGACCAGGTGGGTGGTCACGGTGCCGCCGCCGAGGCTCTCGTACTCGACCAGGGAGATGCGCTTGAGTCGCTCGATCAAACGCAGGCGAATGCGGTAGACGATGTCTTTCGACAGCCGGGCAAACAGCCGCGCCTGCAGCACGTTAAAGCACAGGGCCGAGCCGCGCAGCAGCAAGGTCAGCACCAGCATCAGGCCGATATAACCCAGCGCCTGCTGGGCGCCTGCGGGCAGCACGCGGTTCATCACCTGTAAGGCGGCGTCGCCATTGCCCAGCAGCACTTCGTCCACCAGCAACGGCAGCAGCAAGGGGATCGGTACGCTGCATAAGGTGGTCAGCACCGCCACGGCATTGGCCAGCAACAGGGCCTTGCGGTGACGCAGGGCCAGGCGGCGGATTTGCGCCCAGCTCAGACGATCGGCCAAGGGTTGCTCAAGCATGGCTGGCACGCTCCAGCCAGCGCGCCAGCAGTGGCTGCAACTGGCTCAGCGGCTGATAACCATTGGTCAGCAGGGCCTTCTGCCCCTTGTGCTCGGCCAACAAGGTGGGGAAACCGGCAATCCCCAGGTCCTGCACCCAGGCGAAATCCTTCTGCGTCGCCGCTTGCATGGCCGCACTGTCAAAGGCTTCGGCAAACGCCTGGCGCGGCAGGCCGGCGGCGCTCGCCAACTCGCGCAGCAGCGGCGCCTGGGTGACATCGCGGCCGTCGCAGTAGAAGGCCTGCTGAATCAGCTCAAGCAACGCCCAGACCTTGGCACTATCCAGTTGCCGGGCGGTAACCAGCGCCCGACACGCAGGCTCGGTGTGATAGACCAGGCCTTCGGGCAGGCCATCGTGAAAGTTGAACAGCTGCCCAGTCATGGCATTGACCGCCTGCCAGTGGCCAAGAATCCGCACCCGCCCGGCCGGGTCGAGGGCGGCGCGCTCCTGGCGCAAGCCACCGACCACCAGCTCCAGCGGCACACCACAGGCCGCGGCCTGCTCGGCCAGGGCCTGCAGCACCGGAGCAAAGCCCCAGCACCAGGAACACATCGGGTCCATCACATAGAGCAGGCGGGTGTGCATGGCTCAGGCCTCTTTGTTCTGCCGTGGATTGTGCCCCAGGGGATGCGGTTGGTTGCGCGCCTTGGCCAGCTCGATCTGTTTTTGCCGCTCACGGGCACCGGCACGGGTTTTCTCGCTGAGGCTGTCCCAGCAATAAGGGCAACTGACGCCCGCCACATAATGCGCTGACTGGCAGTCGGCTTGGGTGATGGGGGCGCGACAGGCGTGGCACTGGTCGTAATCGCCTGCGGACAGGTCGTGACGCACCGTCACCCGGTTGTCGAAGACAAAGCAGTCGCCGCGCCACAGGCTGTTTGCCTCGGGCACTTCCTCGAGGTACTTGAGGATGCCGCCCTTGAGGTGAAACACCTCGGCGTAGCCGGCCCCGAGCATATAGCTGGAGGCCTTTTCGCAACGGATGCCGCCGGTGCAGAACATCGCCACTTTCTTGTGCTTGGCCGGGTCGAAGTGAGCCTGGACGTACTCGGGAAACTCGCGAAAGCTCTTGGTCTTGGGGTCGATGGCCCGCTCGAAGGTGCCGATCGCCACTTCGTAATCGTTGCGGGTGTCGATCACCAGCACGTCCGGATCGGCAATCAGGGCGTTCCAGTCCTGGGGCTCGACATAGGTGCCGACCAACTGATTGGGATCGACGCCCGGTACGCCGAGGGTGACGATCTCTTTCTTCAGTTTGACCTTGCTGCGGTAGAACGGCTGTTCATCGCAATAGGACTCTTTGTGGTCAATATCGACAAAGCGCGGATCGCGCTTGAGCCAGCCCAGCAGGCCGTCAATGCCGGCGCGGCTGCCGGATACGGTGCCGTTGATGCCTTCGGCGGCAAGCAGCAGGGTGCCTTTGACGCCGTTATCCAGCAGGCTTTGCAACAGGGGTTCGCGCAGCGCCTCGAAGTCCGGCAGAGACACGAACTTGTACAGCGCGGCCACGACAATGGCTTGGCTCATAAAAACACTCCAGGTAGTCGTCCACGTAAAGGACGGACCGGGCAATACAAACAACAACGCCGGCAAAGGCCGGCGCGGCTGAATGCTAACAGATCGGCTAACAGGCCGTTGAAAACGTAGGCGAGGCAGCCAGCACAAGGAAAAAACAGGCGAAAAGCGGAGTTTACGAGCTGTAAATGAGCATTTGAGCCTGTTTTTAACGCGGTGATGGCAACGTAGGTAGTTTTCAACCGTCTGTTAGTGGCTTTTGCTACCGCCCTGACAAGTCGGCGACGCCGGCACGGCCTGCAACGCTGCCCATTCCTGTGGCGTGTAGGTGTGCAGCGCCAGGGCGTGAATCTGGCCCATCAGCTCACCCACGGCGGCGTAGGCGCGCTGATGGCGCTTGACCACATTGAGGCCGTCGAACAGCGCGCTGACCACCACCACCTTGTAATGGGTTTGCAGGCCGCGACTGTGCATATGACTCTCGTCCAGCACCTCAAGATGGGTCGGGGCCAGGGCCTGCAGGGCTGCTTGTAACTGCTCACGCTTGTTCATTCAGGTTCTCGCTCAAGGCTTCTTGGTGGCGGCGGGCTGAACTTTTTCCATCATCTCGGCCAGCAATTTGTTGACCTCCGGCACGGCCTGCTCCAGGCGACCTTGGGTCATTTGTGCCGATTGCGCGCTGAGTGCCGGCATTTTTTCCATGACCTTCTTGCCCAGCGGCGACTGATAGAACTCGATCAGGCCCTTAAGCTCGGCTTCCGAGAAGTTAGTGGTGTACAGCTTGACCAGATCGGGCTTGATCTTGTCCCAGCCCACGGCTTTTTCCAGGGCGAGATTGGCCTTGGCTTGATAGCTTTCCAGCAGGGCTTTTTTCGACTCGGGGGCATTGGCCTGGGCGAAGCGCTGGGCAAACATCTGCTGTACCTGGGCGTAGACCGGCACCGCGAGCTTGTCGGCATGGGCCAGAATGAGGAATTTTTCGGCATCGGCAGCATGGCTTTTACTGTCGGCCATTACCTGGCCACTGGCGCATACCAACAGAGCGGCGGTGCAAAGCGCACGAAAACGGGTCATCGGGAGTCCTTGTCTGGGCAGTTTGAACGTTCGGCAGGCAGCGGCCCGCCAGGCGCGGCACATTCTGCGCCCAAGCCTACGCCGGCTCAAGCAGGCAAACCACGCCCCAACAAAGGCCCAGGGACCCGCCATAACAGTGCCATTGGGCAGTTCGCCCACACCTGAGCGCGAAAAACGGCTTAAACTAACGCCCACTGCTTGCTTAGCCGGCCGTTGAAAAACGTAGGCGAGGCAGGCAAGACAAGGCAAAAACGGCCGCAACGTAGCGAAGCGCAGTAACAGCCATAGGCTGGCCCTCAGGGCGAGCGTAGCGAGTCAAAAGCGGAGTTTACGAGTTGTAAATGAGCATTTGATTCGCTTTGCTCACCCCTTTGGGGCCGTGCTGAAGCACGTTCAGCCTTCGGCTGTGAGGCCGTTTTTAACGCAGTATTGGCAACGCACGACTGCATGGATGCAGGAGGTAGGGCGACGCAGGAAGCCAAAGCCGAGGTAGTTTTTCAACGGCCTGCTAGCCGCATATTTCCCCACATCTGCACACATGGAAGTGTCCGATGAACAGCCCGCTTATCAATGTCGCCCCTGCCTTGTTGCCACGCTTGTGCGACAGCCGTGGGCAGCTCGATCCGCAACACATTGGCTGGTCCAACCGCCCCTTGCTCAACTACGCCCTGCCCGGCAATTTTGGCCGGCGCAAACGCTGGAATCACTGGTGCATCACCAGCCCACAGTGGACCTTGTCGCTAACCCATGCCGACCTGGACTATGTCGGTTATGGTGCCGCCTACTTTCTTGACCTGCAGACCGGCCTGGCGGTGGCCCACACCCAAATGCGCCCCTTCGCCCGCGGCTGTCGCCTGCCGGATACGCCGCAGCAAAGCCACGCGTTTGTCCATCCGCTCCTGCAGATCCGGGTCGACGAGCAGCCAGGACGCCTGCGCCTGAGCTGCACCGCGCCAAGCATCGGCGGGCAACCCCTGCATGTGGAGCTGGAGGTTGTACGCCCGCGTCACCTGGACTCGGTCAACCTGGTCGTGCCCTTTGCCGGCAAAGGCTTCCATGCCTGCAGCCGACAGATCGGCCTGCCCTGCACCGGCAACGTGCGCCTGGGCGCCACCGGCTATAGCTGCGAAAGCGGGCAGAGCTTTGCCGGCCTGGATTTCGGCCGTGGCGTGTGGCCATTCAACAGCCACTGGACCCGCGCGGCCTTCGCCGCCCCCGGCGGGATTGCCGGCAACTTCGGGGCCGGCTGGACCGACCACAGCGGCCTGTCGGAAAACGCCCTGTGGTTTGGCGGCGAGCTGCTGCACCTGCCGCACCCGGTACAGATCGCCACCAACAGCAACGATGAGCTGAGCAACTGGCACCTGAGCAGTGCCGATGGTCGCGTCGACCTGACCTTCAGCCCGCACAAACAACACCGGGCCAACCCGCAGGTCGGCCCGCTGCAGGCCAACACCCAGCAATGGTTCGGCCGTTTTGACGGCACCCTGCGCGCCCCCAGCGGCGAGTCGGTGCCGGTCAATGGCGCCCTGGGCTGGGTTGGCAACACCGTCGCCCGCTGGTAAGCCAGGGCCTACACTGGACAAGTAGCCAGCACCGTAGGAGCAGCCCCATGCAGCGGATTGAAAACGACAGCCTTGGTCCTATCGAGGTACCCGCCGCGGCTTACTGGGGCGCGCAAACCCAACGCTCGCAACACTTCTTCGCCAGCGGCCAGGAGGCCATGCCGCTGCCGCTGATTTACGCCCTGAGCCTGATCAAAAAGGCCGCCGCCAGGGTCAACCTGCGCAACGGCAGGATTAGCGCCGAGGTCAGCCAACTGATCGAGCAGGTTGCCGATGAGATTCTCGCCGGCCAGCATGACGCGCAGTTCCCCCTGCGGGTCTGGCAAACCGGCAGCGGCACGCAGAGCAACATGAACGTCAATGAAGTGATCGCCGGGCGCGCCAACGAACTGGCCGGCCAAGGCCGCGGCGGCAAGCAGCCGGTACACCCCAACGATCACGTCAACGCGGCGCAAAGCTCCAACGACAGCTTTCCCAGCGCCATGCATATCGCCAGCCTGCTGGCCGTACACCAACAACTATTGCCGGCGGTGGATGAACTGAGCGCCGGCCTGGCCTTGCAGGCCCAGAGTCACGCCCATCTGCTAAAAAGCGCACGCACCCATTTAATGGACGCCACGCCCATCACCTTCGGCCAGGAACTCTCGGCCTTCGTCGCGCAACTGGGGTATGCCAAGGCCGCCATCCTGGCCTGCCTGCCGGCGGTCTGCCAGTTGGCCCAGGGCGGCACGGCGGTGGGTACCGGGCTCAATGCCCCGGCCGACTTCGGCCCGGCGATGGCCAGCGAACTGGCGCTGTTGACCGGCCTGCCGCTGACCAGCGCCGAGAACAAATTTGCCGCCTTGAGCGGCCATGAAGCCCTGGTCAGCCTGAGCGGCGCGCTAAAGACCCTGGCCGTGTGCCTGATGAAGCTGGCCAATGACCTGCGCCTGCTCGGCTCCGGGCCACGCACGGGCCTGGCGGAAGTGCGCCTGCCGGCCAATGAACCAGGCAGCTCGATCATGCCCGGCAAGGTCAACCCGACCCAGTGCGAAGCCCTGTCGATGATCGCCTGCCAAGTGCTGGGCAATGACCTGAGCATCGCCATCGCCGCCAGCCAGGGCCAGTTGCAACTGAACGTGTTCAAGCCGGTGATCATTTACAACCTGCTGCAATCGATCCAGTTGCTGGCCGACGGTTGTCGCCACTTTCAACGCTACTGCATCGCCGGGCTTGAGGCCGACGCGGGGCAAATGGCCCGGCACCTGCAAAACAGCCTGATGCTGGTGACCGCGCTAAACCCGCACATCGGCTACGACCGCGCCGCCGAGATCGCCAAGCGCGCCTACCACGACGGCAGCACCCTGCGCGCCGCGGCCCTGAGCCTGGGCTATTTGAGCGCCGAGCAGTTCGACAACTGGGTGCGCGCCGAACAAATGCTTGGCGCCCCGGTCAGCGACGACAGTTGAGCCGCCGCCCGGCAACCACTGGTCGCCAACTGCAACAGCCCAAGCGCAGCTGCTTACACTGAAACCTGACAGCTCGTTTGCGAGGGTTCAGACATGTTCGGTCAACGCAGAGTAGATCCCAGCCCCGGCACCCACTACCGCAGCGAGCGGGTTAGCGCGGTCAACGGCCAATACTTCTTCTCCACCCGTGAAGGCAGCCTGGAAGGCCCCTACTTCACCCGAGTCGATGCCGAGCGCGAAATCGCTTTTTACATTCGACGGATGATTCAGGCCAAGGACATCATCGAAAGCCGCTCGTTCTAGCCGCTCGTTGAAAAAGGCTATGTACCCGTTATGTGTTGCGTGCGTGGCTACTACCGGTTTCGGCTTTACGCCGAGTCACTTTCTCTTTGCTTGCGCGAAAGAGAAAGTAACCAAAGAGAAAGCGCACCCGGCATCCGGGTTTCGCTGCGCGAAACTTCCCTCGCTCCGGCACTGTTCCGAGGGTCGTCACGGTGGGCCATCCCTGGCCCATCGTGCCTCATTTGGCATCCATGCCAAATGCCCCTCTACACAGCACCTCCACTCGGCCTCCTGACGGGACTAGGGATCGAGGCGTCTGCAAATTCATCAATGCGGCCTTGATCGCGAAGCCTTTAAATGTGCCAACTCACAGCTGTGTCAAACAACCATCGGCACCGATGGCAAATTCCTTGCAGCACGCAACAGGTACAGAGCCTTGAAAAATCTAGGCGAGACCGGCAAGCGGCCAGTCAATCACGCTCATAGGCCGCCTCCAGGGCCTCGTTGATGGTGCGCAGCACCTTGACCCGCGCGAAGCGCTTGTCGTTGGCCTCGACCAGGGTCCAGGGGGCAATCTCGCTGCTGGTGCGGTCGACCATGTCGCCCACCGCATCGCTGTACTGCTGCCACTTGTCGCGGTTGCGCCAGTCGTCTTCGGTGATCTTGAAGCGCTTGAACGGGATCTGCTCGCGCTCCTCAAAACGCTGCAACTGGGTGGCCTGGTCGATCGACAGCCAGAACTTCACCAGCACCACTCCGGCGCGGGTCAGTTGCTCCTCGAAATCATTGATTTCGCTGTAGGCACGCAGCCAGTCCGCCGGGCTGCAATAGCCCTCCACCCGCTCCACCAGCACCCGCCCATACCAGGAGCGGTCAAACACGGTGAACTTGCCGCGCGCTGGAATATGCCGCCAGAAGCGCCACAGATAGGGCTGGGCCAGCTCCTCCTCGGTGGGCGCGGCAATCGGCACGATGCGGTACTGGCGCGGGTCCAGGGCCGCCGCCACACGGCGGATGGCACCGCCCTTGCCGGCCGCATCGTTGCCCTCAAATACCGCCACCAGGGCATGCTTGCGCAAGCGCTTGTCGCGCATCAAGCCGGCCAGGCGCGCCTGCTCGGTTGCCAGTTGCTCCTGATACTCGTCTTTGTCCAAACGCTGGGTCATGTCCAGGCTGTCCAGCAGGCCCAGGTTGTCCAGACTGGAAATCAGCGGCGCCGCGTGGGGCTGGCTGTGCGGGCGCTCCTTGTGTTGCAGCGCGGCCTGCAGGCCCTCCAGCAGAATGCGCCCGACGGTGAGGCTGCGGTAATACTCGTCGGCGCCCTCGACCACATACCAGGGCGCGTAGTCACGGCTGCTGCGGCGCAGGATGCGCTCACCGTAGCGCACAAACTTGTCGTAGGTTTTCGATTGTTGCCAGTCCAGCGGGCTGATCCGCCAGCTGTGCAGAGGGTCGTCCTTGAGGGTGTTGAGGCGCGCGTTCATCTGCTTTTTCGACAGGTGAAACCAGAATTTGAAGATCAGCGCGCCTTCATCACAGAGCATCCGCTCCAGGCGCCCGGCGCTGTCGATGGCCTGATCCAGCACGGCATTCTTGATCCGCCCGTGTACCCGCCCCTGAAGCATCTGGCTGTACCAGTTGCCGAAGAAGATGCCGATCCGCCCTTTCCCCGGCAGCTGACGCCAATAGCGCCAGGCCGGCGGGCGGGCCAGCTCCTCGTCGGTCTGCTGGTCGAAGGTGTTGACCTGAATCAGCCGCGGGTCCATCCACTCATTGAGCAACTTGACCGTTTCGCCCTTGCCGGCGCCTTCCACGCCATTGATCAGCAGCAGCACCGGGAAGCGTGCCTGCTGCTGCAGCTCAAACTGGGCCTCCAGCAGGGCCTCGCGCAGCGCCGGCACAGCGGCCTCATAGGCCTCCTTGTCGATGGCATGACCGATTTGTGCAGACTCAAACATAAACAGGCTCCAGACCAGCAGATGATTGCGCCAGCCTAGCCGATTGCCCAAGTCTTTGTCCGGTCTCGGCGCGGCGCCTGCGGTCCGGGCGGCACCTGGGCTAGAATGCGCGCCTCGTTGCCAGGTGCGCACCATGCCCGATCAATCCAGCTCCGCCGACTTCCAGCACGCCCAGCTCGACTGGGATGCCGACGGTCAGCCGCGCTCGCGGCAGTTTGCCGATGTGTATTTCGCCAGCGACGGCGGTCTGGCTGAATCCCGCCATGCCTTCCTGTTGCAAAACGATCTGGCCCGACGCTTTGCCGAGCTGGCGGCCGGCGAGCGCCTGGTGATCGGCGAAACCGGCTTCGGCACCGGACTGAACTTCCTCAGCGCCTGGCAACTGTTCGAGCAGCACGCCGGAGCCGATTGCCGGTTGCACTTTGTCAGCGTGGAAAAGTACCCGCTGACCCGCAGTGACCTGCAGCGGGCCCTGGCCCTGTGGCCGGAGCTGGCCCCCTACGCCGATGCCCTGCTGGCCCAGTATGTGGCCGTACACCCCGGCTTTCAGCGCTTCACCTTGGCCGGCGGCCGGATCAGCCTGACCCTGCTGCTTGGCGATGCCCTGGAGCAGTTACCGCAGCTGGATGCGGCCATCGATGCCTGGTTCCTCGACGGTTTCGCCCCCCAGCGCAACCCGCAGATGTGGAGCCCCGAGCTGTTTGCCGAGCTGGCCCGGCTGTCCCACCCCGGTACCACCCTGGGCACCTATTGCAGCGCCGGCGATGTGCGCCGCGGGCTCAAGGCCGTGGGCTTCAGCATCCGCCGGGTGCCCGGCATCGGGCGCAAATGGGAAGTGCTCAAGGGCCAGTTCAATGGCCCGGCCAGCCGTCCCGCCAAGCCCTGGTTCGCCCGCCCCGCCTGGCGCCCGGCCGTGCGTGAGGCCCTGGTGATCGGTGCCGGCCTGGCCGGTTGCGCCAGCGCCGCCAGTCTGGCCGCCCGCGGCTGGCAGGTAACCCTGCTGGAACGCCACGCCGGCATCGCCGAAGAGGCCTCGGGCAATCCCCAGGGCGTGCTGTATTTAAAGCTCTCGGCCCACGGCACTGCTTTGTCGCGCCTGATTGTCAGCGGCTTCGGCTACACCCGAAGGCTTCTCGAGCAGTTACAGCGCGGCCTGGACTGGGACGCCTGCGGCGTCCTGCAACTGGCCTTCGACGCCAAGGAGCAGGCGCGCCAGGCACCGCTGGCGGCAGCCTTCCCGTCCGATCTGTTACACCCGTTGAGCCGCGAGCAGGCCGAAGCGCGCGCCGGTATCGCCCTGGCTAGCGGCGGCCTGTTCTACCCCGAAGGCGGCTGGGCACACCCACCGGCGCTGTGCCGCCTGCTCAGCACACATCCACGGATCACCCTGCGGCCCCTGCACGAGGTCGTCGACCTGCAACGCCATGCCGATGGCTGGCAGGCCTGGGTGGCCGGTCGCCTGATCGCCAGCGCCCCGGTGGTGGTGCTCGCCGGCGCCGCCGAGATTGCCCGCTTCCCGGCCGCCGCCGAGCTGCCGCTAAAACGCATCCGCGGGCAGATCACCCGCCTGGCGCAAAACCGCGACAGCAGCGAGCTGCGCACCGTGGTCTGCGCCGAAGGTTATGTGGCGCCGCCGCGCCTGGGCGAACACACCCTCGGCGCCAGCTTCGATTTTCATGGCCAGGACGCCAGCCCAACGGCCGCCGAACACGCCAGCAACCTGCACCTGCTGGAGGACATTTCCAGCGACCTGGCCGCCCGCCTGCACAGCCGTGAACTCGACCCCGCCAGCCTGCAAGGCCATGCGGCCTTTCGTTGCACCAGCCCGGATTACCTGCCGATTATCGGGCCACTGGCCGAACCGCAGGCGTTTGCCCAGACCTACGCCAAGCTCGGTCACAACGCCCACTGGCAAACCCAGCTCGCCTGCCCCTGGCTGGACGGCCTGTACGTCAACAGCGGGCATGGCTCACGCGGCCTGATCAGCGCCCCACTGGCCGGCGAATTGCTGGCCGCCTGGCTGGACGACGAGCCGCTGCCACTGCCGCGCCAGGTCGCCGAGGCCTGTCATCCGAACCGTTTTGCCGTGCGCCAGTTGAGCCGCGGGCAATCCCCAAGACGCCCAGATAAGCGCACGGAACTGGCCGCCCGAAGGGATCGGCGTTAGGCTGAGCAACGGGCTCCGGCAAACTGCGCGGGGCCTTATCCTGCCCCGGCCTCTGGAGACCCAGCCGATGAGCGACACCCCCCGCGCGGCCCATCAGGACGCCATGCTCAAGCGCCTGGCGCGCATTGAAGGGCAAATCCGCGGCCTGCAGGCGATGATCCGCCGTGATGAGGACTGCGAGGCCATCGCCCAGCAATTTGCCGCCGCGCGCAAGGCCCTGGACAAGGCCTACCAGGAGCTGCTCGCCTGTCTGCTGGAAGAAGCCGTGCTTGACCCCAACCAGGACAGCAGCGCCACCCTCAGCCGGGTCCGCGGGATTTTCACCAAATACACCTGACCCCGGCACGCCGCGCCGGCTTGAAGCCTGGCACGCAACCCGGCACAGTGAACGGACTACGACAAAGAGGTTTCCTGATGCCTCGTATGAGTCTGTTTCTGCTCTGCCTGTGCCTGTGCAGCAGCGCCTGGGCGCTAAGCCCGGCACGCCTGGACAGCCCCGAGGTGCGCCTGTCCCTCGGCCCGCACATGAGCTACCTCGAAGACCCCCACGGCAACCTGCGCCTGGAGGACGTGCAAAACACCCCCAGCGAACGCTTCCGCCCGCTCAACCACGAGCATGTCAACCTGGGCAAGAACACCTCTGTCTGGTGGTTTCGGGTCGAGCTGGACAACCGCCTGGACGAGCCCCTGGCGGGTTTTCTGGAAATCAACTACCCCCTGCTCGACCACCTGCAGCTGTACCTGCAAACGCCCGACGGCCGCCTCAGCCAGCAAGAAAGCGGCGACCGCTTCGCCTTTCGCGAGCGCCCGGTACAGGTGCGCAACTTCTGGTTTGCCCTGCAACTACCCAGCGGCAGCAGCCAGTTGCTGATCCGCGTAGACACCACCAGCACCGTGTTCCTGCCGGTGTTCTTCAGCACCTACGGGGCCAGCGCCGAGAGCCAGGAAAACCTGATGGCCTGGAACGGGGCCTTCTACGGCATGCTCTTCGCGATGGTGTTCTACAACCTGTTCCTGTTTCTCTCGCTGCGCGAGGCCACCTACTTCTGGTATGTGGTTTACGGCCTGAATGTCGGCCTGCTCGGCGCCTGCTTTGACGGCATGCTGTTCAAGCTGCTGCCCGACTACACCGGCCTGCAGGCGGTGAGCATCTATATTCTGCTGTTCACCCAGACCCTCGCCGCTGCCCAGTTCAGCCGTCACTTTCTGCACACCAAAGACTTTTTCCCGCGCCTGGACAGCGCCCTGCGCCTGGCCATGCTGGGGATTCTCGCCCTGCTGCTCAGCGGCCTGTTGCTCGATCTGCAACTCTGGGGCGCCCTGGCCAGCGTCACGTTGCTGAGCACCTCCCTGGCGCTGCTTCTGGTGGGGGTATTTATGTGGCGCCAGGGAGTGCGCTACGGCTCCTACTACACCCTGGCCTGGAGCGTGTTGCTGGCGGCCTTCGCCATCGTCACCGCCGGCTCCCTAGGCTTCGAACTGCTGAACCTGTATGGCGCCGCAACCGTCAAGATCGGCGTCACCATCGAGCTGATCACCCTGTCTATCGGCCTGGCCAACCGCATCAACATCCTCAAGGACGAAGGCTATAGCTCGCGCCAGGCCGCCGAGCAGGCCAACCTCGCCAACCTGGCCAAGGGCCGTTTCCTGGCCACCATGAGCCATGAAATCCGCACCCCGCTAAATGGCGTGCTGGGCATGCTGCAATTGCTCAAGGACACGCCTCTGGATCGCAGCCAGCGCTTCTATGTCGACACCATCGCCAGCTCCGGGCGCTCGCTGCTGGCGGTGATCAACGACATCCTCGACTACGCCCGCATCGAGTCCGGCAAGCTCAAGCTGGAACATATCGAGTTTGACCTCGAACAGCTGATCGCCGAGACCCTCAGCCTGTTCACCGCCCAGGCCCTGGAAAAACACCTGCGTCTGTATGTCAGCCTGGAGGGCGGCGTGCCCCAGCGCATCCTCGGCGACCCCACCCGGCTCAAGCAGGTGCTGATGAACCTGCTCAGCAATGCCCTGAAGTTCACCGCCGCCGGCCATGTCAGCCTGCACGTCTGCCGCCGCTGCAATGCCCAGCAAGAGTGGCAATTGCACCTGAGCGTCAGCGACAGCGGCATCGGGATCAGCGAGCAAACCCAGAAAACCCTGTTCGACTCCTTCGCCCAGGGCGACTCCAGCACCACCCGCCGCTATGGCGGCAGCGGCCTGGGCCTGGCCATCAGCAAAGACCTGGTGACCCTGATGGGCGGGCAGATCGCAGTGTGCAGCGCACCCGGCCAGGGCACCCAGTTCAACTTCCAGCTGCCCCTGCAGGTAGACAGCAGCGCCGCCGACCCGCTTGGCGAACTGCTGGCTGGACGCACCGCCCTGCTGACCTCCCTGGACAGCCTGGCCCTGGATGCCATGAGCAGCCTGCTCAGCCGTTGGGGCATGCGCCCCGAGCGCTGCCAAACCCCGGAGCGTCTGCTCAGTTGCCTGGATGATTTTGCCAACCCGCCCCTGCTGGTGCTGATGGCGCCCTGGCCCGGCAGCGTCGCCAGTTGGCTGGAGCCGGTGCGCTCACGCCTGCAAGCCGGCCAGCCGGTGCTCTTGCTCTGCCCGCCGGGGCAAGCCAGTCAACTGCCCGACTACGGCAGCTTGCGGGTCCGCAGCCTGACCCAGCCGCTGGCCGTCACCGAGTTGCGCCAGCATCTGCTGGAGCTGTACCAACCGTTACGCCCGTGCCTGGTCGCACCGCCGCCGGGGCAATCGCACCTGCGCAGCGATGCGCCGTGCATCCTGGTGGCCGAAGACAACCCGGTCAATCAACTGGTCGCCCAGGGCCTGCTCAAGAAGCACGGCTACAACCTGCGGGTAGTCAATAATGGCGTCGCCGCCGTGGCCGAATACCAGCGCGCGCCGAGCGCCATTCAGCTGATTCTGATGGATTGCGAAATGCCGGAAATGGACGGCTTCGAAGCGACCCGGCAGATTCGTCGACTGGAGCAGCAACAGCGCCTGCCGGCGGTACCGATCATCGCCCTGACCGCGCATATCTTCGACGAATACCGCCAGCAGGGGCAGGCCGCGGGCATGAATGACTTTATCGGCAAACCGCTGGACAGCCAGTTGCTGTTCAGCACCCTGGAGCGCTTCTTGCCACTGAGCCAGAGCTGAACGCAACGGCGCCGACGCCTGCTACCATCGCCCGGCGCTGAGGAGGCGCCGTCCATGCTGATCCCCCAAAACCTGCTAGAAGCCGACACCCTGACCCGCCTGATTGAAGACTTCGTCACCCGTGAAGGCACCGACAATGGCGACGAAACCCCGCTGCAAACCCGCGTACAGCGCGTGCGCCGGGCGCTGGATAACGGCACGGCGGTGATCGCCTTCGATCCCGACAGCCAGCAATGCATGCTGCTGTTGAAGCGCGATGTGCCCAAGGAATGGTTCAACCAGCTGCACGACGAGTGAACGGAACAGCCTGCTAGCAGGCCGCTGAAAATGTAGGCGAGGCAGGCAAGACAAGGCAAAAACGACCGAAAAAGCGGAGTTTACGAGTTGTAAATGAGCATTTTGAGGTCGTTTTTAACGCAGTATTGCCAACGCAGGTAGTTTTTCAACGGCCTGCTAGCCGCGCAAGCCGCTCTCGCGCTCCCACACACAGCGCACCCGCAGGTCATCTTCCGCAGGGCTGTGGAAACCGCGCTCCGACTCCCAGCGAAAGGTGTGACAACCCTTCAGCTCGGTATCCAGATGAACCACCGCGCTGGCCCAGTACAGGCGTTTGAGCAGGGTCTCGAACTGCTCGACCCACAGTGGCCACTCGTACTCCAGGGCCCGGTAGCTGGCGCCGAAGTGAATCACCTGGGTCTGGTACAGGCCCTCGCCCGGCGTCTCGCAGCAACTGAACATCTCCCGCCCAAGAAACGGCCAGGCCTCGCCGCAGGGTAAGCTGGCCAGCACCTGGCGGTTGGTGTCGCGGCGCAGGCGGCGCTCCTCCGCCCGCTCGGACGGCCAGTCACGGATGCAGCCATAGACGATGGATTCGGACTCCACGCGGGTACTCCAGAGCAGACAGGCGGGCCGGCGCCGTGCTGCCCACAGGCAGACGGTGCAACGGCAGGCAGCCTTCTATCACAGGCAGCGCCCGCCGGCCATCTCTGCATACTGCCGCGCTGAGCGGTCGCAGCGCGCGCGGGCAGCGAAGAACCTCAGACTGGCGTGGTTTTGCTGCGCAGCTTGCCGGCCATAGCGGCCATTTCGCCGTACAGCAACTGCGGATTTTTCTGCTTCAACGCCCAGGCCATGCGGCCTTGCTCGTGGGGCAGAATCATAAACTCGCCTTGCTCGATGGCCGTGTAGATGTACTCGGCAATCTGCGTGGCGCTGATCGGCGAGCTTTCCAGCAGCTTGCCCACCGCCTGCTTCATCGCCGGCGTCGGGCCGCGGAAGGAGTCCAGCAGGTTGGTCTGGAAAAACGACGGGCAAACCACATGCACGCTCACCCGCTGGGCCTGCAATTCGATCAGCAGGCTTTCCGAGAGGGCCACCACGCCGGCCTTGGCGACGTTGTAGTTGCTCATGGCCGGGCCTTGCATCAGCGCCGCCATGGAGGCGATGTTGACGATCTTGCCCTGGCTGCGCAGCAGCAGCGGCAGAAAGGCCTTGCAGCCCTTGACCACGCCCATCAGGTTGATCGCGATCTGCCAGTCCCAGTCTTCCAGCGACAGCTCTTCGAAGAAGCCACCCGAGGCCACGCCGGCGTTGTTGACGAGCACATCGATGCCGCCGAACTTCTCTTCGCAGGCCTGAGCCAGAGCCGTCAACTGGCTGTAATCGCGCACATCGCAACGCTGGGTGAAGCCGTCGCCGCCCGCCTCGCGCACCAGCTTGAGGGTTTCTGCCAGGCCGGCATCATTGACATCCGCGAGTGCCAGTTGCCAGCCCTCACGGGCCCAGCGCAGCGCCAGCTCACGGCCCAGGCCGGAACCGGCGCCGGTAATCATCATGCGTTTGTGCATCGTCAGCGCCTTCTTGTGCGGAGATAGGCCCGCAGTGTAACCAGCCGCACAGGCCTGCCAACGCGCTATAACGCGCCTGAATATCGCTGCCCTAGTCAGTGCTCAGTCCGGCAGGCACGCAGCTACGCTGGGCGTAGGCGGCAAACTCGGCGGCCACCAACGGCCGGGCAAACCAGTAGCCCTGGCCCTGGTCACAGCCCAGTTGCGCCAACAACTGACGTGTTTCCTCGTCCTCGATGCCTTCGGCGGTGGTCAACAATTGCAGGCTCTTGGCCATCTGGATAATTGCCGTGACAATCGCCCGGTCTTGGGCGCTGTCTTGCAGCTTGCGCACAAACGACTGGTCGATTTTCAATTTATCCACATGAAACCGCTGCAGGTAGGAGAGGTTCGAGTAGCCGGTGCCGAAATCATCAATCGACAATCTCACCCCCAGCGCCTTGAGACCGGCCAGGCTGTCGATAAAGCGCGCCGAATCCTGCAATAACAGCGACTCAGTCAACTCCAGCTCCAGGCACTGTGCCGGCACCCCATAGCGCTGCAGGGCTGCCGCCACCATGACCTCCAGGTTGCCGCGGCGAAACTGCACCGGCGACAGGTTGACCGACAGCACAAAGGCCGGCAGCCCGGCAGCGCGCCAGACCTTCATTTGCCGGCAGGCCTCGTTCAGCACCCACTCACCGATCTCGACGATCAGGCCGGAGCTTTCCGCCGCCGGGATAAAGCGGTTCGGGCCAAGCATGCCGCGCTGCGGGTGCCGCCAACGGATCAAGGCCTCGGCCGCCAGCAAGCGACCGTCGCGAATATCGACAATCGGCTGGTAATGGAGCACGAAATGTTCCTGGCGCAAGGCCTCGCGCAGTCCCGAATCGAGGCTCAGACGCTCGATGATGTCGGCATTCATCCGCGCATCGAAAAAGCGAAAGGCATTACGCCCGGCGGCCTTGGCCTGGTACATGGCCAGGTCGGCATGCTTGAGCAGGGCGGCAAAATCATCGCCATCCTCGGGGTAGAGCGCGACGCCGATGGAGACCGAAGTAACGATCTGCATGCCCTTGAGGCTGAACGGCTGGATCATGCTGTTCAGCACATGCTTGGCCAGGGCGGAAATGGCGTCCAGATCCGAGGCTTCGGTGAGTACGATGAGAAACTCGTCACCGCCCTGACGGCTGACCGTATCCATCTCGCGCACCGCGCCCTGCAGGCGCCCGGCCACCTCACGGAGCAACTGATCGCCCGCATCATGGCCGAGGGAGTCGTTGATGGTCTTGAAGTTATCCAGATCGAGAAACAGCAGCGCCGCCCGCCGCTGGTAGCGTCGCGCCTGGCCGATGGCCTGGGCCATACGGTCGCAGGCCAGCAGACGATTGGGCAAATTGGTCAGGGCATCATGCTGGGCCAAATGGGTGAAGCTGGCCTCCGAGGCCTTGACCCGCTCGATTTCCAGCTGCAGGCGCCGCATGGTCTGGCGCAGGTCATTGGCCAGAATCCACACGGCGCAGGCGCACACCAGCAGGATGCAACTGACATTGACCATCCGCCCAAAGCCCATGGGCAACGGTGTAAAACTGCGCCAACCAAACACCGCGGCGCAGGTTATCAGCGCCACACAGGCCAACATAAACAGCAGCAAGCCGACAAACAGGCGCAAGCGCGAAACCATACCGGCGACGATCAGGATCACCGGGTAAGCCAGCAAGGCACCGCTATACAGCCCCTGGCTGAGCCACAGCGAGGCGCTGACCACGGCCGTCATGACGCCCAGCACCAGAATGATCGCCGCATCGGTGGCGCCACGCAGATTCAGGCGCATGCCGAGCATAAGCGCCAGTAGGGCCAGGATCACCAGCAGGCTATTGGGCCAACTGTGTGCCAGCAGCGTCTGCACGCCGATAACCACCAGCACCACGCTGAGCACCACGGAAATCTGTTGCAACCGGCGCGCTTGCGCGGCGCGGTCTACCGGGTCAGGCAACAGATTATGGGGCGCCTGCAAAGAACTCATCGCAATTCCATTTAATTCAATACTCAACCGGCCAGCAGCGGAGTAGGAGCCTGAGTTTGTTGCCGCCTTATCGTCCAACAGCAATAAAATGGCGCCAGAATTTAGTCAAATACTGTGAACCGTGGCAAGGTTTTTCTCTAATGCCCAAGATCATGGATCGCAGAGTGTCCCAAGCCAAACCCGGCACCAGCACCAATCATGGTAGTCCGGCGACTAACTGTGGCAGATAAAAAAGGCGACCCGAAGGCCGCCTAAAGGTACACGGAGTCGCGGCTATCAGTGGGCGACGGCACCGCTGGCGCCCAGGCCGGTTTGCGAGCGGACGAACTGCGGCAGGAAGCGCGCACGCTCATCGGCGGCCGAAGTGGACTTGTCGGTGATCGAGAAGAACCAGATCCCGGCAAAGGCCACAGCCATGGAGAACAGTGCCGGATACTCGTAGGGGAAGATCGCCTGGGCATTGCCCAGCACCTGCACCCACACGGTTGGGCCGAGGATCATCAGGGTGACCGCCGTCACCAGGCCCAGCCAGCCGCCGAGCATGGCGCCACGGGTGGTCAGGTTCTTCCAGTACATGCTGAGGAACAGCACCGGGAAGTTGCAGCTGGCGGCAATCGAGAAGGCCAGGCCGACCATAAAGGCGATGTTCTGCTTCTCGAACAGAATGCCCAGGCCAATCGCCAGCACGCCCAGGGCGATGGTGGTGATCTTCGACACGCGGATTTCATCCTTGTCGTTGGCCTTGCCCTTCTTGATCACGCTGGCATACAGGTCGTGGGACACCGCCGTGGCACCGGCCAGGGTCAAGCCCGCAACCACTGCGAGGATGGTGGCGAAGGCCACAGCCGAGATAAAGCCGAGGAACAGGTTGCCGCCGACCGCATTGGCCAGGTGAATGGCCGCCATGTTGTTACCGCCCACCAGCAGGCCAGTGGCATCCATAAACGATGGGTTGGTGCTGACCAGCAGGATCGCGCCGAAGCCGATGATAAAGGTCAGGATGTAGAAGTAGCCGATAAAGCCGGTGGCGTAGAACACCGATTTACGAGCTTCTTTAGCGTCGCCCACGGTGAAGAAGCGCATCAGGATGTGCGGCAGGCCAGCCGTACCGAACATCAACGCCAGGCCCAGGGAGATGGCCGACACCGGATCTTTCACCAGGCCGCCGGGACTCATGATCGCCAGGCCCTTGGGGTGAACCTTGACCGCTTCGGAGAACAACTGGCCGAAGTCGAAGTTGACGTGCTTCATCACCATCAGAGCCATAAAGCTGGCACCGGAGAGCAGCATGACCGCCTTGATGATCTGCACCCAGGTGGTGGCCAGCATGCCGCCGAACAACACGTAGAGCATCATCAGCACGCCCACCAGAACCACCGCGACGTAGTAGTCGAGGCCGAACAGCAGCTGAATCAGCTTGCCGGCACCGACCATCTGCGCGATCAGGTAGAAGGCCACCACCACCAGCGAGCCGCTGGCCGACAGGGTGCGGATTTCCATCTGCTTGAGACGGTACGAGGCCACATCGGCAAAGGTGTACTTGCCCAGGTTGCGCAGGCGCTCGGCCATCAGAAAGAGGATCACCGGCCAGCCCACCAGGAAGCCGATCGAGTAGATCAAGCCGTCGTAGCCGGAGGTGTACACCAGCGCGGAAATCCCCAGGAAGGACGCCGCCGACATGTAGTCACCGGCAATCGCCAGGCCGTTCTGCAGGCCAGTGATATTGCCGCCGGCGGCATAATAGTCAGAGGCCGAGTTGTTTTTCTTCGATGCCCAGTAGGTGATGCACAGGGTCGCGCCAACAAAGGCCACGAACATGACAATCGCCGAGACGTTCACCGGTTGCCGCTGCACTTCGCCGGTCAGGGCTTCGCCAGCCCACAGCAGCGGGGCAAACGCGGACAAGCCCAAGGCAGTCAATAGACGCGCAATCATTTCCGCACCTCGTCGAGAATGGCCTGATTGAGGGCATCGAACTCGCCGTTGGCGCGTTGCACATAGATGCCGGTAAGGATGAAAGCGGAGAGGATCAGGCCGACGCCCATGGGAATCCCCCAGGTCATCACTGAGCCGTCACTGATCGGCGTGCCGAGCAGTTGCGGGGCAAAGGCGATCAGCAGAATAAAGGTCACATACAGACCCAGCATGATGGCCGACAGCAGCCAGGCGAATCGCTCGCGCCTGGCCACCAGTTGCTTGAATTGGGGGGTTTTTTCGATCCGCTCGTAGACGTCATCTTTCATTGTTGTTGTCCTCCACAGCACGGGTTGCTGGTGAGTCCACTCTAGAACGCCGAAGCCTGGGTGAAAGACGACCTTAGTCGTAGCCACGACCAAAGTCGCAGGTTACAGATGCCCCGGAATCACCAGGCCTTTGCGCCGATACGCCTCAATATCAATGTCGAATGCACCACTGGGGTAAACCTCCTTGATCCGGTACGGGCGGCCGCTGCGATCAAGGGGCGCTTCCTGCAGATCGACCACTCGCTCGCGGCCCAATTGCTTGCCGTCATCGAGCACCAGCAAGACCTTGGGCTTGAGTTTGCTCAACGGCGAACAGGCGATGATGATGCCGACCTCGCCGTTGCTCATCTCGACGATCTCACCCGGCGGGTAGATGCCGATACGCCGCACGAAGACCTTCACCAGCGCCTCGTCGAAGTGGCTGCCACTGGCATCAAACAGGATACGCAGCGCTTCCAGGCTGGACTTGCCCTTGCTGTAGGGGCGATCGCTGTTGATCGCGTCATAGGCGTCGACCAGCGCAACGATCTTGGCAAGGTGCGGAATGCGCGGCGCATCCAGGCCGCGCGGGTACCCACGTCCGTCCAGGCGCTCATGGTGCGAGAAGGCCACATCCACCGCCGCGGCCGTGACCTGCGCATTGCTCATCAGCAGCTTGCGCCCCTCGCTGGCGTGACTTTGCATGATGCGCATTTCATCGGGCGTGAGGGCTCCGGGCTTGTTGAGAATGGCCTCGGGCACCTTGATCTTGCCCACGTCATGGAGCATGCCGCACAAGCCCAGGTGCTCCAGTTCACCCTGGCGCATGCCCAGCTCACGACCCAGGGCGATGCTGAAAATCGCGACCCGCAGGCTATGCTCGGCGGTGTATTCATCGCGATGTTTGATTCGCGCCAGCCAGAGCATGGCGCCAGGGTTGCGTAACAGGCTCTCGACACATTCCTTGACCACCACCTTGACCTGCGCCACGTCCAGCTCATGGCCCAGACGCACCGCCGCCAAGAGGCGCAAGGACTGCTCGCGAGCGGCGTGAAAGGCCGGCTCGGCTTGCTGCATTTCCAGGTTGAAATCAACCTTGGCAATCAGCGGCTGCAGCTCGGCCGAAGCCGCTGCTGCAAGATTCTCCTCGACCTGACGCTGCATGCCGACCGAGCGCCGGGCATCCACCCAGACGTATTGGCAAACCTCGCCCAGCAACAGGATTTCCTGTTGCTGACGGATGCGAAAGCCCTGAAACAAAAACGCCGTCTCACTCCAGGGGCGATCCAACTCCACCACGTACATTCCGATGCTCAGTTGCGCGATGGGCATTTTGATCCGATCACCGGCGCCGGCATCCGACATACACAGACTCCCCTGGGACGAACCCACTAAACCCAGCCACCAAACCGCCAGGTGCGGCTGCCTGCAACTATAGCCGAGCGCGGGCGGCATCGGCGCTGCCGCTCAACGGGCCTGATTAGCCAATGGCTATCAGCGCCATAATCAAGATTGATTCTCATAATCACCAATGAGCCCCTACCCTGAACCTGTCGCTCCAGCCCAGATTCCGAGGTGCAGCATGTGCAAGACCATCACGTTCACCCTTATGCATTTCTGCATCGCCTTCAGCGTTGGCTATGCACTGACCGGCAGCCTGACCGTGGGTGGCTTGCTCGCGGTGGTGGAGCCCTTGTGCAACTCGGTGGGCTTCTACTTCCACGAAAAACTCTGGAGCCATCTGCAACAGGCCGATGCTGCCGGCGCCACCCATCCCATCAGCCAGTGGCTGCACCTACACAGCTAACGCCAGGGCCACCTTGCGCGTGCCGGCAGGCTGCTACCGGCGCGCCGAATCCGCTAAGATGCGCGCCTTCGTTTTCAGACCTGCACCCGACCATGCCCACCACGTCCCGCTTCCCCGTCTTGCCGTACCTGTTCGCCAGCCTGCTCGCCCTCTCGGCCCTGGCCGGGTTGTGGTACGCCATTGGTCAGCCGGTGCTGCTGGCCGATGCCGCCACCCCGACCCACAAGCTGCAGTGCGCGTCCTACACGCCGTTTGACAAGGACCAGTCGCCGTTCGACCAGCCCTTTAGCCTGCGCCCGGAGCGCATCGACGCCGACCTGGCCCTGCTGGCCACGCGTTTCCAGTGCGTGCGCACCTACTCGATGACCGGCCTGGAAGGCATGCCTGAGATGGCGCGCAAGCACGGCCTGAAGCTGCTGCTGGGCGCCTGGGTCAGCGCCAACCCGGTGGACACCGCCATTGAGGTCGAGGCGCTGATCAAAAGCGCCAACGCCAACCCGGATGTGGTGGACGGCGTGATCGTCGGCAACGAGGCCTTGCTGCGCAAGGAAGTCACCGGCGATCAACTGGTCAAGCTGATCCAGCAGGTCAAGGCCCAGGTCAAGCAACCGGTGACCTATGCCGATGTCTGGGAGTTCTGGCTGCAATACCCGCAAGTGGCGCCGGCCGTGGACTTCCTCACCATTCACCTGCTGCCGTACTGGGAAGATGACCCCACCGGCATCGATGCCGCCCTCGCCCACGTCGGCGAGGTGCGCCGCACCTTCGGCAAGCGCTTTGCACCGAAAGACATCCTGATCGGCGAAACCGGCTGGCCGAGCGAAGGTCGCCAGCGCGAAACCGCCCTGCCCAGCCGCGTCAACGAAGCCAAGTTTATCCGTGGGTTTGTCAGCATGGCCGAGCAAAACGGCTGGCGCTACAACCTGATCGAAGCCTTCGACCAACCCTGGAAGCGCGTCAGCGAAGGCGCCGTAGGTGGTTTCTGGGGCCTCTACGATGCCGATCGGCAGGACAAGGGCGTGCTCGCCGGCCCGGTCTCCAACCTGCCGCACTGGCGACTGTGGCTGGCCCTGAGCCTTGGCCTGTTTGCCGCCAGCCTGGCGCTGGCCGGCCGCCCCGCCTCGACCCGTGCCGCTTTGCTGCTACCCCCCGTGGCCGCCCTGGGCGCCGCCTGCATCGGCCTGTGGGCCGAACTGGCGCTGATCACCAGTCGTTACCTGGCCGAATGGCTGTGGGCTGCCACCCTGATCGGCCTGAACCTGCTGGTACTGGCCCACGCCAGCCTGAGCCTGGGCAGCCACAGCGGCTGGCGTGCGCGCGCCTATGCCTGGCTGCAGGCCCGAGCCGGCTGGTGGTTGCTGGCCAGCGGCTTTGCCGGCGCAGTGCTGATGCTGGCGCTGGTGTTCGATGCCCGCTACCGCAGTTTCCCCAGCGCCGCCCTGCTGCTGCCGGCGCTGTTCTACCTGTGCCGCCCGGTGGCCGCACCGCGCCGCGAAATCGCCCTGCTGGCGGTCTTCGTTGGCGCCGGTATCGTGCCGCAACTGTATGAAGAAACCCTCGGCAACTTGCAGGCCATTGGCTGGGCGGCTGTCAGCCTGCTGCTGCTCGGCGCCCTATGGCGCAGCCTGCGCCTGGCACGCGGATAAAGACAAAAAAAGGGATGACCAAGGTCATCCTTTTTTCTCATCCCCGCTACCTGTTGCAATGCCGTTCACTTAAGCCAAGTGAACGGCATTTTTGTAGCCCGGATGCAATCCGGGGCGCGGGTTATCCTGCCAATTGCTTCCCGGATTTCATCCGGGCTACCTCTGTCGCACCTTAAGTGAACAGCATTGCGTTAGCTGTTGAGGCCTTTGGGCGGGCGATGTCTGGGGTGCGCTAATTATCCCGACAACCTCAGACCGAACGCGGCGCCCGCACCAGGCGTAACGCCGCGATCACCAGAGCAAACACCGCCAGGCTGGCGGTGTAGAGCACCAGGGCGGGCAAGGCGAACAGCAGCGCCAGCACGGCCAGCAGCGAACCCTTGCGCCCCGGCAGCAAGAACCCCAGCAATGCGGCGCCCAGTGCCACCCAGGCCAGCACCCGCCAGTGAATCAACAGCCCCAGGCTGGCGCGCACCTGGCATTGCCAAAGGCCGGCATCCTCGGCGCAAACGCCCACCCACTGGCCATCTTCCATAAAACCAAAACGCACGCCGTAACAGGCCGCCAACCACAACGACAGAACCAGCAACAGCATCAGCGGTACAGGGCGCAACATAAAACCACTCCAAGAAGGCAAAAACGCCGCCAAGGATAACCGCCACCCTGGGCGATGCAAGCCATACCCGGCGGCAACCCCAATCCAGCCCCCCAAATAGCCTACGCGCCCGCTACCTGTTGCTTATGCGGATGCAGCTTTGTAGGCGCCAGCTTGCTGGCGATCTGGATTGACCAAGGCGCTCAGCACGCCGCCGAACTGCATAGCCTTGGCTAACCGCACGCCTACCATCTGGCGTTCTTGGCACGCTCAACGGGGGCAAGCTGTAACAGGTAGATCGCTAAAAAATAGTCCCTTGTTCAAGGTTGCCCCATTGCCTACGCCCGGCCGCTATGCTCCCTTAGCCGACTCCAACCCAGCGAGATCGCCCCATGCTCCGGCTCACCCGCCTTGCCGCCATGCTGGCCGGCCTGTTTCTGACCACGTCAGCCCAGGCCACCCGCATCGATGCCAGCACCTACGGCTACCCGATCAGCAATCCGTTCGAGGCCACCATCAGCGGCACGCCGCCGAACCTGCGTCCGAGCGTGCCGGACGATGAGGACATCAAGCAGAGCGACTACCGCCTGCACCTGCACACCGACGGCGCCAAGCGCCTGCCGGATATTTTCTGGAATGGCAGCAGCCTGCCCTATCGCCTGGCACGCCAGGACGGCCCGGCGCCGCTGATCTTTATTATCGCCGGCACCGGTGCGGCCTACTCCAGCGGCACGGTCGAGTCGCTGAAAAGGCTGTTCTACGGCGCCGGCTACCATGTGCTGCAACTGTCGTCGCCGACCAGCTACGACTTCATCACGGCGGCCTCCACCAGCGCCACGCCGGGCATTTCCAGGGACGATGCGCAAGACCTGTACCGCGTGATGGAGGCGATCAAGGCCCAGCACGACGACCTGCAGGTCAGCGCCTACCACCTCACCGGCTACAGCCTGGGCGCCCTCAACGCCGCCTTTGTCAGCCAACTGGATGAACAGCGCAAAGGCTTCAATTTCAAGCGAGTGCTGCTGCTCAACCCGCCAGTGGATCTGCTGACCTCAATCGATAATCTCGACCGCCTGTCCCAGGCCCAGTTGCAGTTGCAAGGCCGCGCGGCATCCTTTGATCTGCTGTTCGACAAGCTGGCGCGCTACTTCAAGGACAAGGGTCGGATCGAAATCGACCAGGCGCTGCTGCATGACTTTCAGAACTCCAGGGAGCGCCTGAGCACCCCGGCCATGGCCGCGCTGATCGGCAGCGCCTTTCGCTTCTCGGTGGCCGACATCGTGTTCACCTCCGACCTGATCAACCGGCGCGGCCTGATTACCCCGCCCCAGCAACAGTTCAACTACGCCACCGAGCTGACTCCGCTCTTTCAGAAAGCCGCCGCCTGCAACTTCCGCTGCTACGCCGAGCAGCAATTGTTGCCCATGTGGCAGGTCCAGCATCCGGGCGCATCGCTGGCACAACTCAACCAGCAGGTCAGCCTGCGTGCCCTGCAGGGCTACCTGAGCAACACGCCGAAAATTGCCGTGATGAGCAACGCCGATGACCTGATCCTCGGCCCCGGCGATCTCAGCTTTCTGCGCCAAACCTTCGGCCCACGGCTGAGCGTTTACCCCCTGGGCGGCCATTGCGGCAACCTCGACTACCGCGTCAACACCGACGCCATGCTGGAGTTTTTCCGTGGTTAAGCGACTGCTCCTGACCGCCCTCCTCCTGGGCAGCGGCCTGGCTCACGCCGAGCAAGCCAGCCACAACGCCGATGAAGGCTTCACCCGGCCACTGCAAGACTTGACCTTCGTCGCCGGGCCAGACACCTTCGTCAGCGCCAGCAGCGCCGCCATGCAGGTCTACGACCCGCTGGAGCGCTGGAACCGCAGCATCTATCAGTTCAACTATCGCCTCGATCAGTGGCTCATGCTGCCGGCAGTGCAGGGCTACGTGTATGTCACCCCCAAGCCGCTGCGCCGCGGGGTAAGCAACGTCTTCAGCAACCTGGGCGATGTCACCAGCCTGGGCAACAGCCTGTTGCAGTTGAAGGGCCAACGGGCCATGCGCACCACCGCGCGCCTGCTGTTCAATACCCTGCTGGGGGTCGGCGGCCTGTGGGACCCAGCCACCGCCATGGGCCTGCCCAAAGAGCGTGAAGATTTCGGCCAGACCCTCGGCCATTACGGCGTGCCCAGCGGCGCCTATTTGGTGTTGCCGGTGTTCGGCCCCTCCAGCCTGCGCGATAGCACGGGACTGCTGGCCGACACTGTGGCCGCCAACAACCTCAACTACCTCGACGTGGCCGAAAGCAGCCGCCAGCATCCGCAGATAAAAGTGCTGGAGGCCATCGATACGCGCTATGTCACGCCGTTCAAATACGGCCAGTTGAATACCCCCTTCGAATACTCGCGGGTGCGTTACCTGTACGGCGAAATGCGCCGGCTGCAGGTCAGCGAGTAAGCGTCGAGCAACGCCTCAGCGGGTCGACAGGGGATCGAGAAGCGGCGTGCCGACGCCCAGTTTATCGAGGTCGAGGAAGCTGCTCAGCGCATCCTTGCGCGCCATCGCATCCTGGTAGCCCAGCTCGATCAGCTCGCCGCAGTAGCCAGCCTCGAACAACAGGTAGCTGAGCACCCCGGCGCCGCTGGCCCTGGTGGCGCCCGGCCCACGCAGGAACATGCGCAGGGTTTTCGGCAGTTCGTGGCGATGGCGGGCGGCGATCTGATCCAGCGGCTGACTGGGAGCAATCACCAGAACCTCCACCGGCTTCAACCCCAGCCCGCGCGGATGCAGGCCAGACGGCACCAGGCCGCTCATATGGTTGAGGCGCTGCAACAGCTCAATATCGCCCTCCAGGCTATCGATAAAGGTGCTGTTGAGCATATGCCCGCTGATTTGCGCCAGGCTCGGCGGTCGCAGGTTGTGTACCCGCGGCACCTCTTGCGGCGGTGCTCCGCTGCCCTGCAGATTGCCACTCACCCCCACCACCAGCACGCGGGTGGCGCCCAGGTGCAGGGCCGGGCTGATCGGTGCCGACTGGCGCACCGCGCCATCGCCGAAGTATTCGCGGTTGACCTTGACCGGCGGGAAGATCAAGGGGATCGCCGCACTGGCCAGCAGATGCTCCAGGCTCAGGCGGGTGGGCACGCCAACCCGCCGATGGCGAAACCAGGGATCAATGCTGCCGCGGCCCTGATAGAAGGTCACCGCCTGGCCCGATTCGTAGCCAAAGGCCGTCACCGCCACCGCGCGCAACTGGCGATGGGCAACGGCGGCATGAATCCCGGAGAAGTCCAGCTCGCGGCCGAGCAACTCGCGCAGCGGCGAGCTATCCAGCAGCGCCACCGGCATATCGCCGCCCAGGCCCAGCAGGCTATGGCCGATAAAGCGCCCGGCCTGGCGCAACACCCCCGGCCAGTCGCTGCGATACACCTGATGGGTATGAAAACCCTGCCAGACCGCCGTCAGGCGGCGGATTGCCTCACTGAAATGCAAGGCCCCGCAGGCCAGGCCCACGGCATTGATGGCCCCGGCCGAGGTGCCGACGATCACCGGGAACGGGTTCTTGGCCGCATCCGGCAGCAAATCGGCAATCGCCGCCAACACCCCAACCTGGTAAGCCGCCCGCGCCCCACCGCCCGAGAGGATCAACCCGGTCACTTGCTTATTGGCGCTGCTGGCTTGGCTCATCAAATCGTCCCGGCATTTCCTGGCAAGTGTAGAAGCGCTTAGCGGTGATGTTTCTTATACAGCTTGGCTTCACCCGGCGGGCGCGTCTTGAACCGTCGATGGGCCCACAAATACTGCTCAGGACACGCACTGATGGCCTGCTCGACCCACTGATTGATGCGCAGGCAATCGGCCTCCTCGCTGTCCCCTGGAAAATCCGCCAGCGGCGGATGCACCACCACCCGGTAACCCTGGCCATCGGGCAGGCGTTGCTGGGTAAAGGGGATCACTCGCGCCTTGCCCAAACGGGCAAACTTGCTGGTGGCGGTAACCGTAGCCGCCGGCACGCCAAACAACGGCACAAACACGCTGCGCTGGGCGCCGTAATCCTGATCCGGCGCGTACCAGACCACGCCACCGGCACGCAGGGCCTTGAGCATGCCGCGCACATCATCGCGCCCAATCACCCCGAGCAGACGCTGCTCGCGGCCACGGCGCTGAACATAGTCAAACAACGGATTCTTGTGCGGCCGGTACATGCCATACATGCCGCGCTGCAGGCCCAACAAGCCACCGCCCATTTCCAGGGTGGTGAAGTGCAGGGCCATGAGAATCACCCCCTGGCCAGCAGCCTCGGCCTGCTGCAGATGCTCAAGGCCCTCAAGCCGACCCAGGCGGCGCAAGCGCTCGGCCGGCCACCACCAACTGATGGCCATCTCGAAAAAAGTCATGCCGGTGGAGGCAAAGTTCTCCTTCACCAGGCGCCGGCGCTCAGACTCGGACATGTGCGGGAAACACAGTTGCAGATTGAGCTCGACGATCTGCCGCCGCGAGCGCGCCAGGCGATACATCAGCGCGCCCAGCCCACGCCCCAGGCGCAGCAGCACGCGATACGGCAGCAGAGTCACCAGCCACAGCAGACCCAGGCCCAGCCACAACGGCCAGAATCGCGGATGAAGAAAATAGGCACGAAACCGTGGGCCTTCCATTACAGATTCCAGAATCACAAACAGGGTCGCGCATTCTACATAGGTTGCCCGGCTTGCGGCCCACCGGCGTTCTCGCTATAAGTCGTCGCCTATTTCGTTGGCAGCGCGCCCTGCTCCGTGGCGACAGCCACCGGATGCCGCTGCCTGACAGCCGTCTTTGTCCTTCTGTGCAGACCATGAGCCAAGCCGACCTTCTCGACCAAGATCCCGTGTTCCAACTCAAGGGCAGCATGCTGGCCATCACTGTGCTGGAGCTGAGCCACAACGACCTGCAGCGCCTCGACCGGCAACTGGCGGAAAAGGTCAGCCAGGCGCCCAACTTCTTCAGCAACACCCCCCTGGTGCTGGCCCTGGACAAGCTGCCGGAGGGCGAGCCGAGCCTCGACCTGGCCGCCCTGATGAGCGTCTGCCGCCAACATGGCCTGCGCACCCTGGCCGTACGCGCCAGCCGCGAAGAGCAGATCAGCGCCGCCCAGGCCCTCGATTTGCCCGTGCTGCCGCCCTCCGGTGCCCGTGAGCGGCTGATCGAGCCGGAGCCGGTCAAGGCGCCTGAGCAACCCGCCGAACCTGTGGCCCGACCAAGCAAGGTCATCACCACACCGATCCGCGGCGGCCAACAGGTGTATGCCCAGGGCGGCGATCTGATCGTACTGGCGCCGGTCAGCGCCGGTGCCGAGCTGCTGGCCGATGGCAATATCCACATCTACGGCCCGATGCGCGGCCGCGCCCTGGCCGGGATCAAGGGCGATCGCACGGCACGCATTTTCTGCCAACAACTTGGCGCCGAATTACTGTCTATCGCCGGCCAATACAAGGTTGCCGAAGACCTGCGCCGCGAGCCGTTATGGGCCGAAGCCGTGCAGGTCAGCCTGTCGGCTGACGTGTTGAACATCACCCGCCTTTAACGGATACTGCGGCCAATTTTCAGGGACACACGGCACCCGCCAAGCCGCCTTTCGGGCTGATCATGTTGCCGTTTAATCGACATTTGGGGTAAAGCACCTTGGCCAAGATTCTCGTAGTCACTTCCGGCAAGGGCGGCGTGGGCAAAACCACCAGCAGCGCTGCCATCGGCACCGGCCTCGCCCTGCGCGGGCACAAGACCGTGATCGTCGACTTCGACGTCGGTCTGCGTAACCTCGACCTGATCATGGGGTGCGAGCGTCGCGTGGTGTACGACTTCGTCAACGTGATCAACGGCGAAGCGACCCTGACCCAGGCCCTGATCAAAGACAAGCGTCTGGAAAACCTCTACGTGCTGGCCGCCAGCCAGACCCGCGACAAAGACGCGCTGACCAAAGACGGCGTCGGCAAGGTCATCGACGAGCTGGCGCAGAACTTCGAATTCGTCATCTGCGACTCGCCGGCCGGCATCGAAACCGGCGCCCACCTGGCGATGTACTTCGCCGATGAGGCCATCGTGGTGACCAACCCGGAAGTTTCCTCGGTACGCGACTCGGATCGCATGCTCGGTCTGCTGGCGAGCAAATCGCGGCGCGCCGAACAAGGCGAAACACCGATCAAGGAACACCTGCTGCTGACCCGCTACAACCCTGAGCGCGTGGTCAAGGGCGAGATGCTCGGCGTCGAAGACGTTGAAGAAATCCTCGCCATCCGCCTGCTCGGCGTAATCCCGGAATCGCAAGCGGTGCTCAAGGCCTCCAACCAGGGCGTGCCGGTGATTCTCGACGAGCAAAGCGATGCAGGTCAGGCCTATGGCGATGCCGTCGACCGTCTGCTCGGCAAGGAAGTTGCCCATCGGTTCCTTGATGTGCAGAAGAAAGGACTCATGCAGCGCTTATTCGGTGGCCGTGAATGAATATTTTTGACTTCTTTCGCGAGCGCAAGCCGAAGGAAACCCCAGCGTCAGTCGCCAAAGAGCGCCTGTCGATCATCGTTGCCCACGAACGTGGCCAGCGCAGCCAGCCCGACTACCTGCCTGCCCTGCAGAAAGAGCTGGTGGAAGTGATCCGCAAGTACGTCAACATCGACCAGGACCAAGTCCAGGTCGCCCTGGAGAATCAGGGCAGTTGCTCGATCCTTGAGTTGAACATCACCCTGCCCGATCGCTAACGCACCCGCACTGTAGGAGCCAGCTGTGACCCACATGGATGTGGGAAATGCAGCAAGCCGTAGGGAATGGCCGGTGCCTGGCGAGCTGAAACTATCGCCAGCAAGCTGGCTCCTACAGGATATTTCAAGCAATCGACGACCTAGGTCGTCGATTGCGTTTTCCGGAACCCTCCATGCCGCTGTCAAATGTTGAAATCCTCCACCAGGACGCCGCCCTGCTGGTGATCAACAAGCCCACCCTGCTGCTCTCGGTGCCCGGTCGCGCCGAAGACAACAAGGATTGCCTGGTCACCCGCCTGCAGGACAACGGCTACCCGGAAGCGCGCATCGTGCATCGCCTGGACTGGGAAACCTCCGGCATCATCGTGCTGGCCCGCGATGCCGACAGCCACCGCGAACTGTCCCGCCAGTTCCACGACCGCGAAACCGAAAAGGCCTACACCGCCCTGTGCTGGGGTGAGCCTGCCGCCGACAGTGGCAGCATCAACCTGCCGCTACGCTACGACCCGCCGACCAAGCCGCGCCATGTGGTTGACCACGAGCTGGGCAAACACGCCCAGACCTTCTGGAAGGTACTGGAGCGCTGCGGCCATTACAGCCGCGTCGAGCTGACCCCGATCACCGGCCGCTCGCACCAGTTGCGCGTTCACATGCTCTCCATCGGCCATCCGCTGCTGGGCGACGGCCTGTATGCCCACCCCGCAGCCCTGGCCGCCTACCCGCGCCTGTGCCTGCACGCCAGCATGCTCGCCCTGAGCCACCCACAAACCGGCCAGCGCCTGCGTTTTGAGTGCCCGGCACCGTTCTAAGCCATCTCGCTGCGCAGCCCGGACACCGTCCGGGAAGAGCTGCGCGGTATTTCTCCCGGATGCTATCCGGGCTACAGCAAGGCAGGTGAACGCGCTGAAACGCGCCCGCCAATCGCCGGATGGAATCCGTTAAACTCCGCGCACAACCGCCCGGAGTCCCGTATGCGCGACGTGCTCAATCAAGGCCTGATCGATTTCCTCAAGGCCTCACCAACCCCCTTTCATGCCACCGCCAGCCTCGCGCAACGCCTGGAGGCCGCCGGTTTCCAGCGCCTGGACGAGCGTCAGAGCTGGGCCGTCGAAGCCGGCGGGCGCTATTACGTGACCCGCAACGACTCCTCGATCATCGCCATCCAGCTCGGCCGACGGGCGCCGCTGGAGGCCGGTATCCGCCTGGTCGGCGCCCACACCGACAGCCCGTGCCTGCGGGTCAAACCCAACCCAGAGCTGCACAAGCAGGGTTTCTGGCAACTGGGCGTGGAAGTCTACGGCGGCGCCCTGCTCGCCCCCTGGTTTGACCGTGATCTGTCGCTGGCCGGGCGGGTGACCTTCCGCGCCGGCGGCAAGGTGCAGAGCCAGTTGATCGATTTTCGCCTGCCCATTGCGATCATTCCCAGCCTGGCCATCCACCTCAACCGCGAGGCCAACCAGGGCTGGGCGATCAACCCGCAAACCGAACTGCCGCCGGTCCTGGCCCAGGTTGCCGGCGAAGACGGCGCGGATTTCCGTGCCCTGCTGGCCGAACAACTGACCTTGGAACACGACCTCAACGCCGATGCGGTGCTGGATTACGAACTGAGTTTTTATGACACCCAGAGCGCGGCCCTGATCGGCCTGAATGGCGATTTCATTGCCGGCGCGCGCCTGGACAATCTGCTGTCCTGCTATGCCGGCCTGCAGGCACTGCTCAGCGCCGACGGCGAAGAAAGCTGCGTGCTGGTGTGTACCGACCACGAGGAAGTTGGCTCCTGTTCGGCCTGCGGCGCCGACGGGCCGATGCTCGAGCAGGTGCTGCAACGCCTGCTGCCGGACGCCGACGGCTTTGCTCGGGTCATCCAGCGTTCCTTGCTGGTGTCCGCCGACAACGCCCACGCCGTCCACCCCAACTACGCCGACAAACACGACAGCAACCACGGCCCCAAGCTCAACGCCGGCCCGGTAATCAAGATCAACAGCAACCAGCGCTATGCCACCAATAGCGAAACCGCCGGTTTCTTCCGCCACCTGTGCCTGGAAAACGAAGTGCCGGTGCAAAGCTTCGTGACCCGCAGCGACATGGGCTGCGGCTCGACCATCGGGCCGATCACCGCCAGCCGCCTGGGCGTACCCACCGTGGACATCGGCCTGCCGACCTTCGCCATGCACTCGATCCGCGAACTGGCCGGCAGCCACGACCTGGCCCACCTGGTCAAAGTCCTCAGCGCCTTCTACGCCAGCCGCGAACTGCCCTGATGGACTACCAGCAGCTCGCCAGCCTGCGCCAGCACCACCCGGCCTGGCGCCTGCTCTGCTCGCCCCATGCGCCACTGATCGTCAGCTTCCTCGAACGCAGCTTGCGCGCACCCAACCTGCGCAGCCTCGACCAACACAGCCTGGCCTCACGCCTGGAAGACCATCTCTACGCCCTGCGCCAGACCCAGGGCGAGGAGGCCTTCCCACGCACGGCGGCGGCTTACCTGGACGAATGGGCGGACAACGCCAACGGCTGGCTGCGCAAATACTACCCAGCCAACAGCGACGAGGCGCACTTCGAACTGAGCGCCGCCAGCGAGAAGGCCATCGAATGGCTGGCCAGCCTGAGCAAACGCCAGTTCGTCGGCACCGAATCGCGCCTGCTGACCATCGTCGAGCTGCTCAAGCAGATGGTCGAGGGCAGCGAAACCGACCCCGAAACACGCATCCATGAGCTGGAAAAGCGCAAGGCCGGCATCGACCAGGAGATCGCCCAGATCCGCGCCGGCCAGCTTGAGCTGATGGACGAGACGCGGGTCAAGGAGCGCTTTCTTGAAGTCGCCGCCAGCGCCCGCAGCCTGCTGGCCGATTTTCGTGAGGTGGAGCAGAACTTTCGCGACCTCGACCGCGCCGTGCGCGAGCGCATCGCCACCTGGGAAGGCAGCAAGGGCGAATTGATCGGCGAGATCTTCGGCGAGCACGAGGCCATCGCCGACTCAGACCAGGGCCGCAGCTTCCGCGCCTTCTGGGACTTCTTAATGTCGCCGGTGCGCCAGGAGGAGCTGTCCGAGCTGCTCCAGCAGACCTTTGCCCTGGCTCCGGTGCAGAGCCTACAACCGGATCGGCGCCTGCTGCGCATGCACTACGACTGGCTGGCCGCCGGAGAAACCGCGCAGCGCACCGTGGCGCGGCTGTCCGAGCAACTGCGTCGCTACCTGGACGATCAAGCCTGGCTGGAGAACCGGCGGATCATGCGCCTGCTGCGCGACATCGAGGGCCAGGCCCTGCAACTACGCGAACGGCCGCCGAGCGAGCTGTCGTTGCACCTGGACGATGCCGCGCCGAGCCTCAACCTGGCCCTCGACCGGCCGCTGTACAGCCCACCGCTGAAGCCGCAGATCGAACAGCAGATCCTCCTCGAAGGCGAAGCCGAGGGCAACCACGCCGCACTGTTTGACCAGGTGCAGATCGACAAGGCGCGCCTGCTCAGGCAGATCCGCCGCGCCCTGCAAAGCGAGCCGCAGATCAGCCTCGGCGAACTGCTGCAACATCACCCGCTGCAGCAAGGCTTGGCCGAGCTGGTCGCCTACCTGGAACTGGCCGCCGGCGATAAGCACAGCGCCTTCGCTGACGGTCAGACACAACTGATCACCTGGCTAGACGCCCAAGGCATCCAGCGCCGCGCCGCCATTCCCTTGATCGTCTTCAGTCGTTAGTTTGGACTGCCGGAATGCCCCTGCTTAGACCCGCCGAAAACACCACGAGAGAAAAGCCATGAGCGACATCCCCGTTAGCCTGACCACACCACCCGATGGTTACGGCGACTGGCTGGCCGACCTCAAAGGCCGCATCCACAATGCCCAGCAGCGCGCCACGCTGGCGGTGAACCGCGAATTGGTGCTGCTCTATTGGCAGATTGGCAAGGATATTTTGACCCGGCAGGCACAACAGGGCTGGGGCGCCAAGGTGATTGAGCGGCTGGCCCATGACTTGCGCAGCGCGTTTCCGCAGATGAAAGGCTTTTCCCGCGCCAACCTCATGTACATGCGCGCCTTTGCCGAGGCCTGGCCGGATGCCGCAATTGTCCAACAGACTGTTGGACAATTGCCCTGGGGCCATAACCTGGTGCTGCTGACCAAGCTGAAACAGCCCGAACTGAGGCTGGCCTACGCCCAGAACGCCATTGAACATGGCTGGTCGCGCAACGTGCTGAATATCCACATTGAAACCCGCCGTCTGGAGCGCTCGGGCAAGGCCGTTACCAACTTTATCGAGCGGCTGCCGGCACCTGGCACGGATCTGGCCCGGCAATCCCTCAAGGACCCTTATCTATTTGATTTTCTCGATGTGGGCAAGGAGGCGGATGAGCGGGAAATCGAAACCGCCCTGGTCAAACACATCACCCAGTTTTTGCTGGAGCTGGGTGCCGGCTTTGCTTTTGTTGGGCGGCAGGTGCATCTGGAGGTCGGCGGAGACGATTTTTTCATCGACCTGTTGTTCTACCACCTCAAGCTGCGCTGCTATGTAGTGATCGAACTCAAGGCCGACAAATTCAAGCCCGAACACCTCGGCCAGTTGAGCTTTTACCTCACGGCGGTAGACATGCAGGTCAAGTCGGAACAAGACCATCCCACCATCGGCCTGCTGTTGTGCAAGAGCAAAAACAAGGTGGTGGCCGAATATGCCTTACGCGGCAAGGAGCACCCGATTGGCGTGGCAGAGTACCAACTTATCGAATCCCTGCCGCACGAGTTGCAAACCAGCCTGCCCAGCGTTGAGCAGATTGAGCGCGAACTGGCAGGGGATGATGGCACTTGCCTGAAGGATGACGCCTAATGACCCGCCCCACCCTCTGCAGGAAGGCCGAAGGGCTCTGTCCATTGAACAGCACAGCCGCTAGCTAGAGAAACCCATGTCCGACGCCCCTGACTCCGCCCTGTCCCTGCCATTGATCGCCCTGTTCAAGGGCGTGCTCTACCAGGAAGACGATCCGGCCCTGTGGCAGAACTTGCTCGAACTGCAGAGCCGGGTGCGCGACTACCTGGGCGTGCTCGGCCTGCAACTGATCCTCGACGAGGCCGAGGGCTATGCCTACCTGCGCCAGCATCAGGAAGATGAGCAGACCGCGCCGGAGCAGGCTGCCCTGCCGCGGCTGATCGCCCGGCGCCAACTCAGCTACCCGGTGAGCCTGCTACTGGCCTTGCTGCGCAAGCGCCTGGCCGAGTTCGACGCCGGCAGCGGCGAGGCCCGTTTGATTCTCTCCCGCGGACAGATCGCCGACCTGCTGCGACTATTCCTCGCCGAGGGCAGCAACGAAGCCAAGCTGGCCGACCGCATCGACGGGCATATCGCCAAGGTGGTGGAACTCGGCTTCCTGCGCCGCCTGCGCGGCAAGGACGAGCAGTTCGAGGTGCGGCGCATCCTCAAGGCCTATGTCGACGCCCAGTGGCTCAACGAATTCGACCAGCGCCTGCGCGACTATTCCCAGCCAGGCGAGGCATCTCAAGGCGCAGCCGCAGCAAGCGCTGACGAGGTGAATCCATGACCACCCCGCAAACCCTGCAATTGCTGGATTTCGCCAGCAGCGACGAGCGCGCCGGCTTTCGCCTGCATGCCTTCGAGGTCTACAACTGGGGCACCTTCCACCAGCGCGTCTGGCGCTTCCCGGCCGGCGGCGACAATGCCCTGCTGACCGGCGACATCGGCTCCGGCAAATCGACGCTGGTGGATGCCGTCACCACCTTGCTGGTGCCGGCGCAGAAGATCGCCTACAACAAGGCCGCCGGCGCCGAGGCCAAGGAACGCAGCCTGCGCTCCTACGTGCTCGGTCACTACAAGTCCGAACGCAGCGACGCCGGCCTCAGCGCCAAGCCGGTGGCGCTGCGCGACCACAACAGCTACTCGGTGATCCTCGGCCACTTCTATAACGAGGGCTTCGACCAGCACTTGACCCTGGCCCAGGTGTTCTGGCTGAGTGAAAACCGTGGTCAACCGCAGCGCTTTTATCTGGTGGCCGATCGCGCACTGTCGATCACCGAACATTTCGCCAATTTCGGCAGCGATTTGTCGGCCCTGAAAAAGCGCCTGCGCGAGCTGCCCAACGTGGTTCTCGAAGATAGCTTCAGCGCCTATGGTGCGGCCTTCCGTCGGCGCTTCGGGATCGACAACGAGCAGGCCCTGGAGCTGTTCAGCCAGACCGTATCGATGAAATCGGTGGGCAACCTCACCGACTTCGTCCGCGAGCATATGCTCGAAGAGCTGCCGATGCAGGAGCGCATCGGCGCGCTGATCAACCACTTCGACGACCTCAACCGCGCCCACGAGGCGGTACTCAAGGCCAAGGATCAGATCGCCCAACTGCGCCCGCTGAGCGAAGACTGCCAGCGCCACACCAGGGTCGCCAGCGAAGCCGAGCACTTCACCGCCTGCCGCGAGGCGCTGTCGCCCTGGTTCGCCCAGCTCAAGAGCGAGCTGCTCAGCAAGCGCCTGACCAATCTGCAACAGGACGGCGACCGCCTCGGCGAGCAGCGCCGCAGCCTCGCCGAGCGTCGTGAGCAGGGCCAGGCACGGCGCGACGAGCTAAACCGCGCCATCGCTCAGAACGGCGGCGACCGCCTGGCCGCGATCAAGACCGAGATCCACGCCAGAAGCGCCGAGCAGCAACGCCGGCAGGGCCGCGCCGAGCAATACGACGAACTGGCCAGCGCTCTGGAATTGCCCCTGGCGCTGTCGGCCGAACCCTTTCTGGCCAATCGGCAGGCTCTGGCTAGCCAGCGCGAAGACAGCCTGCAAGCGCGCGACCGAGCCAAAAACGATGAGACCGAAAGCTCGGTAGTCTTCCACCGCCTGCGCCAGCAGCACCAGGAACTGCACGAAGAACTGACCTCGCTACGCGGTCGCCGCTCAAACATCCCGGCGCGCAGCCTGGAGATCCGCCAGCGTCTGTGCGCGGCGCTGCAGCTGGATGAGGACGAGCTGCCCTTCACCGGTGAGCTGCTCCAGGTGCACGAAGATGCGCGCGACTGGCAGGGTGTAGCCGAACGCCTGCTGCACAACTTCGGCCTGTCGCTGCTGGTGCCCGACGACCACTACGCCCGGGTCGCGCAATGGGTGGAAGACACTCACCTGGGCGAGCGCCTGGTGTATTTCCGCGTGCGCCAGCGGCGCAGCCAGGGCCTGCCTGAGCTGCATGCCGATTCGCTGGTACGCAAGCTGTCGATCCGCCCCGACTCGCCGTTCTACGACTGGCTCGAAAGCGAACTGGCACGGCGTTTCGACTACGCCTGCTGCGCCACCCTGGAGCAGTTTCGCCGCGAAGAGAAAGCCGTCAGCCGCAATGGCCAGATCAAGGCCGGCCAGGAACGCCACGAAAAGGATGACCGTTCACGCCTGGACGATCGTAGCCGCTACGTACTCGGCTGGAGTAACCAGGAGAAAATCGCCGCCCTGGACAAACAGGCCAGCGATATACAGAACCGTCTGCAGGATATAGGCCTCGAAATCGCCCGCCTGCAGAGCCAGCAGAAGACCCTGGACACGCGCATCGGCAACCTCGACAAGCTCTCCACCTTCCAGCACTTCCAGGAACTCGACTGGAGCCCGCTGTTATTGGAGATCGAACGCCTGGAGCAGGAACGCCGCCAGCTCGAGGCCGAGTCCGACACCCTGCGCACCCTGCAAGAACAGTTGCGCACCCTGGAAGGCGAACTGCGGCAATGGCTGGAACAGTACGACGAGAAGAACCGCGAGCTGGCCCGCAACGAGCAAAAGCGCGAAACCGCCCAGGCCCAGCTCGACGAATGCCGCCAGCGCCTGGACGCCGCCGAACCCGGCCAGCTCGCCCTGTTCGCGCAATTGTCCGAGTTGCGCGACGCGGCCCTGGGCGAACACAGCCTGACGGTGGAAGCCTGTGACAACCGCGAAACAGAGATGCGCAAGTGGTTGCAGGCACGCTTCGACGCCGAAGACAAAAAACTCAAGCGTCTGGTCGAGAAAATCACCCAGGCGATGAGCGACTACCGCAACGCCTACCCCCTGGAAACCCGCGAAGTGGACGCCAGCGTGGACGCCGCCGGCGACTACCGGGCCATGCTCGACAGCCTCGAGCGGGACGGCCTGCCGCAGTACGAACAGCGCTTCAAGGCCCTGCTCAATGAGAACTGCATTCGCGAGGTGGCCAACTTCCAGAACCAGCTGGGCCGCGAGCAGCACGACATCCGCGAGCGCATCGACAGCATCAACCTGTCCCTGCGCGAGATCGACTACAACCCCGGTCGGCTGATCCAGCTGGAGGCGCAAAACAACGGCGATGCCGAGATCAACGAGTTTCGCACCAGCCTGCGCGCCTGTACCGAAGGCAGCCTGAGCGGCAGCGAGGACGAACAATACGCCGAGAGCAAGTTCCTCGAAGTGCGGCGAATCATCGAGCGTTTGCGCGGCCGCGAAGGCTCAAGCGATCTGGACAAACGCTGGACCGCCAAGGTCTGTGACGTGCGCAACTGGTTCGTCTTCAGCGCCTCCGAGCGCTGGCGCGAGGACAACAGCGAGCACGAGCACTACAGCGACTCGGGCGGTAAATCCGGCGGGCAGAAGGAAAAACTCGCCTACACCGTGCTGGCCGCCAGCCTGGCCTACCAGTTCGGCCTGGAATGGGGCGCCACCCGCTCGCGCTCGTTCCGCTTCGTGGTCATCGACGAAGCCTTCGGTCGCGGCTCCGACGAATCCGCCCGCTACGGCCTGGAACTGTTCAAGAAGCTCAACCTGCAACTCTTGATCGTCACCCCACTGCAGAAGATCCACATCATCGAACCTTATGTGGCCAGCGTCGGCTTCGTACACAACCAACAAGGCCGCGAATCCATGCTGCGCTGCCTGAGCATCGAGCAATATCGGCGAGAGAAGGAAGAGCGAAAGGCGGAGAACTGAAGAAAGCCTTTTGACATACCCTACGCCGCTCTTGAGCTGTAACATCGCCCTTTTGGCAGCAGCAGGTGGTCGGCAGGATGGAAAAGCCTCGGGAAGTACCCGGCCAAGACGGATTTTTTGCGGAGGATAAGGCATGAGCGAACACAGCTACCCCGGCTCGCGCTGGTGGAAGTTCGACTTTCATAACCACACGCCGGCCTCAAGCGACTACGACCAGAGTGAACTCCATACTTTGCAGCCACGCGATTGGTTGCTTGCGTATATGCGCAAAGGTATCGATTGTGTTGCCATCACCGATCACAACAGCAGCGATTGGATCGAAAAGCTTCAGTTCACATTGCACGAACTAAACAACGAACTTCCTAAGCCCGAAGGTTATCGCCCCCTAACTCTTTTCCCAGGCGCTGAACTAACAACGGCAGATTCATTGCATATTTTGGCGGTGTTCAGCCCAGAAACCACAAAGGCCAATCTGGACGGATTGCTACGCGGAAAACTAAATCTAAGTAATCCGGGCAAACCGACGGCCGAACTCATGTTTAGTGAAAGCGCGAGCACCATTGTTGATTGCATTCATGATTTGCAGGGACTGGCCATCGCGGCACATGTGGAAAAAGATAATGGCTTACTGCAAGGCACCACCGATGACTCCGGTACATTTAGCCCGAAAATGCCTGGGAGGTCGCTCGACGATGTGCTCTCAAAAGTCGACGCATTAGAGTTTCAAACCACTACCTGTCCTGCCTTCCAGCATTTTGAGTCACGAATTAAACATTTGGCATGGGTTGCCGGCTCCGACTCACCGCATAGAACCACAAATACCGGTCGCCGTTTCACCTGGATCAAGATGTCCAGCCCCAACCTGGAAGGCCTGCGCCTGGCCCTGCTCGACCCGGAATCCGCTGTGCGCCGCAGCGACCAAGCACTCAGCGACCCGCAACCTCTGCCAGGTCAGTGGATCACTTCAGTCAAGCTGGAAAATATGCACCTGCGGCGCAATGGTCAAGGCCCGCTGCGCCTGGACTTCAACCCCGCCTACAACGCCGTGATCGGTGGTCGAGGCAGCGGCAAGTCGACCGTATTGGAATGCCTACGACTGGCCATGGCGCGGGACAACGAACTCAGAAAGCTGGGCGAAGACTCGGACATCTGGAAAACCTTTCAAAGTTTCAAGAGCCAATACAAGGCAGGCATAATGCTGCCGGACACTTGCATCAGCGTAGAGGTACTCAAGGGGCAAGGAGAGTCCGGCGAGCGACTGAAATACATCTGGAACGCTGCAAATAGCAACGCCCAGGTCTGGCGCTGGGACGAAGATAACTGGCAGGAAACGGGGCTGGGTGAGGACCAGGCCCGCGCAGCCTTTCCCATCAAAATCTTCAGCCAAAAGCAGGTATTGGCCCTAGCCAATAACCCGCAGGCATTACTGGACTATATCGACGATTCCATCCGCAAGCAGAAGGCCACCTGGCAGCAGAAGTTCGACGAAAAGAAATCCGCCCTGCTCGCCGCCCGCCTGCGCGTACGTACTCTGAAGAAGGAGCTGGAGAAGAAACCCGCGCTGGAACTGGAATACAAAGACGCCAGTCGCAAGGCCCGGGTATTTGCCAACGCCAACTTCGGCCACCTGCTCAAAGCGTATCAGCGGGCCAGCCAGCAACAACGGGCCATGGAAGACTTCAACCTATTGCTGGCGGACGATGTAGCACGGCTACAAGCCGGACTCGATGAGGCCGCCAATCTGGCCGGCACTGAATTGGCGCAGTTCCTCGCCGAAACTCCAGCCGAAATCGCCGCCCGTGACAATGCTCTGGCATTGAAGAATGAACTGGTCAAGCGCTACGAGCAGGTCGCTGTGATAGTCGCGCAAATGCGCAGTCTGCTGGCCGAAGCCCAAGCCGCTCAGGCAGCAAGCGCCTGGCATCAGGAAAACCACACGCACATCCAGGCTTATCAACTAGAAACCGAGCGCTTGAAAGCCGAAGGTATCAACAGCGCCCGTGAAGCCGCAGCCGCCGTGGCCACGGAAGAACGCTTGTGCAAGCAACTAGAGCAGATCAAGGCTTATGAAACCGAGTTGGTGCAAGCAGAGCAGGCGGTCGAAGCTGCCGCTCATGAGCTGACACACTGCCGGGAGAGCCTGACTCAGCTACGCGAAGCCTTTACCCAGCAATTATTCGCCCAAAACGACATGCTCAAGGTAAGCCTGTACGGCATGGCAGATGCCAAGGGAGCAGTGGACTCGCTCAGAAAAATACTACGATTGCCAGATAACGCCAGATTTGAAGATATCTGGCAGGAGGATGAAATCGGACAGGGAATCGGTGGAATATTGTGGGATGCCACCGATCCAGCTCTGGCTGGAAGCGTCGGCGAACGTCTTTACAATATGAAACAGGATCTCGAAGCGAAGAGTAAAAACATTCTTCGTACCACCTTACATGGCGCACTAGTAAAACGACTAGACGTTCTACAACCTGAAGTATTTGACGAATTAGCTTGGTGGTTCCCTAAAGATGAAGTCTATCTAGAATATCGTCGGAAGCCCGGCGCAACTCATAAAGACATTAAAGGTGCCTCTGCCGGCCAAAAGACCGCCGCAATGCTCTCCTTTCTACTAGTCCATGGTGACGAACCACTGCTGCTTGATCAGCCAGAAGACGACCTAGATAACGCGCTGATAACCGAGCTGGTGGTTGAGCAGTTGCGCAAGAACAAGTGGCACCGACAACTTCTGGTGGTCACCCACAACGCCAATATTGTGGTAAACGCCGATGCCGAACTGGTGATGACCATGGACTTCAATGGACAGATCAATCTGGCTTCGGCGGGTGGCTTGCAGGAGCGCAGCGTGCGCACGGCTATCTGCGAAATTATGGAAGGCGGGGAAAAAGCCTTCCGTCAACGCTACAAACGCATTCTTCAAGACCTGGAGGGCCAACCATGAGTGTCGATGATTGGCTGAACAGAATTCGCCTCGGCGAGGACTCCACCCTGGAGCTCAAGCGCGTGGTCCTGCGCAGCACAACGAAAATAGAAGGCCCGCACCCCGATAGCCTGGCTGATGAGTTGGCAGCAATGGGCAATGCCCAGGGCGGCACCCTGATCCTGGGCGTGGACGACAAATCCCGACAGGTGCTGGGCATCGCCTATGCCGCGCTGGACACCGTAGAGCAGTGGCTGGCGGAGATTTGCCAAACTCGCATCCAGCCGCCTCTGGATATCGCTACCCAACACATTGAGCTGCCCGATGACACCGGCCAGTTGCAGCCGGTCATCATCGTCACAGTGCCGCGCAGCCTGATGGTGCATAAAAGCTCGAACGGTTATTTCAAACGCGTGGCGCATGCCAAACGCGAGATGGCACCCGATGTGCTCGCTCGGCTATTCCAGCAGCGCAGCCAAGCACGGCTGATTCGTTTCGACGAGCAAGCGGTCTCCGGCACCACCTTGGAACAGGCCGATCCCTTGTTGATGCAAGCCTTCCTTCGCGAGGGCGAAGGCGAAGCGGGATTGCAACTGCAACGCCTGCATCTGACGTCTGAAGACGATGGTGTCCAGCGCCTAAGTGTTGCCGGTGCGTTGCTCTGTAGCAGCAAACCGACGAAATGGTTGCCTTCGGCCTATATCCAAGCTGTGGCCTACAGCAGCATCACCAACGACCCCCATGAACAAGTGGATGCCAAAGACTTCGACGGCCCTCTGAATCAGCAAATCTGGGATGCCTTCGACTTTGTCCGGCTGCATATGCGCGTACCGGCCCGCAAGGAAATGGGCCGTGTGGATTATCCGCAATACAGCCTGCGCGCGGTCTTTGAAGCCTTGGTCAATGCAGTCGCCCATCGTGATTACTCAATCTGGGGCGGGCGCATTCGTTTGCACCTGTTTGCGGACCGCCTGGAACTCTACTCGCCTGGCGCCCTACTCAACTCGATGACGGTCGAGGCGATGCGGGCGATGTCCATGCCGCGAAATGAGGTGATTTCCAGCTTGTTCGCCCGCTATTACCCGGTTCGGGAGCAAGGTTTGGGACGTGAATACTTGATGGATCGACGAGGTTCAGGGGTGGATGTGATCTTGCATGAAAGCGAACAACTATCCGGCATCAGACCGGTCTTCGAGAACATTGCCGATATGGAGCTGCGCCTGACCATCTACGCCGCCTCAGTGCCGGACCAGGAGATACCTGCATGAGCATGCATGCTCGGGTTCTCCATCACGTCAACGGCCGGCTATCGCTACGACCACCGCAGTCGGAGTCACTTTGGCGGCCGAAGTCAGCATCAAACCGACGCAGATCGCAACCGTATCAAACACATGCTGTTTGGTGGTTTTGCTCGCGGCCTATCCCCCATGATGATGTAGTGGAAGCACGCCGGCTGGGCGACTTACTACGGTTCAAACACAAATAAAACGGATGACCTGGACCACCTCCGCCGACCTGCGCACTCAAGTGCAACGCCTGTGGGATCAGGGCGTGTTGCTGCGCGCGCAGCTAGTCGGCGAGCCGTTGTTCCCGCTGCCCCTGCGCCTCAAGCGCCCGGACAGCAAGGCGCTGGCCGAGTGTTTCGATGAGGTGCGCCAGTGGATTCGCCAACTCCAGGAAGGCGAAGGCCATTACCGACTGGATTGGCTGGAAATCAACCACCGCCAGCTCGGTCGCAACCAGGTGCCCGGCGGCGCGCACCTCGATAACCTGGAGTCCGCCCTGGCGCTGCTCGGTAAAAGCCGCGAGGCCGAGCGTTTCGCCAAGCTGAGCCAACTGACCCTGGCCAACTTCCCCGAGCTGCATGACTGGCTGATCCGCCATCCGCTGCGCGCCCTGGAACAGGCCGCGCACTGGGCCAAGGTGCTGGCGGTGCTGGAGTGGTTCCGTGCGCATCCGCATTCGGGCCTCTATCTGCGCCAACTGGATATTGCCGGGGTGGACAGCAAATTTATCGAGCAGCGCCGCGGCCTGCTCGGCGAGTTGCTCGATCTCGTGCTTCCAGCCGAGACGCTGGATGCCGAGGTGCGCGGTGTGCGCGGTTTCGCCCGGCGCTATGGGCTGCGCGACAAGCCGCCGCTGGTGCGCCTGCGGATTCTCGACCCGGCACTTGCCATCAGCGGCCTGAGCGATCTCAGCGCGCCGGTCGAGCAAATCGCCCAGCTCAAGCTGGATCTGGCGCGAGTGTTTATCACCGAGAACGAAACCAATGCCCTGGCCTTTCCCGCCCAGCCGCGGGCGCTGGTGATCCTCGGCCAGGGCTATGCGCTGGAGCGTCTCGGCGAAATTCCCTGGCTACACGACCAGCCGCTGCACTACTGGGGCGATATCGACACCCACGGGTTGGCCATTCTCGACCGCCTGCGCGCCCATCTACCACAGGCGCGTTCGCTGCTGATGGATCGCGCCACCTTGCTGGAACACCAGTCGCTCTGGGGCCAGGAGCCGGCTGACAAGCGCTGCAACGCCAACCTCAACCGCTTGACCGAGGCCGAGCAGGCGCTGTACCGCGAGCTGCGCGAAGACCACCTCGGTGAACGTCTGCGCCTGGAACAGGAACATGTGCGTTTCGGCTGGCTGCAACAGGCGCTGCAAGGGCTCTAAGAGCCTGAGCAGGGGCCGAGTCATCGACCTGGCCGCATCGCGCAATAGAGCCCAAGAGCACTTGAGTTGCCCGGTTTGCTGCGCCTACATGGTCACTGCGGCACCTCGACGCTGACGTGGATGGCGTCGTGGCGCCAGAATTCCAGGTCGCAATCGATGATGTTCCCGTGCTGGTCGCGGTTGATACGACTGATGCGCAGCGCCGGGCTGCCCACGGCCACGCGCAGGGCGCTGGCGGCCACGGCCGGCAGGGCGGTTGGCAGGATGTCGAAACGCACCCGACCGTAATAAATCCCGTAATGACTGGCATACAGCTCGGTAAGGGAGCGGGTCAGGTCAAATTCGAGAATGCCGGGAAAGTGCCCAGGATTGAGGTAATGCTCGACATACAGCACCAGTCGCCCATCAATCCGCCGCGCCCGACGCACTTGGTAAACGCTGGAGAACGCCGGCAACTCCAATAGCGCACATATTTCAACCGAGGCAGGCACCAGGCGTGCACTGAGCACCTCGGTGGCCGGCAGACGATCCTGTTCAGCCACCATGGCATGGAAGTGGCTGCGCACCAGGGGGTTGTAAGCCAGGCGTGGCGGCGAAACAAACCAGCCACGACGTTCCTCGCGATAAATCAGCCCCTGCGCTTCCAGTTGCCCCAACGCCTCCCGCAAGGTGATACGGGTGGTAGCAAACAACTCACTGAGTTTGCGCTCGGCCGGCAGCTTGCCGGCCGCCGGCAGCAGACCGTGCTCGATTTGCTCCTGCAGCGCCCGGCAGATGGCGGTAACGGTTCGTGGTGCATCATCGCCCATCAACTAAGGCTCCATTCTGGGATAGACCAGCACAAATGTGCGCCACAACAGCGCTCAATATGACCATCTTATGCACAGCAAATGACTGACAGATGACATAACTGCATTTTTGCACGGGATATGCCAGCCACCACACACCCCAGCACACAGATGATCCACTCAGAGTTTATGAGTGCCCGCGGATTACCCGTCGCAGAGGACGGCTGAAATAAAATCGTCATCTAAAGTGCATAGATTGGCCCATGTATTGCTGATCTAGACCAACAACCCAACCTGCAAAGGAACTTCGCATGAAACGTCTGCTGCTGGCTTCACTGATGGGAACTGCTGTCGCCATGGCCACTCAGGTCATGGCCGGTGACGTAGATATCAAGGCACTGGAACAGGCGGCGCGCACCGAAGGCGCCATCAACAGCGTCGGCATGCCCGATAGCTGGGCCAACTGGAAAGATACCTGGGCCGACCTGAACAAACTCTATGCCCTCAAGCACATGGACACGGACATGAGCTCGGCCCAGGAAATTGCCAAGTTCGCCGCCGAGAAAGACAACGCCAGCGCCGACATCGGCGACGTCGGCGCAGCCTTTGGCCCGATTGCCGTGCAGCAGGGCGTGACCCAGCCATTTAAACCGAGCACCTGGGCACAGATCCCCGACTGGGCCAAGGATGCCGACGGCCACTGGATGCTCGGCTACACCGGCTCCATCGCCTTTATCATCAACAAGCAACTGGTCAAGGACGTGCCCCACTCCTGGGCTGACCTGAAAAAAGGCACCTACAAAGTGGCCATCGGCGACGTCAGCGCCGCGGCCCAGGCCGTGAACGGCGTACTGGCCGCAGCGATCGCCAACGGTGGTAACGAGAACAACATCCAGCCAGGCCTCGACCTGTTCGCCGAGCTGGCCAAACAAGGCCGCCTGGGCTTGTCCAACCCGACCATCCAAACCTTGGAAAAAGGCGAAGTGGAGGTCGGCATCGTCTGGGACTTCAACGGCCTGAGCTATCGCGAGCAGATTGACCCGAACCGCTTCGAGGTGCTGATCCCGTCTGACGGCTCGGTGATTTCCGGCTACACCACGCTGATCAACAAGTACGCAAAAAACCCCAACGCCGCCAAGCTGGCCCGTGAGTACATCCTGAGCGACGCGGGGCAAATCAACCTGGCCAAAGGCAATGCCCGACCGATCCGCGCCGAGCACCTGACCCTGCCCGCCGAGGTGCAGGCCAAGCTGCTGCCGAACGCGCAGTACGCCAAGGTTCAACCGATCAAAGATCCGCAAGCCTGGGAAGCCACGGCCAAGGCCCTGCCGCAGCTGTGGCAGGAACATGTGATCATCGAAATGGAGTAACTGCTCCAACAACCCGTAGCCCGGATGCAATCCGGGGGAAGCTGCAAGAGCCCCCGGATTGCATCCGGGCTACGACACTGATGATCGCCAACAAGCTGGCTCCTACCCCTCCAGCGCAAATCCGCAACACAAGGAAGCTCCAGCCCATGCAACACAACGTCATCCTCGTGGTTCTGGATGGCCTGAATTATCAGGTTGCCCGCCATGCGCTGGGCCACCTGCAGGCTTACTGCGGCGCCAACCGCGCCACCCTGTACAAGCTTGAATGCGCGTTGCCGGCACTCTCGCGGCCGCTGTACGAGTGCCTGCTGACTGGCGTAGCGCCAATCGACAGCGGCATCGTACACAACGATGTGGTGCGTCTTTCCACTCAGCAGAGCATCTTCCACTACGCCCGCAACGCGGGCCTGTGTACTGCCGCCGCGGCCTACCACTGGATCAGCGAGCTGTATAACCGCGCGCCCTTCGTGGCTGCCCGCGATCGCCATAGCGACACCCCGGAACTGCCGATTCAGCACGGCCACTTTTACTACGCGGATCACTACCCGGACTCCCATCTGTTCGCCGACGCGGAAAGCCTGCGCCTGCGCCACAGCCCGAATTTTTTGCTGGTACATCCGATGAACATCGACGATGCCGGGCACAAATTCGGCCTCGACTCAGCGCAGTACCGCAACAGTGCGCGCCAGGCCGACCTGCTGCTGGCCGAATACCTGCAGCGCTGGCTGGATGCCGGTTATCAGGTGCTGGTGACCGCCGACCACGGCATGAACAACGACCGCACGCACAACGGCCTGCTGGCCGAGGAACGCGAAGTGCCGCTGTTCGTCCTCGGCGCTGCCTTCAGCCACAACCCGGCTGCCCAGCCCAAACAAACCGATCTGTGCGGCACCATTTGCCAGTTGCTTGGCGTGCCCCACGACAAACCTTTGTGCCAGGAACTGCTGACGTGATCGCCCGACTCACCACCGCCCTGCGCGGCCGCGGGCTGGCGCTGCTGTGCCTGCTGCCGTTCGCCATGGTCTTTATCGTGTTTCAGGTCGCGCCGCTGGCTTGGGTCGCAGTACACAGCCTGATCAACGCCGACACCTGGAGCCTGGCCAATTACAGCAAGATCTTCGCCTCGCGCTTTTACCTGCAGGCCATCCAGCACAGCCTGCAAATCGCCTTCTGGTCCAGCGTAATCGGCATGCTGGTGGCGGTTCTGGGCAGTTATTCGTTGCGCCAGGTGGACTCCAAGCTGCGCGATTTCGTCATGGCCTTCTCCAACATGACCAGTAACTTCGCCGGGGTACCGCTGGCCTTCGCCTTTATCATCCTGCTCGGTTTCAACGGCACCCTGACCCTGCTGCTCAAACAGTCCGGGCTGATCAGCGACTTCAACCTGTACTCCAAGACCGGCCTGATCGTGCTCTACAGCTACTTTCAGATCCCCCTGGGCGTGCTGCTGCTCTACCCGGCCTTCGACGCCCTGCGTGCCGACTGGCGCGAGTCCGCGGCGCTGCTCGGCGCCAGCCCCTGGCAGTTCTGGCGGCACATCGGTCTGCCGGTGCTGACCCCGGCACTGCTGGGCACCTTCGTCATTCTGCTGGCCAACGCCCTCGGCGCCTACGCCACCGTCTACGCCCTGACCACCGGCAACTTCAACGTGCTGCCGATCCGCATTGCCGCCATGGTGGCCGGCGACATCACCCTCGACCCGAACATGGGCAGCGCCTTGGCGATGATCCTGGTCGGTCTGATGCTGGTGATTACCGCGGCCCAGCAGTGGCTGCTGAAGAGGAGCTACCATGTCGCGCGCTGAACTGACTGCCACCAGCCTGTATCACCGCAGCGTGGTATGGCTGCTGTTGCTGATTCTGCTGCTGCCGCTGGCCGGCACCCTGCTCTACTCGCTGTCCAGCAGTTGGTCGGCAACCATCCTGCCGGATGGCCTGACCTTCAAGTGGTACCTGGCGCTGTGGAGCGATGCGCGCTTTCTGGCCGCCTTCGGCCGCTCGCTGCTGGTGTGCTGCGGCGCCCTGGTGCTGGCGGTGGTGCTGATTCTGCCGCTGCTGTTCGTCACCCATTACTACTTCCCCAAGCTCGACGGGCTGATGAACCTGCTGATCCTGTTGCCGTTTGCCGTGCCGCCGGTGGTGTCTTCGGTGGGTCTGCTGCAGTTGTATGGCTCCGGGCCGCTGGCCATGGTCGGCACGCCGTGGATTCTGCTCGGTTGCTACTTCACCGTGGCCTTGCCGTTTATGTACCGGGCGATCACCAACAACCTGCAAGCCATCAACCTGCCGGACCTGATGGACGCCGCCCACCTGCTGGGCGCCAGCACCTGGCAAGCGGCCTGGCTGGTGGTGTTGCCCAACCTGCGCAAGGGCCTGATGGTCTCGCTGTTTTTATCGTTTTCCTTCCTGTTCGGCGAGTTTGTGTTTGCCAACCTGCTGGTCGGCACCCGTTACGAGACCTTGCAGGTGTATCTGAACAACATGCGCAACAGCAGCGGTCACTTCAACAGCGCCCTGGTGATCTCCTACTTCTTCTTCGTGCTGCTGTTCACCTGGGCAGCCAATCGCCTGAACAAGGACCCGTCATGAGTTTCCAAATCTGTAGGCGCCAGCTTGCTGGCGATCATCGTTGCGGCAGCATCGCCAGCAAGCTGGCTCCTACACAGACTTACGCTAAGGATACGCAATGAGTTTCCTGAGCATTCGCGGCCTGCACAAACGCTACGCCGCCACGCCCATCTTCAGCGACATCAACTGCGAAATTGCCCAGGGCGAGTTCGTCACCCTGCTCGGCCCCTCCGGCTGTGGCAAATCCACCCTGCTGCGCTGCATTGCCGGCCTGACCGAGGTCAACGGCGGGCAGATCCTTCTCGATGGCCAGGACCTGGTGCCCATTAGCCCGCAGCAGCGCGGCATCGGCATGGTGTTCCAGAGCTATGCGCTGTTCCCCAACATGAGCGTGGCGCAGAACGTGGCTTTCGGCCTGCGCATGCAAAAGGTCGCGCCGGCCGAAAGCGCCCAGCGTGTCGCCGACGCCCTGCGCATGGTCGAGCTGCACGAGTTCGCCAACCGTTACCCGCAGCAACTGTCCGGCGGCCAATGCCAGCGTGTGGCCCTGGCCCGTTCGCTGGTTACCCGCCCACGCGTGTTGCTACTCGACGAGCCGCTCTCGGCGCTGGATGCACGGATTCGCAAGCACCTGCGCGAGCAGATCCGCAGCATCCAGCAGGAGCTGGGTCTGACCACGATTTTCGTCACCCACGACCAGGAAGAAGCACTGGTCATGTCTGACCGGATATTCCTGATGAATGCCGGCAAAATCGTCCAAAGCGGCGCGGCCGAAACCCTCTACACCGCACCGGTAGACGCCTTTGCCGCCGGCTTTATCGGCAACTACAACCTGCTCGACGCCGACGCCGCCAGTCGCCTGCTGCAGCGCCCAATCAACAGCCGCGTGGCGATTCGCCCGGAGTCGATCCAGCTGGACGCCAACGGCACCATCGACGCCCAGGTGCGCAGCCACAGCCTGCTCGGCAACGTGATCCGCTACCGGGTTGAAGCCTACGGCGTGGAGCTGCTGGTGGATGTGCTTAACCGCTCGCCCGCTGATTTGCTGCACAACGGCCAGGCCATTGCCCTGCATATTGAGGCGCAGGCCATTCAGGAGGTGGCTTGATGGCCCTGGCGATTTTTGACCTCGACGAGACCCTGATTGATGGCGACTGCGCCAGCCTGTGGAGCGCCTACATGGCGCAGTTGGGTTGGGTTGACGGCGAGTCGTTCCTCAAGCGCGACAGCGAGTTGATGGCGCTCTACAGCCAAGGCCTGCTGGCCATGGAAGACTACATGGCCTTCAGCCTCTCGCCGTTGGTCGGCCGCACGGCTGCAGAAGTCGCCCATGTGGTCGGCCCCTTTGTCGAGGAGGTGATCGAGCCACTGATCTACAGCGATGCCTGCCAGTGCCTGGCCCGCCACCGCGCCGCCGGTGATCGGCTGCTGGTGATCTCTGCTTCCGGCGTCCATCTGGTGGCACCGATTGCCGAGCGCCTGGGCATCAGTGATGTGCTAGCCATCGACCTCGAAGAGCAGCATGGCTGCTACAGCGGCAACACCCAGGGCATCCTCACCTACCGCGAGGGCAAGGTGAAACGCTTGCAAGCCTGGCTCGTCGAACAGGGCGAGCGTCTGCAAGGCGCTTATTTCTACTCGGACTCGCGCAACGACCTGCCGCTGCTCACCCTGGTCAGCCAGCCCCGCGTCGTCAACCCTGATCCGGTGCTGCGTGCCCATGCCGAACAAGCTGGCTGGCCGATTCTGCACTGGCGTTAGCACAACAGCGCCGACGGTTTGGGCCTGCGATAGCCTTCAATTAACCGGCTGCGGGTAAATCGCACTGATGGGTATCGCTGCGCTCCACACCATCCTACGGCGACGTTTCTGTGCAGAACGGAGGTCGGGCGAGCAAATTGAGCCGGCAACACATAACCGGGACAGCGCCATCTAAATCAGCCGTACCGCCTATCAGCCAAGGCTGACTGGCGGTCAAGCCTGTTAACCTTGTGCGCAAGCCAACTCCAGGAGCGCACTGTGCAATCGGTTATTTCCATCCAGCAGTTGAACAAGACCTACGCCTCGGGCCACCCGGCCCTGCGCAGCATCAACCTGGACATCCACCAGGGCGAGATCTTCGCCCTGCTCGGCCCCAACGGCGCGGGCAAGACCACCCTGATCAGCATCATCTGCGGCATCGTCAACCCCGGCAGCGGCTCGGTAAAGGTCGGCGGTTACGACATCGTCGAGGATTACCGCGCCTCCCGCACGCAGATCGGCCTGGTGCCGCAGGAATTGGTCAACGACGTGTTTGAAACCGTGTGGGCCACGCTGCAGTTCAGCCGCGGCCTGTTCGGCAAAAAGCCGGACCCGGCCTACCTGGAACAACTGCTCAAGGATCTGTCGCTGTGGGACAAGAAGGACGCGAAGATTTTCCAACTATCCGGCGGCATGAAGCGTCGGGTGATGATCGCCAAGGCGCTGTCCCACGAACCTTCGATCCTGTTTCTCGATGAGCCCACCGCCGGCGTCGATGTGGAGCTACGCCGCGACATGTGGGCCATGGTCCGGCGCCTACGCGAGCGCGGCGTGACCATCATCCTCACCACCCACTACATCGAAGAAGCCGAGGAAATGGCCGACCGCATCGGCGTGATCAGCAAGGGCGAGATCATCCTGGTGGAAGACAAACACGTGCTGATGCAGCGCCTGGGCAAGAAGCAGTTGAGCCTGCAACTGAAGCAGCCGCTCACGGCGATTCCCGAGGCCTTGGCGAGCTATGCGCTGGAATTGGCCGATGGCGGCCATGAGCTGGTCTACAGCTTCGACGGCCAGCACGAGCACACCGGCATCCCGGAACTGCTGCGCGACCTGGCGGCCAACGGCATCGACTTCAAGGACCTGAAATCCAGCGAAAGCTCCCTCGAAGAGATCTTCGTCAACCTGCTGAGGGCGCGCCCGTGAACCTCTACGCGATCCGTGCAATTTACCTGTTTGACAAGTGGCCGCGCACCCTGGCCGCCAGCAAACATTCACAGCCCGACAGCTTGGTTAATCCGCGGAGGGCGCGCCCATGAACCTCTACGCGATCCGCGCGATTTACCTGTTCGAACTTGCACGCACCTGGCGCACCCTGCTGCAGAGCATCGCCACCCCGGTAATTTCCACCTCGTTGTATTTCGTGGTGTTCGGCTCGGCCATTGGCGCAAACATGACCGAGGTGCAGGGCATCAGCTACGGCGCCTTTATCGTGCCGGGCCTGATCATGCTGGCGATGCTCACCGAGAGCATTTCCAACGCGGCCTTTGGCATCTATATGCCACGCTATTCGGGGACGATTTATGAAGTGCTGTCGGCACCGATTTCGCCCTTCGAGATCGTCGTCGGCTATGTCGGCGCGGCGGCCACCAAGTCGATGATTCTCGGCCTGGTGATCCTCCTCACCGCCCGCCTGTTCGTCAGCTTCGAGATTGCCCAGCCGCTGTGGATGCTGCTGCTGATGGCCCTGACTGCGGTGACCTTCAGCCTGTTCGGTTTCATCGTCGGCATCTGGGCCGATGGCTGGGAAAAACTTCAGGTGGTGCCGGCGCTGATCGTCACCCCCCTGGCGTTCCTCGGTGGCAGCTTCTACTCCATCAGCATGCTGCCGCCTGTGTGGCAGACCATCACCCTGTTCAACCCGGTGGTGTACCTGATCAGTGCCTTCCGCTGGAGCTTCTACGGCGTGGCCGACGTCAATGTGGCCTGGAGCGTGGGCATGACCCTGGGCTTTCTTACCCTGTGCCTGGTAATCGTCAGCTGGATGTTCCGCAGCGGTTATCGATTGAAGAATTAGCCTGCGCACCAAACAAAAACGCCCCGACAAATGCCGGGGCGTTTTGCATTGCGCGCGTGCTTAGCTGCGGATCAGGTGGTCGAAGGCACTCAGGGAGGCCTTGGCACCTTCGCCGACGGCAATGACGATCTGCTTGTAGGGCACGGTGGTCACGTCGCCGGCAGCAAAGATGCCGGGGATGCTGGTGCCGCCCTTGGCGTCGACGATGATCTCGCCACGCGGGGTCAGCTCCACCACGCCTTTCAACCAGTCGCTGTTGGGCAGCAGGCCGATCTGCACGAAGATGCCTTCCAGCTCGACGCGGTGCAGCTCATCACTGTTGCGGTCCTTGTAGACCAGGGCGCTGACCTTCTGGCCGTCACCCAGCACTTCAGTGGTCAAGGCGCTCTTGATGATGGTCACATTGCCCAGACTGTTGAGCTTGTTCTGCAACACCGCATCGGCACGCAATTGGCTGTCGAACTCGATCAGGGTGACATGGGCGACGATGCCGGCCAGGTCGATGGCCGCCTCCACGCCGGAGTTACCGCCACCGATCACCGCCACCCGCTTGCCCTTGAACAGCGGGCCGTCACAGTGCGGGCAGTAAGCCACGCCCTTGCCACGGTATTGCTGTTCACCCGGCACGTTCATCTCCCTCCAGCGCGCGCCGGTGGAGACAATCACGGTCTTGGCCTTGAGGGTCGCGCCGCTGTCGAACTTGATTTCGTGCAAACCGCCGGCATGGCTGGCCGGAACCAGGGCCGTGGCGCGCTGCAGATTCATGATGTCGACATCGTATTGTTTGACGTGCTCTTCCAGGGCGCGGGCCAGCTTCGGCCCTTCGGTTTCCTGCACCGAGATAAAGTTCTCGATGGCCATGGTGTCGAGCACCTGACCGCCAAAACGCTCGGCCGCTACACCGGTACGGATGCCTTTACGCGCGGCGTAGATGGCGGCTGAAGCGCCGGCTGGGCCGCCACCGATCACCAGCACGTCGAAGGCGGCCTTGGCGTTGAGCTTCTCGGCGTCACGGGCGCTGGCACCGGTGTCGATCTTGGCGAGAATTTGCTCGACTTCCATCCGACCTTGGCCGAACAGTTCACCGTTCAGGTAGATGCTCGGCACCGACATGATCTGCCGCGCCTCGACTTCGGCCTGGAACAGCGCGCCGTCGATGGCCACATGGCGGATATTGGGGTTAAGCACGGCCATCAAGTTCAGCGCCTGGACCACGTCCGGGCAGTTCTGGCAGGACAGCGAGAAATAGGTCTCGAAGTTGAATTCGCCTTCGAGGTTTTGAATTTGGCTAATCACATCCTGGGCCAACTTGGACGGGTGACCGCCCACTTGCAGCAAGGCCAATACCAGGGAAGTGAACTCATGGCCCATCGGCAGGCCGGCGAAACGCAGGCTGATATTGCCGTTCGGCCGATTGAGGGCAAAGGATGGCGTGCGGCTGTCGTCGCCATCGGTGCGCAGAGTGATTTTGTCGCTCAGGCTGACGATGTCATTGAGCAGGCCCAGCAGCTCTGCGGATTTCGCGCTGTCATCGAGGGAAGCGACGATCTCGAACGGCAGAACAACCTTTTCCAGGTAAGCCTGCAACTGGGTTTTAAGCGTGGCGTCCAACATGACGGCGATTCCTATGACAAATTTTGGATAAACAAACGCCCGGACGGATCGCGCCCGGGCGTTCGGGCACCTGGGACTGGATTACAGTCCCTAGCGCATTAACAGCGGTAAAACGGAGTGGGAAACGTAGCGAGCGTTGCGCAGGCAAGGCGAAATCAGGCGAGGGCGCGGAGTTTACGAGCTGTAAATGAGCAGTACTCGCTCCGCTCGCCCTTTCGGGCCGCCCTCTGGGCGTTCAGTGGCAAGCCACTGTCCGGCCTGATTTCAACGCCGCATCAGCGACGCGCAGTAGTTTCCCGACCGTTTTTAGATTTTGCCAACCAGGTCCAGGGAAGGCGCCAGAGTGGCTTCGCCTTCTTTCCACTTGGCCGGGCACACTTCACCTGGGTGAGCGGCGGTGTACTGGGCAGCTTTCAGCTTGCGCAGGGTCTCCGACACATCACGGGCGATTTCGTTGGAGTGGATTTCCACGGTCTTGATCACGCCTTGTGGGTTGATCAGGAAGGTGCCGCGCAGGGCCAGGCCTTCTTCCGGGATGTGTACGCCAAAGGCGTTGGTCAGGGCATGGGTCGGGTCACCGATCAGCGGGAACTGGGCCTTGCCCACGGCCGGCGAGGTTTCGTGCCAGACCTTGTGCGAGAAGTGGGTGTCGGTGGTGACGATGTACACCTCGGTACCGGCCTTCTGGAACTCGGCGTAGTTGTTGGCCGCGTCTTCGATTTCAGTTGGGCAGTTGAAGGTGAAGGCAGCCGGCATAAAGATCAGTACCGACCACTGGCCCTGCAGGCTCTGCTCGGTCACTTCGATAAACTTGCCATTGTGGAAGGCGTTGGCTTTGAACGGCTGAACTTGGGTGTTGATCAACGACATGGGGCGATTCCTCGTGGGGTTAGTAACTCGACGAGGAGGATCTTAGGCCGGGCCGCCGACAATGGCTCATTGATTGAGCCGATGGGCATGATTGGCGAAACCAATCGTGCCCATCGCTCCGATACAGCGGTTAAAGCAGACTGGCATCGACACTCAACACCAGCTTGCCACTCACCTGATTGCTCGCCAGCGCGGCAAAGGCCGCCTCCACATCACTGACCGCAAAGGTCTGCGCCAGTTGCGGCTTGAGCTGGCCGGAAGCAAACAGCGGCCATAGGTGCTGGGCGAGGTCGTGAATCAGCTCGGCCTTGAACAGCTCATCACGATTGCGCAGGGTCGAGCCAAGCAACTGGATGCGCTTGCCCAGCAGCAAGGCAAAGTCCAACTGGGCTTCACGCCCGCCCATCAGGCCAATATTGACCCAACGCCCATCCAGGGCCAGCAGTTGCAAGTTCAGCGCCGCGTAGCTGGCCCCGACCGGATCGAGGATCACGTCGAACGGGGCAAAGTCGCCCAAGGCCTGCAAATCATCACCGCGCAGCACACCGCCCTGGGCGCCCAGTGCTTGGCAGTACGCCAGCCGTTCTGCCGAGCCGACACTGACCCAGCACGGGTTGCCAAACGCCTTGCACAATTGGATGGCCGCCGAGCCGACGCCGCTGGCGCCGGCATGCAGCAAGACCCTCTCGCCGGGACGCAGCGCGGCCAGTTGATACAGGTTGAGCCAGGCCGTGGCGTACACCTCGGGCAGAGCCGCCGCTTCCATCAGCGTCACCCCCTCGGGCACCGGCAGGGCGTGACGGCCATCGACCACCACTTCCTCGGCCATGCCCCCGCCGGCCAACAAGGCGCACACCCGGTCACCCACCTGCCAGTGGCTGCCGGCCCCGACCTCAGTCACCACCCCGGAACACTCAAGGCCGAGAATATCGCTGGCCCCGACAGGTGGCGGATACAAACCCGCACGCTGCAACAGGTCGGCACGATTCAGCCCGGCGGCCGCCACCCGGATGCGAATTTGCCCAACATCACAGCCCAATGGCGGGCGCTGCACCCACGCCACACGCCCTTCAACGCCTTGCAATGCCTTCACGCTGCCTCCATAGTGAGTTTTGACTGAACCCAGCATGGAATTGCCGGGTTTTTTGCATTTGCAGCCGGGGCTAACGGAACCGGCGCCCCAGAAGATGGCCCAATATGCGTTATCAGCAGCCTTCGCGTCGAATCAGCATGAAGCATTTCTTTCCCGCCACCACCCTTGCCCTGTTGCTTGGCGTAGTCCCGTCGCTGTTTGCCGCCAGTGCCGCGCCCAACAGCTGGAGCAACCTGCAACCCGAGCGCGAGCAAGTGATTGCCAGCCTCAATGTGGTGGAGCTGCTCAAGCGCCATCATTACAACAAGCCGCCGCTCAACGACGAGCGCTCGCTGAAGATCTACGCCAGCTACCTGAAGCTGCTCGACCCCTCGCGCAGCTATTTCACCGCCGCCGACATTGCCGAGTTTGACCAATGGCGCACCCAGTTCGATGACCTGCTGAAAAGCGGCGACCTGGACCCCGGCTTTATCATCTACAAGCGCCACCTCGACCGCCTCAAGCAGCGCCTGGACTTTGTTCTGACGCAGTTGGATGGCGGCATCGACAGCTTCGATTTCAGCCTCGACGAAAGCCTGCAAACCGACCGCGAGGATGCACCCTGGGCGAACAACAGCGCAGAGCTCGACGAGCTCTGGCGCAAGCGTCTGAAGGACGAAGCCCTGCGCCTGAAGATTGCCGGCAAAGAGCCCAAGGCCATTCAGGAGCTGCTGCTCAAGCGCTACAAAAATCAGATTTCGCGCCTCGAACAAACCCGTGGCGAAGACATCTTCCAGGCCTATATCAACGCCTTCGCCCAGACCTACGACCCGCACACCAATTACCTGTCGCCGGACAACGCGGAAAACTTCGACATCAACATGAGCCTGTCCCTGGAAGGCATCGGCGCCGTGCTGCAAAACGACAACGACTACGTCAAGGTCGTGCGCCTGGTACCGGCCGGCCCGGCGGACAAGAGCAAGCAGATCGTGCCGGCCGACAAGATCATCGGCGTAGCCCAGGGCAATGGCGAGATGGTCGATGTGATCGGCTGGCGCCTGGATGAAGTGGTCAAGCTGATCCGCGGGCCGAAAGGCTCGGTGGTGCGCCTGGATGTGATCCCGGCCAGCAATGCGCCGAATGACCAGACCAGCAAAATCGTGGCCATCACCCGCGAAGCCGTCAAGCTGGAAGAGCAAGCGGCGAAAAAATCCGTGCTCAAGCTGCAGCACGAAGGCCATGACTACAAGCTTGGGGTGATCGAAGTGCCGGCCTTCTACCTCGACTTCAAGGCCTTCCGCGCGGGCGACCCGAACTACACCAGCACCACCCGCGACGTGAAGCGCCTGCTCGGCGAATTGCAGAAGGAAAAGGTCGATGGCGTGGTGATCGATCTGCGCAACAACGGCGGCGGCTCGCTGCAGGAAGCCACCGAGCTGACCGGCCTGTTTATCGACCAGGGCCCCACCGTCCTGGTACGCAACAGCGACGGTCGGGTGGATGTGCTCAACGACGAAAACACCGGGATCTTCTACAAGGGTCCGCTGACCGTGCTGGTCAATCGCCTGTCCGCCTCGGCCTCGGAGATTTTTGCCGGCGCCATGCAGGACTACCACCGCGCCCTGATCATCGGCGGCCAGACCTTTGGCAAGGGCACCGTGCAAACCGTGCAGCCGCTCAATCATGGCGAACTGAAGCTGACCCTGGCCAAGTTCTACCGCGTCTCCGGGCAGAGCACCCAGCACCAGGGGGTGATTCCGGATATCGAATACCCAGCGGTGGTCGACACCAAGGAAATCGGCGAAAGCGCCCTGCCCGAGGCCATGCCCTGGGACAGCATTCGTCCGGCAATCAAACCGGCGATCGATCCGTTCAAGCCCTTCCTGGCCGAACTGCAGGCCCGGCATAACGCGCGCACCGCCAGCGACCCGGATTTCGTCTTCACCCGCGAGCGCCTGGCCCTGGCCCAGAAGCTGATGCATGAAACCACCGTCAGCCTGAATGAAACCCAGCGCCGCGCCCAGCATGCCGACATCGAAGGCCAGCAACTGGCGATGGAAAACGCCCGACGCAAGGCCAAGGGCGAAGAACCGCTGAAAGAGCTGAAGAAAGTCGACGAAGACGCCGCCCCCGAGGAAGAGCCCAAAAGCCAACCCGAAGACGACGCCTACCTGAGCGAAACCGGCAAGATCATGCTCGACTACCTGGGCCTGCGCCCGGCGGTTGCTACCCACTGAGCCGATGTAATAAGAACGTCACGCAACTGTCGTGAAATAAGCCGGCCGCCACCAGACGCTCCGTTTATTTCACCGGCAACGAGACGCCCATGACCACCACCGAGCAGTTAAGCGCCCTGAGCCAGATCCTGGCCCAGGGCAACTTGCACAGCCTATTTCAGCCCATCGTCTCGCTCTCCGAACGACGCATCCTCGGCTACGAGGCCCTGATTCGCGGGCCGTCCAACAGTTCGCTGCACTCGCCCATTCCGCTGTTCGCCGTGGCCCGGCAAAGCGGGCGCCTGAACGAGCTGGAAATCGCCTGCCGAGAAAGCGCCTGCCGCCGCTTCAGCGAGCTGCAGTTGCCGGGCAAGCTGTTCCTCAATATCTCTCCCGAATCCCTGCTGGAGGCCAGCCATCAGCCGGGGCGCACCCTGCAGCTGCTGAAGACCTACGGCATCGCCCCCAGCCAGGTGGTGATCGAGCTGACCGAACAGGCGCCAATCGACGATTTTTCCCTGCTTCACACAGCCCTGCACCACTACCGTGCGATGGGTTTTTCGATTGCCCTGGATGACCTCGGCGCCGGCTATTCCAGCCTGCGCCTGTGGTCGGAGCTGCGCCCGGACTACGTGAAAATCGATCGGCACTTTATCGATGGCATCCATCAGGACGCGGTCAAGCGCGAGTTCGTCGGCTCCATCCTGCAGATGGCCAAGGCCTCGCGGGCCCAGGTGATTGCCGAAGGCATCGAACTGCCCGAGGAGCTGGCGATACTCGCCGAAATGGGCGTGGACCTGCTGCAGGGCTACCTGCTCGGACGCCCACAGGAACAGCCACCATTGGAGGCGCAAAACCTCCTGCCGCTGCTCGAGGCCCGGCCTGGCAGCCTGCAGGATGAAAGCTGCGACCTCAGCGCCCTGCTCAACCAGCAACCGGCGGTGCAAGCCGAGCAGACCATCGGCGAGGTGCTGGCGGCGTTCCGCGCCCAGGCCAATCTCAACTCCATGGCGGTGCTCGACGAACAGCAGCAGCCGATTGGCATCGTCCACCGCCACTCACTGACCGATGCCCTGCTCAAACCCTTTGCCACCGACCTGCTGACGCGCAAACCGATCAGCCGGTTGATGAGCGACGACTTTCTCGCCGTCGAACTGGAGCAATCCCTGCAGCAGGTCAGCCGCCTGCTCACCAGCCGCGCGCGGCAACGCATCGAAGAAGACTTCATCATTACCCACAAGGGCGTTTATCACGGCCTCGGCCGGGTGATCGACGTGCTCAAGCTGATTACCGAACTGAAGATCCAGCAAGCCCGGCATGCCAATCCACTGACCCTGCTGCCGGGCAACGTACCGATCCAGCAGTGCCTGAGCCGCGTCTTGCAGCAAGAACGCGAAGCCCTGATCTGCTACGTCGACATCGACAGCTTCAAGCCGTTCAACGACATCTACGGCTATGCCAAAGGTGATGAGGTCTTGCTGTGTCTAGCCCAATGCCTAAACGAAAGAGTCGATCCAACCTGCGATTTTGTCGGCCATATCGGCGGCGATGATTTCTTGCTGGTGCTCAGCTCAACCGACTGGCGCAAGCGCCTGCACCAGTTGCAGGAAGATTTTCAGGCCCAATGCCGGCGCTTCTATCGCGCCGAACACCTGCAGGCCGGCTGCTTCAGCGCCGCCAACCGCCAGGGCCAGCGCCAGGAGTTCGATCTGTTGAGCCTGTCCATCGGCGTCGTCCACCTGCACCCACAGGCCTGCGCCCAGCTGGATGCCAGCCAGTTGGCGGAGCTGGCCTCACAAGCCAAGCACCATGCCAAGGGCATACCGGGTTACAGCCTGCACCTTATCGATACCCGGCTGATCAACAATCAGAGCCCCAACTCGGCCGCGCGCGCCTCGTAGCGCTGGGCCAATAACGCATCGGCGGCCTGCCCCGCAGCGCCGTCACGGTACAAGGTCGCCAACCGCCGCGCCGCCAGGGGATGGCCCGCCGCGGCCGCCATCGTCCACCAGTGTGCCGCCAACGAGCCATCGGCGGCCTGCCGGGTGTCGCCGGCCAGGCTCAATACACCCAACTGATAGGCGGCCTTGCCATCACCGGCCTGGGCCGCCAGGCGCAGCAGACGCATGCCTTCCTCACGCGCGCCCAGGCCCTGACCGCGAAACAGCAGCAGATGACCATAGAAACTTTGCGCGGCTACGTCACCGAGCGCGGCCATGCGCGCAAATTGCCCCTGCAGCCACTGCCAGGCCCGCGGCTGCTTGACCAGCCAGGGCCAGCCGAGCAACCGCCGCGCCAGCAGATAGCCCAGACGGGCGCGCAGCGACCACAGCATCAGAGCTCCTCGGGGTAGGCGAATTCGAATACCCGCGCCACTTCCGCGGCGTGCCAGGACGCCGCGGCGATACCATCAGACGGCCCGCTAAAACGCCCCAACTGGGCCACGTAGTCGAAAAACCCGGTGCGCGGCAGGCGGCTAGCGCCCTGGCTGATCACCAGGGCACTGCGCAGTGGCCGTTCGGCACGAGCATCCAGGCCGGCCAGGTATTCCAGCGCGGCGGTCAGGGTTTGCATGCCCGGCGTCGGCAATTGCAGGCGCTCGACCAAGGCTCGATAGGTCAGCAGATGGCGCTTGCGGCGGGCATCGTCCAGCTCCAGCAACAGCGCCTGCCAATGCTGACGACTGATCTTCACGCTCAAGACGGATCACTCCAGCCAGCAACGTTCAAGGCCCGAGCCAGGGCGCGACGGATCGCGGCGTCGGGCTGGCGCTCGGCGGTTTCGATCAATTCGAGGTACGACGGGCTGATGCCGACCGTGCGCGCCAATTGCTCGATGGACAAACCCAGGCCCTCGCGCAGGCTGCGCATCTGCCGCAATGCGGCCACTGGCGGTTGTGCCACGGCCGGCTCGGCCATCGGCGAGGTACTTGGCATGCCGGCGGCCTTGAGCAGGGCCTGAAACTCGGCCCAGGGCAGCACCGCGTATTGCGGCTCACCGGCGTGACTGATCACTTGCACATTCATTGTTCGGGGCTCCATGGAAAGCAGCACCAGACCGGCTGGTGCATTCCTTAACGGCCGTCATCTTAACAGGAGGCAGGCGTATCGGGCGCTCCAGCCAAGGCCAATCTGCGCGGCGCCAGGCCCGGCTTGGGGCGCATCGGGTTACCCACAAAAGCTGTGGATAAGCTTGTGTACAAATTCTTAACAAGCGCGCCAAAGCCCCGCCCCACGGGGCTCCCCAACAGATCGGGCATTTTTTAAACAGCAAAAATAAATGAATAAAATCAATAACTTAAAATAAAACCCAAAGTGCCATCAGGTGTCACCCCGAGGCACAGCCAGGCTTCTGGGTCAATGTGCATAACCGTAACGGTAACAATCGCCAAAGGTGCAGTAAAAGCCAGCGCCGCCCCATCCACGAGGAATTTCCCCCCGCACAATGCACAACGCCCCGTCGAGACGGGGCGCTGGGTGTCAGGCGACTGCTTACTGCTGGGGAGCCGGTGCCGCCGGGTCTTTGATCGACAACAGTTCCAGATCAAATACCAGTACCGAGTTGGCCGGGATCGCCGGGCTCGGGCTCTGGGCGCCATAAGCCAGATCGCTCGGGATGTACAGCTTGGCCTTCTCGCCAACGTGCATCAGTTGCAGGGCCTCAACCCAACCTGGAATCACGCCGCTCACCGGCAGATCAATCGGGCTGCCGCGCTGGATCGAGCTGTCGAACACCTTGCCGTCGGTCAGGCGGCCTTCGTAGTGAACACTCACCACGTCGGTGGCTTTTGGCTGAGCGCCTTCGGCCTTGGTGACGATTTCATACTGCAGGCCCGAGGCGGTGGTCTTCACGCCTTCACGCTTGGCATTGTCTTCAAGGAACTTCTTGCCGGCCTTGGCCGCTTCGTCGTTCAGGGCAGCCATGCGCTCTTCGGCACGCTTTTGCAGGAAGGCGAATGCCTCAACCAGCTCTTCGTCCTTGAGCTTCTGCTCTTTCTTGCCGATGGCGTCTTCGATGCCCTGGGCCACGGCCTGGGAATCCAGATCATCCATGCCTTCCTGGGCCAGACTCTTGCCCATGTTCAGGCCGATGCCATAAGAAGCTTTCTGCGCCGGAGTTTTCAGCTCGGTGCTGGTTTGCGAATCACAGCCTGCAAGAACCAGGCTCACCAGAGCGACAGTTGCCAAATGTTGTTTCATGCTTATTCCTTGTTCCTGCGCTTGAGGGGGCAATTCGAGTGAAGACGCGAGCTTAGCAGGCCGCCTCAATCACTGGCTACCCACGATCTGAGCGAGAAAATGCCGAATAGTTCAAGCACTTGGCGAATTGAGCAAGACGCTTGCGCAAGGCTGGCAAGCAGATGGCGCGGCGACAATCGAAGCGCGGAGACGAGGAGTGCCTGGCCTGAATAAAAGCCGTGCAAATGAAAAACCCCCAGGCATTTCTGCCTGAGGGCTTTCGGATATGGCGCAGCGGACGGGACTCGAACCCGCGACCCCCGGCGTGACAGGCCGGTATTCTAACCGACTGAACTACCGCTGCGCGTAACTACAAAAGTTATGGTGGGTGATGACGGGATCGAACCGCCGACCCGCTGCTTGTAAGGCAGCTGCTCTCCCAGCTGAGCTAATCACCCTTCACTCTCGAAGTGCGCGCATTCTAGACACGATCCGAGCACCTGGCAACCCCCAATCGAAAATATTTTTACTGATATAGCAAAGACTTAGCACAGGGTTGGCCAATCCGTCGGCAGCAGAGAATAATGCCCGCTTTGTAAATGGAGACTGATCCTTATGTGGTTCCGCAACCTGCTCGTCTATCGCCTCACCCAGGATCTGCCCTTCGTTGCTGACGAACTGCAAGCCGCCCTGGCCGCCAAACCTGCGCGCCCGTGCGCCAGCCAGGAACTCACCACCTATGGTTTCGTCGCCCCGTTCGGCAAGGGTGCAGACGCCCCACTGGTGCATGTCAGCCAGGACTTCATCCTGATTGCCGCGCGCAAGGAAGACCGCATCCTGCCCGGCAGCGTGGTGCGCGATGCCTTAAAGGAAAAGGTCGAGGAAATCGAAGCCGAGCAAATGCGCAAGGTCTACAAGAAGGAGCGCGACCAGCTCAAGGATGAAATCATCCAGGCCTTCCTGCCCCGCGCCTTTATCCGTCGCTCCACCACCTTCGCTGCCATCGCTCCTAAGCAGGGGCTGATTCTGGTCAACTCGGCCAGCCCGAAGCGCGCCGAAGACCTGCTGTCGACCCTGCGCGAAGCCATCGGCTCGCTGCCGGTGCGGCCGCTGACGGTGAAGATGGCGCCGACCGCCGTGCTCACCGAATGGGTCAAGACCCAGCAAGCCGCCGAACACTTCACCGCGCTCGACGAATGCGAACTGCGCGACCCACAGGAAGACGGCGGCATCATTCGCTGCAAACGTCAGGACCTGACCAGCGATGAAATCCAGCTGCACCTCAGCACCGGCAAGCAAGTGACCCAGCTGTCACTGGCCTGGCAGGACAAGCTGTCGTTCGTGCTCGATGAGAAGATGATCGTCAAGCGCCTGCGCTTCGAAGACCTACTGCAAGACCAGGCCGAACAGGACGGTGGCGATGACGACCTGAGCCAGCAGGACGCCAGCTTCACCCTGATGATGCTGACCTTCGGCGAGTTCCTGCCGCAGCTGTTCGACGCCCTCGGCGGCGAAGAAATTCCTCAGGGCATCTGATCCGCGCACCAACAAAAAGCCCGGCATCTGCCGGGCTTTTTCGTTTTCAGGCGCTCAGCGCTGGCTGCCGCGCAATGCGCCAACCTGCACCTGCAAGGCCTCGCACTTGGCCAACTCCGGCGCCAGCGGTTGCCCGGCGACCAAGGTGATCCGCGACCACAGGCGCTTGAAGAAGCCCTTGTGCGGGTCACGGCTGAAGAAGCTGCCCCACAGCCCCTGCAGCGCCAGCGGAATCACCGGCACCGGGGTTTCGGCGAGGATGCGCTCGATGCCCGACTTGAACTCATTCAGCTCGCCATCGCCGGTCAACTTGCCTTCCGGGAAGATGCACACCAGCTCGCCATTGCGCAGGTATTCGGCAATCTTCTTGAACGCGGCATCGTAGATCAGCAGGTCCTCGCTGCGCCCGGCAATCGGCACGGTGCCGGCGGTACGGAAGATGAAGTTGAGCACCGGCAGGTTGTAGATCTTGTAGTACATGACGAAGCGCACCGGCCGGCGAATGGTGCCGCCGATCAGCAGCGCATCGACAAAGGACACGTGGTTGCACACCAGCACCGCCGCGCCCTCGTCCGGAATCACCTGCAAGTTACGCTGCTCGACCCGGTACATCGAGTGGGTCAGCAGCCAAATGAGAAAGCGCATGCTGAACTCGGGCACCAGCTTGAAGATGTAGCTGTTGACCGCGATGTTCATCAGCGACACCGCCAGGAACAACTGCGGAATACTCAGCTTGGCCAGGCTCAGGAACAGGATCGAGGCAATCGCCGAAATCACCATAAACAGGGCATTGAGGATGTTGTTGGCGGCGATCACCCGCGCCCGCTCGTTCTCCGCAGTGCGCGCCTGGATCAGCGCATACAGCGGCACGATATAGAAGCCGCCGAACAAGCCGATGCCGAAGATGTCGGCCAGCACCCACCAGGCCTGCGGCTCTGCCAGCACCGCCAGCCAGGTGTGCGGCTCAAGACCGGCGGCGAAGCCACCCGAATGCCACCATAAAAGCACGCCAAACACCGTCAGGCCCAAGGAGCCGAACGGCACCAGGCCGATCTCCACCTTGCCGCCGGAGAGCCGCTCACAGAGCATCGAACCACTGGCAATACCGACCGAGAACACGGTGAGAATCAGGGTCACCACGCTTTCGTCGCCGTGCAGCCACTCTTTGGCGTAGGCCGGAATCTGGGTCAGGTAGATGGCGCCGAGAAACCAGAACCACGAGTTACCCACCAGCGAGCGTGACACCGAGGGCGTCTGCTGTTGCAGGCCCAGGCGCAGGATCGACCAGGACTGACGGAAGATATTCCAGTCCACCTGCAGCTCCGGCATGGCTGCATGGGCCCGCGGAATGCCGCGACTGGCCAGGTAACCGACACAGGCCACCAGCACAATCGCACCCGCCACCCAATTGGCGTAAGCGCTGCCGGACATCATCATGCCGGCGCCGATGGTGCCGGCGAGAATGGCCAGAAAGGTGCCCATTTCCACCAGCGCGTTGCCGCCCACCAACTCATCTTCGTTCAGCGCTTGCGGCAGGATCGAGTATTTCACCGGGCCGAAAATCGCCGAGTGGGTGCCCATGGCAAACAGGGCAAGAAACATCAGCGGCAAATTGTTGAGCAGAAAACCGCCGGCCCCCACCGCCATGATCACGATCTCGGCCAGCTTGATCGCGCGGATCAAGGCGTCCTTGGCGAACTTCTCGCCAAACTGGCCTCCCAGGGCGGAGAACAAAAAGAACGGCAGGATAAACAGCAGCGCACACAGGTTGACCAGCAGCGCGCGGTCAGCCGCCAGGCTGAGCTTGTAGAGAATGGCGAGAATCAGCGACTGCTTGAAGATGTTGTCGTTGAAGGCACCCAGCAACTGGGTGAGAAAGAACGGCAAAAAGCGTCGTTTACCCAGCAATGAGAACTGCGAATGGTTACTCATGGTGTTGTTCATCGTCCCTTATGCGGCCCCACTGGCCGTACTGAATTGGATCGCATCCACGGCTAGAAAAGCCACAGTCTTGGGCGATTTTGCTGCGGCAGTCGGCAAAATCGCTCGCCATCAGATGGGCAGTTGACCTAAGGCCCAGCGCAGCAGAAAGAACATCAGCAGCCCCCCGCCAATTGTCGCCAGCAGATGACGGGTCAGAGCCGCGATCAGGATGCACGCCACCCCAGCCAGCAAATAAGCGTTATCCAGGCTTAGCTGCCAATGCTGGCCGTCGGGCATAAACATACCCGGCAGCACAATCGCCGCGAGGACCGCACCGGGCACGTAATGCAGGCCCTGACGCACGATCAGCGGAAAACCCAGATGGGGAAAGGCGAACAGACTGTAACGGATGGCGAAGGTGATCAGCGCCATGCCGATGATCAGGCTCCAGATCGACATCAGACGACCTCCTCGACGACCTGCAGCCCTTGTCGGCGCTCCAGGTATAAACCGATGGCGATGCCGCTCACCGCGGCTGCCAGCAAGCCCAGCTTATAAGGCAAGCCATGACAGACCAGCGCCACCGCCCCGGCCAGCAGCGCCGCCGCCACCTGGGGCCAGTTACGCAGCATCGGCACCACCACGCCGATAAAGGTCGCCAGCATGGCGAAATCCAGGCCCCAGGCCGCCAGGTTCGGCACCGTCTGGCCAAACAGCACGCCGATCAGGGTACACAGCTGCCAATTCAGGTACATGGCCAACGCCGCCCCGAAGAAGTACCAATGCTTGTACGCCGCACTGTCCGGCTCGGCATAACGCTGCTGGACCACGGCAAAGGCCTCATCGGTCAGCCAGAACGCCAACGGCAGCCGCCAGCGCGCCGGCAAATGCCGAACGAAAGGCTGCAAGGTGGCGCTGTACAAGGCATGGCGCAGGTTGACCACCAGGGTGGTCAGCAACAGCACCGCCATCCCGGCCCCGCCGCTGAGCAGCGACAGGGCAATAAACTGCGCCGAGCCGGCAAACACCAAGAGCGACATGCCCATCGCCTGGGCCGCCGACCACCCGGCCGAGGCCGCCAGGGTGCCGTAGATGATGCCGAACGGCATGGCGCCAACCAGCAGCGGCAACATGTCGCGCATGGCCTGAAAGAATTCGCGTGAACGGGACATAACACCTCCGAAGGTCAAGCAGGCTAGCGTTTCGGGGCGCGCTTGTCTTGATGGATCGATCAAGATTTTCACCGCCACAGGCTGCGACCTTGGTCGCCCCTGACGGCACGGGCCTGACGTGCGAGACTGGGCTCATTAATATGGCCACATCCGCGCTTAGCCTTGTACGGGGGCGAAGCTCTTCGTAGGAGCCAGCTTGCTGGCGATCGCGCTTAGCGCGAAAAGCATCGTCAGCACGCGGGCTGCTACGGGGGCGGTGTTTTGCTTGACGAGCCATTGCAACGATCCACGGTGCCGCCTCGCAGGCGACCAACACCCAGCAGGTTTTACCGGCGAGCCTCTCGCCACGTGCAGTCGGAGTATCCATGACCTTGTCCAACGGCTTGATCGCCGCGGTCGCCCTGGCCTACATGGCCATCCTGTTTGCCATCGCCTTTTATGGCGACCGCCGCGGCACGGCACTGTCGCCGCGCCTGCGCGCCTGGGTCTACAGCCTGTCGCTGGCGGTGTATTGCAGCAGTTGGACGTTCTTTGGCGCGGTCGGCCAGTCCGCCGAGCAGTTGTGGGCCTTTGTGCCGATCTACCTGGGGCCGATCCTGCTGATGCTGTGCGCACCCTGGCTGCTGCAAAAGATGGTGATGATCAGCAAACAGGAGAACATCACCTCGATTGCCGATTTTATCGCCGCCCGCTACGGCAAGTCGCAATCCCTGGCGGTGGCCGTGGCGCTGATCTGCCTGGTCGGCGTGCTGCCCTATATCGCCCTGCAACTGAAAGCCATCGTCCTCGGCGTCAACCTGCTGATTGGCGGTGGCGCCGATGCCAACGGCGTGCGCGCCCAGGACACCGCCCTGGTGCTGGCCCTGGTGCTGGCCCTGTTCGCCATCCTGTTTGGCACCCGCAGCCTGGATGTCACCGAGCACCACCGCGGCATGGTGCTGGCGATTGCCTTCGAGTCGCTGGTCAAGCTGCTGGCCTTCCTGGCGGTCGGCATTTTCGTCACCTATGGCCTATACGACGGCTTCGACGACCTGCTGCGCCAGGCCGCAGTGGCGCCGCAACTGGAGGCCTTCTGGCAGGAGAGCGTCAACTGGCCGTCGATGCTGGTGCAAACCTTTGTCGCCATGCTGGCCATCCTCTGCCTGCCACGGCAGTTCCACGTCAGCGTGGTGGAAAACACCGAACCCCAGGACCTGCGCCTGGCCCGCTGGGTGTTCCCGGCCTACCTGAGCCTGGCGGCCCTGTTTGTGGTGCCCATCGCCCTGGCCGGGCAGATGCTGCTGCCCAGCGGGGTGACGGCCGACTCCTTTGTGATCAGCCTGCCGTTGGCCGAGGCCCATCCGGGGCTGGCCCTGCTGGCCTTTATCGGCGGCGCCTCAGCCGCCACCGGGATGGTGATTGTCGCCAGCGTGGCGCTCTCGACCATGGTCTCCAACGACATGCTGCTGCCCTGGCTGCTGCGCCGAAAGAACACCGAGCGGCCGTTTGAGGCGTTCCGCTACTGGATGCTCAGCGTGCGCCGGATCAGCATCGTGGTGATCCTGTTGCTGGCCTATGTCTGCTATCGCCTGCTCGGCTCCACCTCCAGCCTGGCCACCATCGGCCAGATCGCCTTTGCCGCCATCACCCAACTGGCCCCGGCCATGCTCGGCGCCCTGTACTGGAAGCAGGCCAACCGCCGCGGCGTATTCGCCGGCTTTGCCGCCGGCGCGCTGCTGTGGTTTTACACCCTGGTGCTGCCGCTGGTGGCGCGCAGCCTGGGCTGGTCGCTGGCGCCGTTTCCCGGCCTCAGCTGGCTGGCGAGCAAGCCTCTGGGCCTGCCCATCGATCCGCTGACCCTCGGCGTGGTGCTGGCCCTGGCCGGCAACTGGCTGGTGTTTGCCCTGGTGTCGATGCTCTCGCGCACCCGCGTCTCCGAGCACTGGCAGGCCAGCCGTTTTATCGGCCAGGACAGCAACCTGCGGCCCAACCAGCGCACCCTGCTGGCCGTGCAACTGCAGGACCTGCAACTGCTGGCCGGCCGCTTTGTCGGCGACGAGCGCGCCCAGCACAGCTTCCAGCGCTTCGCCCTGCGCCAGGGCAAGGCCTTCAACCCGACGCAACCGGCCAACAGCGAATGGATCGCCCACACCGAGCGGCTGCTGGCCAGCGTGCTTGGCGCCTCCTCGACCCGCGCGGTGGTCAAGGCCGCCATCGAGGGCCGCGAGATGCAGGTCGAGGATGTGGTGCGCATCGTCGGCGAAGCCAGCGAGGTGCTGCAGTTCAACCGCGCCTTGTTGCAGGGCGCGATCGAGAACATTACCCAGGGCATCAGCGTGGTCGACCAGTCCCTGCGCCTGGTGGCCTGGAACCGGCGTTACCTGGAGCTGTTCGATTACCCCGAAGGCCTGGTGCGCATCGGCCGGCCGATTGGCGACATCATCCGCTTCAATGCCGATCGCGGCCTGTTTGGCGACGGCGACCCGCACGTTCAGGTGGACAAGCGCCTGCACTGGATGCGCCAGGGCAATGCCCACACCTCCGAGCGCCAGTTCGCCAACGGCCGGGTCATCGAGCTGATCGGCAACCCGATGCCCGGCGGCGGTTTCGTCATGAGCTTCACCGACATCACCGCCTTCCGCCAGGCCGAACAGGCCCTCAAGGATGCCAACGAGGGCCTGGAGCAGCGGGTCAGCCAGCGCACCCAGCAGCTCTCGGCCCTCAACCAGGCGCTGAGCGAGGCCAAGGCCGTGGCGGAAGCCGCCAACCAGTCGAAAACCCGCCTGCTGGCCGCCGTCAGCCACGATTTGATGCAGCCCCTGAATGCCGCCCGCTTGTTCTCCGCCGCCCTCTCCCACCAGGCCGAAGCCCTGCCGCGCGAGGTCAGCGACCTGGTGCGCCAGTTGGACAACTCATTGCGTTCGGCCGAAGACCTGATCAGCGACCTGCTGGATATTTCCCGCCTCGAAGGCGGCCGCGTGCAGGCCGAGCGCAAGGCCTTCCCGCTGGCCAGCCTGTTCGAGCCCCTGGGCTGCGAATTCACCGCCCTGGCCCAGCAGCAAGGCATGGACTTTCGCCTGCGCGGCAGCCGGGCGTGGATCGACAGCGACAGCAAGATGCTCCGCCGGGTGCTGCAGAACTTCCTCACCAACGCCTTCCGCTATGCCCAGGGCCGCGTGTTACTGGGCGTGCGCCGCCAGGGCGAGTGGCTACGCCTGGAGGTCTGGGACCGTGGTCCGGGCATCCCGGAGGACAAACGCCTGCTGATTTTCGAGGAATTCAAACGCCTCGACAGCCACCAGACCCGCGCCGAAAAGGGCCTGGGCCTGGGCCTGGCGATTGCCGACCGGCTGTGCAAGGTGCTCGAACACCCCCTAGAAGTGCGCTCCTGGCCGGGCAAGGGCAGCGTCTTCAGCGTCAGCGTGCCACTGGTGCGCCAGCCGCGCATGCCGGCGCCGCGCGCCGTCGCCGAAGCGCCGGTGCAACTGCCCAGCAACTGCCAGGTGCTATGCATCGACAACGAAGACAGCATCCTCAGCGGCATGCACAGCCTGCTGTCGCGCTGGGGCTGCCAGGTGTGGACGGCGCGCAACCGCCTGGAATGCGAACACCTGCTGGAGGAAAACGTGCGCCCGCAACTGGCTCTGGTGGATTACCACCTGGACGACGGCGACACCGGCAGCGAGCTGATGGCCTGGCTGCGCACCCGCCTGCAAGCGCCGATACCAGGCGTGGTGATCAGCGCCGACGGACGCCCTGAATTGGTTGCCGCGGTGCATGCCGCCGGCCTCGACTTCCTCGCCAAGCCAGTCAAACCTGCGGCCCTGCGCGCCCTGATCAGCCGTCACCTGCACCTGGGCTAGCATCCAATAAATCGATCATTACGCCGCAGTTTTTGCGCTTTATATCTAGGGTCTGTTCCCGTTTCATTCGCGGCCGCGCCGGAGCCGGTTTTTGCGCGAGGCAAGGCGCGAGGAGCGTGATTTGGTTGTTCCAAATGAGCGAC
>Ga0209343_10000239_pt1 | contig 76577 bp, 88 predicted proteins | sample RifCSPlowO2_02_FD_184026 | JGI IMG/M metagenome (GOLD analysis project Ga0209343, IMG submission 184026) | Groundwater microbial communities from Rifle, Colorado - Rifle CSP2_plank lowO2_0.2 (SPAdes) (version 2) | ecosystem: Environmental > Aquatic > Deep subsurface > Groundwater | place...
AACAGGAAATGGGGTGGGATGGCGGGCGAAATGCCCCATAACAGGGGTATTTCCTGCCGATTTCAGCATCCGCAGCAGAATGTGTGCTCGCCGTTTTCATTTGTTGATACTTGTTCAGAGCTTCCCTAGATGAAAAAGTCAAAGACGCGGCAGCTCTAGTAAGGGACGGTGAGCAATTTTTCACTCCTGATAATTTCAAACTCATTTCTCTATTTTCTGGCTCAACTGAAGATAGAGGTAAGCTATCAAACCTAAAGCTTTCCACTCTTGATACTTTCAATATTCATACAAGCAATGCCAGCACTTTAGACGTAGAAGTGCAATCGGTCAAAAAGCTTAATCGTAAAGAAAGGCGGAAACAGCAATTTGGCCTCAGATAGAAACTAAATGTGCCACGCTCGAGTTGATTCCAACTACGCCCAAGCCCGCGTCAGCAACTCATCCATCGCGCCAGTAATGCGGTCGCCTTCTTCAGCGAGTGTCGCTACCTTTTCGCCTAGCTGATCGGTGGCGACAGACACGGTTTCCAGCGGATGCAGCACCACTTCGATTCCTTCAACTGTGAAAACCGGATTGAGCGACGAGCCAACCACCGGTGCGGCGTTTTCAAGATTACTGCGGCGCACCAAGGGAATCACGACCCGGCGGCGGTAGCTATCGAACAGGGAAGATTGAACGATGACGACATAGGGAATAGCTTCCCGATGTTTTCCGATATTCCGGTGAACGTCGAACTGCGCCATTACAGTGTGGAGTGTTCGTCGGCAAACGAGCCGGAGTGTTCGTTGAAGGTATTCCACGCTTTTGCCGCGACGTCGGCGTGATGCGCTTTTTCTTGCCGTGCGTTGTTCTGCTTCATCACGTAATCGGTCAATAGCTGCTCGACCACGCCTGAAAGGTTATTAGTCATTCCTTTGGCCTGAGTTACCAATTCTTCATTGAGCGTCAGGTTGACTGGACGCTTGCGCGCTTGGTTGCTTTGCATTGATTTCATGGGAAACCTCCGTGTGCGCATGGTATGCGCATTACAACCGCTTGTGAAGCATAATTTGCCTACGCCGCAACGTGCTTTTCCGGCTCCACGGAACACAGAATAATGGTGTTTCGCACTTTTACACTGTAGAGAGCTTCTACAGTCTTCACTGTACTGAGCACCCAACCTGCTCGAGCGCACTGCCTAAAATGAACCGCGCAGATGTGGCGGTGTCTTACTCGCCCATTCTGTTCATTTCACTAAATGAAGGAGACGATCATGAACACTGCGGACATGGTGATACATGTGCATCCGGAACTGGATGCACAGGCAAGGACGGACTTGGAAAGAAAACTGATGGGCCATGTTGGGGTCGATTGTGCGGAATTCGACCACCTTCCACACCCCCATTCGTTAATGGTGAAATACGATCCCGATGCGGTCGAGGGGATGGAGTTGCTGCAGATGGTGCGTAAACTCGATCCCGTTGCGTCGATGGTAGGGCTGTAATTCGGCCAGGTTCAGAAATCAAACGGCTTAACCGCCGTCAGGCTCTATTTGAGCATCAAGCGAGGGCCCGCATCTGCGGGCCTCGCTATTTTCAGGGTGCCGCCTGCCCGGCAACCACCCGTTCCAGAATATCAATGGCGGCGCACCCGGACTGATTTCGACTACGCCCGTGCCTGGGGGTATTCTCAAAAGCAAAGTATCAGGCGTACATCAGGACGGGTACAATTCGCATTTTTCAGCGACCTACCGATGAATACCATGATGCCTACAGAAGAGGACGTTCTATCCGTCCTGCGCAGCGTAATCGACCCCGAGGTCGGCATGAACATTGTCGAACTCGGGCTGGTGTACAACGTGGACATCACGGATAGAAAGTTGCAAGTCGATATCACCATGACCACGCCGGCCTGCCCGATGAGCGAGATGATTCTCGAAGATGCGCGATCCACGCTGAAGGCGCTCGCGCCCAAAGATGCCGAAATCGAACTCAGCCTTGTCTGGGAACCGCCCTGGTCGCCGGACATGATGACCGGATATGCGCGCCAGCATTTCGGCTGGGACGAGCCCGCTGGCCAGACCGATCAGTAAAACACCATGAGCGGAAACAAGACCGCGCGGCCCGGCGATCTGGCCGTCCCGTTTCGCCTGCCGCTGCTGATTATGGGCTTCATCTCGCTGGCGGCAGGGGTGGGGGCGGGGCTGCTGCGCCTGGGTTGGGATGTGCCGTTTCCTCCGGCGGAATTGGCGTTGCTGCATGGGCCGTTGATGTTGTCCGGGTTTCTCGGCACCGTCATCGGGCTGGAGCGCGCGGTCGCCCTGGGCCGCCGCTGGGCTTATACGGGCCCGCTGCTGACCGGCTTGGGCGGGCTCGGTATTCTGTTCGGCTTGCCCCAATCTGCCGGGGCGGTCGCCATGGTTTGCGGCAGCATCGTGCTGCTCGCGGGGTCGGTGCTGATCGTGCGGCGCCAGCGCGAACTGTTCACGGTGACCATGGCGCTGGGCGCGGCAAGCTGGCTGGCGGGCAACCTGCTGTGGCTGTCCGGCTCGCCGCAGCCCGCAGTGGTGGCGCTGTGGGCCAACTTTCTGATCTTGACCATCGCCGGAGAGCGCCTCGAACTGTCCCGCTTCCTGCCGCCGTCCCCCGTCGCCAGGCAGGTTTTCAAGGCCATTCTCGCGATGTTGCTGGCGGGCAGCGCGATGGTTCTGATGTCCATGGGAACGCACCTTTATGGGGCCGGATTGCTCGCCCTCGCGCTGTGGCTGCTGCGCCAGGACATTGCGCGCCGCACGGTGAAAGAGCGGGGGCTGACCCGCTTCATCGCGGTCTGCCTGCTTTCCGGTTACGCCTGGCTTGCCGTGGGCGGGCTGACGCTGCTGGCTTCCGGCGGGTTAGCGGGGGCTGCCTACGATGCGGTGCTGCACGCCATCCTGATCGGCTTCGTGTTCTCGATGGTATTCGGCCATGCGCCGATTATTTTTCCTTCGGTGGTGCGGGTCAAGATGCCTTACCACTGGACTTTCTATCTGCCGCTGCTGGCGCTGCATGCCTCGCTGATCGTGCGCCTGTGCGGCGGCGCGCTCGAACTGCACGATTTGCGCAGCCTGGGCGGATTGCTGAATGCGGTCGCGCTGGCTCTGTTCATCCTGAGCACTGTCGGCAGCGTGATCCGCGGGAAAAGCCAGAAGCAATCCGTTCGTAGCTGACAGGAGATGGCGTTGCTAACCCGTTTCCCCCGCAGCGGCAATATTTGAAATCTTGCCGAGCGCCCCGGTCAATTCTTTGACTTTAGCTTCCAGTTCGACCGATCTTTTAGCTTTTGCTTCCAGCGCGGGCAGTTCCTTTGCCTGGGCTTCCAGCGCGGTCATTTTCTTTGCCATCTCGGCAGTTTTTGCCTGTTCCTGTTTCAGGCTCGCATGTAGCTGCTCGATCGTTTTCAGGTATTCGATCGATTTCCTCTTCTCTTCTTCGAGAAGGGAGGATTTTTTCACCAGATCCAGAGCGTTGTTTTGTTCTTCGGTGAGGTTGTTCTGCGGTGCTATGTCTGCTTTGCCGGAATAAGCGCTAATCTTGACCGTCGTATCGTCTGCGTCTGACATGGTAGACCTCCTGTGATCGTGGAAGAATTTAGGGAGTTCTCGCGGCGCGCAATGCATGGCCACCGCATATTTCGGGAAAAAGTATAGCATGTTGCCCGGCAATTCCTTGCAAGCGCAAGTTGCAGGCTTGAACTGAGGTTTCTAGTCTATTGCCGGCCAAATGATGTCAAAACATGACAAGAATTTTGCAACGAAAGCGTAGGGTAGGCTCCGCTCACCATGTCAGGCAGAGCACGACCATTTTGGTTTCGGTTCGTCCGGCTTAGGTTTGGTTTATCGTCTGTCTATCTATAACGAGGTGCAGGAATGAAACAACGCGTTTTGATCCTTGGCTACGGCGAAATGGGACATGCCATGGAATATCTGCTGGCGGTGCGTCACGATGTGCGCATCTGGAACATGGGTGCGGTGGTGAAGGGCAGTCATGCGACGCTGGAGGAAGAGGTTGCCGAGGCGCAGGTGATCCTGTTCTGCCTGCCGGTGAATCCGCATCATGAAATTGCCAGCCGCATCGCGCCGCATCTCGCAAATGGCAGCCTGTGCCTGACCATCGCGAAGGGGCTGGACGAATTCGGGCGAACGGCAGCCCAGGTGTTCGAATCCCTGTTTTCCGGCAGGCATCGCTACGGGGTGGTGTATGGCCCGATGATCTCGGAGGAACTCAGGGCGGGGCGGCACGGCTTTGCCGATGTGGTGTTGTCCGATACGGCGGATTTCGGCGCGATGCGCAGCCTGTTCCGGGGCAGCACGCTGGTCTGCCAGCAGGCGTCGGACATGCACGGCAGGAGCTGGTCGGTGATTCTGAAGAATGTTTACGCGATCCTGTTCGGCGTGGCGGACGAGTTGCAGTTGGGCGACAACATGCGCGGGCACCTGATGGTCGCCGCGATCGCGGAACTGTCCGGCATCGTGCAGTCGTTCGGCGGGCAGGCGCATACTCCTTACAGCTATGCCGGGCTGGGCGATCTGCTGACGACGGCGACGAGCGCCGGCTCGCACCATCATGCGCTCGGACAGCAACTGGCTCGCGGCGAGTGGTCGGACATCTCCGGCGAGGGGGTGCACACCTTGCGGATGGTGGAGAAGCACCGCCTGTTCGATTGGCGCGCCTATCCGCTGTTCGCGCTGGCGCATGACGTGGTCGCTACGCCGCAGACGCTGCGCGGGCGCGTCGGGGAATATCTGCAACTGCTGCGCGGAATGGACATCTGCCCGGTCTGACGTTCCTGCCGTGTCAGTTACATATGCCAGACGAGCAGCGTGGAGCGGTGCAAATCGTCCACCTGCACCGTCTCGTGCGGGGGCTGTTCCGGCACGGCGAAGGTGCTGCTGATGAATACCGTTCCGGGGCGCATCTCGGCGCGCGCCTTGCGCCACAACCGTTCCATCGGCACGGGCGAGAGATAGGCGAATACCATGTCGTATTGACTCAGATCACTATCCCAGATGCTGCCCCAGCGCACGGTGCAGTTGCGATGGCCGCCCAGCTTGATGCGCAGCCAGCCCCACAAAAACGGCAGCGGCGCGGATTCCACGCCGAAGTAGTGTCCGTCTGGCCGAGCGCGGCCAAGGTGCGTCAATACTCCGCCCAGCCCGGAGCCGAGATCGATGAAGCGGAAGCACGGCTTCCCCTCTCCCCCAACCCCTCCCCCGCAAGCGTGGGAGGGGAACAGGGTTTCCAGCGCACGCCATACCTTGTTGCTGGAAAGATACAGCGGCACCTGGCTGCGGAAAGTGCTCCAGTACACAGCCAGCAGGATGAGGAAGGCGGCGAGAAAAACATCGGGGTGAATGTTGAGAGTGAGCATCAACACCAGTGCGGGTGCGAACAATAATTGAATCGGCAGCCACCAGCGCGCCAGCACGGCAAGGTGGCTGAAGGCCGCAGCGAGCAGACCGCACAGCACCGCGAAGACGAGGGGGGAGGGTTGCAGGCCCGTCAAACGAACGCCGGACAGCACCAGTGCGAATGCTGCAAATTGCAGCAGCAGCGCAACGCCGGCGGGCGGGAGTTTTTTGCGCGAGCTTCCAAAAATCCACATATCATTCGCTACGCCGCTGCGCCAGCTTGGGGCACAACAAACCTAGACCGCGACGGGCGCCTTGATGGCGGGATGCGGGTCGTAACCTTCGAGCGTGAAATCCTCAAATTTGAAGTCGAAGATATTTCTCACCTCATGGTTGATGCGCATTGCCGGCAGCGGGCGCGGTTCGCGCGACAGTTGTTCGTGCGTCTGCTCCATGTGGTTGAGGTACAAATGTGCGTCGCCGAAGGTGTGCACGAAGTCACCCGGCTTGAGTCCGCACACCTGCGCCATCATCAATGTGAGCAAGGCGTAGGAGGCGATATTAAACGGCACGCCGAGGAAAATGTCGGCGCTACGCTGGTAGAGCTGGCAGGACAGTTTGCCGTCTGCAACATAAAACTGGAAGAACGCGTGACAGGGCGCGAGCGCCATCTTGTCCAATTCGCCGACGTTCCACGCCGAGACGATCAGGCGGCGCGAATCGGGATTCTTTTTGATCTGCTCCACCACCTCGGCAATCTGATCCAACACGCGCCCGTCCGCCGCAGCCCACGAGCGCCACTGCTTGCCGTACACCGGGCCGAGGTTGCCGTGTTCATCCGCCCATTCGTCCCAGATCGAAACGCCGTTGTCCTTGAGATATTTGATGTTGGTGCTGCCCTGCAAAAACCACAGCAGCTCATGGACGATGGATTTCAGGTGGCACTTCTTGGTGGTGACCAGAGGGAAACCCTGCGCAAGGTCAAAACGCATCTGATAGCCGAACACGCTGACCGTGCCGGTGCCGGTGCGGTCGGATTTCTTCGTGCCGTGATCCAGCACATGTTGCATCAAGTCTAGGTAGGCGCGCATAGGTTTAGTACATTTTCATCCGCAGTTTGTAGGATGGGTTGAGCGCGGCGATACCCATCAATTTGATAGCGTAAAACGATGGGTATCGCCGCGCTCAACCCATCCTACGCGCCACGCGCTGTGGCAAATTGTTTTTTACGGGATAATGACAAAGTTCATCATTTAACGAGGTCATCATGCTAGCACAACTCACCCTGTCCCAGATCCTGCCTGCCGCCACTCACCTGCTGGTGCTGCTGCCAAAAACGAAAGCATTACCCAAAGATTTGCCGCACGCCGCCGTACTCAAGGCCGTGCTGGCGCGCCGCGACATCAAGGCCGACGAGCTGGCGAAATCGCCCGTCGCGGCCAATGCCGGGAACGGCGCTCTGGTGGCGTGGGTAATGCTGGATTTCGAGAAGGACACGTTTGCGCAGCAGGTGCAGGTGCGCAAGGCGTTGCAGTTGTTGCTGGGGGAAAACCCCAAGAGCATCGGCATCGCCGTGTTCGGCGACGAGGTGCAGCGCAAACGCGCCGCCGAACTGGCGGTTTACGGCGCATGGGTGAACGGTGCGCTGCTGCCGGTACACAAGCAGAAGGACGAGCGCAAGCCGTTGCAAAAAATCGAGCTGTATGGTTTTGCCGACAGGAAGATATTTGCGCCGCTCAAGGCGCAGGCGGCAGGCAACCTGCTGTGCCGCGAGTTGACCATCTTGCCGCCGAACGAACTGACACCAGCTTTGTATCACGGGCGCATCAAAAAACTGGCGCAGCAACAGGGTTGGAAGCTCGAAGAGTTCGACATGAAAAAGCTGCGCAGGATGGGCGCGGGCGCATTCGTCGCCGTGGCGCAGGGCAGCGATCCGGAAGACGCCGCCATAGTGCATCTGTCATACCGCCACCCCAAGGCGAAGCAGACTGTCGCGCTGGTCGGCAAGGGCATCTGCTTCGATACCGGCGGGCACAACCTCAAGCCGTCGCGCTATATGCACAACATGCACGAGGACATGAACGGTTCCGCCGTCGCGCTCGGCATCCTGCTCGCCGCGACGCAGAACAAACTGGCGGTGAACCTCGACTGCTGGCTGGCGCTGGCGCAGAACCATATCAGCCCCAAGGCATATAAGCAGAACGACATCGTCACGGCGCTCAACGGCACCAGCATCGAAATCATCCACACCGATGCCGAAGGCCGCATGGTGCTGGCCGATACGCTGACGCTGGCGTCGCGCGAGAAGCCCGACTTGATGATCGACTTCGCCACGCTCACCGGCAGCATGGCGACGGCGCTCGGCGCGCGTTATTCTGGCGTGCTGGGCAATCGCGACGAACTGGTGCAGCGCGCGGTGAACGCGAGCAAACAAAGCGGCGAACGCCTGTGCGCCTTTCCGATGGACGAAGACTACGAGGCCGGACTGGAATCCAAAGTCGCCGATATCAAGCAGTGCGCCGCAGCCGGAGAAGCCGACCACATCCTCGCGGCGCGTTTTTTGAAACGCTTCGTCGAGCACGATACGCCGTGGCTGCACATCGACCTTTCATCGAGCCGTTGCGAAGAGGGGCTGGGTATTGTGGCAAGCGACGTGACGGGGTTCGGCGTGGCGTGGGGGCTGGGGATGCTGAGCGGCAGCCAAAATGGATAAGCTGCTGAAACAAGCGCTGCTGGCCGGTGCATGCTTTTTTGCGTTGACCGTCCCGGCGCTGGCCGATTCCTTATCGGAGGCAAATCAAGTATACGGGGCAGGCGATTATGAAAAAGCCGCAAAGTTATATAGCGCTTCGGCCAGTAAAGGAAACGCCGAAGCGCAATATATTCTTGGCATAATGTATCGCGCGGGGAGGGGCGTTCCCAGGGATGTCGATGCGGCGAAAAGGTGGTATCTGCTCGCCGCAGAACAGGGCCACGCCCAGGCGCAATTCAACCTCGGATGGATGTATGCCAGCGGGAAAGGCGTTCCCCAGGATTATGTCCGATCCCATATGTGGTTCAATATCGCGATTGCCGGTGCAGGCAGCGATGCCAGGAAAGAATTTATTGTGGATCGCGATGCGCTGGCCCAGTCCATGACTGCCGATCAAATTGCCAAGGCACAGGCGCTCGCCAAAAAATGTACGGCTAAAAAATTCAAGGGATGCTGACGAGAGCGAACCTGCCCAAGCCACTTCGCGCCGGTTTTTTGTCCTGCAAATCAGCCGGGCCGACTCTGCGTAATCGCCGGCTGGATTAGCCGATGATCTCGAAACCGGTGTAAATGCCCTCATGCGGCTCGATTTCGACCCGCTCCACCTGTGCGCGATCCGGGCCGTGGCGCGCCCAGCGTACGATGGCGTCCACGTCGGCAGGTTCGCCCTGCACCGCAGCTTCCACCGTGCTGTCGTGGCGGTTGCGCACCCAGCCTGAAACCCCCAGGTTCTGCGCTTCGCGGCGCATCGAATCGCGGAAGTACACGCCTTGCACGCGGCCATGAATCACGAGGCGCAGTGTTTTTCTGGGTATTACCTGGTCGGCCATTCTTTTTCTCCTGTAGCGGTTCGCGGGTTGTGCGGCCTGTCTCGGCTATCTGCCCATACCGGCAGACAGAGAGCATAATGCCAATCGTGTATTGCGCCCTATTAACCTAGAAAAAGCAGTTGTCCGCAGGTTACACAGATTTTCGCAGATTAAACAACAAGTAACATTAGGGAAGGTCTGGTTAAGTCCCGAACTTTTCACAAGCATGCTGTCAGAAGCTCGGGTTGAACAATCGGACGATGACGATGAAACAAACGTCACTTTCTGCAGGCGGCTTTGACCGCTACACCAAACAGACCAGGCGCGCGGCGTTTCTTGCCGAGATGGATCGCGTGGTGCCTTGGCAAGAGCTGTGCGGGCTGATCGAACCCTTCTGCTGGTGAAACCCTATCAAACAGGCAATCTGGCGCTGGTTGCGAACTTCAAGGAATTTTTCAGTCTGGAAAACTTCCTGTCCATCCAGCCTCACGATGCCGAAACCTTTGACCTGGCCGCACAGTTGCGGGCTGGCCGTGACTTGAAGTTTATCGATGCGCTGCATTGCGCCACGGCGATCCGGGCCGGCTGCAAATTTTTCATTACCAACGACGGCGCAATCCAGTCAAGTGACGCGCTCGAAGTTGTTGTTGTAAAGAATTTGGCCGATTGAACATGAGCAGAATACACACCCCAGCGAAGCATTGCGGGAATGGCTGCCGGAGGAATTGAAGTGCAGGTTTCGCGGCTAAAGCCGCTCCTGCAAACGGCATGCGTTGCCCGGAATCACCGATATTTCCGATAAATTTTTCGGGTTTATATGAAGCCCTTCTCCGCAAACGACAGGGTTTGCCCGCCCGCCACCACGAAGTGATCCAACACGCGCACATCCACCAGGCCGAGGGCCTGTTTCAGCGCATCGGTCAGCATCCGGTCGGACTGGCTCGGTTCGGCGATGCCGGAAGGGTGATTGTGCGCGAGGATCACGGCGGCGGCGTTGTGTGCCAGCGCGCGCTTGACCACTTCGCGCGGATACACGCTGGTCTGGCCGAGCGTGCCGTGGAACAACTCTTCGGTGGCGATCACGCGATGCTGGGTGTCGAGGAACAGCGCCAGGAAGACTTCCTGCTGCCGTCCGCCGAGCAACAGCCGCAGATAGTCGCGCACCGCGCGCGGCGAGTTGAGCGCGTCGCCCTGGCGCATTTCTTCCTGCAACGCGCGCCGCGACATTTCCAGCACGGCTTGCAGTTGCGCGTATTTCGCCTGCCCCAAGCCGTGCGTTGCGCAGAAATCTTTTTCGCAGGCGGCGAACAGTTTGGTGAGGCTACCGAACTTGGTAATCAATTCGCGTGCCAGGTCCACCGCGCTCTTGCCGGTTACGCCGGTGCGCAGGAAGATCGCGAGCAACTCGGCATCGGACAATGAGGCCGCGCCGCGTTGCAGGAGCTTCTCTCTGGGGCGTTCGCCTTCAGGCCAGTCGGTGATTGCCATTTCCCATCTCCTTTAGCGAAATTCGCGCAGCGATGAACCGCGACCCATGAAGCTCACAAGATCACGAGAAAGGTGGATTCCGTGTTATCCGCCAACGAGCGGATAGCTTCCAGCTTATTGCGCAGAATAAGTTCGATTTGCAATTGCCACGGCGAATCCAGACGACTTTCGGCGGAGCGCCATACAGCAGGCTCAATTCATGAAAATCAGAATCCTTGCTGACACAGGGTGTGGCGGTGTTTTCTGGCGTATTCCCACACCTCTCGATCCTGTGCCGCGCCCAAGCCGATCCGGTCAACGTGTTCGGATTGCGGAAAGATGTCCGCCAGTCTCAAGGCAAGAGAGGGTGCGAGATTCCCGTCAAACAGGAGTTTCAAGCATTCACCGCGAGCTGGTGATGTTCGCGGTCGGCGGCGTAGGCCAGGCAGGCCTGGATGTCCTCGGATGTCAGGTAGTCGAATTCCGCAAGGATTTCAGCAGGCGCCATGCCCGCCGCAAGATAATCCAGCACATCGTAAACCGTGATGCGCAGCCCGCGTATGCAGGGCTTGCCGCCACGCTTTCCCGGCTCTATGGTGATGCGTTTTTTGTAGTTCATGTCGGCCTCCTGCAAGGTCTTGGGGGATTATCCGGGTTTTCCGGGAAAAAACGCAACCTGGAGTGGCATTATTGAGTGCCATCATACCCTCACAGGCCCGGATGAGCGCATTTCTTGTTAAGATGCGCGCCATTATGGAACAAACCCAAGCAAAGCGCATTGTGCCGGTGAATCGCATCATTTTGGGCATCACCGGCGGCATCGCGGCCTACAAGGCGGCGGAATTGCTGCGTTTGCTTATGAAGCAGGGCATGGAAGTGCAGGTCGCGATGACCGAGGCGGCCAGCCATTTCATCACGCCGACTACGATGCAAGGGTTATCCGGCAAGCCGGTGCTCACTTCGCAATGGGATGATGCCGGCAACGGCATGGCGCATATCAATTCGAGCCGTGCCGCCGATGCGATCATCATCGCGCCCGCGACGGCGGACTTTATCGCCAAGCTGGCGCATGGTCTGGCGGACGACCTGTTGTCTGCGCTGTGCCTGGCGCGCCATTGCCCGTTGCTGGTCGCCCCGGCGATGAACCGCGAGATGTGGCAAAACGCCGCGACCCAGCGCAACATTGCACAACTGCTGGCCGACGGCGTGCGGGTGCTCGGCCCGGCCTGCGGCGTGCAGGCCTGCGGCGAGGAAGGCATGGGGCGGATGCTGGAGGCGGAGCAGTTGGCGCAGGACATTGCGGCGTTCTTCCAGCCGAAACTTTTTTCCGGTAAGCAAATCCTGATCACCGCAGGGCCGACCTACGAGGCGATCGACGCGGTGCGCGGCATCACCAACCGCAGCTCCGGCAAGATGGGTTACGCCGTCGCGCAGGCCGCGCTGGAACAGGGTGCAGAAGTCACGCTGGTGTCCGGCCCGACCGCGCTTGCCAAACCACAGGGCGCGCAAGTCGTGGATGTTACGAGTGCCGCGCAGATGTTCGAGGCGGTGAAACAGCGCGCCGCCGATTGCGACATTTTCATCGGCGTGGCGGCGGTGGCCGATTACCGCATCGCGCAACCTGGCACACAAAAAATCAAGAAGAGTACGGAGACGCTCACGCTGGAGCTGGTGCCCAACCCGGACATCCTGGCGTATGTCGCCGCGCTGCCGAACCCGCCGTTCTGCGTGGGTTTCGCCGCCGAAAGCGAGAATCTTGCGAAATACGCCGAGCAAAAACGCTGCGTGAAGAATGTGCCGCTGCTGGTGGGCAACCTCGCGCAACAGGCCATCGGCAGCGACGACAACGAACTGGTCTTGTTCGACGACAGCGGCAACCGCGTCCTGCCGCGCGCCGATAAACTGACATTGGCAAGGCTGCTGATGCAGCACATTGCGCAACTCTACGAAGGAGCCGACCAATGAAGCACATTCCGGTGGATGTAAAAATTCTCGACCCGCGCCTGCATGAAAACATGCCGGGCTACGCGACTGCCGGTTCGGCGGGAATCGATTTGCGCGCGTGCATCGACCAGAACATGGTGATCCAGCCCAAGCAGTGCGAGCTCATCCCTAGCGGCATAGCCATTCACCTGAACGATCCGGGCTATGCCGCGATGATTCTGCCGCGTTCCGGCTTAGGGCACAAGCACGGTATCGTGCTCGGCAACCTTGTCGGCCTGATCGATTCGGATTATCAGGGGCAGATTTTCGTCTCGCTGTGGAACCGCAGCCAGATTCCCTTCACGCTGATGCCAATGGAGCGCATGGCGCAACTGGTGATCGTGCCGGTGATGCGCGCGAAGTTCAATATCGTGGATGAGTTTACGTTGAGCGAGCGCGGCAGCGGGGGATTCGGCAGCACCGGCAAGCATTGAGGGCATGCCGCAAAATCATGTTCTGCCATTCCACCGCCTGATTCGGTCGCGTTGACCGGACGGCCAGGTCAGGAGGCATCAGCCCATGGCGGGGGCGTTTTGCACGGCGGCGATAGCGCCGGTGTTTCCCGCCAGTTGGGGGCGACTTCAAGGTATAATCCGCGCCCATCTGCGAGCCCGACGGGATTGTTTCCGGGGCGGCAGGAAATTAAACAAGATGCTGCGGAAAAACTTTAACAGCAGCGGCATCGCGCAATAAACAAGACGGCAAAAGCCCCCCTGAGACAGCAAAAACAGAATGCAGTTAATCCGTAATTTCTCCATCATCGCTCATATCGACCACGGCAAGTCCACGCTGGCAGACCGTATCATCCAGTTATGCGGCGGCTTGTCCGATCGCGAAATGGAAGCGCAGGTGCTCGACTCCATGGATCTGGAGCGCGAGCGCGGCATCACCATCAAGGCGCAAACCGCCGCGCTGAGCTACAAGGCGCTCGACGGGCAGGTGTACAACCTCAACCTGATCGATACGCCGGGGCACGTGGATTTTTCCTATGAGGTGTCGCGTTCGCTGTCCGCTTGCGAAGGCGCGCTGCTGGTGGTGGATGCCTCGCAGGGCGTGGAAGCGCAGACCGTGGCGAACTGCTACACCGCGCTGGATCTGGGTGTGGAAGTGGTGCCGGTGTTGAACAAGATCGACTTGCCGTCCGCCAATCCGGACAACGCTATCGAGGAAATCGAGGAGGTGATCGGCATCGACGCGCACGATGCGGTGCGCTGCTCGGCCAAGACCGGCGAGGGCGTGCGTGACGTGCTGGAAGCGTTGCTGGTCAAAGTGCCCGCGCCCAAAGGCGACCCGGACGCGCCGTTGCAGGCGTTAATCATCGACTCCTGGTTCGACAATTACGTCGGTGTGGTGATGCTGGTGCGCATCGTCAACGGCACACTCAAGCCCAAGGAAAAAATCCTGCTGATGGCGACCGGGGCGCAGCATTTGACCGAGCATATCGGCGTGTTCACGCCCAAGTCGCAGAACCGCGAGACGTTGTCCGCCGGCCAGGTCGGTTTCGTGATCGCCGGTATCAAGGAACTCAAGGCGGCCAGGGTCGGCGACACCATCACCCATCAGACCAAGCCGGCCGCCGCCGCCTTGCCGGGCTTCAAGGAAATCCAGCCGCAGGTGTTTGCAGGGCTGTTCCCGGTGGAATCGAACCAATACGAAGCGCTGCGCGATTCGCTGGAAAAGCTCAAGCTGAACGATGCCGCGTTGCGCTATGAACCGGAAGTGTCGCAGGCATTGGGCTTCGGCTTCCGCTGCGGTTTCCTCGGCCTGCTGCACATGGAAATCGTGCAGGAGCGGCTGGAGCGCGAGTTCGATATGGACTTGATCACTACCGCGCCGACGGTGATCTACGAGGTGGTGCTGCGCGACGGCACGATACTGACGGTGGATAACCCGTCCAAGATGCCCGACCCGTCGAAGATCGAGGAAATCCGCGAGCCTATCGTCACGGTGAATCTGTATATGCCGAACGAATATGTCGGCTCGGTGATTACGCTGTGTACGCAGAAACGCGGCGCGCAGATCAATATCAGCTATCACGGCAAGCAGGTGATGCTGGTGTATGAAATGCCGATGGCGGAAATCGTGATGGATTTCTTCGACAAGCTGAAGTCGGTGTCGCGCGGCTATGCTTCGATGGAATATGAGTTCAAGGAATATCGCACGGCGGACGTGGTCAAGGTGGACATGCTGATCAACAGCGAGAAGGTGGACGCGCTGGCGGTGATCGTGCACCGCGCCAACAGCCAGTATCGCGGGCGCGAGGTGGCAGCCAAGATGCGCGAACTGATCCCGCGCCAGATGTACGATGTGGCGATCCAGGCGACTATCGGCTCGAACATCATCGCGCGCGAGAACGTCAAGGCGCTGCGCAAGAACGTGCTGGCCAAATGCTACGGCGGCGACATTTCGCGCAAGAAGAAGCTGCTGGAGAAACAGAAGGCCGGCAAGAAGCGCATGAAGCAGGTGGGCAGCGTGGAGATTCCGCAGGAAGCCTTTCTCGCGATTTTGCGCGTGGATGATTAATAATTGCAGGGTGGGCAGCGCCCACCATGTCGGGCACAGCCCGACCTACGTTGGGTTCCGGCTCGTCCGAATATAGGAAAAAAGATGGATTTTGCGCTGATCATGTTTGTCTTGCTGCTGGTCACCGGCGGTGTGTGGCTGCTGGATCGCTTCGTGCTGGCAGGGAAGCGCGAAACTGGCACCACCGAGCCGTGGTGGGTGGAATACGCCAAGAGCTTCTTTCCGGTTATCCTGATCGTGTTTTTCATCCGCTCCTTCCTGGCCGAACCGTTCAAGATACCTTCAGGCTCGATGATCCCGACCCTGCAAGTGGGCGACTTTATCCTGGTAAACAAATTCACCTACGGCATCCGCCTGCCCATCATCAACCGGAAGATCATTCAGCTTAACAACCCGCAGCGCGGCGACGTAATGGTGTTCCACTATCCGGAAAACCCGTCGCTGGATTACATTAAACGAGTGATTGCACTTCCCGGCGATACGGTCGAGTATCGCAACAAACGATTATGGATCAACGGCGTCGAACAACCCCAGCAGGCAGAAGGGGATTACAATTACGTCGAGACCGGCCTGAATTTCGTGCATACCGAAAAACGCATCGAGACATTGGGCGACCACAAGTATACGGTGCTGGTGAACCCCGATACGCCGACGCTGCATCTGGCTTCGGTAGCCGAATTCAGGGGGCGCGAGAATTGTAGCTATGACAACGAAATGGTGCGGTGCAAGGTACCCGACGGGCATTACTTCATGCTCGGCGACAATCGCGACAACAGCCGCGACAGCCGCTACTGGGGGTTTGTCCCGGACAACCAGATCGTCGGCAAGGCATTTTTTATTTGGATGAATTTTTCTGATTTGAAGCGAATTGGCCTGTCCATCAACTGAGTCAAGGGGAGAATAAAATGAACACAGCAATGCCATCCAAGCAACGCGGATTCAGTTTTTCCACGTTCATATTTGGTGCGGTGATCCTGGTTTTTGCTAGCATTTTCGGGATGAAGCTCATTCCGGTGTATATGCAGGATGCGCAAATCAAAAACATTCTTGTTTTGTTGGCCAACGACCCGGAAATGCAGAATGGCAGCCCGCGCGCCATTCTCCAGTCATTCAGCAACCGCGCCGACATCGATAACATTACGGCAATTAAAGCCGAAGACATCGAAATCGCCAAAGACGGGGCAAGCCTGGTGTTGAGCGCCAGCTATGACGTCAAGATTCCGCTGGCCGGCAACGTCAGCCTGTATCTGGAATTCAACCCGAGCAGTGACCAATAAGCAAAGCAGCGCGCTGTGCCGTCAACTGGGGCATGTTTTCGTGCAGCCCCAGTTGTTGCAACGCGCGTTGACCCATCGCAGCCATGCGCCGGAGCATAACGAACGCCTGGAGTTTCTGGGCGACAGCGTGCTCGGCTGCGTCATCGCAAAATATCTGTATGACAACTATCCGCAGTTGAGCGAGGGCGAGCTGTCGCGGCTGCGTTCCAACCTGGTCAGGGAGGACACGCTGGCGGTGCTTGCGCAGCAGCTCGATCTTGGCAGTCAGTTAAAATTGGGCGAAGGCGAACGCAAGAGCGGCGGTTTCCGCCGCCCATCCATCCTGGCGGATGCGATGGAAGCTTTGTTCGGCGCGGTATTGCTGGATGGCGGTTTTGCCGCTGCCGAAAAAACCGTGCTGGGTTTGTACGTGCCTTATCTGGCGCAAGTCGACGCGCAGACATTGGGCAAGGATGCCAAAACCCTGTTGCAGGAATACCTGCAAGGCAAGCGCATTCCCCTGCCCAATTACAGCGTCGTCGCCACCCAGGGGCAGGCGCACGAACAATCCTTCGAAGTTGAATGCGCCATCCCTTCGCTGAAAATCTCCACGCGCGGCAAAGGCAGCAGCCGCCGCAATGCCGAACAACAGGCGGCGCAGACCGCTTATCAGATAATTCAGCCCACTGCTGTCCGGTAGTTCGAATGCTTAACATGCTACAAACCTTATTTGAAGCGGCCTCCAGGCCAATACGGAACTCCGGCGATTTGAAGTTGCGTTTAGCCGGTTTGCCTTATCCTTGCCAACTTTTTTGGCGGGCGGGGCGAAATCATGAACCGAAGCAGATTTGTAGCCCGGATGCAGCGATAGCGGAATCCGGGGCATCTGCTCATCCCCGGATTACACTGCGTTTCATCCGGGCTTGTTTGGCTCCGGCTTGTACGGCTTAGGGTTTGAAAATGACAGGACAGCAACAATCGAATGGCTTCCGCAGCGGCTTCATCGCCATCGTCGGGCGCCCCAACGTGGGCAAATCCACGCTGCTCAACCACCTGATCGGGCAGAAGATCAGCATCACCTCGCGCAAGGCGCAGACCACGCGCCACCGCATCCACGGCATCTTCACCGACGCACACGCGCAGTTCGTGTTCGTCGATACGCCGGGCTTCCAGACCAAACACCTTAACGCGCTGAACCGCGGCATGAACCGCGTCGTCACCGGCAGCCTGCGCGACGTGCAGGTGGTGGTGTTCGTGCTGGAAGCATTGCGTTACGACGAGCGCGACCGCGAAGTGCTCAAGCTGCTGCCGGACAACCGTCCGGTGCTGCTGGCGATCAACAAGATCGACGAGGTCGAGGACAAGGGCAAGCTGTTCGAATTCGCCGAACGCGTCGCACAGGATTTCAAGTTTGCCGACATCGTCCCGGTCAGCGCCAAACAGGGCACCAAAATCGACGAACTGCGCGAAGCCTTGCGCCGCCACCTGCCGCCGGGCGAGCTGATCTACGATGCGGACGACATCACCGACCGCAGCGAAAAATTTCTGGCCGCGGAAATCCTGCGCGAAAAGGTATTCCGTTTCACCGGCGAGGAACTGCCGTATTCGGTCAGCGTGGTGATCGAGCAATTCAAGCTGGAGGGCAAGCTGCGCCGCATCCACGCCGCGATCCTGGTGGACAAGGAAGCGCACAAAGCGATGCTGATCGGCAAGAAGGGCGAGAAGCTCAAGGAGATCGCCACCCAGGCGCGCCTCGACATGGAAAAGCTGTTCGACGGCAAGGTGTTTCTCGAAGTGTTCGTCAAGGTGCGCAGCGGCTGGGCCGACGACGAACGCGTATTGCGCTCCCTGGGCTACGAATGACTGCAGCGCACCGGAACAAGCAGCAGGACGAACCTGCGTTCGTGCTGCACAGCTACCCGTTCCGCGAAACCAGCCTGATCCTCGACGTATTCAGCCGCCGGCATGGCCGCCTGCCTATCATGGCGCGCGGCGCGCGGCGTCCCCGCTCGGCGTTGCGCGGCGTGCTGATGAACTTCCAGCCGTTGCTGCTCTCCTGGTTCGGCAAGGGCGAAGTGCGCACGCTGCACAGCACGGAATGGCAGGGCGGCCAGCCCTATCTGCAGGGTACGGCGCTGATGTGCGGCTTTTATCTCAACGAATTGCTGCTCAACCTGCTGGCGCGCGACGACCCGCATGAGCAACTGTTCGATTATTACCGCGCCACCTTGTATCGCCTGGCGCATGAAACCGATCACGCCGCTACGCTGCGCTGCTTCGAAAAGCACCTATTGCAGGAACTGGGCTATGCGCTGGCACTGGAGCGGGAAGCGGGCGGCGATAAGGCGATCCGCCCAGAAATCTGCTATCGTTATGCCGTGGAATGCGGCGCCTTGCAGGTAGACGGCGACACGCAGGCGGGTTTGCCGGTGCTGGGCAAGACCCTGCTCGACATGGCGGCGGACGACTATGCCGATCCGCTCACCGCGCAGCAGAGCAAACAATTGATGCGCATGTTGCTGAACCACCACCTCGGCGGCAAGACATTGCATACGCGCGAACTCATCAAGGATTTGCAAAAATTATGATCAAGCTCGGACTCAACATCGACCATGTCGCCACGCTGCGCCAGGCGCGCGGTGCGCGCTATCCCAACGTGGTGCGCGCCGCGCTGATCTGCGAGGAGGCCGGCGCCGATGCGATCACTTTGCATCTGCGCGAAGACCGCCGCCATATTCAGGATGCGGATGTGGATATGCTGCGCGGCATGTTGCAAACGCGCATGAATCTGGAATGCGCGATCACCGACGAAATGATAGCGAACGCGCTGCGTATCAAGCCGCATGATTTATGTCTGGTGCCTGAGCGCCGCGAGGAACTCACCACCGAAGGCGGGCTGGACGTGGTGCGTTACTTCGACGCCGTCAAGGTGGCGAGCGAGTGTTGCGCCGCAGCGGGCATCCGCGTGTCGCTGTTCATCGATCCCGATGAAAAACAGATCGATGCGGCACGCCGCAGCGGAGCGCGGGTGGTGGAACTGCATACCGGAAAGTATGCCGATGCGGACAGTGTGTCAGAGCGCGAGCGCGAGCTGGAACGCATTCGCGTTGCGGCGCAACACGCTCATGCGCAAGGCTTGCAGGTGAATGCCGGGCACGGCCTGCATTACCACAACGTGCAGCCCATCGCCGCCATTCCAAATATCGCCGAACTCAACATCGGCCACGCCATTATCGCCGAATCGCTGTTCATCGGGCTGGATGCGGCGGTGCGGAAAATGAAACGTTTGTTGACTGCCGGATCCCCGCCCGAGTTGGCTACCGGCGAAACAACCAGTTGGAACGACTGATGATCTTTGGCATCGGCACCGACATCGTCGATGTGACGCGCATCGAAGCGCTATGGGCGCGCTACGGCGAGCGCTTCGCCGCGCATATCCTGAGCGAACGCGAATTGTCGGAATACCAGTCCGACCTGAACATCCCGCGCTTGCTCGCTAAACGCTTTGCCGCGAAAGAAGCATTCGCCAAGGCGGTCGGCAGCGGCATGCGCCATCCCGTCAATTTCCGGCGTATCGGCATCACACATGACGGTCTCGGCAAACCGGTGTTGCGGTTCGACGAGACCTTGCGCATTCACCTCGCCCAGATCGGCGTCAACGGCCACCATCTCTCCATCAGCGACGAGCGTGACATGGCTGTCGCCTTCGTGGTGCTGGAAAGTATGTAGAGCTGGCGGCGAAGCTCCATTTAACCAGTTGATCCGGACTGCTGATTAACCCGGTATCTAGGCCGCTTTTCATCGACTCTATGGCTGGTCTGGCGAAATATTCGGGTTAAACCATTTTGCAACCCTGAAACTGTGCGCAACCACCATTAATTCATGCCCGCTCAGAATGGACTCATGACGTTTCCGTTCCTCCTGCCACGCAAAACTCTCGTACTTCCCCCCATCGAGTATATCCGCTACCGGCACCTGCGGTCGGGATTCCAACTCGGCGAAAAGCGAGTCATAGACGGGACTCCAGCATATGGAGCAGGAAGATTCTTCTCCGGGTTCGATGATGCCGACGCTGCCGAAATCGCCGGCATAAGCCTTGGCGGCAGAGAAGCTGCCTGTCGCAAACAATGCGGCATCCCAATAATTGATGCTAAATTTTTTTACGAACCATTTACCGATCTCGCTTCGCTTTTCTGCCGGAAGGTAGCGAGGCTGGCGCGGCTCTTCAATGTATGGGTTGGTGAATGGGTGGTTGACGCCAAAATGCGGCCCGCTGAACCCTCGGTAGAGCGCAAAAGGATGCTCAGAAGCAAGCTGTTGGTCACGCGATTGAGATTCCTGCCGCCTGGATTGATCAATTTTCACGATATGTCCCCAGCTTTACCGCCCAAGTGTATGAATGCACGTTCATAGATTATCAGGTTATTCTCTGGTTGAGTATGGGTCTGGGGCAGCCGCTGATCGCAGAAACCTTCTGATCGCTCAAACCACCCCCACCAATAAAAAGTTCTGCGCTGAAAAACTCACGCCTGTTACAAGCGTACTATTGCCTGCTTCCAGGAGTTGTTCAGCAGCGCAGCCAACCGTGCAGAGCACGATTAACCATCGTAGTGAAAGCGGCAGGCAATAACGACCAGTTCAGCATCCGTTGCGCGGTACACCAACCGGTTTACGTCATCAATGCGACGTGACCAATATCCGGACAATTCGCCGCGCAATGGCTCGGGCTTGCCAATACCTGTGAATGGATCCCGCGCGGCTGCGGTGAGCAGAAGATTTATCCGTTTGAGTGTCTTCTTGCCCCGGTCGTGCCAGTAGAGATAGGCTTCCCAGGCATCGGGCACAAAGCGAATTGCGCGCACGGTTAATCTGTGGGGAGCAACTGGCGGTCTTGTGCTTGCCCAGCTTTATCCTGAGCGATCGCCTTGGCCAAGGCTGCAGCATTCACCGGATTGCTGGTTAAGTGCAGTGTTTCCATGATGCTGTTATAACTGCTCAGCGACATCACTACAGCATCACCTTCCGCATCGCGGCGGCTGATAATGGTTACATCGGCGTCCTGGACAACTTCGTCCAAGATGGACTTGAGCGCATTGCGTGCATGGGAATATGTTACGACTCTCATGTCTTTCTCACTTGTTCATTAAGTTGTACAAGTCTAGCCGCGCTTGGCGCTCAATGCAAGGGAAATGGCTGTGCGGGAGCTCTTCAGCGCCGGGAGTACTGACGCCTGACCATTTGGCAAACGCGGCTGAATTCGGTGCAGAATGGTAACGATTTGGCTACGATTGCCAAGAAATGAAAGGCTTGCATCGCTGCAAGCCTTTATTTTACTGGTGGGCCGTGAAGGACTTGAACCTTCGACCAATGGATTAAGAGTCCACTGCTCTACCAACTGAGCTAACGACCCGTTCTGATGCAAACAGCATAAGCGGCGCGCATTATCGGGAATGCTCGCCGGTTTGTCAAAATAAAGCCGTAATGTCAGGGTGCTGCGCCTTCCCTGAATAACGCCGACTGGGCATGCGCCTGCAAGCCTTCGCCAAATGCCAGGGTTGCCGCGATTGAGCCCAGCTTCTGCGCGCCCTGCGCGGAAACCTGGATCAGGCTGCTGCGCTTCTGGAAGTCGTACACGCCCAGCGGCGAGGAAAAGCGCGCGGTGCCCGAGGTCGGCAGCACATGGTTAGGCCCGGCGCAGTAGTCGCCGAGCGATTCGGAGGTGTAGCGCCCCATGAAGATCGCGCCCGCATGCTTCAGCCTGGGCAGCAGCGCTTGCGGGTCTGCCACAGACAACTCCAGGTGCTCCGGCGCGATGCGGTTGCTGATGATGCAGGCTTCGTCGAGGTCGGCGACCTGGATCAAGGCACCGCGATTCTCCAGCGCGGTGCGGATGATGTCGCGGCGCGGCATCTGTTCCAGCAGCTTGTTGGCGCTTTGCGCCACCGCTTCGATGAATTTCGCATCCGGCGACAACAAAATCGCCTGCGCCAGCTCGTCGTGTTCGGCCTGCGAAAACAGGTCCATCGCGATCCAGTCCGGGTCGGTTTTGCCATCGCAGATCACCAGAATTTCCGACGGCCCGGCGATCATGTCGATGCCGACCGCGCCGAATACGCGCCGCTTGGCGGATGCGACGTAGGCATTGCCGGGGCCAACGATCTTGTCCACCTTGGGAATCGTCGCCGTGCCATAGGCCAGCGCCGCCACCGCCTGCGCGCCGCCGATGGTAAACACGCGATCCACACCGGACAAATAGGCCGCAGCCAGTACCAGTTGATTCTTCACGCCGTCCGGGGTCGGCACCACCATGATGAGCTCGCCCACGCCCGCAACCTTGGCGGGCAGCGCGTTCATCAGCACCGAGGACGGGTAGGCCGCCTTGCCGCCCGGCACGTACAGGCCGACGCGATCCAGCGGCGTGACCTGCTGGCCGAGCAGCGTGCCGTCGTTTTCGGTGTAGCTCCACGAAGCCTGCACCTGCTTCTGGTGATAGCTGGTGACGCGCTGTGCGGCCTGCTCCAGCGCGCTGCGCTGGTCTTCCGGCAACCCCATAAACGCGGCGCGCAACTCCTCCTGCTGCAATTCCATCGCGGCGGCATGCTCTAGCGGCAGACGATCAAACTTGCGGGTGTATTCCAGCACAGCCGCATCGCCGCGCTTGCGCACATCGGCCAGGATGGCAGCAACGGTCGCTTCCAGCTTCTCGTCGGAGGTCTCCTCGAAAGCCAGCAGCCTGGTCAATTCTTCGTCGAATCCGGCAGTGCGGCTGGAAAGTTTTCTGATGTTCATTTGTCACCCATTTTTGGTTTGTCATTCCCGCGAAAGCGGGAATCCAGCAATTCAATAATTCCGATCGCATCGGTGTTGTCCGCTACGCGGAACTCATTCAATCAACTGGATTCCGGGTCAAGCCCGGAATGACAAAATGATTACTATTTATTTATCGCCTTGGCAAACGCATCCAGCATCGGCTGGATGGCAGCATGTTTCAGTTTCAGCGCGGCTTGGTTCACCACCAGGCGCGACGAAATGTCGGCGATATGCTCGACCGCCTTCAGGTTGTTGGCCTTCAGCGTGCCGCCGCTGCTCACCAGATCGACGATCGCATCCGACAATCCCACCAGCGGCGCGAGTTCCATCGAGCCATACAGCTTGATCAGGTCGACATGTACGCCCTTGGCGGCGAAGTGATCCCTCGCGGTCTGCACGTATTTGGTCGCCACGCGCAAGCGCGCACCCTGGCGCACAGCGGATTCATAATCAAAATCGTTGCGCACCGCGACCATCATGCGGCAGCGCGCAATATTCAGATCCAGCGGCTGGTATAGGCCGCCACCACCGTGTTCGTTCAGCACGTCCTTGCCCGCCACGCCAATGTCCGCCGCACCGTATTGCACATAGGTCGGCACGTCGGAAGCGCGCACGATGATGAGACGCACATCAGCGCGATTGGTCGGCAGAATCAGCTTGCGCGATGTCTCAGGATCTTCCGGCGTGGTGATGCCCGCTGCGTTCAGCAGCGGCAGGGTTTCTTCGAAGATACGGCCTTTGGATAGGGCGATGGTTATCATGTTTTTACGTTCACAGTTCAGTTTACATGCAGGTGACACCGAGAAGGGTTCGTGCCTTCGGCACTCAAGGGAGAAGAGGGGAGGGTAAAAACCCCCATATATAATTACCCTTCTCCCTTCCCTCTTATCCCTTCACAAACCGCGCAGCGGCTCCTATTTCACCCGGCGAATATTAGCACCTAGCTGCGAGAGCTTGGCCTCGATATGCTCATAACCGCGATCCAGGTGGTAAATCCGATCGATCACCGTCTCGCCCTGCGCGACCAGCCCGGCGATGACCAGACAGGCCGAGGCGCGCAGATCGGTCGCCATGATCGCCGCGCCTTCCAGGTGCGCGCGGCCACTGACTACGGCGGTGTTGCCTTCCACGTCGATCTGCGCGCCGAGGCGGCGCAGCTCCTGCACGTGCATGAAGCGGTTTTCGAAGATCGTCTCGACCACCATCGCGCTGCCTTCCGCGATGCAATTCAGCGCCATAAACTGCGCCTGCATGTCGGTGGGAAACGCCGGGTAGGGTGCGGTGCGCAGGTTCACCGCCCTGGGGCGTCCGTTCATTTCGAGCTGGATGCGGTCGCCGCCAGCCGTGATCTTCGCGCCCGCTTCGGTCAATTTTTCCAGCACGGTGTCGAGGATGTCGGCGCGCGTATGGGTCAATGTGATGCTGCCGCCCGCCGCCGCCGCCGCGACCAGGAAGGTGCCGCTTTCGATGCGATCCGGCATGATGCGGTACGATACGCCATGCAGTTTTTCCACGCCGGCGATGGTGATGGTGTCTGTGCCGTCGCCGGAAATTTTAGCGCCCATCGCCCGCAGGCAATGTGCCAGATCGATCACTTCCGGCTCGCGCGCCGCATTTTCCAGCACCGTTACGCCATCCGCCAACGTTGCGGCCATCATCAGATTTTCCGTTCCGGTCACGCTGACCAGGTCGAAGAATATGCGCGCGCCCTTGAGCCGCCCGTTCCCACCATTTTTAGGCAATTGCGCGTGGATGTAGCCGTGCTCGATATGGATTTCCGCGCCCATCGCCTGCAAGCCCTTGATATGCAGGTCGACCGGCCGCGAGCCGATGGCGCAGCCGCCCGGCAGCGAGACGCGCGCCTCGCCGAAGCGCGCCACCAGCGGCCCCAGCACCAGAATCGCGGCGCGCATGGTTTTCACCATGTCGTAAGGCGCATCGAGCTTGCCGATCTGCGCCGCCGACAAAACCACCTCGCCGCCGCTCACCTCTATCGCCATGCCCATCTGCTGCAACAGCTTGCGCATCGTGGCGACATCGTTCAAATCCGGCACGTTGCCGATTTGCAGGGTATCGCCGGTCAGCAAACCGGCGCACAGGATCGGCAGCGCCGCGTTTTTTGCGCCGGAGATGCGCACCTCGCCGTTGAGGCGATTGCCGCCTAGGATTGCCAGTTTTTGCATAAAATTTAGTCGTTAGTCATTAGTCGAGTAGGGTGGGCAGGGTTTCTTCTGCCCACGCGGTTATGAATTCGCGTGGGCACAAAAGCGTGCCCACCCTACTCGGCTAACGTCTGCTTTCCCACTCTTCCGGCGTATAAGTCTTGATCGACAGCGCATGAATTTCTTCGCGCATCCGGTCGCCCAGGGTCTGATACACCAGTTGGTGGCGCTGTATGCGGCTTTTGCCGGCAAACGCGCCGCTGACCACCACCGCCTCGAAATGATGACCGTCTCCGTCCACGTCCAGATACTCGGTTGCCATACCCTGCGCGATGTTGTCTTGAATGCTTTCCTGAGTAACCATTGCCAATCCTGCCGTTTGTTAAATTGAAAAATTTGGTTCACAAATGCGCGCCCAAAGATTGCGCATGATACTAAAAAGCGGCGGGAGATGCGCGCGGCACCGCGTGTGCCGCGTGCCGGTCAAAGTCAGGCGGATTGCTGGGGCAGCAACTCGTCCACACCATACAGGCGCGCCAGGCTGAGCAAGTCGTCGGGGATGCCTGTCACGCGCAAGGCGCGCTGATTGCGCTGCGCGGCGCGCAACCAGCCCAGCAGCATGCTGACTGCCGCGGAGTCGACCGCTTCAACCTTGGAAAAATCCACCAGCAAATCCTCGCTGGCCAGATGCTGCAAGCCCTCTTCAAACAAGGCGGGGACGGTAGAGATGGTCAGGCGGCCGCCCACCATCAGGCGTCCATCCTCGCGCGCAATCATTTTGTCTTCACCTCTTTCAGCGGGGCATTGGCGGCACCGGCATTCTTGTCGGACAGCATCTTGATCAGGCCGTTGATGCCGTTCTGCTCGATTTCCGTAGCGAACGTGCCGCGATAACTATTCACCATGCTGACGCCTTCGATGGAGACATCGTATGCTTTCCAGCCACCGGGTGTTTTTCTCATTTCGTAATCGACCGGAATCGGCGGTTGCCCCGGCTTGTTGATGACAGTCCTGACGGTGACTTCGGGCGCGTCGGCCGCCATCTTGAACGGTTTGTATTCGATCGTCTGGTCGCGGTACACGGTGAAGGCCTTGGTGTAAGTGCGCACCAGCAAATTGCGGAACTCCGTCACCAAGGCCTGCTTCTGATCGTTGCTTGCGCTGCGCCAATGCTTGCCCACCGCCAGTTGCGTCATGCGCGTAAAGTCGAAATGCGGCAGCACCTTGGCATCCACCAGCGCCAGGATTTTTTTCTGATCGCCCGCCCTGATATCCTTATCCTGTTTGACAATCGCCAGCACGTCGTCTGCGGTATTCCTGATCAACACATCCGGTGCAACCGCCTCGGCCTGGGCAGCACCGGCCATACACAACAAAACTGCAACCATACTCACCAATTTTTTCATTCTCGACTCTCCCTAGGTCATTTGGCCGGTTCGTCGGCCTTGCTGTACAGGAACTTCCCGATCAAATCTTCCAGCACAACCGCCGACTGCGTCATTTTCAACTGTTCGCCATTCTTCAGCACTTCCTCGTCTCCGCCTGGCACCAGGCCGATGTATTGCTCACCGAGCAGGCCGGAAGTCAGAATATTGGCGAAGGTATCCGTGGGGAACTGGTAACGTTTGTCAAGGCTCATCACTACTTTTGCTTCGTAGCGCCCGGTATCCAGCGTAATGTCGGTTACACGCCCCACCAGTACCCCCGCGCTCTTGATGGATGCCTTGGGTTTCAGGCCGCCGATGTTCGAGAAATAAGCATGTATCTGATAAGTTTCCGACACGTTGTAGGTACCCAGGTTCCCCACCTTCATTGCCAGCATCACCAGCGCGGCGGCGCCGCCCACCACAAATATCCCTACCCACAAATCAATTGTCGTGCGTTCCATAACTCAATTTCCTCTAAACATGATTGCGGTCAATACAAAATCCAGCATCAGAATCGCCAGCGACGAGGTTACCACCGTGCGCGTCGTCGCGCCGGACACACCTTCCGCTGTGGGAGGCGCATCGTAGCCTTCGAACAGCGCAATCACCGTCACCACGATGCCGAACACGAAGCTCTTGAGCACGCCGTTCAGGATATCCTCGCGAAAATCCACGGCGGCTTGCATCTGCGACCAGAACGAGCCTTCGTCCACGCCGATCTGCACCACTCCGACCAGATAGCCGCCGAACACCCCCACCGCGCTGAACATGGCGGCCAGCAGCGGCATGGAAATCACCCCCGCCCAGAAGCGCGGCGCGACGATGCGCGCGATCGGGTTGACCGCCATCATTTCCATTGCGGATATCTGCTCGGTCGCCCTCATCAGGCCGATTTCCGCCGTCATCGCCGAGCCGGCGCGGCTGGCAAACAGCAGCGCGGCCACCACCGGCCCCAGTTCGCGCACCAGGCTCAGTGCCACCATGCTGCCCAGCGCAGATTCCGAACCGTAGCGCTTGAGCGTCTCGTAGCCCTGCAACCCGAGCACCATGCCGACAAACAGGCCCGCCACGATGATGATAATGAGCGACATCACGCCGGTGGAAAACAGCTCCTTGACGATCAGGTGAAAGCGCCGGAAACCGCTGCCCGAGTGCGTCAGCGTGAGCAGAAAAAAGCGCGTTGCCACACCGATGCGCCATACCGCATTGACAGTGCGGTGGCCGATTCCCTTGATTGCTTTAACTGCCGGCATTATGTCAGCCTTTCAAATCCAGGTCTTGGCGGTATTCACCGCCGGGATAATGGAATGGCACTGGGCCATCCATTTCGCCATGCACGAACTGGTGAACAAATTCTTTATCGGCGGCGCGAATTTCATCGGGCGTTCCCTCTGCATCGATCACGCCGTTGGCCATGAAATAAACGTAGTCCACAATCTTCAGCGACTCCTGTATGTCATGCGTGACGATGATCGAGGTAGCGCCCAGCGCATCGTTCAGGCTGCGGATCAAATCACCGACCACCGTCATCGAAATCGGATCCAGCCCGGCAAACGGCTCATCGTACATGATCAGCATCGGGTCGAGCGCCACTGTGCGCGCCAGCGCCACGCGCCGCGCCATGCCTCCGGACAGCTCTGAAGGCATCAGGTGGTGCGTGCCGCGCAGCCCAACGGCGTGCAGTTTCATCAACACCAGATCGTGGATGATTTCTTCCGGCAGATCGGTATGTTCGCGCATCTGGAACGCCACATTGTCGTATACCGACATGTCGGTAAACAGCGCGCCGAACTGGAACAGCATACCCATTTTGCGCCGCATCGCATACAGGCCGTCCTGATCCAGCTCGTGAACCACCTGCCCGCCGACCTTGACGCAACCCTTGGTCGGCTTGAGCGCACCGCCGATATGCCTCAGCAGCGTGGTTTTGCCGCAGCCGCTCAGCCCCATGATGGCAATCAGCTTTCCCTTCGGAAAGACCATGTTGATGCCTTTCAGGACTGGGCGCTTATCGTAGGCAAAATTAAGGTCGCAAATTTCGGCCAGAACAGGTGAAGACAAGGTAGATGCCCGGAAAATCAATGTGCCCCATTTTAAACTACAGCGCAGCTCATTCTCAACAAATCGTCACCCCCATGAATATTTATACTTTTTTCCCCTATTGAGCTTGAGTGCGCTTACCGCTATGCTCAGCATCCGATGCCTACCCTCATGAGCACAAATTGAGCTCTCTTCCGACACTTCCCAGCCTGATGATCGTCGATGACGATCCGCTGATTTGCGAAGGGCTGGCGGTCGCGCTGGGCGACAGCTTTGAGATACACCAGGCCGGATCGCGCGTTGCGGCCATCGACCTGTTGCGCCAATTACCCGCCCCGCCGCAACTGGCGCTGATCGACCTGGGCCTGCCGCCCACCCCGCATCGCCCGGACGAAGGCTTCTACCTGATTGCCGAATTGCTGGCACATTCGCCGAAAATCCGGATCTTTGTCCTGTCCGGGCAGGACGAGCAAAGCAATGCGCGCCATGCGCGCGCGCTGGGCGCGACGGATTTCATCGCCAAACCTTGCCAGCCGGAAAAAATCAGGAAATACCTTGCCGATGCGCTGTCCATGCGGGACAGCGAACATGGCCACGACGAACCGGACGGGCAATCGCTCGGCATCGTCGGCCAGAGTCCGGCCATACAAGCCCTGCGCAGCCAGATCGTAATGTATGCCCCCATGCCTTATCCCGTGCTTATCGAAGGGGAATCCGGTTGCGGCAAGGAACTGGTTGCCGCCGCGCTGCAAAAGCTGTCGGGCAATCCCGGCGCGCCATTCAAGTTGCTCAACTGCGCCGCGATTGCCCCCACCCTGATCGAACCCACCCTGTTCGGCCACAGCAAGGGCGCCTTCACCGGCGCGACCAGCGCGCAAACCGGTTTTTTCGAGGATGCCTCCAGCGGCACGCTGCTTCTCGATGAAATCGGCGAACTGCCGATGGAGCTCCAGACCAAGCTGTTAAGGGTTCTGGAAAACGGCGAATACCAGCGCATCGGCGAAACCGCCACGCGCAAGAGCCACGCGCGCATCATCGCCGCGACCAACCGCAACTTGCGCAACGCCGTCCGGGCCGGGACATTCCGCGATGACCTGTATCACCGCCTGAACGTATTTTCGATCACCGTTCCGCCTTTGCGCGAGCTAGGCCGGGACAAGCTGACCCTGCTCAACCATTTTCGCGCCTATTACGCGCAGCAAACCGGGCATGCGCCTTTCGAACTGGATACCGAAGCATTGCGCTGCTGGGAACACTACAGTTTTCCCGGCAACACCCGCGAATTGCGCAACATCGTTATCCGGCTGTCCGCAAAACATCCCGGGCGAACGGTCGGCGCCATGCAATTGCAGGAAGAATTCGACCCGCTGGATACCCCCGCGAGCAGAGGGCAGGTGCTTGACGTTCTCATGGCGGGCAATTTCAACCTGGATCACTATCTGCGCGAACAGGAAGGATATTATATCGCCGCAGCACTGGAGCTTGCCGAGGGCAACATCAGCGAAGCCGCCAAACTGCTCGGCATCAACCGCACCACGCTGCACAGCCGCATCGATGCGCATGAAAAACAACCTACAGGATAGGGCTCAGGCATGTATCTGGAACATTTTGGACTCAATGAACCGCCGTTCAGAATCACGCCCGTAACGGTATTCTTTTTCTCCGGCGCCAATCGCGGCGAAATCCTCGATGCGCTGATCTATTCGCTGAGCGAGGCCGAGGGCATCATCAAGGTCAGCGGCGAAGTCGGCAGCGGCAAGACCATGCTGTGCCGCATGCTGCTCGAACGGCTGCCCAAGCATATCGAAACCATTTATCTCGCCAACCCGAGCCTGTCGCGCGACGAAATGCTGTATGCGATCGCCGACGCGCTGGGCCTGGACCTCGACGGAAAACGCGTCGGCATTGTCATGCATTACATCCAGCAAAAACTCGAGGAAAAGGCCCGCGAAGGCAAACGCATCGTCGTGCTGGTGGATGAAGCGCATGCCATGCCGCTCGACACGCTGGAAGAATTGCGCCTGCTGTACAACTTGCAGATCGGCAATGCCAAGCTGTTGCAAATCATCCTGTTCGGACAGCCGGAACTGAATGCCAAGCTTGACCAGCCCAACATGCGCCAGCTCAAGGATCGCATCGTGCACCACTTCCACATCCAGCCGCTGTCGCGCAACATCCTCGAAAACTACCTGATGTTCCGGATGCGCGCTGCCGGTTACCACGGCCCGAATATTTTTTCGCCGGCCGCCATCAAACTTATCGCCGACGCATCCAACGGCCTGATGCGCCGCGTCAATATCCTGGCCGACAAATCGCTGCTGGCCGCCTTCGTGGAGGACACCCACAACATCGAGGCGCACCATGTGCAGGCGGCGATGCGCGACAGCGAACTCAAACCCATGCGCGCCCTGCCCGATAAAAAACTGCTCGCGGGGGGCGCCGTTACCGCGCTGCTCCTGGCGGGCCTGGTTGCCTGGTGGGCGCAGGACAAACCGCATGCGCCGCTCCAGCGTGCCGCCTCGACAATCGCCGAGCCGGTCGGGGATACGCCGCCCGCACCATCCCCGGCAACCGTGATGCAATCCCCCATAGCCGCCCAACCGCATAGCCCGCCGGCACAGACGCCCGCTGCGCGAGTGGCGCAAACTGCCGTCGGCGCACCGCCCCGACCCGAACCGGTGGTGGCCGCTGCGCCGCCAACCGGCAAACCGAGCCTGTTCGAGCAGCGCATGGCGGCCGGCAGGCAACTGCTCGAGCAGAAGACAGCCGCCGCCAGCATCCAGCTGTTCTACAGCGAAGAGATCAAACGCGAGCGCATCGAAAGCTTTCTGAGGCGCGCAAACGGGCTGGGCAAGCTCTCCGAAATTTACCTGCTGCCGGAAAAATTCGACGACAAGGACGGATTGCGCGTACTCTACGGCACATACCCATCGGCCAATGCCGCACGCGACGCGATCGACGAATTGCCGCCGCGCTATCAGGAGGCTTTCACCGCATCCATTTATACCTTCTAGCGGGCCGATATATTGAGCCAAACCCGCAAAGCTGCTAGGCTTCGCACAATAGGGGATAGGGAGAAAAAGAATGCGCTTACGCAACATATTTTATCTCTGTGCCGCCAGCGTCATTCTTGCCGGCTGCGGTGCCAAGCCGATACAGCCATCGGATAAGCACATTCAGCGGCAGGCCGACCAACCTGCCCCCACGACCATCCCCCAGCCTATCAGGCACAGTGTCACGCTGCCGCCGCCTAAACCGGCAATCAAGGCGGAAACCTACAGCGTCGTCGTCACCAATGTACCCGCGCAGGAAATCCTGTTCGCCCTGGCGCGCGACGCAAAAATCAACCTGGACATCCACCCCGGCATCCAGGGAACCGTCACGCTGAACGCGCTCGACCAGACCCTGCCGCAAATCCTGACGCGCATCGCCAGGCAGATCGACATGCGCTACGAACTGGACAACGGCAACCTGACCGTGATGCCGGATACGCCCTATCTGCATAGCTACAAAATCGATTATGTGAACATGACGCGCGAGGCGGAAGGCGGGATATCGAACACGACGCAGGTCGGTTCCACCGCAACCGGCGGTACGGGAGCGCCTTCCGGCAGCACGGCAGGCGCCAACAACTCGCAGCTCGCGATCAAAAATTCCTCGAAAAACCATTTCTGGGGAACCCTGATCCAGAACATCAAGGACATTCTGCGCGAGACCGACAAGATACTGCCCGAAGGATCGAGCGAAACTGTCGTGCAGCAAGCCAGCACCGCCAGCAGCACCGGCACCGGCGCACGCGCGGCCGAAAAAAAACCAGCTGCCAGAAATACCATTGCGGACAGCCCCAACCCGGTAAGCGTGGAAGAAGGGGGCATGACCGTCACGCGCCGCAGCACTTTTCGCGAGGCCGCTTCGGTGATTGCCAACCCGGAAAACGGCATCATCACGGTGCGCGCCACCGGAAAGCAACACGAAAAAATCCAGGAGTTCATCGGCCAGATCATGGCCAGCGCCCGCCGCCAGGTGCTGATCGAGGCCACCGTGGTGGAAGTGAGCCTGAACGACAATTACAAGCAGGGTATCAACTGGTCCGCGTTGCGGCTCGGCACCAGGGGGGTCAGCCTGAACCAGCTCGGAACAGCAGATTTGCCCAGCGTTAACCCTTTCAACATTTTCACACTCGACTACGCCAACCCCACTTCCAACGGCAACTTCAGCGCGCAGATTTCCCTGCTCGAATCGTTCGGGACAGTCAAAGTGCTGTCAAGCCCCAAGCTCAGCGTGATGAATAACCAGACGGCGGTATTACGCGTGGTAGACAACCTGGTGTACTTCAATATCACGGTTACACCGGGCACAATCAATTCCGTCACGGGAGCACTGGCCACCCCCCCCACCTATTCATCTACCCCGCAAACTGTGCCGGTCGGTTTCACGATGAGCGTAACGCCGCAAATAAGCGAAAGCGATTCGGTGCAAATCAACCTGCGCCCTACGGTTACACGGTTAGTCAAATATGTGAACGATCCGAACCCTGACCTGGCGGCAGCCAACGTGAGAAACCCGGTTCCCGAAACCCAAACGCGCGAAATAGAATCCGTATTAAAGATCGGAAATAACCAGATCGCCGTGATGGGCGGGCTGATGCAGGATGAAATCAACAATCTCACCGATGCCGTTCCCGGCCTTGCCAGTATCCCCGGTGCCGGCAACCTGTTCAAAAACCGCAACGACAATACCCAAAAAACCGAACTGGTGATTTTCCTGCGCCCGGTCGTCATCAAGGATGCCAGCATCGATGGCGATTTCAGCGCATATCGCGACATGCTGCCGGATCGGGATTTTTTCAAAGAGCCGGTCGCCGGCAAGCCCTGACATGAGCCTGCTCCTCGACGCCCGCAAAAAATTGCAGCAAGCGCAGCAGGGCAACGGTATCGCGCAGACAGCGGGATCCGGCCCGCAGAATCTGCCGCCGGAAACCGGGGAGCAGGCGCGTAATACCGGCCATAATTTGTTCGCTGCAAAATCCCCGCCCTGGATTGGCGGCTATACGCTGCCCAACCGCAATTTGCTGTACGCCTTGGGCGGCACGATCTTGCTGCTTGCTGCCGGCGCCGTTTATTTATGGTCTCTCGATTCCGCGAGCAACACCACACCGCTACGCCCTGCCGGCGCACGGCCCGCTGCGCCGCCTACCCAGATTGCACCGCCTGTAGCGCAACCTGCCGCCCCGGACAACTCCGCTGTCGCACCTCCCGCTTATCCAGCAGCACAAAGCGCACTGGTGCCGGGCATCACCGGGCCGGGCGCCAGCGTGATTCGCGAACCCAGGCCGATTGCCACAGCTCCCGTGGCAAATGCTCCCGCCGGAGTGCCGGCGCACCCGGATAACAGCCCGGCACGCCCAAATAACACCCCCATCCAGGTCGAACAGCAAAAAACCGAGCCGGTCGATCCGTTGCTCATGGACGCCTATCTGGCTTATCGCGGCGGCAAGCTAGACGAAGCCCGGCAACTTTACCAGGCGCTGTTCGAAAAGGGTGCGCGCAACCCCGACGTGCTGCTCGGGCTGGCGGCCATCGCCCAGCAGCAAGGGGAAAACCAGGCGGCGGCGCAGTATTTCGGCCGCGTGCTGGCGCTGGATCCGCGCAATGCGGCGGCGAACGCCGGAATGGCCGCATTGAGCGCGGACGACGATTACAGCGAGAGCCGTTTGAAAATCCTGCTGCGCGAGCAAGGCAAATCGACCGCCCTGCATTTTGCGCTGGGCAACCTGTATGCCGGGCAATCGCGCTGGAGCGAAGCGCAACAGGCCTACTTCAACGCCTATCTGCTGGAGTCCGGCAACGCCGAATTTGCCTTTAACCTCGCGGTCAGCCTCGACCACCTCGGACAGAAAAAACTGGCCGCGCAGCATTACCGGCGCGCCATGCAGCTCGACCCGTCGCACAGTGCGGGCTTCGACCACGCACAAATTTCACAACGCGCGCAAGGACTGATGCGTTAAGCAGCCATGCCGGAAAACTAAACGATGGAAAGCCAACTCCAACAACCGCTGGGACGCATACTGGTCGACAAGGGTGTGATCAGCGACGACCAGTTGCGCATCGCCCTGCAGGAGCAGAACAAGACGCACCAGCCGCTCGGCCGCCTGCTGGTGCGCTTGGGCTTTCTGTCTGAAGCCACGATACGCGACGTGCTGTCGGAGAATCTCGGCCAGGAAAGCGTCGATCTCAGCGCCATCATCGTCGACTCTGCCGCGCTGGCGCTCATCCCCAAGGATGTCGCTCGGCGCTACCAGTTGATGCCTCTGTCGGCGGACAAAGTCGGGCGCATCCTGACCCTGGCGGTCGCCGACCCGGACAACATCATCGCGCTGGATCAGGTGCGCGCGCTGCTCAAGGACGAATATCGCCTCATCACCCAACTCGCCAGCGAATCCGACATCCTGCGCGCGATCGACCAGTACTACGGCTTCGAGCTTTCCATCGACGGCATCCTGCACGAGATCGAGCCGGGCGAAATGGAATACCAGGCGCTGCAATCCGGCGTCAACGAATTCAGCCAGCCGGTGGTACGCCTGATCGACGCGCTGCTCACCGAGGCAGTGCAGCGCGGCGTTTCCGATATCCACTTCGAACCGGAAAGCAGCTTTCTACGCATCCGCTACCGCGTCGACGGCGTGCTGCGCCAGGTGCGCAGCCTGCACAAGAGCTATTGGCCGGCGATGGTGGTGCGCCTGAAGGTGATGAGCAGCATGAACATCGCCGAAACGCGCGCGCCGCAGGACGGGCGTATCTCGTTGCGCCTGTCCGGACGCCAGATCGATTTCCGCGTGGCTTCGCACCCCACCACGCATGGCGAAAACATGGTGCTGCGCATTCTGGACCGGCAGAAAGGCATCGTGGCGCTCGACCAGATCGGCCTGGACGATGCGGCGCTCAATTTGCTCAAGATGATCATCGCCAAACCGGAAGGCATCGTGCTGGTCACCGGCCCCACCGGCAGCGGCAAGACCACCACGCTGTATTCCGTGCTGAACCATATCAACACCGAGTCGGTCAACATCATGACCCTGGAGGACCCGGTCGAATACCCGATCGCGATGATCCGCCAGACTTCGATCAACGAATCCGCCAAGCTGGATTTCGTCAACGGCATCCGCTCCATGATGCGCCAGGATCCGGACATCATCCTGGTCGGCGAAATCCGCGACCACCCGACCGCCGAGATGGCGTTCCGCGCCGCGATGACCGGCCATCAGGTGTATTCGACGCTGCACACCAATTCGGCCATCGGCGCGATCCCGCGCCTGCTCGACATCGGCATCCTGCCCGACATCATGGCCGGCAACATCATCGGCATCGTGGCGCAGCGCCTGATACGCGTGCTGTGCAAGGAATGCAAATACCCGTACCAGCCGGACGCAGTGGAACGCAAGCTGCTCGACATCGTAGCCCGCCAGGATACCCCGCTGTACCGAGCCGCCGGCTGCGACGCCTGCAACCATCAGGGCTACAGCGGACGCATGGCGATCATGGAGCTGCTCAAGATGGATCACGACCTGGACGAGCTGGTTTCGCGCCGTGCCAGCACCCGGCAAATCCGTGAGTCAGCCCTGTCCAAGGGATTCCGCCCGCTGGCGATAGACGGCATCCGGCGCATCCTGCAGGGCGTCACCTCGCTGGCGGAAGTCAGCCGCGTGGTGGACTTGACCGACCGGATAGGCTGAAGGGCCCATCATGCCGCTGTACTCCTATCGCGCCATCGACGATCGCGGCAAAACCGCCAAGGGCATGCAGGATGCCGCCAATGTGGTGGATCTGGAAATGCGCCTGAAGCACGGCGGCCTGGACTTGATCGACGCCAGCGAAGACAGCGGCAAAACCGCTTTGGGCCGCCGCAGGATCAAGCGCCCGGAACTGATCACTTTCTTTTTCAATCTCGAGCAGCTCACCCGTGCCGGCGTACCGTTGCTGGAAAGCCTCGCCGACTTGCGCGATACCATGAACGACCATCGTTTCCGCGAAATCATCGCCAATCTGGTCGAAGCCATCGAAGGCGGCAGAAAACTTTCCCAAGCCATGGAGCAGCACCCCGACGCGTTCGATAAAATTTTCATCAGCCTGACCCATGCCGGGGAGGAAAGCGGGCGCCTGCCGGAAATCTTCCTGCACATCACCGAGTCGCTCAAATGGCAGGATGAGATGGCCTCGCACACCAAGACCATCATGATCTACCCGGCCTTCGTCGGCACGGTCGTGGTATCGATCACCTTCTTCCTGATGATTTATCTGGTGCCGCAACTGGTAGGTTTCATCAAGGGCATGGGGCAGGAAATCCCGATTCAGACGCGCATCCTGCTGGCGGTCTCGGCATTTTTTGTGGATTACTGGTATGCGCTCATCGCCTTGCCGATTGTCCTGCCCATCGCCGTGAAGCTGCTGATCGCTTCCAGCCCGGAGATGCGGTTCAGATGGGACAGCCTGAAACTCAACCTCTGGGTGACCGGCCCGATTCTGCGCAAAATCATCCTGGCGCGCTTCGCCAACACTTTTGCCATGATGTACGGTTCCGGCATCAGCATTCTCGCCTGCATCACCAATACGCGCGACGTGGTCAACAACAGCGCCGTCGCGAAAAGCCTGGACGACGTCGCCCGCGAAATCGAGTCCGGCAAGAACCTCACGCAAAGCTTCCAGCATACCGGCATGTTTCCGCCGCTGGTGATACGCATGATCAAGGTCGGCGAAGCGACCGGATCGCTGGACAAGGCGCTGCTCAACGTCAGTTACTTTTATGATCGCGACGTAAAGGATTCCATCAATAAAATCCAGGCGATGATCGAACCGGCCATGACCCTCGTTCTCGGCGCGCTGCTCGGCTGGGTGATGCTGTCGGTGCTGTCGCCGATCTACGACCTTATCGGCAAGGTGCAATTCTGATGAAACTGCTGCTGTTCCTGGGCGCCGGACACCTCCATGCGCAACTCATGGCAGGCGGCAAGATCGTCGCGCAACGCGAATTTACCGATTCGCCGGACGGCCAGGCAAATTTCGCCGCCTTCCTGCAGGAAACGAAACGCCCGGCTTATTTGCTGACCGATCTGATCGAAGAAGATTTCCGCCAGGAAACCATCCCGCACTTGGGCGGCAGCGGCCGCAGCGCGCTGTTGCAACGCAAATTCGAGCAGTTTTACCGCGGCACTCCGTTCCATCAGGCCACCCTGCTGCAGCGGCAAAAAACCGGGCGGCGCGACGACGACATGCTGTTCTCGGCGCTGACCAACCCGGCGCTGATCAAACCCTGGCTGGACATCATGCTGGCCCAGCAAACACCGCTGGCCGGGATTTATTCGGTGCCGCAGATCAGCGCGCCGCTGGTCAAAGACCATCCGTCGGATCACATGCTGCTGATTTCCTGGGAAAAACCCGCCGGGTTGCGCCAGACCTACTTCAGCAACCATCGCCTGCAAATATCCCGGCTGACGCCCGTGCACGCAGGCGTGACTTTCCAGCAAGCCGTGGTAGAAGAGCTCGCACGCACTTACCAGTACCTGAAGAGCCTGAGCCTGCTCCCCCCCGGACAAACGCTCGACGTGCGCCTGCTGGGCCATAGTCACGACCTGATCGAGCTACAGATGGAACTGCCGAGAAGTACGGACATGCGCTATGACTTCGCCGACCTTGCGGATATCGCCAGGCAGCACAATATCGCCTACAGCTTCACCGACTCGGACGCCACGCAGGTCTTCCTGCACCACCTGGCGGCCCGCCCGCCGCGAACCCATTACGCGGACGCGATACACACGCATTACTTCGCGTTGTGGCAATTGAGGCATGCGCTCAACCTGGCAAGCGGCACCCTGCTGGCCGGGATGCTGTTGTGGGGAGCGGCCAATCTGTGGCAAAGCAGCAACGATGCCGCAGAAGCAGCTTCACTCAAGACGATGGCGCAGCAAATCCTGAACGAAGCGCAGAAAATCGCCCAAGCCTTCCCCAACACCTACGCTCCCGCCGCCGACATGAAGGCCGGCGTATCCGTCATGCGCAAACTCGATCAGTATAATTCTGCACCAAGCGACATCCTGCATCCGATCGGCGCGGCGCTCGACCGCCACGCGCAAATCGAACTCGACGATCTCGCCTGGCGGATGGATGCGTCCGAACCGGCGGCCACCGGCACGCTTGCCGATGTTCCGGCCCGGATCATCGTTATCAAGGGACGCCTGACCGGTTTCGCCTATGATTACCGCGCCGCGCTGAACTATCTGGAAAACTTCCAGCGCGATCTGGCCGCACAGGGCTACCAGGTGGCAGTGCTGGACAAACCGCTGGATGTCAGCCCGAGCGGCAGCATTACCGGCCAGCGTGAAGCGCAGGCAAACATCCTCGGCTTTTCCCTGAAACTTTCGCGGAGACCCTCATCGTGAAGTTCTCCAGATCAGATTTTTACCTGATGCGCTGGAGCATACTGGCGGTTTGCGCATCGGCTCTCGTCAGCGTGGCCGCTCTGTACAGCAGCGGCAAATATGTGGAAAACACGCAAAATGAGCGGCACCTCGCGCAAAGCATGCTCAACGATGCGAACAACCATTTGGTCACGGCGCGCCAGGACCAGGAAAACATGGCGATCTACGCCGACGAGTACGGTGCTTTGATCGGGTGGAATATCATCGGCGACGGCCAGCGCCTGGACTGGATGGAGGGCCTGGAAAATATCCGCCGGAAAAACCTGGTAACGGATTTCCGCTACAGCATCGCCCCACAAAAAACCTTCGTTTCCCGGCCCCCGATCGACAGCGGCAATTTCGCTATCCATTACAGCGAGATGAAGCTGCAATTTGACTTGCTCCACGAGGGACAGCTCCTGAACTTTTTCGATGCGCTACGCACAGATATCAAGGGCTGGTATCAACTGGAAGGTTGTACGCTGCAACGCTCCGTCGCCGCCATCGGCGGAGACAATGACACACCGACTGCTGCGGCATATCTCAAGGCGGAATGCGGCGGCGGCTGGATTACGCTGAAGAACCGGAACACTCCATGAACACCGCTCTCAAGACAAGTATGGCTTTCCTGTTGCTCGCGATGGCAGCCGCAGCCAACGCGGAAGCGTTGGGCCGCCTGTTTTTCACCCCGCAACAACGCGCGCAGCTCGAACGCGGCCAACAGCCCAATATCCGCGAACCAGGCAATACCGGCGAACCGGACAGCATCGACTCGCTGACCATCAACGGCATCGTGCAGAAACACGGCGGCGAACGCACCGTCTGGATCAACGGAGTACCGCAATCGGCTGGAAAAAGCGACGAGAAAGCGCCGGATAGCGTGCCGGTCGCCATCCCTGGGCAATCGCAACCGGCCAAGGTCAAGGTCGGGCAAAGGGTGATCGTCGGCCCGGCGGCGGATACGAAGCCCTGAATCATGCGTTTGCCGCAATATTTCCCTGCTGGAACAAAACAGCGCGGCGCCGCGCTAATGATTATGCTGGTGGTTATGATCATCGGCGCAATCACAATTTTTGTCAGTTCACTCAATAGCTCGGCGCTAAAAATTGAACGCGACAAAGCGACCGCCGCCGCGCTGGCGCAGGCGAAGGATGCGCTGGTCGGCTATGCCATCACCTATGGCGATACCCATGCAGGCCAGGTGCACGGCTACCTGCCTTGCCCGGACATCGATGGCAGTGCCAGCGGGAATCTGGAAGGCTCGTCGGAATTGTCTTGCGGCGGTAAAAACGTAAGCAGCAATGGTAAATTGCCATGGAAAACGCTGGGGCTACCCACACTGCGCGACGGCCATGGAGAATGTCTTTGGTATGCGGTTTCTGGAACCTTCCAGAGCAACCAAAAAACTGACATGATGAATTGGGACACACCAGGTCTATTCGAGATATTGGATGCAAGCGGCTCAACCGTTGCACAAAACGTGGTCGCGGTGGTATTCGCCCCCGGCGCCGCGCTCGATGGCCAGAACCGCGCATCCGATGGCACTGCTCCTACCTGTGGCGGCAATTACACACCTGCAAACTATCTCGACAACGATGGTACGATTAACAACGCTGCCGTATCCGGCACGGCCAATGCCATCAGCCAATTCCGCCTCGGCGCATCCGCTCAGCTGAATGACCAGATTATTTTTATCACCAGAGACGATATTTTCAACGCTCGTAATATTCGCGCCAAACTGGCCGCCATGACGCAAAAAGCGGCGGAATGCCTGGCTGATTACGGCAACCGGAACAGTAGCGGACTGGGCAACAAGCGTCTTCCCTGGTCCGGGCGGCTGCGCAACCCCACATCTGACTATTGGACTGACAGCAACTATGACGATGAGGATAACCGGCTTGCCGGCCGCCTCCCCTATCGTGTCAATACCTCGGATGCCGATACCGGCAACCAGATCGATTATCCCTATTATCAACTTGCCAGCAATGGCGCCAACTGCCCTGGCGTTGCAGACTGGCCGGCCTACTACCCATGGTGGTCAAACTGGAAAGACCATTTGTTTTACGCGCTCGCCGACGATTTTAAGCCCAAAGACAGCTCAGGCAGTTGCGGCACCTGTCTGAGAGTAAACGGCAGCGGTTCCTATGCCGCCGTGGTCATGTTCGCCGACAGGAAGCTGGCCGGCCAGTCGCGCGACAGCGGCGCCGACCGCCTCAATTTTGCCAACTACCTGGAGGGGCGCAATTTTACCAATGGCTCCAACTGGTTCGGCAACGGCAATTACCAGAGCGGCGCGGAAACCGCCGACTTCAACGATGTGCTTTATTGCATCAGACCCGACCTTACGGTGACCCCATGCTGACGAGAAAAAATCTTTCCGGCTTCACGCTCGTCGAAATGGCGATGGTGCTGCTGATTATCGGCCTGCTGCTGGGCGGGCTGATACCCACGCTATCCTCACAGATGGAGGCGCAACGCGTCAACGAAACCCGCAAGCAACTGGATGAAATTCAACAGGCCTTGATTGGTTTTTCCGTTATCAACGGTCGCCTGCCATGCCCCGCCAATCCAACCATTGCGACGGGCCAGGCCGGGGCAGGCACCGAGCGCGCGCCTCCCTGCACCAGCAGTAACTCTACCGGTGTGCTGCCGTGGGCGACGCTGGGTGTGGATGAAACGGATGCGTGGGGGAATCGCTACACCTATCGCGTTACCGCGATTTTTGCCGATGCGGTCAGCGCAAACAGCTTTGGCGGCAGCTGTACCCCCAGCCCAGCCCCCACCCTGTCCAGCTTTGCATTGTGCTCCAGCGGCAACCTGGACGTGCGGTCAGCCGCATCGGGAGGAACCAGCGTCGCAATCGACGCACCCGCAGTCGTCATCTCGCACGGCAAGAATGCAGCCGGCGCCTACACCCAGCTAGGTGCGCAACTACCGGCCAGCGGCGATAGCGATGAGCAGGAAAACAGCGACGGCAGCACCGACAACAACTATGTCAGCCATACCCCGACGTCAAGTTTCGACGATCAAGTCGTGTGGCTCTCCGGCAACATCCTGCTCAACCGCATGGTGATGGCGGGAAAACTCCCCTAGGCGCGCCGCCAGGTCGTTCCTGCGGCGCTGTCTTCCAGTACAACTCCGGCTTCAAGCAACTCCTTGCGGATGTGGTCGGCCTCGGCGAAGTTTTTCGCTTTCTTTGCGGCGATACGTGCCTCGATTTGTGCGGCGATCGCCGCATCGTTAAGCCCACCCTTGCCCGCGCCACCTTGCAGGAATTGTTGCGGGTCGCGCTGTAGCAGGCCGAGCACTCTACCCAGCGCCCTGAGCTGTACGGCTGTTTCGGTGGACTGAGAGCGGTTCGTTTCGTTGGCGAGATCGAACAGCACCGCCAGCGCCTCGGGAGTGTTGAAGTCGTCGTCCATCGCCGTCTTGAAGCGTCGGGCGTGGGGCTCGTTCCAATCCACTGCAACCCCTCCCGGCCTCCCCTTATCATAACCAGCGACTTGGCTGTCGTCTTTTGACAGTCTAGTCGAATGGCTAGTTGGTCCATCAGGGGATGAGCCGTCTCCCTCCCTGACAAGGGAGGGTTGGGGTGGGTTGCTTTTCAGCGCCGTATATAACCTTGTGAGCGCGCCCTTCGCATCGTCCAGATGTGCGTCAGAATAATTCAGCGGGCTGCGATAATGCGCGCGCAGGATGAAGAAGCGCACCACCTCGGCATCGTACTTCTTCAGCACCTCGCGGATGGTGAAGAAATTGCCCAGCGACTTGGACATCTTCTCCTCGTCCACGCGCACGAAGCCGTTGTGCATCCAGTAATTCACGAACTGGCACTGGTGTGCCCCTTCGCTCTGCGCAATCTCGTTCTCGTGATGCGGAAACTGCAAGTCCGCGCCGCCGCCGTGGATGTCGAAATGCTTGCCGAGCAGCTTGGAACCCATGGCCGAGCATTCGATGTGCCAGCCGGGACGCCCCTTGCCCCACGGCGAGTCCCATTTCACTTCATCGGCTTCCTGTTCTATGGCGTGTTTCCACAGCACGAAATCGAGCGGATCGTTTTTGTTCTCGGTGACATCCACGCGCTCTCCGGCGCGCAGGTCTTCCAAGGACTTGCCGGAAAGCTTGCCGTAGCCGGGGAATTTGCGCACCGCGTAATTCACGTCGCCATCCGCCGCCTTGTAGGCCAGCCCGTTGCTTTCCAGTTGCGCGATCATCTCCAGCATCTGTGGCACATATTGCGTGGCGCGCGGCTCGTGGTCGGGGCGCTGAACGCCGAGCGCGTCGGCATCTTCGTGCATCGCGGTGATGAAGCGTTGCGTCAGCGCGTGGATGGACTCCCCGTTCTCCGCCGCACGTTTGATGATCTTGTCGTCGATGTCGGTGATGTTGCGCACGTAGGTCACGTCATACCCGGAAGCCTTCAGCCAGCGGTATACCATGTCGAACACCACCATCACGCGCGCATGGCCGAGGTGGCAATAGTCGTACACCGTCATGCCGCACACATACATGCGCACCTTGTTCGGCTCGATGGGTTGGAAGTCCTGCTTGTCGCGGGCCAGGGTGTTGTAGATTTTTAGCATGTTGCGGTCAGAAAGTCATGGGTTTGCCATCGTTCAGGTTGAGCCAACCCTTGACGATGCGATAGATGATCCAGCAGAAGTTGGCGAACAGGATTGCCCCGCCGATCAGGATGAAGAGCGTTGCCGTGCCGATCGCGGCCCACAGCAGGCCGAACCAGAAGGTGCGTATCTGCCAGCGGAAATGGCTTTCCAGCCAGGTGCCGGCGACATCCTCCTTTTTAATGTAATTAATGATGATGCCGGCAATCGCGGTGATGCCGGTGAAATAGGACAGCGCATATAAGACGTAAACGGCCAGCGTCAGCGTCTTGAGCGATTTCAGTCGGGTGTCGTCGCGCGTAACGAGTTCGTCGTTCATGCTTGCTCCTTTGCCCAAGAATCCTTCAGCGTCACGGTGCGGTTGAACACCGGCTTGCCGCCGGGCTGATGGTCGCGCCGGTCGGTTACGAAATAACCGAGGCGCTCGAACTGGTAGCGCGTCTCGGGCGGCGCATCCTTCACGCAGGCCTCGACCCAGCCCTGCACCACAGTCAGCGAAGCCGTGTTGAGGTGCGTGCAGAAATCCACTTCCTTGTCTGCATCCGGTTCCGGCACGGTGAACAGCCGGTCGTACAGACGTATCTCGGCGGGCAACGCATGGGCGCACGAGAGGAAGTGGATCACGCCCTTGACCTTGCGCCCTTCCGGGTTCTTGCCCAGCGTGTTGTGGTCGATGCTGCAACGCAGTTCGACAATATTACCCGTTGCATCCTTCACCGCTTCGTCGCAGCGCATCACGTAGCTGTGGCGCAGGCGTATCTCGCCGCCGAGGGTGAGGCGCTTCCAGCCCGGCGGCGGCACTTCGGCGAAGTCGTCGGCTTCGATGAACAACTCATTGCCGAACGGCACCATGCGCTTGCCCAACTCGGGCATGTTCGGATGGAAATCGGCTTCGCGCGTTTGTGCTCCGTCGGCGTTGGTGATCGTCACCTTGAGCGGATTGATGATCGCCATCACGCGCGGGGCGCGCAGCTCGAGGTCTTCGCGGATCGCGCCCTCCATGATCGCCATGTCTACGCTGTTCTCGCTCTTGGATACGCCGATGCGTTTGGCGAATTCGCGGATGCCTTCCGGCGTGTAGCCGCGCCGCCTCATGCCGCTGATCGTGGGCATGCGCGGATCGTCCCAGCCGCTGACATGTTTTTCGTTCACCAGTTGCAACAGCTTGCGCTTGCTGGTGATGGTGTAGTGCAGCTCCAGGCGCGAAAACTCGTACTGGCGCGGATGGCAGGGGATGGTGATGTTGTCCAGCACCCAGTCGTACAGCGGGCGGTGATCCTCGAACTCTAGCGTGCAGATCGAGTGGGTGATGCCTTCCAGCGCGTCGGAAATGCAATGCGTGTAGTCGTACATCGGATAGATGCACCACGCATCGCCGGTGCGGATATGGTGCGCGCGGCGGATGCGGTAGATGACCGGGTCGCGCAGGTTGATGTTGGGCGAGGCCATGTCGATTTTGGCGCGCAGCACCCTCGCGCCGTCGGCGAATTCGCCGTTCCTCATGCGCGCGAACAGGCCGAGGTTCTCCGCCACCGGGCGATCGCGGTACGGGCTGGGCTTGCCGGGCTGGGTGAGCGTGCCGCGGTATTCGCGCATCTGCTCCGGCGTCAGGTCATCCACGTAGGCCAGGCCTTTCCGGATCAGCTCGACCGCGAACTGGTACAACTGCTCGAAGTAATCCGACGCCCAGCGCACCTCGCCGTCCCACTGGAAGCCCAGCCAGCGCACGTCATCCTGGATGGATTGCGCATATTCCTCGCTTTCCTTCTCAGGGTTGGTGTCGTCGAAGCGCAGGTTGCATTTGCCCTGGTAATCCTGCGCCAGCCCGAAGTTCAGACAGATCGACTTGGCGTGCCCGACATGCAGATAGCCGTTCGGCTCGGGCGGAAAGCGCGTGACGATGCCACCATGCCTGCCGCTCGCCAGATCGGCCTCGATGATATTGCGGAGGAAGTTCGAAACGGGAGCCGGGGAAATGGCGGACGGTGGCGCGTTGCTCATGCTGGGCTGTTCTCTGTTTCTGTCGGGTTGACGGTATGCGCCGCAGATTTTACCCGAAAACCTGCATGTCCAAGGTATGCCGTTGACGCACGCCGTCGATCAAGCCCGCTTTCGACCCACTGCGGCCCGTCGCTCATGCTGATTGCCTTCCTACAGGCAGACGTTCATCGCTTGCTGGTCTTTAACTACGATGAAAAAGCGAGAGGTGGGCATTATCGTTCGGTAGCTATTATCAAATTTGCAGTCAGCCAGCCCGCAGGCATCCTACGGAGGCTAATGTACTGGCGAATAAATCTGGCTACCAATTAAATCGGCAATGGCCTTATCGCTGACAAACTCCACAGTTTTGTCGGTGTAGTAGTTTGCTCGGGTGTATTGTTTGATGCCGATTGCGCGAGCATCTTCCACTAAAGCCAGAACATAAGTTGGTTCTTTGCGGCGTGCGCAGTCGAGAAAGATCAACTCGGCTTCCATCAGTCGCAGCGGGGTGGTTGCGGCAATAATCATTATGGGGCGTGCTGTTGCGAGGTAAGCATCTACCAGAATGGATTGGCTTTCGTCGGCTGGCACATCACGGCGCATGATGACATTGGCAGACTTTGCAACTTGCTCAACGATATCCATCACGTGCTCACGAAAACCGGAAGGCTGGCGTGTTTGTTGCCGTAAGCAGGACAGCGCAATGAGTTGCGCAGCAGCTTCGGCAACGGCAAAAGCACGCTCGGCGATAGTTGTATTGTCTGCCAGCGAGTAGAGCGTTTCTCCGTCCTCGTCACACTGCACACCCAGCAATGACTGTAAATCTACAATACGCGCTTGCACCCGCTCCGACTCGGGATCAACACCGCTTGTGGCAAGGCGAAATAAAGCCTCGCCATTGTCGTCCAATCGCCAGCCTTGTGATAAACGGTGGGCAAAAATGACGACATTATCGCCATCATCAAAGCGAAATGGGGTAATGAGTTGCCCGCCTTCAGGCGTTTCGCGCCATACCAAAGATTTGCAAAATTCTGGTTTCATGACAGCAATCCTCCTTCACCCAAGGTAATGCCACAGCGGCTGCAAAAAATATCTACCAGCCGCAAACGGTCTGTGTCATTGGCAGGATTTAAGCCCGGCGGCGTGTCGAGGGCGAGTTTATTGTGCAGCCTTGTCGTCTGCGGCAAGTTTCACGATCAATTGTTCGGACATCCACAGTCCCGCACCTTGTAATTGCCTCAGAGCAACTTCCGTTGAGTCGATCAACCCACGCCGTCTGGCGAGCACAACGACACCTGCCGTGCCGATGAGTGAAATATTCAAAACACTGGCGCATCGTCGGGCTTCACGGTCATCAACGATGGCCGTGTAGTCGCGATTGTGCTGGGCGTAAGAAAGAACGGCTGTTTCCCCAGCACCAAGACCCCATTCCATGACATCCTGGCTGACAGGGGTTGCCAACTTTTTCGCCCAAATTGCCTCCGGCAAGCCCCGTGTTGCCGGATCGTCGTGTGTGCGGTTAACCACCTCTGCCCAGACCGCATCGGGTACTACAAGATCAGGAAAAAGTTTAGGCAACAGCGGATGAAGGCCGGCACAAAATAGCGTGATTAACGGCGAGGCATTGATGACTACCCGCTCAACTCGCATTGGCCAAATCCTCTAGCACCTCTTCGGCGGTGTATTGGAACGGGCTGACCTTGTATTGCCCCAGCGCCGTGATGAATTCGGCGCGAGTCAAACCAGCGATTTCCGCAGCCCGGCCTTGTGAGAGAAGTTCTAATTCGTACCACTTCACCGCAGCGGCAACACGCAATTCACGGGTGAATTCCGCAGGGGTTTTATGCATGGTAGCGAAAGCCGTATCTGGCATTTCCAGCGTCAATTGCGTCATGGCGATCTCCTGTTTAATGTGGTGTGATGGTGAATGATGCCACAATTTGCATAAGGCGTAGGGTGTCAATAACCCGAGTGTCAATAAGCCCGAGCGCAGACGAAGGGCGAAGCGCATTGCGCTGGATAAACAGATGTATGCTTTAGCTCGCTGGCACACTAAGTTTCTGAAGCGCACGATCCAGCACGAGAATCACTTGGCAGCACTCGGCGACAGCAGTTGCAAGCAAGAACTTCACGAACTCGGGAGACAGCATCTTTGTCAACCGCTCCAACTGCTCCCGCTTCTCAGGCTCGCTGTGAAAATAATGCGAATTGAGCCACAGGTCGAATACGGTGTTTGCGGTGATTTCTTTGCCATTAAATGACATGGACATAACTCCACTGAAGAGCGCTTTATTCCATTGGGTTTTGAGGCCATCAATGACCTCCCTCGCGTCAGCCTGGGCGATGTGACGACTGAGGATGTTCGATACACGCAAAAAATTCGAGGGTTCGTTGTTTGCCCAAAACAATCTGAAGGTCAGCAGAAGCGCGCGCAATGGCTCTTCGGAAGGCATTGCCTTCACCGTGTAAGATGACGGTTCGCCAGCATTCCACGACATGGTTGCACTTAGATCGTAGCCGTTTATCAGGAGACTGCTCTCCGCGAGTTCGCGGGTGCGCCGCTTGAACTCACGGATGCAGCGCCAGTCTTCGGCTGACGGCTGCGTCGCCAGCGTTGCGACAATCTCATTCACGATAATCGCGCTCATGTCATCTATCCTTATTGCGCCCGCAGACTCTACGAGACGAAGCGGAGTGCCTTCAGTCTCATTCGTTTTTGTTTCAGTAACGTGTCTTTGTCGGTTGGAAGGTCTAGGAACTGATTTGCCTCATCTAGGCTTGCGAACTCATGCACGTTTGCCAAGTGGAAGAAGACGAGGCTATAAAAGTACGTCTGCAATTGGTAACAGTGTATTTTCGCAGAGTCGCTTTGATCTCCTGCATGCACAGATTGGTTTCTGCACTCACGCAGGTGTTCGAGAATCTGCCTATGGTATAGGGTGTCACGATAAAGGAATGAACAGCGCCGGATGACTAGATCGTATTTCGCTTCGCCTGGGGAGGTTAGCGCTTCTACCGCGCCCCATAGCTTTATAAAAGCGTTGTTTTGGTCTCGCTCGTCCAATGCGCGTACGTAACGGAGCAGGGCATCCGAAAGTTGCGCGGCATAGTTTGATTTAAAGAGCCTTCTCAGACAATTAGAGAGGTTCTTCTGAAGAACACTGCCTTGCGCTGGGCGGTATATGGGAGCCTCGGTGTAATTCGGCTCAAACCACACCGTTTCGGCTGCCATTTTGCCATCAGGATAGTGGACAGTATGACAACCACCAAGTCGTACGACGTTAATCGGTATCCATTCTATCCCTCTATACTCCATCCGATAGTTGCATAGGAGACATAAGATTGCGCGCTGAAGATCAATCGTTCGGAGCGCCTTTGTGATCGCGCCGTACGGGTTCTTCGCGCGGACATGGATAATGCCCCGTGTATACCCTTTGGGTGTCGGGTCAACCGGGATTTTTGCGCGAGTTATAGCTTCGATCCGATTGCTGCCATATTTCTTCGGAAACTCAGTATCCAGTAGTCTTATCGTGGAGCCGTCAATTGTTGTGCGCCGATTGAGGCCGTTCGGATTAAAGGAGACTGAGGTCAGGATGTGATAATCAGAGTCTATAGTGGCATTTTGTGCGGTAAACACAGTGTTGATCGCGGATTCAAACGTAGCGGGAGTAAGTTTGGTAGTTATGCTAGATAGCGCCTTCCAAACCAACACCGACTTGTCAACGTCGATAGCTGCTGGCGGGAACTCAAGCATAGACTGCAAGGCAGGTAGCGCATCATCTAGCTCAAACCCAGAAAAGGAGATTCTGCCCTCGGGGGATACAGTCCGAATTGCTTCAATACTATTCAGAATTACCGCTGGCTTTAGGTTCTTGTTTTTCTTCTTCCAAGAGATAGGCATCATGGACATGATTTTATGCTTAACCGGCAGCATCAATCAGCGCTATATCGTCAGCGCTGAGTTCAAATGCTTCAGAATTGTTTTCCATCATTTCAATTTTTTTGTATGCGTGTGTATGTCGATCTTCATGGCCGCGTCGCCTTTATGTTTTCAAGATAGTCAATCCCTCGCCACCACGGTGTCATATAGTCCATAGTGTCTTAAGCCCTCATGGCTTTCGATTCCCGTATAGCGAAGTGACGCGTCTTCGTAACGACGAAAAGCAAAGACGGCCTGATTCATCTGTTCAGTATTGAAAACCTTGAGACGGACGAGCAGATGGAAGTCTTTGACCGTCAATCCGGTGACCGCCAGAAACAAGTCCGGTTCGAGCTTGGTGATCACATCCTGCAACGTGTTTTCCCGGAAGTCGGTGAGGTACATAAACGCCGGTATGCGTGTCGCGAACTTAATCAGCTTCTCCTGCACCAGCTTGCGTTTGGACTTGTATTCCCTCTCTTCGTCGGTGAGTTGCTTCTTCTGCTTCTCCGTCAGTTCCTTGTTCTTCGCCTTGTTCTTGAGTTCCTTGACCTTCTCGCTCTTGTTGATGATCGTCTCGATGACGTTGTCACCCAGCGAGCGCCAGCCTTCGATCCGCTCCACGGCGGCCATCGCCTCGGCATTGTCCAGAATGCGGCGCAAGGTGTCGTTGTCCACGTTCACCAGCATTGCGCTCTCCCACTTGCGTGCCAGCAGCGTGGCCGAGGTTCCCGCCATCGCGATGTCGAGAATGCCCCCCGCATCAATCTGCGTCATGTTCGCGCCGTCATAGGCCAGCACGGGCAGGAACGATACGAGCTCCTTAACCGCATTCTCCGGGTTCGGCTCGTTGGGCGACAGGCCGATCCCGTACTCCGAGAGTTGTCGCAGCGCGCGGGTAGGCGCAAAGTCAAACACGAAGCAGACGGGTTTGAGTATCTCCTCCTCGTTCGGGTTGTCGCCGTTGGGGTTCTTGATAGACCACGCCGACTGCACGCGGAACGCCGCCTGAAAATAGGTCTCGGGTGACTTGAGATTGCGCAGCATCAGGATGGACGACCACTGCGCCACGGTGACGCCCGTAGTGAGCTTGCCGCACGACAGCGTGATGGTCTTGGTGTCGAATCCGCTGCCGATCGCTTTGCGCACAGGCGGCAACGCGTCCAGCCCGATGCCCGCCGAGGCGCCTGCGGCGGCGACCACTGTGTAGTCATGCCAAAAGACGTTGTGCTTTTCCGCCAGCAGGTTCCCCATCGCATGACAAGCTGCGACATTGGGCAGGAACCAGAACGCGTGCTGCAAATAGGGCAACACGCGCACATCCGAATACGGAAACGGTGGCCTCGTACCCGTCTTCAAATGCTCGGCCGATTTGGGCGCATAGCCCCCACGGATGATGTCCAGCCACTTCTGCACATCGCTCTTATGTGTGAATTTTGCGGTTTTGCCCGTGCCGGTCGCGGCGAAAAACTCGTTGAGGTCGAACTCGTCAAACTCGCCGCCGCTTGCAATGGCCAGCAATTCGTCCGGCATCTGATAGGTCAGCAGCCGCATCTGCGGCAGCGCACCGTAGGGGTTTCGCATGCCCGGGTTTGTTTCGGCGAACACTTCCTTGGCGCGCTGCTCGTCAGTGTACGTCCAGTTGAAAATCTGCTCCTCGATGAACTCCCCCGTAGACAGCGCCTTGAACGGCGTGCCGGAGAGATACAGGTAAGCCCGTGTGGTGATGGGCAGAAACTCGGTCTCCTTCTCCGAGAGCACGCTCAAGTCCTCGTTCACGTCCCGCAGGTCTGTCGCGTACTCAAGGGCGGATTCCTTCTTGGCAACCACCTCCTCCTCGCCCTCGAACAGCTCCTTTGCCGTCTCGCGCCACGCCCCGAAGTGGTACTCGTCAAACACCACAAGGTCCCAATTCACCGTGTGCAGCCACTCGTTCTTGGGCTTGATGTTCCCCGCCGCGTCGCGGCCAAGCAAGTCCTGAAAAGAACCAAAATAGACCACCGGCTTCTTGCGGTCGATCTGTGTCGGGTCGCTACCGGACGAGCGCGAGAGGTACTGCCACCCATCAAAGTCAACATGCGATTCAAGATCGCTTTGCCAGGCATCCTCGACTGCGGGCTTGAACGTCAGCACGAGCACCCGCTTGGCCTTCAGCTTCTTCGCCAACTGGTAGGTGGTGAAGGTCTTGCCAAAGCGCATCTTCGCGTTCCACAGAAAACGCGGGACGGCATTCTTGCTCTCGGCCCAGATCGAGTGGTAGTAGTCAGCAGTCTTGGCTACAGCATCAAGCTGTTCCCGGCGCATCGGGAAAGTTTCGTGATGCGTTCCGGTGAATTTCTGGCCGGTGCGCAGCTCGGCGAGCACGGTCTTAACATCCTTGTCCGAGCAACGCACCCACTCCAATTCGACGTTCTCGAAACCCTTTCTCACCAGCGCCATGCGCACTTCGTGATCGCTGAAGAGGGTGCAGTCGTCGCGCTCTGCGGATTCGTCAAGCTCTATGCGATAGTTCTTGATAGCGGCGGTCTTCACCTGCTCCGCGATGCGCTGCTTCACATTGCGCGTCGTCTGCCCCACCTTGAGCAGACCCTTGTGCGCCTTGTCGTCAATCGCGTAGGCGTAGATGCGCGGGCGTGCTTCAGGCTTGGGCGCGAGGATTTCTTCGATGGTGGGCTTATTCATCGTCGTCGGAAGCCGCCCCGTCTGGAGCGGCATCGTTGTGCGCAGCCACCTGCGACTCAATGAAAACGATCTCCTCCTTCGTCAGGCCGTATCGCTTGTAGAGTTTGGCGTCTGACCACTCTTGATCCAGCGGCAGGTCGGGAACGAAGGCGTACACGTCGCGCGTTGCGTGCTGCGTGGCCTTTCGAAGCGACACAAGGAATCGCGCGAATCGAGTGCGCAGGTACTTCGCGAAGCTGATGGCCTCCGTCTCATTGTCAAAGTGACCGGCGACAAGGTAGGTCTCTGTACATGCAGTGCCCGGCTCGGCGATGATCGGCTTGCTGAGAAACTTGGTCTCAACCGCTGCACTTGTTCCCTGAACGGCTGTCATCAGCACCTTCCACTCGCCTATCCACGCCGGGTTGATCGTAATGTCCTCGCGTTCAACATAACTAATCTTTTGCGAACCAAAGAGCTTCACTGGATTCTTGAGGTTCTTCGCGTCCGACTTGCCGTGAAAGAACGTACGGAGTCCGAATGGCTTGCCGCTGGACACTCGTTTATCCAGAGTCGGCTCTTTCTTAGCCCTCACCTTTTCCAAGATTGGCACCGCCTCATTGCGTCTCACGAGTATGTCGTAGGCATCGAGGTAGCGCGCTATCTCTGGCCCCGTCGGCTGTCCGTCCCAGATCGTTTGCACCGTGCACGGCCCCTTATGGTCGCGATCCCACAGGAAATAGGAGATACCTCCACGAATCTTCACGCCCGGGAAGCCCTCGTAGAGTTTTGGGTAGTCCACAATGTTGCGCAGGCGCTTGTCGGTAAGCATCCGCTCCCGATACTTGTCGAGCCCCTTGCCACCTGCCATCCAGCGCGACGGAGTCACGAATACCGCGTAACGCGGTTCGAGGTCAAGCGCCTTCTCCACGAACAACTGGTAAATCGGCGCGGCGCTCGCGCCGTGGCCGCCATCATCCAACTGATACGGCGGATTTCCAATGATGACATCGAACTGCATATTGCCTCCAAACAACTCGGTCATTCGAGTCTTGATGTTGACTGTGTGAATGAACGCGTAGGCGTGAGTTTCCAGCGCCTCGCCGCGATCCAGCGCCGCTTGGCTGGTGCCGCAAAATGTGCATTTGCCGTTGACCCAGGTGTGCTCGGTACGCTCAAACCAGATATTGCCCGCCTCACTGTCAAAGCCCTTGGCGATGGAGTGCGATCCATTGGCATGTTTCGAGCAATACACGCTGCGCCGCGCCAGCAGGCTGGTGAGATGCGTAATGCCGATGCCGAACACTTGCTTGGTCAGGATGTGATTGACCCGTTTTTCAAGGTTCGGCATTTCGTCTGCGAGACCTTTGTTCAGTCGGCTGGTAATTTCCCGCAGGAACACGCCCGACTTGGTGCACGGATCGAGGAACTTCACGGTTTTGTCCGCCCAGAGGTTCGCCCCGTTGTGGCTGGCCGCCCACGCTTCGGCAAGGGTATCGAGCATCCGGTTGGCAAACTCGGGCGGGGTGAATACCTCGTCGTTGGAAAGATTGGCAATGCAGGTCAGTACATCAGGATTGCGACCGCGTAGGGTGAAACTGACCTGTTCGCTCATGGGTGCGCTCCCAGCACGAACCGTGCTTGTTCGGTGCGCAGCATCTGGTAGGGCGTCATGAACCGCACGCCCAAGCCAACGCAGGCGTTCGGTATCTTGATGCGGCCGGGCGAGTTGGCATGGTGCTCGTGGGTTACCACCACATGATTGCCAGCCAGCGCATGGGCAACCAGATAAAAGTCGGCGGCCTGCAGAAAGGTGTTGATGGCGGCTGGTGTGTATTGCTGCCCGGTGGACCATGTGCTGACCTGGGTAAACTGCGGGGCCAGTGTCGGTGGCGTGCGTCGAAAGAGCGCTTGGCCGTGGTACCTTGCCCAGTCCGTCAATTCGTCCTGACCTGCTTCGATTTCATCGGCCACCTTGTCGATGCTGAGCACCGCACCCGTATTGCCCTTGTGCACCAGCCAGTCCCAGAAGGCTGGGCAAAAATCCAGCCCGTAGTGCAAATTCTTTGCGGACATGAACACATTGGCATCCAGTAGATAGCTCACGCCGTCACCCCCAATTCGCGCGCTGCTTCGTAAAACGTGGCCGTCTTGCGCATACCCAGCATGCGAAAGGCGTCCGGAAAGGAGGTGAAGCCCTCCAGCGTGCTGGACACGATGGCGCGGGCAAAGCGCTTGCTGGTGCGTGCGCCCAAGCTGCGGTAGAAATCACCTCCACCTTTGCTGCGCTCCTTCAACGTGCGCAGCCGTTCCTGTTCCTCACGATAGTGCTGCCACAGCGCGGCTTGGCTGAGGTAACCCGCGTCGAACAGGCGGCGCAAGGCGACCAAGGTGCTCACTTTGAACTCGCGCGCCAGCCGCTGGATTTCGTCCGGAATCGGCGTATTGCGCTGGTACGCTGCCCGCAGCTCCTCCAATGGCATTAGCAGTTCCGCCGCTACCTGATTGCACCAGCGTTCGGTTTGCTGTTCGGGCACTTGTCCCGCCTGCGTGTCCGACACGCCTGTTGCGCCCAGCCACACATGAGCCAACTCGTGTGCCAGCGTGAACATTTGCGCAGCCTTGCTGTCGGCGCCGTTCAAAAAGATCAGTGGCGCAAGATCGTCCGCCAGGGCGAAACCGCGAAACTCGCCCACATCCAGCTTGCGATGGCTGTTGCTGCCGACGACGGAACTCACCATCACCATCACGCCGACATCTTCGGCTTTGGCAATCAACTGGCGCAGCGCTTCTGTCCAGGTGGGTAGCTGGCGACGCGCTTCGGCGGACAGGCCCAGCACCTCGCGCAGGCGTTGCGCCACGGCCTCGGGTGCTTCCTGCACATTGGCGCTGCCAACGAACGGCAAGGCTGGCAAGCCGTGCATCCGAGCATGGTCGCGATACCAGTCCTGCCGCTGCTGGCACAGGTAAAGCGTATCCAGCAGGTCGCAACTGGGTTCCGCAAGCACCTCATCGCGGAGGGTGCGGAAGTCAGGCACCGGCAGTGCCAACGCGGGCGGCTCTGGCAGAAAGAAGTAGCCAATGGCCGTGTGAGAGAGGCGCGCGAAGTCTTCCAGCTGCTTGAGCGTGGGCAGGGCTTCACCGCTGAGCCACTGAGGCCACTTGCGAAAACGTGTAGCCAGATCGGCGTCGTGCAAGCGCGCGCGTTGCGCTGCCCAGCGCAGGACGGGAACGGAAGCGGCGATGGTGGTCATGCTTCCTCCTTGGGCGATTGTGCAAGCGCCACTTGCACAAACTCGACAGCCAACTCGCTCACCGTCATCGGTGGATAGGTCTTCGTCGGCATGAATATCTCGTGCTTGCCGAGGTGAGCAAAGAGCGTCCCTTCCTGACTGTAGGCCGACGAACCGGTAAGAACGTCAAAGCGGAAGTCGCGGCGCTGAAACTTACCCTTGCCCAAGTAGCCCCATTCGGCAAAAGTAATCGGCTCACCACTGTTGACGCACATCGTCAAGGCATCACCGTGGACTAGATTCTGCGATAACACAAAGGTCGCTGCGCGGCACAGGTCATCCGGCTCATCAATGTTCAGATACTCGGCGAGAATATCCAACATGTTTGCACGGCACTCGGCGATGTTGTCTGCCAGAAGCTCGATCCCGTAGATGCACATCAGCGCAAGAAGCGCATAGTGCTGCTTTTCGAAATCAGATTTCCCGAACTTTCTCTCGACGGCGGCGAGCTTGCGCTGCAGAACCTTGACAATAAAGTTACCGCTTCCGCATGCCGGTTCCAGAAAGCGCGAATCAATGCGCTCCGACTCGTCCTTCACGAGGTCGAGCATGGCATCGACCATCCATGCGGGAGTGAATACCTCTCCGTGGTCAGCGACGCGTTTTCGAGATTTGATCAGACTCATAGGCATAAGGCTTCAAGCTACATTCGTTATTATTATGGCATTGAACAAAATACCATTCTTTGAGCATTAAACAGGGTAGGCCCCCCACCATAACTATTTCGATGTTGAGCCCATATCACTAGAATTGACCCCACGGAGCCTGTTTTAAGGTTAGGCATCACGCCACTTGCCATTGCGCCAATCGTCATATGGAATTTTCTCCTTTTTAAGAAGCTCTTCGTAGCGCAGACCATATCGAAGCGTTGCGAGCAGCGCATCTCCGTCGCTATTCGTTATGAAGTGTTCATAGCCAATCACGCTAATGTTGTAGTGCTGCTCGATGGCGTTGAGATATTGCCGCACCAAGGACAGAGCATCTTCAATCATCTGTCGAGTTACGTCTGGTAGCTGGTTCGGGCTAGCCTTCATTGCCGTAAGTAAATCGAAGTGTGCAAGTTTCTTGTTCCGCCAATCGCGAATCAGTTTGACTTTGCTCAATAAGGCATTAAGCGTAATTCGGTTATCTGTCGCCAGGTTCGCATCCCCGCACTGTTCTAAACGTGATTGGAGTTGCTCCAAAGAAAGGTTGTCATCACCCTTACCCTTTCTTGATTGTGCAGAATCAGTGAGCTTGCTGAGACAAACTTGTATTTCTTCAATAAGCACGTTTTGGATGATAAAGAAAAAGGTGGACGCACACTCGTTGAGCATCTCGATTCGGCGATCCGACTCAACAAATAGCTGCCGAAAGCAAATCCACCGAACATGCAACCAAGTGACCTCCTCGGACAGCACTTTATAGACCTCGGCAACTTGAGGTGGAATTGGGGGCATGGTGTGCTCCTGCTGTTGTAATGTTGAAAGTGACTGTGGTGTCATTTTGTGGACTATCAGTCACGACACTGCAGTCTCTATATGTTTTCTAGGTGCGATCCGAACCCACCCTTGATTCGAGGCTCTGCAAGTGTGCAATCAGAATGAGAAGTTGCTCACGTGTAACAGCTAAAGGGTACTGAGCAATCTGCGAACGAAGCACGTCGTGGTGATCGACAAAAAGAAGTTCATTCTCGATATATTGCTTATACTCACCCGCAGACATCTTGTACATGGATGGAATATCTGCGGCATCAATCTCGACTGTATGCTTCATGCTGGATTTCCTTTCTTTCAATAATAATCAGTTTAAACAACCCGCCAAAGGTACCGGAGTCGATTTCATTTTAGCTCCATCAAAAACAATTTCACTCCGGTATCTTTGGTTGCTATGTATGACCTGTCCATTCATCAGGCCAATGAGAATGCGGATTTTTTTACCTTCTCCAGCGCGGGATAGAGCCTGAAAAACCCGCTGATAAAAAAATAACCCACAATGCAATCGAAGTCATGCGTCTGCGACAGAATTTTTTCCAGCCGCTTGCTCAGGGTGTTGTCGCCCTGATTGGTCAGGAATTTTTTCGGGGCAACTGGGGGCGGCGCTGAAACCGGCTGCGGCTGATTATGATCGTCGGACATTTAAGATTTACATTTCCTTGAGTATGCTGGACTAAATCGGCATTCAAACCATGCACGGCTGGCGAAGTATATTCATATTGCTACGCCTCTTCCACATTTTGAATGTGGGGAGTTCCGGCATGTGAAGCCTCACCAGCCATGCCTCTATGCGTTGACGCGGTTGGTTATCGGGCACGCACCGCGTATCAGGTGGCATACCCGATAGCCTTTAGCGCATCGAAAATCTTCTGCGCCAGCTCTACGTGGCCTGCGGTATTGGGATGCAGGGGGTCGCCCTTCATGGCCGGATCGGACAACACTTCGGCAATCGCGTCCTCGATCAATGGAACCTGGTGCGCTTCGGCAATCTGGCGGTAGAAATCCGCCGCCGACAGGCTTTGAAAAACCGCCCCGGCAACGCTAGGCTCCGGGGTGGCCAGCAGCACCGGCTTCGCCCCTTGCGCCCTGATCGTGTCGAGTATCTTGCCCAGATTGGCGATGGTGTCTTGCCGGGGGACGCGGCGCAGCATGTCGTTGCCTCCCAGGGCCACCAGCACCAAGGCAGGATTGTGCTCTTCAAGCAGCGCCGGTAAGCGGCGCAAGGCTCCGCCGCTGGTGTCGCCGCTGATCCCACCATTGATTACCACCCACCCCGTCCGGTTTGCCAGCAGGTCGGGCCACGCCTGTTCGCGGGTCACGCCCGCTCCGGCGGTAAGGCTGTCCCCCAGCGTCACAATCGTGCTGCCTGGAGGAAGCGCTTCCTCCTTCGCCTTGCTGCCGCAGGCGGCGAGCAGGACAATGGCGGCCATTGGCAGAATGAAGCGCCGCAAAAAACCGGTATCGAACCAGCATGGACGGGCAGGTGAACTCATCGGGAAACTCCAGGGTGTTCGCCAGGCATCGTATCGGTGGCGGCGCAATTTCGGCCATACGTTTAATCCTAAGCCGGACAAGCCGGAACCCAACGGGCCCGGATGAAACGCAGTGAAGTCCGGGAACGGGTATGTTGCCCCCGGATTCCGCTATCGCTGCATCCGGGCTACATCACCGTGGATATGTGGCTGGCGCGCGTACCGCTGTAGAAGCGACCTTGCTGCCGCTCCCGGCGGGCACACCCCTTGCGGGTGCGGTCGCGAAAAAATCTATCGCGGGTAAACCCGCTCCTACAAAAAACTGTTGCGGTCACGCCCGCCGCCGCGCCGCGTTTGGCATCTTCAGGCGCGAGTGCGGGCTTGCCGGCCTAGATTATTTGTCGCCCAGGACGGCGAACACTTGGTCGCGGATGTTTTCCACGCTGCCCACGCCGGGAACGTTCACGATTCTGGGGGCTTTGGCATCGCCGGACTTCGCCCAGGTGGTGTAGTACTCGACCAGCGGTTTGGTCTGGTCATGGTAAACGGTGAGGCGTTTTAGCACAGTTTCTTCCGCATCATCGGGACGCTGCACCAGGTCTTCGCCGGTGATGTCGTCCTTGCCTGCCACCTTGGGCGGATTGAACGCGATGTGATAGGTGCGGCCCGAAGCGGGATGCACGCGGCGTCCGCTCATGCGCTTGATGATCTCGCTGTCCGCCACGTCGATTTCCACCACGTAGTCGATCGGGATGCCGGCATCCTTCATCGCCTGCGCCTGCGGGATGGTGCGCGGGAAGCCGTCGAACAGGAAGCCGTTGGCGCAGTCGGCTTCCTTGATGCGCTCCTTCACCAGGTTGATGATGATGTCGTCGGAAATCAGGTTGCCGGCATCCATCACCTTCTTGGCCGCGACGCCGAGCGGCGTTCCGGCTTTGACCGCCGCACGCAGCATGTCGCCGGTGGAGATTTGCGGGATGCCATATTTTTCCTTGATGTAATTGGCCTGCGTGCCTTTGCCTGCGCCCGGTGCGCCCAATAGTATCAGTCTCATTTGTCGTTCTCCTGTGGTTTGATGGTCGCGGCAAAAATTTGCCGTGCCGTATGTAAATCCTGTTCCGTATCTACGCCGCTTGGCGGAGCCTCGTCGGCGATGGTCACACCGATTTTGTAGCCATGAAACAACGCGCGCAACTGTTCCAGTGCCTCGATGCGCTCGACCGCTGCCGGTGCAAGCTTTACGTAGGCGCGCAGAAAACTCACGCGGTAGGCGTAAATGCCGATGTGGCGAAGGAAGGGTAAATCATGGGGTAACTCTCTATTTTCGGCTATCCCCCGAAAGGAAGCGCTATCGTCCCGCCCTTCGGGCGAGGGCAAACCCCCCCTTCTGACTTCACCATGGGGTGGGGGAGGATAATCGTCTTGCCCTTTTGGCGAGGATAAAACCCCCCTTCCAACTTCCCCCCGGAGGGAGGAAGGGCAATTGTCTCGCCCTTCGGGCGCGGGCAAAACCTTAAACGCATCGCGCGGCCAAGGGATCGGCGCGCGGCTGAAATACAGCGCGTTGCCCTGTTTGTCCAGCACCACTTTGACGATGTTCGGATTGCGCAGCGACGCTTCGTCGTGAAGCGCATGGCAGGCGGTGGCGATGGCGCATTCCGGGTGGTCGTACAGGTGTTGCGCGACGGCGCGGATCAGGGCTGGCGGCATCAGCGGTTCGTCGCCCTGCACGTTCACCACGATAGTATCGTCCGGCCAGCCATGCTGTTCCGCCACCTCGGCGATGCGGTCCGTGCCGCTGGCGTGGGTGTCTTTGGTCATGCATGCCTTGAAGCCATGCTCGTGCGCGACATTGGCAATCGCGCGATGGTCGGTGGCGATCCAGATTTGCTGCGCTCCGCTTTGTGCCGCCCGTTCCGCGACCCTGACCACCATCGGTTTTCCGGCGATATGCAGAAGAGGTTTGCCGGGCAGGCGGGTGGAGGCATGCCGGGCGGGGATCACGACATGGAAATCAACCCCTCCCAACCCCCCTTTATCAGGGGAGGGTATGCTCCATTCTCCCCCTGACAAGGGGGAGTTATAACCAGCGACTTGGCTATCGCCCTCTGATAGCCTAGTCGAATAGCTAGTAGTTTTATCAGAGGGGGTTTGTGTTATCACATCAAACCTTTTCGACTTCTTCCGCAGTCATTTTGCGCGCTTCATCGGCCAGCATCACCGGAATGTCGTCTTCGATCCTGAAGGCCAGACGGTCGGCCTTGCAGATCAGTTCTTTTTCGGCTTTGCGGTACACCAGCGGGGATTTGCACAACGGGCAAACCAGAATATCAAGCAGTTTTGCGTCCATGGGGGGCTACCTTTCGCAGTATGTGTTCGATCAGGGCCGGGTCGATCTGGGCATCCACATGCAACGCCCAATATCGCTCATCGGCGAACGAGGCGCATTTTACCGCATCTTTTTCGGTGAGGAGTATTGCGTCGCAACCCGTAAAGGCCAAGTCGTCTGCGGAGTAAGGATGATGGTCGGGGAAAGCGTGCGGTGTGAAGGGGATGCCCAATGTTTGCAGGTGCCGGAAATAACGCTGCGGGTGGCCTATGCCGGCCACGGCATGATTGCTCAGCGCATGAAAATGGCTGGCGGCAACAGTTTTGCCGGGATCGAGCAGGTTATGGAAAGTTTCTCCAGACAGGCGCATCGCGTACTGGCCTGCAGGAGTTGAGCCGCCGTTCACGACCACGGCATCCACCGTTTGCAGGCGCGCAACCGGCTCGCGCAGCGGCCCGGCGGGGAGCATGAAACCGTTGCCGGAGCCGCGTTCGCCGTCGACGATTGCGATTTCCATGTCGCGTTGCAGGCGGTAATGCTGCAAGCCGTCGTCGCACAGCACGATGTCGCACTGCGGATGGGCTTGCAGGGCGGCTTGTGCGGCGGCGGCGCGATCTTTGCCTATCCACACCGGGCAGAGCTTGCGCCGGGCCATCAGCAGCGGTTCGTCGCCCACCTGTCGCGCATCGCTGTTCGCATCGACCCGCTGCGGCTGTTGTGCGCCGCCGCCGTAGCCGCGGCTGACGATGAGCGGTTGCCAGCCACGATCGACGAGTTGCTGCACGAGGGCGAGGGTGAGCGGGGTCTTGCCGGTTCCGCCGACGCTGATGTTGCCGACCACGATGACCGGCACGGGCAATTCATGACTGTTCAGGATGCCGCTGCGGTACAGCGCGCGGCGCAACGCCGCCAGCGCGCGGAACAGCAGGCTGACCGGCAATAGAATCAGGTGCAGCGGGGTGATGCGGTACCAGTGGCGTTCCAGGCCGGACATCCTTATTTGGAGGCGCTCTGCGTGGTGAAGGTAATACGCCCGTATCCCGCCAGCCGCGCCGCTTCCATCACGTTGATCACCGACTGATGCGTCGCTTTTGCGTCGGCATTGATGACGATGGTCGGGTCGGCCTGGTTGTCTGCGGCATTTTTCAGGGATGCTGCCAGGGTTTCTACGCCGGAGTAGGATAGCCCTTGGCCATTAATGGCATAACGTTCCGAGGCGTCTATCGCGATGTCGATCGGTTTGGCCACCTCGACGGTCGCTTCGCCGACGGCTTGCGGCAGGTTGATCTGCAATTCAGAATATTTTGCATAGCTGGTGGTCACCATCAGGAAAATCAGGATCACCAGCAGCACATCGATCATCGGGATCAGGTTGATTTCCGGCTCTTCCCTGGGGCGGCCGCGGCGAAAATTCATTACTTCTCCCGGGTGCCGTGAACGATCTCGATCAGCTTGATCGCCTGTTGCTCCATCTCGATGGTCAGGCTGTCCACCTGGGCGCGGAAATGGCGGTAGGCAATCATGCTGGGGATCGCCACGATCAGGCCGAAGGCCGTGTTGTACAGCGCCACGGAAATGCCGTGCGCCAGCATGGCCGGGTTGCCGCCGGTGGGTGCCTGCGAACCGAAAATTTCGATCATGCCCACCAGTGTGCCGAATAGTCCCAGCAGCGGGCTGATCGAGGCGATGGTGCCCAGAGTGGTCAAAAAACGCTCCAGGTCGTGCGAGACGATGCGCCCCGCTTCCTCGATGGATTCCTTCATCGCCTCGGGCGGGTTTTTGATGTTTTTCAGCCCGGCGGCAAAGACGCGCCCCAGCGGCGAACTTTCGGCAAGCCTGACCAGCATGCTGTCGCTGACGCCGCGCTGCTTCAATTCCTTGATAACCTCATCCAGCAGGGCGGGAGGAGAGACGTAGTTTGCGCGCAGGAAAATCGAACGTTCGACAATCAAACCGACGGCGATGATGGATGCCAGGATCAAAAACCAGATCGGCCAGCCGGCCGCTTCAACAATTGCAAACACGCGGATTCTCCAAATATGCTTTAATCGAACAAGCTCGAAATTTCAGGCCGCAACTGTAGCGTGTCGCATTGGGTTGAGCAACTTTTCTCAGGGGTTACTTCAGCTATATTTTGCTAACGTGCCATTCGATAAAGAGTATTTCCGTTTACCCACAAAATCTGTGGATAACTTTGTGGATGATTCTTGTAGATAGCGTATTAACGTGCCGTGCAATAAGGGTTTTTGTTACTTTGCCTATTTTTTACGTAGTTATAAAACATATAAAAAACAGTGCATTAACGTAAGTTAGCGGTGTTGTGGTAGGGTAACGCTGTAGAAAGCGGCGAATTTCCTCGCTTTGTGGATTATTCAGAGTTGTCAATATGTCTTTAGGTCTATTTTTTGAAGAAAAAAACCGCGTCTTGCGCGTCGCAGAACTCGCGCTTGCAATCAAACAGTTGCTCGAATCCGAGGTGCCGTTGCTGTGGGTGCGCGGGGAAATCTCCAATCTGGTGAAGGCTGCCTCCGGCCATTATTATTTTTCGCTGAAAGACGATCAGGCACAGGTGCGCTGCGTGATGTTCCGGCACAAGAACCAGTTGTTGAGTAATTCGCTCGGCAATGGCCAGCAAATCGAAGTATTAGCGGCCGCTACTTTATATGAGCAGCGCGGGGATTTTCAGCTCACCGTCGAGCAGGTGCGCCCGGCGGGGCAGGGCGTATTGTACGAACGCTTTGCGCAACTCAAGCTGAAACTGCAAAGCGAAGGGCTGTTCGATGCGGCGCGCAAGCGCCCGCTGCCGCGTCACCCGGAACGCATCGGCATCGTCACCTCATTGCAGGCCGCCGCGCTGCGCGACGTGCTCGCCACCTTGCGCGGCCGCCAGCCGGGCGTGCCGGTGGTGCTGTATCCCGCGCCGGTGCAGGGCACCGGCAGCGCCGAGCAGATCGCGGCTGCACTGCGTAGCGCCAGTCAGCGCAAGGAGTGCGATGTGCTCATCGTCTGCCGTGGCGGCGGCAGCATCGAAGACCTGTGGGCGTTCAACGAGGAGGTGGTGGCGCGCGCCATTGCCGCCAGCGCCATCCCCGTCGTCAGCGGCGTGGGGCACGAGACCGATTTCACCATCGCCGATTTCGTCGCCGACGAGCGCGCGCCGACACCGACCGCAGCCGCGCAGCGCGTCGCGCCGGACCGCCATGCGCTGTTGCGCACCCTGCGCGACCTCGCGCAGCACCTGCGCCGCGCGCAGCGCAACCGGTTGCAGAACGCGATACAGACGGCGGATTATCTGCAGCGCCGCCTGGTGCATCCCGCGCAACAGTTGCAATATCGGGCGCAACAACTGGAACAATTGCGGCAGCGCATACAGCGCGCCTACGCCTACCGCAAGCAACACCGGCATTGGCAGTGGCAAGCGCTGGCGCAGCGGCTGCGCGCCGCGAGCGGCGGTTCTTCCCGCCTGCAAGACCGGCAAGCCAACCTCGCGGCACGGCTGGGCAATGCGATGCGCATGCTGCACATGCAACAATCGGCACGGGTGGAGAATATTGCGCAACACCTCGCCCTGCTCGACCCGGCACAAGTGCTGGCGCGCGGCTACAGCATGGTGCAGGATGCCGATGGCCGCGTGGTGTCCGATGCGGGCGGTCTGGCGGTTGGCGCGGAACTGCGTATCACCTTTGCCAGCGGTTGGGCGCGCACTGAAGTCAAGGAGCGCGGAGGGAAATAAGCGGCATTGAAAAGTGCCGGTAAAACTGCAACGTCCCGTGTGGAGGCCCGCTATTGAATATCCGTCAACCCTACCGCAAAAATCTGCCGCTCAGGCTGAGCTACAGCCTGATTGCGCCGTTTTATGATTGGGCCATCGAGCGGCCGCTGCTGAAGGCGCGCGCCCAGTCGTTGCGCGGCCTGCCGGCAGACATTCCGGGGCGCGTGCTGCTGAGCGGGGCCGGCACGGGGCTGGATTTGCCGCTGCTGCCGACGGCGCACCGCTATACCGCCCTCGATTTCAACGCCGCGATGCTGTCCCGCGCCCGACCGCGCGGCGCGCACCTGCACGTCGACTGGGTGCTGGGCGACAGCATGGTGTTGCCGTTTGCCGATACGCAGTTCGATCATGTCGTGCTGCACCTCATCCTCGCCGTCGTGCCGCATCCGGAGAAATGCCTGCAAGAGGCGGCGCGCGTGCTCAAGCCAGGCGGGACGATCCTCGTTTTCGATAAATTCCTCCGCCCGCGACAACATGCATGGCTGCGCCGCGCGCTCAACCCGCTGACGCGCCGCATCGCCACTAGAATGGATGTCGTGTTCGAGGAAGTGCTGCGCGAAGTGCCGCAACTTCAAGTGGTCAGCGATACGCCGCTGTTCGCCGGGGGCTGGTTTCGCGGCATCGTGTTGCGGAAAGTCAGGAGCTGACGCGGCGGCAGTAGCAATAGACGAACTGCTGCACCGCGCCGGACGGCGTATGGTGAGTCTCCTTGCTATGTTTCAGCAACGTGAACGCCGCGCCGAATTCGCCGTGCAGCTCGTCCGCGCGATAGCGCATCACCGGCAGGCCGCTGCATTGCAGCGGGCCGCCTTCGGCGAAGGTGGCGACGATGACGTGTCCGCCGGGTTTGACCGAATTGGACACGGTGCGCACATAGGCCGCGCGCTGTTCCGGCGCGGTGAGGAAATGGAACACGGCACGGTCGTGCCAGATGTCGTAGCGGTTGGAGGGCAGATCGACCCCAGTGATGTCGGCCTCGATCCAGCGCACCTAATTTTGCTGCGCGCCCAATCGGTTGCGTGCCGCGTTCAATGCGGCGGCGGAAAGATCGAGCACCGTCAGGTCTCTGTAGCCTTCCGCCACCAGATCGTCCACCAGCGTCGAAGCGCCGCCGCCCACGTCGATGATGCCCGCATCCTTCCCGGCACCGGTGGACTTGATGAGGTCGAGCGACAGCTCGGCATGCGGCTGGAACCAGCTCACCGCATCGGTGGGCTCGGTCGCGAAGATTTTTTCCCAGTGTGATTTCGGATGCATGGCGGCTCCATATGGCGTAGGGTAGGCACGTATTGTGTGCCCACGCGGTTGTTTATATCCAGTCTTGAGGCACAAGAAATTTCTCGTGCAGTTCCGCTTCCGCCGTACCCGGCTCAGGATGCCAGTCATAGCGCCATTTCACCAGCGGCGGCATGGACATCAGAATGGACTCGGTGCGACCGCCGGTTTGCAGGCCGAAGATGGTACCGCGATCGATCACCAGGTTGAATTCGACATAGCGCCCGCGCCGGTAGAGCTGGAAATCGCGTTCGCGCTCGCCGTAAGGCGTATCCATGCGGCGTTCCAGGATCGGCACATAGGCCGACAGGAAATGGTCGCCGACGCTTTGCTGGATGGCGAACGCGGTGGCGAAGTCCGGTTCGGAGAGATCGTCGAAAAAGATGCCGCCGATGCCGCGCGGCTCGTTGCGATGCTTGAGGAAGAAGTATTCGTCGCACCATTTCTTGAAGCGCGGATAGAGCTCGTCGCCGAACGGTGCGAGAGAATTTTTGCAGGCACGGTGGAAATGCACCGCGTCTTCTGCGAAGCCGTAATACGGCGTCAGATCCATGCTGCCGCCGAACCAGAATACCGGCTGCTCCCCGTTTTTCGACGCGACGAACATGCGCACGTTGGTATGTGCGGTGGGCGCGTAAGGGTTGCGCGGATGCAGCACCAGCGACACGCCCAGCGCCTCCCAGCGGCGGCCGACCAGTTCGGGGCGTTGCGCGGTCGCGGAGGCGGGCATCCTGTCGCCCGTCACATGCGAAAACGCCACGCCGCCGCGCTCCAGCACGTTGCCTTCCTCGAGGATGCAGCTGATGCCGCCGCCCCCTTGCGGTCTGTCCCAACTATCGCGGCGAAACGATTTTCCGTCCACCTGCTCAAGGCGCGCGACGATCAGGCCTTGCAACTCGAGCAAGTATTCTTTGACTGCTGCGGAATCGATGCTACCCATATTTTTCCCGATTAACTGCGAATGATTTGGCCATCCGCCCAGGCGCGGATCGTGGAAGGTTTCTTGCGCATGCCCACGTGTCCCGGCAACACCCACACCTTGCGTCCGAACAGCCTCTGACATTGTGCGTAAGTTCGCGTGGGGCGTTGCCCGCTGCGGTTGGCGCTGGTGGAGACCAAGGCGCTGTTCGCGCTCCGGCACAGTTGTCGGGCGAACGGGTGCGCGGTGAGGCGCACCGCCAGCGTGTCATGCGCGCCGCGCAGCCAGCGTGGCGCGGAATGACGCGCCGGCATCAGGTAGGTGATAGCCTGCACGCCTGCTTCTTGCAGTTGCAGCTGTTGGGCGACGTTTAGCGGCTGCAGGTAGCGTGCGATTTGATGGTAGTGTGATGCGATCAGGATCAACCCCTTGCGTTGCGGGCGTTTCTTGAGTCCGAGCAGACGCAGTACGGCACTGCGGTTGTCCGGGGCGCAGCCCAGCCCGTAACAGGATTCTGTGGGATAGGCGATCAGGCCGCCGCGCCTGATGTAAGCGGCGATGCGGCGAGCAGATACGTTATGGCGGAACAATTACTTCCTGTTGGCAATCGCGCGCCAGCCGATGTCGCGGCGCATCTGGCAGCCGTGGAAATGGATGCCGTCGGCGATTTCGTAGGCGCGCTTCTGCGCCATTTTTACCATCGAACCGAGCGCGACGATGCACAGCACGCGCCCGCCGCTGGTGACTACCTTGTTGCCGTCCTGCATTGCGGTGCCGGCATGGAACACATGAGCATCCTGGAGCTTTTTTGGCAGGCCGGTGATGATGTCGTCTTTGCGCGGGGCATCGGGATAATTCGCTGCCGCCATTACCACGCCGAGCGCGGTGCGGCGGTCCCATTCGGCTTCCACCTTGTCCAACGTGCCGTTGACGGCGTGCTCGACGATGGCGGCAAAGTCGCTCTTGAGGCGCAGCATGATAGGTTGCGTCTCGGGGTCGCCCATGCGGCAGTTGAATTCCAGCACCTTGACGCCACCCTGCGGATCAATCATCAGCCCGGCATAGAGGAAGCCGGTGTAGGTGATACCCTCGCTTTCCATGCCGCGTACCACCGGCTGAATCACTTCGCGCAGCACGCGCGCATGAATCTCCGGCGTCACCACCGGGGCGGGCGAATAGGCGCCCATGCCGCCGGTGTTGGGTCCGGCATCATTATCCAGCAGGCGCTTGTGGTCCTGGCTGGTCGCCATCGCCAGCACGTTCTTGCCATCCACCATGACGATGAAGCTGGCTTCTTCGCCTTCGAGGAATTCTTCGATCACCACGCGCGCGCCGGCGTCGCCGAGCTTGTTGTCGGCGAGCATCATGTCGATGGCGGCGAAGGCTTCATCTTTGGTCATTGCGACGACCACGCCCTTGCCCGCCGCAAGGCCATCGGCCTTGATGACGATGGGTGCGCCGTGCCTTTCGACATAGGCGCGCGCGGCAGCGATGTCGCTGAATGTCTCGAAGAACGCGGTGGGGATGTTGTGGCGCGTCATGAAGCGCTTGGCAAAATCCTTGGAGGATTCCAGTTGCGCGGCGGCCCTGGTCGGACCGAAGATTTTCAGCCCGGCCTTGCGAAATTCATCGACTACACCCGCTGCCAGCGGCGCTTCCGGGCCGACCACGGTGAGCTCGATGTTCTCGCGCTGCACGAATTCGATCAGGTCGGGGATGGCGGTGAGGGCGACGTTCTCAACGCCCTCTTCCAGCGCAGTGCCAGCATTGCCCGGCGCAACATACACCTTCTGCACTTTCGCGCCCTGCGCCAGACGCCATGCCAGCGCGTGCTCGCGACCGCCGTTACCGATGACGAGTATTTTCATGTTGGTACTCTCTATAAAAAGAGAGAAGGGGGAAGAGGGAAGGGAGAAGGGTAAAAGCCACTGTGCTTCTCGCGGCCTTTACCCTTCTCCCTTCTCCCTTATCCCTTCCCCGATGTTTTAGTGCCTGAAATGGCGGTAGCCGGTGAATACCATCGCCAGCCCATGCTCGTCCGCCGCCGCGATCACTTCTTCGTCGCGCATCGAACCGCCCGGCTGGATGACGGCTTTCGCGCCCGCCTGCGCCAGCACATCGATACCGTCGCGGAACGGGAAGAACGCGTCGGACGACACGACGGAGCCTGCCAGGCTCAACCCGGCGTTCTGCGCCTTGATCGAGGCGATACGCGTGCTGTCCACGCGGCTCATCTGGCCTGCGCCGACGCCCAGCGTCTGGCCGTTCTTGCAGAACACGATGGCGTTGGATTTCACGTATTTCGCGACGCGCCAGGCGAACAGCAGGTCTTGCAATTGGTCGTTGGTGGGTTGCGCCTTGGACACAACTTTGAGCTGCGCCGCCTGCACGTTGAGCGCATCCGGCGACTGCACCAGCAGGCCACCGCTGACGCGCTTGAAGTCGAACGGGTTGTGCGCGTTGGACAGCGGCACGGTCAGCACGCGCACGTTCTGCTTGGCGGCGGTGACTTTCAGCGCGGCTTCGGAAGCGCTTGGTGCGATGATGAGTTCGACAAACTGGTTGGCGGTGATCTGCGCGGCGCTCGCTTCATCCAGCTCGCGGTTGAAGGCGATGATGCCGCCGAACGCGGAGGTGGTGTCGGTCGCGTAAGCCAGCTTGTATGCGTTCAGCGCGGTGTCGGCGATGGCCACGCCACAGGGGTTGGCGTGCTTGACGATGACGCAGGCGGGCTGGTCGAAGGTCTTGACCAGTTCCCATGCCGCGTCGGCGTCGCCGATGTTGTTGTAGGACAGTTCCTTGCCTTGCAATTGCGTGTAGCCGGAAATGCCGCCCGCCACCGGATTCAGGTCGCGGTAGAACGCCGCCTGCTGGTGCGGGTTCTCGCCGTAGCGCATGTCCTGCACCTTGGCGAAGTTGAAGTTGATCTGTGCCGGGAAGGCTTGCTTCGTTCCGTCAGCATTGATCGTGGTGAGGTAGTTGCTGATCGCGGAATCGTAGGCGGCGGTATGCGAGTAGGCTTTCTTCGCCAGGTCGAAACGGGTGGCGTCGGAAACCGCGCCGTCGTTGGTCTGCATCTCGGCCAGCACGTCGGCGTAGTCCGCCGGATCGGTGACGATGGCGACATGAGCGTGGTTCTTTGCAGCCGCGCGCACCATGGTCGGGCCGCCGATGTCGATGTTCTCGATCGCGTCTTCCAGCGTGCAGCCGGGTTTGGCGACCGTCGCCGCGAACGGGTACAGGTTGACGACCACGAGATCTATGGTCGGGATGCCGTGTTTTTCGAGTGTGGCAACGTGCTCCGGCAGGTCGCGCCGCGCCAGGATGCCCGCGTGGACTTTCGGTTGCAGGGTTTTCACGCGCCCGTCCAGCATTTCGGGAAAGCCGGTGTAGTCGGCCACTTCGGTGGCCGGGACGCCGTTGTCGGCGAGGAGTTTGGCCGTGCCGCCGGTGGAGAGGATCGTTACGCCAAGCTGGCTTAAGCCCCGTGCGAATTCGAGGACGCCGGATTTATCCGACACGCTGATGAGAGCTTGCTTTATTGCCGCCATGATGGTTCCCGTTTAAAAAAAGAATCTCGAGTGGAGTGTCGCTACGCGATGCCATACTGCGACATCTTCTTGCGCAGCGTATTGCGGTTGATGCCCAGTATTTCCGCGGCGCGCGACTGGTTGCCGCCGGCTTGCTCCAGTATCATTTCGAGCAATGGTTTTTCGACGCAATCCATTACCATGCCGTGTATCCCGCAGCAGGGTTCTTCGCCGTCGAGGTCTTTGAAATATTCCTTGAGTGTCTTGCGCACGTAGCGCGCCATATCGTTTTCATCTATCAGGCAATCGCTCATGCCGCAAGCTCCTCGACGTAATGCAGCGGCGTCTCGCGCTGCGCCTGTTGCACAAAGAATTCGTTCACGGCCGCCAGTTGCGCGGCGGGGTTTTCCAGTTGATTCATTTGGTGGCGGAACTGCGCCGAACCGGCCAGCCCTTTGGTGTACCAGGAGATATGTTTGCGCGCCACGCGCAAGCCGGTGTGCTCGCCGTAAAGGCCATACAGTTCGTGGATATGCGCCAGCAGGATACGATGAATTTCGCCTGTTTGCGGCGCGGGTAGATGCGCGCCGGTTTTCAGGAAATATTCGATCTCGCGGAACAGCCAGGGGCGGCCTTGCGCCGCGCGACCTATCATCACGGCATCCGCGCCGGTATGTTGCAACACATACCTGGCTTTTTCCGGCGTGGTGATGTCGCCGTTGGCGATGATGGGGATGCTCACGCTGGCCTTCACTGCCGCAATGGTGTCGTACTCGGCCTCGCCGGTGTAGGCGCAGGCGCGGGTGCGGCCATGGATTGCCAGCGCCCCGATGCCGGAATCTTCGGCAATCCGGGCAATGCGTATGGCGTTGCGATTCTGCCTGTCCCAGCCGGTGCGGATTTTGAGGGTGACCGGCACGTCCACCGCGCCGACGACCGCTTCCAGCAACCGGGCGACCAGCGGCTCGTTTTGCAGCAGCGCGGAGCCGGCCATGACGTTGCAGATTTTCTTGGCCGGGCAACCCATGTTGATGTCGATGATCTGTGCGCCGCGATCTACATTGTATTTCGCGGCTTGTGCCAGCATTTGGGCATCCGCGCCGACGATCTGCACCGAAACTGGCCCGTCTTCGCCTTCGTGATCCGCGCGCCGTCTGGTCTTTTCCGAACCGTATAACAGCGAATTGGAAGCCACCATCTCGCTCACCGCCATGCCTGCGCCCATGCGTTTGCACAACATGCGGAAAGGGCGATCGGTCACCCCCGCCATGGGGGCAACGATGAGATTGTTCTTGAGTTGGTAGGGGCCGATGCGCATGATGGTTCTTCGCGAGGGGAGCGATTATAAATGAAACTGGGCGCCATGCTATGATTGCCCCGTAAATTTTTGAAAGCGCAATTGCCGGGTCGGCTGGAAGCGGTCTGGCCACCGCACTTCTTCAGGGAGTGCGGCCGGTGTGAACGAAAACGCAAGAAAAGCATCTATTTGCCGACACAACGCCCCTTACAATCAACTTGAAGAGAATCTTATGAGAAACCTCCCCGTTTTGGGCATGACCAAGTGGTTTGCCCTGTTTTTGCTGGTATGCCTGCCTTCCGCGCAGGCCGGAGAAAACGAAATCCGCCAGTCGCTGCAAAGCAAATTCCCCGAAATCGGCAAGCTCGAACATGTCGTTAAGACGCCCTACGCCGGGCTTTATGAAATTGTCGTCAACGGCCAGCTTTTATATACCGATGCGCAGGGGCAATACCTGTTCGATGGCAGTGTAATCGAGGTGAAAAACCGCCGCGATATGACCGAGGAGCGCCGCCGTGTCCTGTTTGCCGTCGAGTTCGATAAGCTGCCGCTGGATCTGGCACTGAAGAGAGTAAAGGGCAATGGCAAGCGCAAGCTGGCCTACTTCAGCGACCCGAATTGCGGGTATTGCAAGCGCCTCGAGAACGAATTAAGCAAAGTTGACAATGTCACGCTATATATATTCATGTACCCCCTTTTCAAGGGGTCGGATGAGACTGTGCGCAACGTGTCCTGCGCCAATGATCCGGTCAAGGCATGGGACGACCTGATGCTGAAAGGCATTGCGCCGGCCAGTGCATCTTGCGAGGTGCAGACCGAAAAAGTGCTGGCGTTGGGCAAGAAGCTGCGCGTTAGCGGTACGCCGAACCTGATTTTTGGCGATGGAACGCAAGTTCCCGGATACCTGCCTGCGGAGGAATTGGAAAAACGTTTCGATGCGGCTCCCGGCAAAAAATAGGGGGTCGCATGAACGTTGCTGCCAACATTTCCAGGGAATTGCTTGCCCAGGCTGTCGACCAGTCGCACGACGGGGTTACCATTGCCGATGCGAAGCAGCAGGGCTTCCCGCTGATTTATGTCAACCGGGGGTTTGAGAGACTGACCGGTTACGCCTCGGACGAGATCGTCGGCAACAGCTACCGCATCCTGCAAGGCACCGATACCGAGCAACCGGGGCTCGATATTGTCCGGGCGGCGGTCGCCAAAGGAGAAGGCTGCCTTGTCACATTGCGCAATTACCGCAAGGATGGCTCGATGTTCTGGAACGAACTCAGCATTTCCCCGGTGCTCGATGCCGGCGGCAACCTGACGCATTACATCGGCATCCAGAAGGATGTGACCTCGCGCATCCTGCTCGAGCAACACCTGCATCAATCCAATCTCGATTTACAGTCGCTTAACCAGCAGTTGAATACGCTGGTCTACACCGATCATCTGGTCGGTCTCAGCAACCGCCGGCATTTCGACGAGCAGTTTGCAAGTTTGCTTTCCACCGCGCAGCGCACCCACAGCGAACTGTCGGTGCTGATGATCGATTTCGACCATTTCGAGCAATTCAACCAGCGTTATGGGCGGTCGGCGGGGGATGGGTGTCTGCGCATGGTGGGCGATTGCATCGCCAAATCTTTTGCGCGCAACTCGGATTGCACGGCGCGCTATAGCGGGAAAGAGTTTGCCGCCGTATCGCTGGCCGCCAATATCGAGGATTTGCGCCGCCACGCGCAGAAGCTCTGCGAACAGGTGCGCGCGCTCAATATCCCGAACAGCGACTCGTCATACGGCGTCGTGACCATCAGCATCGGCGGTGTCCATCGCCTGCCCGACCGGGAGGCCACCGAGGCGGTGCTCATCAAATTTGCCGATCAGGCATTGCTGGCCGCCAAACGCAGCGGCGGCAATCGCGCCCGTGTCGAAAGCTGATTGATTGCGAACCTGCCCCTATGGGGCAAGCGCGGGTTCTGCGCCTTTGGGGAATAACACCCACATCTGGCCATTCTGTTTCATGCGTCCTGCCTGAATGCCCGCCTGTTCGCCGAAGCCCCAGAAAAAATCGGCGCGCACCGCTCCCTTGATTGCGCCGCCGGTATCCTGCGCCAGCATCAGGCGGTTCAGCGGCTCGGCGGTATTCGGGTAAGTGGTCGCGAGAAAGACCGGTGCGCCGAGCGGGATGGTGCGCGGGTCGACCGCGATGCTGTAGGTTTCGGTCAGCGGCACGCCCAATGCGCCCAGCGGCGCGGACAAGCCGTCAGGCAATTCGCGGAAGAATACGTAGCTGGGGTTTTGCGCCAGCAGCGCATCGAGTTTTTCCGGGTTTCGCTCCGCCCAATTCTTGATGCCCTGCATCGAGGCTTCTTCAAGTTTCAGTTCGCCCGTTTCGACCAGTTTTTTGCCGATGGAAACATACGGGTGGCCGTTCTGCTCGGCATAGCCGATTTTTATCAGGTTGCCGTTCGGCAATTCGATGCGTCCCGACCCCTGGATTTGCAGGAAAAACAACTCCACCGCGTTGTCCACCCAGAACAGCTCGCGCCCTTGCAGCGCGGCTTTCCCGGTCTCGATTTCGGCGCGGTTGTAATAAGGCATGATGCGTTTGCCCTGCAACCGTCCGCGCAGGCGCATGCCCTTCAGTTGCGGATAGGTATCGCCCAGGTCTATGGTCAGCAAATCGTCCGGCACCGCAAACAACGGATAACGGAAACGTTCTGTGCGGACGCGGCTGCCGGCCAGTTTGGGTTCGTAATAGCCGGTAACCAGCCCCTGTGAAGAGCCATCGGGGTTGAATACCTGATAGGGCGTGAAGCCATCCTCAAAAAAGGCGCGCAACGCGGCGTTGTCGGGTTGCGTTATTTCCCCGGTGCGAGTGCAAACCGCCCGCCAGTCGGGCTTGCCATTCAGCGCGCGGCAGCTTTGCAGAAAGGCCGCCCAGGCCGGCTGCAAATCTGTCGTTTGCCAGTCCGGCAGCATTTCCCATTTGCTTACTGAAAACGGCCCGGTGGGCAGCGTAACGGGCGGAACGGCGGCAGAGGGGGGCAATGTCGGCGGTTTCGGTGGCGCGGCGCAGGCAGCGAGAAAAATCAGCAACAGGGGCGCGCTACGGCGTGCCGGAACAGAAGTTTTCCATGCTCCCGCATTTCCGGCATGACCCGTTAACCCGCTAATGCAGAACACGCGGCACGCTCAATACAAATTGCGGAATTTCAACCTCGAACTGCGTACCGTCTTCGGCATGCATCCAGTAGCTGCCGCGCATCGTGCCGACCTGCGTGGACAGCACCGTGCCGCTGGTATATTCGAAACTCTGGTTTGGCTTGAGCAGCGGCTGTTCTCCGACTACCCCCTGCCCGCGCACTTCCTGAACATGGTTATGGGCATCGGTGATGATCCAGTGGCGGCTGATGAGCCTGGCGGGCACGCTGCCGAGATTGGTGATGTTGATGGTGTAAGAAAACACAAAACGGTTGCCCGCTTCATCGGATTGCTCCGGCAGGTAATTTACCTGTGTTTGTATAACGAAACTGTGGGGGTCGTTTTTTTCCATGCATGACATTTGAACCGATTTTTCAACGACCCGCAAGATTAACTTTCCATCGTGCGGCGGGCAAATGAAACGTCCGGTTCAGGTTTGAGAAATCGAATATCCCCAGGCTGGATTCACGGAGAGATTTCTGCAAGGCCCCAGCGCGGTTTGACGTTGAAACGATAATCCTTGCTGCCTTGTTGCGCGAGGCGAAGCGCGCCGGCAAATGCGATCATCGCACCGTTATCGGTGCAGAATTCCAAGTCGGGATAAAACACCTTGCCGCCACGCTTGCCGATATCGCTATCCAGGCGGTCGCGCAGTTGCCGGTTTGCACCAACGCCGCCCGCCACGACCAATTGGCTCAAACCTGATTGCGCCAAGGCGGCGCGGGCCTTATGCGCCAGCACGTCGATGATGGCTTCCTGTACCGCGCAAGCGATGTCGGCACGGGCCTGTTCGGTAATCTGAAATTTGCGTAGCGATTCGTTTGCCACCTCTCCCTCTGGGAGAGGGGTGGGGTGAGGGAAACAACAGGGTTGCTGGCGAACCAGCGTCAAGACCGCCGTCTTTAATCCGCTAAAGCTGAAATTCAGATCGCCGCTGTGCAGCATCGGGCGTGGCAACTTGTATAGCCCGGGACGGCCAAGCGCAGCGAGCATCGCCAATGCAGGGCCGCCCGGATAGCCCAATCCCAGCAGCTTTGCGCTTTTGTCAAATGCCTCGCCGGCAGCATCGTCCACTGTTTCGCCGAGCAGGGTATATTGCCCCACGCCGTCCACGCGCATCAGTTGCGTGTGCCCGCCGGAGACCAACAAGGCAACAAATGGGAATTTCGGCGCTGGATCGGACAATAAAGGGGAGAGCAGATGGCCTTCCAGGTGGTGGATGCCGATGGCGGAAATCCCGAGCGCGTAAGCCAGCGCGTTTGCGACACTGGCACCGACCAATAATGCGCCTCCCAATCCCGGCCCTTGGGTGTAGGCAACCGCATTGATCTGATCAAGAGATACATCGGCTTCATGCATGATTTGGCGCAGCAGCGGGATGATGCGCCGGATGTGGTCGCGCGAGGCCAGCTCCGGTACGACACCGCCATATTCATTGTGCATGGCAACCTGAGTATGTAACGCGTGCGCCAACAGCCCGCGCCCCATCTGGTATAGCGCAATCCCCGTCTCATCGCAGGATGATTCAATTCCAAGTGTAATCGGTGGCATTTTCAGTTTCCCAGGCGAAGCGGAATTGTAGTTAATTTTGCGCCGGTGCAGGCTCGACCCGTGCTTTTGTAAAAATATTTCAGAAAAGTGTTGACGGGAATTTTCCTGTCCCTATAATGCGCACCTCTTCGCTGCCACGGCAGCCCGATCTTTAAAAAACAAACGAACAACCGACGAGTGTAGGTGCTTGGTTTTTGGGAAGTTTTCGTATTCTACGGGATATGGGAACGACTTTAAAAATATAGAAGT
>Ga0209343_10000245_pt1 | contig 75630 bp, 68 predicted proteins | sample RifCSPlowO2_02_FD_184026 | JGI IMG/M metagenome (GOLD analysis project Ga0209343, IMG submission 184026) | Groundwater microbial communities from Rifle, Colorado - Rifle CSP2_plank lowO2_0.2 (SPAdes) (version 2) | ecosystem: Environmental > Aquatic > Deep subsurface > Groundwater | place...
CGGCCCTTCGGGTTGCGCGAGAAATGGCCCCCGCTGTTGTTGCAGGACTTGATAAGGGAATAACCATTACCTGCGTCCTGCGCCTAACCGGGGACCATTGCTCGCAGCAACGCGGCTCGCGATGAAACGGGAACAGACCCTAGGTTTCTCAACAGCCTGATAGCTCGGCCAACAGCACGCCAGGTACGCTCAAGCAAGAGCGCCGGCTGCGGCCAGGCGCCATGCGCAGCCACTCCCGGCAATCGGGGCGGCGCCTATATGCAGCGCGGCCCGAAGAGCGCCGAAGGCGCGCGAATGTGTCGCGAGAATAACGCCCTTACTGCATCCACGGCGGCGCTGGCGGCTCGTCGCGGGGCGCGTCCTCGGCGTTGAGCAAGGCCACGCGGCGCGCCTCTTCGGCCAGGGCGGCCTTGATTTCACGCATTACCGCGTCAATATCGGCGGCATCCTCCGGCTCGTCGAATTCGCCGGTCAGCATGCTTGACGGGGTCAGTTTGCCCTCCTCGTAGAGCGCCCACATCTCCTTCGCATACTTGGTGAAGCGCAATTCGGGAGCGAACTGACCGAAGTATTCGGCCATGTTGCGCACATCGCGCTCCAGCATGCTGAAGGCGTGGTTGTTGCCGGCAGCATCCACCGCCTGGGGCAGATCGATGATCACCGGGCCGTCGGGGCCGAGCAGCACGTTGAATTCGGACAAGTCGCCATGCACCAGGCCGGCGCAGAGCATCTTGACGATTTCCGCAATCATGAACGCGTGGAACTCGCGCGCATCGTCCGGGTGCAGCTCGACATCGTTGAGGCGCGGCGCCACTTCACCGTTGCCATCGGTGACCAGCTCCATCAGCAACACGCCTTCGAGGAAGTCATAGGGCGTCGGCACCCGCACCCCGGCGTTGGCCAGGCGAAACAAGGCCGCCACTTCGGCGTTCTGCCAGGCGTCTTCCTGGCCCTTGCGGCCGTACTTGGAGCCCTTGGCCATGGCCCTGGCATCACGGCTGTTGCGCACCTTGCGACCTTCCTGGTACTCGGCCGCCTGACGGAAACCGCGTTTGTTGGCCTCCTTGTAAACCTTGGCGCAGCGCAGCTCGTCGCCACAGCGCACCACGTACACGGCGGCTTCCTTACCACTCATCAGCGGGCGAATCACCTCGTCGACCAGACCATCTTCGACCAGCGGCTCAATACGTTTTGGGGTCTTCATCAGCTTTAACCGGGGCTCCTGCGTAACCACTAAGACTGCCGCACGTTATACGGCAAACTGCCCGCCACGCCCAGCCGGCAACAGCCCCCGACAAGCCCCTAATTTGAAAGTCAGATCGGCACTGGCAATGCCCTGGGCCACGGCCGACAATCGGCCCATAGCCCAAGGAGAACGCCGCCATGCTTGATCCCGAGCGCTGCTGGCAAGCACTGTGCGAACGCGATGCCCGCTATGACGGGCGCTTCGTGTTTGCCGTGCGCAGCACCGGCATCTTTTGCCGCCCGAGTTGCCCGGCCCGTCGCCCCCTGCGCGCCAATGTGCAGTTCCATGCTGATCCGGCCAGCGCCGCGGCGGCCGGCTTTCGCCCATGCCAACGCTGCTCACCCCAGGGCGCCAGCCCCGCCGAACAGCTCGACGCGCTGGTCAGCGCCGCCTGCGAGCTGCTGGATAACCCCGAGCAGCGGCTGACCCTGGCCGAGTTGGCTGCGCGCATCGGGCTATCCGCCTCACACCTGAGTCGCGCCTTCAAGGCCCGCACCGGCCTGACCCCACATGCCTGGGTCAATGCCCGCCGCCAGCAACGCCTGCACGCCGCCCTGCCTGAGGCCACGTCCGTGCTCGCGGCCGCGTTGCAAGCCGGTTATCCCGACGGCCGCGCGCTCTATCGCCAGGCCGGGCCGCGCCTGGCGCGACCACGGCCGGCCAGCGTCGAGCGCTTGCGCTACGCCATCAGCCCTTGCCCACTGGGCTACCTGTTGCTGGCCGCCAGCGCCAATGGCGTGTGCGCCCTGCTATTCGGTGACCAGCCCGAGGCGCTCGAAGCCGAGCTGCGCCAGCGCTTTGCCAGCGCCCAACTGCAGCGCGACGACCAGGGCCTGGGTGATTGGCTAAACGCGGTTCTGACGCAACTGCACGAGCCGGCACGCGCCGCCCATTTGCCCCTGGATCTGCGCGGCACGGCCTTCCAGCAACGGGTCTGGCAGGCCCTGCAGGCGATTCCGCGCGGACAAACTCGTCGTTACGGCGACCTGGCCGCCCAACTGGCCAGCCATCCGCGCGCCATCGCCCGCGCCTGCGCGAGCAATCCGCTGGGACTGTTGGTGCCCTGTCATCGGGTGGTGGCCGCCACTGGCGAGCTCAGTGGCTACCGCTGGGGCGTGGCGCGCAAGGCCGCGCTGCTGGCCGCAGAGGCCCAGAGCAGCGCCACAACGCCCGAATAAAACTGGCGCCGACCAGGCCGGGGGGGGCGCGCACCCCGAGGTTTATCCGGGCCAACAAAAATGCCGTTCACTTGGTTTAAGTGAACGGCATTGGCTCCAGCGTTGCGACGGGTGTTGACGCAGCGTCAGGCGAAGACGATCTCGTCGTTCTCGACCTTGGCCAGCACCTGGCTACCGGGGGCGAACTTGCCCGCCAGAATCAGTTGCGCCAGCGGGTTCTCGATCCAGCGCTGGATCGCACGCTTGAGCGGCCGCGCCCCGTAGACCGGGTCGTAACCCACGGCGATCAGCTTATCCAGCGCCTCATCGCTCAGTTGCAACGCCAGTTCGCGCTCCACCAGGCGCTGACACAGCCGGGTCAACTGAATCCTGGCGATGCCGGCAATCTGCTCACGGGCCAGCGGCTCGAAGATCACCACTTCGTCGATACGGTTGATGAACTCCGGACGGAAGTGCGTACCGACCGCGTCCATCACCGCCGCGCGCTGGGCCTCGCGATCACCGACCAGCTCCTGGATCTGCACCGAACCGAGGTTGGAGGTCATCACGATCACGGTATTACGAAAATCCACCGTACGCCCGTGGCTGTCGGTCAGGCGACCATCTTCGAGCACCTGCAAGAGCACGTTGAACACGTCCGGGTGGGCCTTCTCGACCTCATCCAGCAGCACCACCGAGTACGGCTTGCGCCGCACCGCTTCGGTCAGGTAGCCGCCCTCTTCGTAGCCGACATACCCCGGTGGCGCACCGATCAAGCGGGCCACCGAATGCTTCTCCATAAACTCGGACATGTCGATGCGCACCAGGGCCTCCTCGGTATCGAAGAGGAACTCGGCCAGGGCCTTGCACAGCTCGGTCTTACCCACACCGGTCGGGCCGAGGAACAGGAACGAGCCGCTCGGCCGATCCGGATCGGACAAGCCGGCGCGGGAACGGCGCACGGCATTGGCCACCGCCACCACCGCCTCTTCCTGGCCGATTACCCGCTGATGCAGCAGACCTTCCATCTTCAGCAGCTTGTCGCGCTCGCCTTCGAGCATTTTCGAGACTGGAATGCCGGTCCACTTCGACACCACCTCGGCAATTTCTTCCTCGGTGACCTTGCTGCGCAGCAACTGGTTCTCGCTCTTGCCGTGCTGATCGACCATCTGCAGGCTGCGCTCCAGGTCCGGGATGATCCCGTACTGCAGCTCAGCCATGCGGCTCAAGTCGCCCTTGCGCCGCGCGGACTCCAACTCCTGGCGGGACTGCTCGATCTTCTGCTGGATCTGTGCCGAGCCTTGTACTTCGGCCTTTTCCGACTTCCAGATTTCTTCCAGGTCGGCGTACTCGCGCTCCAGGCGCGTGATTTCCTCCTGGAGTTTCTCCAGGCGCTTGATCGCCGCTTCGTCGTCTTCCTTCTTCAGCGCCTGACTCTCAACCTTGAGCTGAATCAGGCGCCGCTCCAAACGGTCGAGTACCTCGGGCTTGGAGTCGATTTCCATGCGAATGCGGCTGGCGGCCTCGTCGATCAGGTCGATGGCCTTGTCCGGCAACTGACGGTCGGTGATATAGCGATGGCTGAGCTTGGCTGCGGCAATGATCGCGCCGTCGGTGATCGCCACCTTATGGTGTACCTCATAGCGCTCTTTCAGGCCGCGCAGAATGGCGATGGTGTCCTCTTCGCTTGGCTCGTCCACCAGCACTTTCTGGAAACGGCGCTCCAGGGCGGCGTCCTTCTCGATGTACTGACGGTATTCGTCCAGAGTGGTGGCGCCCACGCAATGCAACTCGCCACGGGCCAGGGCCGGCTTGAGCATGTTGCCAGCGTCCATCGAGCCCTCGGCCTTGCCGGCGCCGACCATGGTGTGAATTTCGTCGATAAACAGAATGACCCGGCCTTCCTGCTTGCCCAGCTCATTGAGCACCGCCTTCAGGCGCTCCTCGAATTCACCGCGGAACTTGGCCCCGGCAATCAGCGCGCCCATGTCCAGCGACAACACCCGCTTGTCGCGCAGGCCATCGGGCACTTCGCCGTTGACGATGCGCTGGGCCAGGCCTTCGACGATGGCGGTTTTACCCACGCCAGGCTCACCGATCAGCACCGGGTTGTTCTTGGTGCGGCGCTGCAACACCTGGATGGTGCGGCGAATTTCATCGTCACGGCCGATCACCGGGTCGAGCTTGCCGTCTTCGGCCCGCTTGGTCAGGTCGACGGTGTATTTATCCAGCGCCTGACGCGACTCTTCGGCATTCGAGTCGTTCACCGCCTCACCACCGCGCAGGTTGTTCACCGCGTTTTCCAGGGCCTTCTTGCTCACGCCCTGAGCCAACAGCAACTTGCCCAGCTTGGTGTTCTCATCCAGGGCCGCCAGCAGCACCAGCTCGCTGGAGATGAACTGATCACCCTTTTGCTGGGACAGGCGGTCGGCCTGATTGAGCAGGCGCGCCAAATCCTGAGACAGATTCACGTCGCCGGTGGGGTTCTGGATTTTCGGCAGTTGATCCAGCTCTTTGCTCAGGGCCTGACGCAGGCCGGCCACATCGAAGCCGACTTGCATCAACAGCGGCTTGAGCGAGCCGCCTTGCTGTTCAAGCAAGGCCTGAAGCAAATGCACCGGCTCGATCGCCGGATGGTCGTGGCCCACCGCCACGGACTGGGCGTCTGACAGTGCCAACTGCAACTTACTGGTTAAACGATCAATACGCATGATTTCATCCTTTGCGTTGAAGGGCGGGGCCGCTGCAATGCACACAGCTCGAGGGTCTGTTGACGCCTCATCATGAGTCGCGAATGAAACGTCAACAGACCCTAGCGAAAACCCGCTAGTTACAAGCTAGATGAGGATGATTCTGGGCGATTCAAGACCCGCAGCCTTGATACAGATCAGCAGTCGCGCTGCGACTGCCTAGTCCAGCCAGACCAGCGAGGCGAAGCGCCCCGTGCGCGCGGCACGCCGATAGGAATAAAAGCGCGGATCGTTGACCGTGCAAAAGCCGCCGCCGTACACCGAGGACACCCCACAAGCGGCCAGACGCAGGCGCGCCAGGGCATAGATGTCGGCCATAAAGCGCCCGGCATTGGCGCTGGGAACAAAGGCGCTGGCAGCCTGCGGATCGGCGTCAAGAAACACCTCGCGCACTTCACTGCCCACTTCAAAGGCCTGCGGGCCAATGGCCGGGCCCAGCCAGACCAGCACCTCGCTCGCCGGGACGGCCAGCGCGGCCAAAGTCGCCTCCAGCACCCCAGCCGCCAGCCCGCGCCAACCGGCATGGGCTGCCGCGACACGGCTGCCGGCGCGATCACAAAACAGCACCGGCAGGCAATCGGCGGTCAGCACGGCACAGGCAACCCCGGTTTTGGCCGTCCAACTGGCATCCGCTTCGGCAACGACAGCAGGATCGGCATCGGCCACCGCCACGCCATGCACCTGCCGCAGCCAGGCGGGCGAGCAGTCAATGCGCGCGGACAGGCACTGACGATTGTGCGTCACCGCCTGCAAGTCATCCTCGACATGCTCGGCCAGATTGAAGGTGTCAAACGGCGCCAGGCTGACGCCGCCGGCGCGGGTGGTCACGCAGGCCTTGACCCGCGCCGGGGCCGGCCAGTCCGGCAACAACCAATCCGCGGTCGGCATCATCAGCCGATAAACGCTTCGCGATCCTGACGCAGCAGCGTCAGCAACCAGACGAAGTCATCCGGCAGGGGCGATTCCCACTTCATGCGCTGCCCGGTGCTCGGGTGTTCCAACTCCAGGAAGCGCGCATGCAGGGCCTGACGCGGGAAGTCCTTGAGCGCCTGGACCAGGGTCTGGCTGGCGGCCGGCGGAATGCGGAAGCGCCCGCCGTAGGCCGGGTCGCCCACCAGGGGGAAATTGATATGCGCCATGTGTACGCGAATCTGGTGCGTGCGCCCGGTTTCCAGCTTGACCCGCGTATGGGTGTGGGCGCGGAAACGCTCGAGCACGCGGTAATGGCTGACCGCCGGCTTGCCACCCTCCATCACCGCCATGCGCTGGCGCTGCTGACCATGCCGACCGATGGGCGCGTTGATCTTGCCGCCGGCGGTAATCACGCCGATCACCACGGCCTCATAGATGCGGCTGACGGTGCGGCTCTGCAGTTGCTCGACCAGCTTGGTCTGCGCCTGCAGGGTCTTGGCCACCACCATCAGGCCGGTGGTGTCTTTGTCCAGACGATGGACGATGCCGGCGCGCGGCACATTAATGATGTCCGGCACATGATGCAGCAGGGCATTCAACAGGGTGCCATCCTGATGGCCCACGGCCGGATGTACGACCAGGCCGGCGGGCTTGTTGATCACCAGAATCTGCTCGTCCTCGTAGACAATATCCAGCGCAATGTCCTGGGCGATCCACTCGCCCTGGGCTTCCTGCTCGGCGCTCAGGGCCAGCACGGCGCCGCCGTGGACGATGTCGCGCGGGCGCAACACGGCACCATCGACGGTCAGATGGCCGTCCTTGATCCAGCCAGACAGGCGCGAACGGGAATACTCATCGAACAGCTGAGCGGCGATTTGGTCGAGACGCTGGCCACCGAGTTCGCTGGGAACCTCGGCGCGGTGTTGAATGATTTCAGGCATGGGCTGCTGCAGAGGGCGCTGAGCCTTTGGTTTCGGCTGCACGCTTGTGGTTAAATACGGCGTCTTTGTCCCGGCAATGCGGGACGCCCATCATAACAGGACGACTGCGCTCAAGACAGCCAGCCGTCACAGGGACGCAAGCCGCCATGCAAGTGAAACACCTGCTGCTGATCGCCATCCTCGGACTCACCGCCGCCTGTTCGTCTAATGAAACCGTTGACGAAAACCTCAGCGAAACCGAACTCTACCAGCAGGCCCAGGCCGACCTGGACACCAGCAGCTACAGCAGCGCCGTGAGCAAGCTCAAGGCCCTGGAGTCGCGCTACCCGTTCGGCCGCTACGCCGAACAGGCGCAGTTGAACCTGATCTACGCCTACTACAAGAACATGGAGCCGGAGGCCGCCAAATCGGCTGCCGAGCGCTTTATCCGCCTGCACCCGCAAGACCCGAACGTCGATTACGCCTACTACCTCAAGGGCCTGACCTCGTTTGACCAGGATCGCGGCATCATGGCGCGCTTCCTGCCACTGGACATGACCAAGCGTGACCCCGGCGCCGCCCGCGACTCCTTCAACGAGTTCGCCCAGTTGACCAGCCGCTACCCCAACAGCCGCTACGCGCCCGACGCCAAGAACCGCATGGTCTACCTGCGCAACCTGCTGGCCGCCTATGAAGTCCACGTTGGCCACTACTATATCCAGCGCCAGGCCTATGTTGCCGCCGCCAACCGCGGTCGCTACGTGGTGGAAAACTTCCAGGAAACTCCAGCCGTGGCCGACGGCCTGGCCCTGATGGTCGAGGCCTACCAGCGCCTGGGCATGGATGACCTGGCCGCCACCAGCCTGGACCTGCTCAAGCAGAACTACCCGGAGTCGCCATTCCTAGTCGATGGCCAGTTCGTACCCAGCGAAGCCGAAGCCGACAACCGCAGCTGGCTGAGCAAGGCCACCCTCGGCCTGCTGGAAAACGACGCGCCACTGCCACCCGGCGAGACCCGCGCCAGCCAGGATGTGATCCGCCAGTACGAAAACGCCGAGGAAGAAATCCCCGACGAGCTGCAGCCGGAAAACCAGAACGAAGACGCGCCGGAAGATCAGTCGGCCAAGACTGAGGGCACCGACCGCTCGGTCTGGAGCTACATGACCTTCGGCCTGTTCGACTGAGCGCGGCCACGGCACCAAGCACCACCCGCCGATGACCTGATGCCGTTCACTTAAACCAAGTGAACGGCATTTTTGTAGCCCGGATGAAATCCGGGGAGTTAGTCGCCCTGCAAATATCTCCCGGATTTCATCCGCGCCACACCTGTGGTGCCTTAAGTGAGCGGCATTGGCCATTGGCCTCCCTTTTTTATTCCGGCGGCCAATCGCCCTCAACGCCCCTGTGCTGCCACCCCGCAGCCGGCTAAACTCGAGCTTTAGCCAAAAAGAGATCGCCATGCTGTTTCGCCTGCTGTTTATCCTGACCCTTGTGGGCGCCCTGATCTGGTTCTGGCGCCGCAGCCGGCGCAGCAATCGCCGCCCGCCACAGGGCGAACCCAGCAGCGAGAGCATGGTGCGCTGCGCCCGCTGCAACGTTCACCTGCCACAACGCCTGGCCCTGCACCAACAGACCCACTGGTACTGCTGCCAGGCTCACCTGCAACAAGGCCCCGCCCGGCGTGACTAATGCACCCCTGCAGCTGAACAGCAATCAGAGCCTGCGCATCCTGCGCCTGTCGCACCTGTACCGCCTGATCATTGGCCTGGCCCTGGTGGTACTGATCTCCAGCGACATCGATGAGCAGGTACTCGACCTCGCCAACAGCGCGCTGTTTCGCTATGTCAGCTGGGCCTATCTGGGCTGCAACCTGCTGTTCGCCGCCTGGGTACGCAACCCTGCGCAGCTGCTGCAGGTGTTTGCCGTCGCCCTGCTCGATGTGCTGCTGCTCTCGGCGCTGTTCTACGCCGCCGGCGGCAGTCCGAGCGGCCTGGGCAATCTGCTGATCGTCGCGGTGGCAATCGCCAATATCCTGCTGCGCGGGCGCATCGGCCTGCTGATCGCCGCCGTAGCCGCCATCGGCATGATCTACCTGACCTTCTACCAGAGCATCAGCCGCCCTGCCGCCGCCAACCAGTACCTGCAAGCCGGCGCCCTCGGCGCCCTGTGCTTCGCCGCCGCCATCGTCCTGCAAGGCCTGACCCGGCGCCTGCAATTGAGCGAAAGCCTGGCCGCCCAGCGCGCCGCCGACGTAGCCAACCTGGAGGCCCTCAACAGCCTGATTTTGCAGCGCATGCGCACCGGCATCCTGCTGCTCGACAACCAGCATCGGGTGCTGCTGGCCAACCCCGGCGCCCTCAGCCTGCTGGGCCATGAATCGCTGCAGGGCAAGGTGCTCGACCCGCATTGCATCGAACTGGTCAAGCGCCTGCAGCAATGGCGGATCAACCCGAGCATGCGCCCGCAAAGCCTGCAGGCCTTGAGCAACGGCCCGCTGCTGCAGCCCAGCTTCGTACCCATGCAGCGCGGCGAAAGGCTCGACACCCTGGTGTTTCTCGACGACATCTCACAAATTGCCCAGCAGGCTCAGCAGCTCAAGCTTGCCTCCCTCGGCCGCCTGACCGCCGGCATCGCCCATGAAATTCGCAACCCGCTGGGCGCCATCAGCCATGCCGCACAACTGCTGCAAGAGTCCGAAGACCTGCCCAGTGGCGACCGGCGCCTGGCGCAGATCATTCAGGACCATTCGCGGCGGATGAACCTGGTGATTGAAAATGTCCTGCAACTGTCACGCAGACGCCAGGCCGAACCGCAATTGCTCGACCTTAAATACTGGCTGCACCGCTTCGCCAGCGAGTTCCGCCAGAACCTGCCGGAACAACAGACCCTGCACCTGAAAACCTGCAGCGGCAGCCTGCAAACCCGCATGGACCCGCACCAACTGACTCAGGTGCTGAGCAACCTGGTGCAAAACGGCCTGCGCTACAGCAGCCAGTGCCATGCGCAAGGTCAGGTCTGGCTCGACCTGTTCCGCGACCCGGACAGCGATCTGCCGGTGCTCGAGGTGCTGGATGACGGCCCCGGCGTGCCCGCCGAACAACTGCAACATATATTTGAGCCGTTCTATACCACCGACAACAAAGGCACCGGTCTGGGCCTGTATATTTCCCGCGAGCTGTGCGAAAGCAATCAGGCCCGCCTGGACTACCAACACCGCCAAGGTGGCGGCAGTTGCTTGCGCATCACCTTCGCCCATTCACGCAAACTGAGCTAACCATGAGCCGGCAGAGAGCCCTGATCGTCGACGACGAACCCGATATCCGCGAGCTGCTGGAGATCACCCTCGGCCGCATGAAGCTCGACACCCGCAGCGCCCGCAACGTCAAGGAGGCCCGCGACTGGCTGGCCCGCGAGCCGTTCGACCTGTGCCTGACCGATATGCGCCTGCCCGATGGTACCGGCATGGAACTGGTGCAGCATATCCAGCAGCGCTACCCCCATGTGCCGGTGGCCATGATCACCGCCTACGGCAGCCTGGACACCGCCATCAACGCCCTGAAAAGTGGCGCCTTCGACTTCCTCACCAAGCCGGTTGATCTCACCCGTCTGCGCGAACTGGTCAACACCGCCCTGCGCCTGGGCACCAGCGACAGCACCGAGCGCCCGGTCGATGACCGCCTGCTCGGCGACTCACCACCGATGCGCACCCTGCGCGGACAAATCAGCAAACTCGCGCGCAGCCAGGCACCGGTGTATATCAGCGGCGAATCGGGCAGCGGCAAGGAGCTGGTGGCACGCCTGATCCACGAACAAGGGCCGCGCATCGACAAGCCCTTCGTGCCGGTCAACTGCGGCGCCATCCCGTCCGAGCTGATGGAAAGTGAATTCTTCGGCCACAAAAAAGGCAGCTTCACCGGCGCCATCGAAGACAAGCAGGGCCTGTTCCAGGCAGCCAACGGCGGCAGCCTGTTTCTCGATGAAGTGGCCGACCTGCCCCTGCCCATGCAGGTCAAACTGCTGCGCGTCATCCAGGAAAAAGCCGTGCGCAGCGTCGGTGGCCAGCAGGAAGTGGTGGTCGACGTGCGCATCCTCTGCGCCACCCACAAAGACCTGGCCGCCGAAGTCGCCGCCGGACGCTTCCGCCAGGACCTCTACTACCGCCTCAACGTGATCGAATTGCGTGTACCGCCGCTGCGCGAACGCCGCGAGGACATCGGCCTGCTGACCGAACGCATGCTCGCCCGCCTAGCCCAAGGCAGCGGCCTGCCCTGCGCCAAGCTCAGCAGCGAGGCGCTGGATAAGCTCAAGAGCTACCGCTTCCCCGGCAACGTTCGTGAGCTGGAAAATATGCTCGAGCGCGCCTATACCCTGTGCGAAAACGAGCACATCCAGGCCAGCGACCTACGTCTGGCAGAAGCCAGTTGCAGCGCCGAGAACGGCGAAGTCAGCCTCGCCGGCATCGCCAACCTGGAAGACTATCTGGAAAGCGTCGAGCGCAAGCTGATCGAGCAAGCCCTGGAAGAAACCCGCTGGAACCGCACCGCCGCCGCCGAGCGCCTGGGCATGACCTTCCGCTCCCTGCGCTACCGGCTAAAGAAGCTCGGCATCGACTGATGGATGACGTCAGCGAGTAGCCCGGATCAGCGCAGCGCCATCCGGGAGTGCCTTAGATAAACCCGCTCAAAGCACGCCCAAACGCCCAGCCGGCGCATAAGGCGCAGGATCGACAATCGGCTCACGGCCCAGCAGCAAGTCGGCCAGCAACTGGCAACTGGCCGGCGCCAACACTAGGCCATTGCGAAAATGCCCGCAGTTCAGCCACAACCCATCCCACCCAGGCACGCAGCCGATATAGGGAATACCGTCCGGCGAACCTGGCCGCAAGCCGGCCCAATGCCCAACCACCTCGGCATCGGCCAGAGCCGGCAGCAAGGCAACCGCCGACGCCTGCAAACTGGCCAGCGCCTGATCTGTGGGCGTCTTGTCGAAGCCCGCATACTCCAGGGTGCTGCCCACCAAAACGTGGCCATCCTTGCGCGCAATGGCATAGCGGCCCTTGGACAACACCATGCTCGGCAGAAAATCCTCGGCGCACTTATACATAATCATCTGCCCCTTCACCGGCTCCACCGGCAAGCTCAACCCCAGGGTCGCCAGCAACTCGCCACTCCAGGCCCCGGCCGCCAGCACCACCTGATCCGCGGCCATCGGCCCCTGACTGGTTGCAACCCCGCAAATCCGCCCCTCATCGCGCAAAAAGCCCTGCACCGCACAATGCTCAACCAGTCGCACATTGGCCAAGCGCTGCAGCTCGGCGCGCAAGGCCTTTACCAGCCGCGGATTACGCACATTGGCCACGCCCGGCATATACAAGGCCCGCGTGAAGCCATCGCCCAGCGCACGCACATGCTCACGCACCTGCGCCATATCCGGCGCCAACAACTCACGCCCCTCACGCTCGGCCCACGCCAGCGCCGCCGCCTCATCCGGCAAATCCAGCCAATACAAACCGCTGACATACACCTGCGGATCAATCCCGGTAGACGCCAACAACCGCTCACCCAACCCCGGATAAAACGCCTGCGACCACTCCGCCAACGCCCCCACTGCCGGGTTGTAACGCCAAGGATAAAGCGGCGAAACAATGCCACCACCCGCCCAGGAGGATTCTTGGCCGACAGCAGCAGAATCCAGCAATACCACCTGCCGCCCAGAAAGCGACAATTGATAAGCCGACAACAAGCCGATAACACCTGCCCCCACAACCAGTAAATCGTTCAAAACTACCTCGTCAAAAAATTTCCGCCATCTTGCCAGGACTTGACATCGCAAGGGCCTGAGCTAAACCGCAGAAGAGCCCAGATGGCTCGGTGAACAACAGAAAGGAATCTCATCATGTCTTGCAAACACAGCGACGCATTCAGCTTGCTTGAGCTGCTTATCACTTTAATCCTCATCAGCTTGTTAGCACTGATAGCGGCACCGAGTTTTGCCACGTTAGTGGAACAAAATCGCATGTACAGCTTAAGAGATCAGCTACAAAGCCAACTTTTTCTTGCTAGAACCAGCAGCGTGCTACACAACCGGGATGTCGAGGTTTGCGGCTCCAGCGATGGGCAATTATGCGACGATCAGTGGTTGCGGGGTTGGTTGATACGCTTCGCCAGCGACAGCCAGATAATTCAGCAAACTCAGCTAACCGCTCAAGAACACATCAACTGGACCGGCGCCACGCAGAAAATTCGGTTCCACAGCAATGGAGCAACCCCACTAGGCAATGGACGCTTCTATATCTGCGACAGCCATCAAGCAATTGCTCTTCAGATTGTTATCAATCGCCAAGGTCGTCTACGCCAGGTCCGAGGCCTCGAGCCGGAGCAAAATCAGACAACACGCTGCAACTGACCCCACAGATTGCAAGGCTACCGGTTATCGCTGATTCGATTCCGGCCATCCTGCGCTGCAGGACAATGCCTGACGCAGACGGCATCATGCGTCTATGAAATTTGAGGCTATTTAGATGTCACACTTCAAGAAAAATAAGGGCTTCTCGCTAATCGAGCTGATCGTCACCATAACCATCCTCGGGGTGTTTTCCGCAATCGCCATACCCAGTTTTACCAGTCTTGTGAACAACAATCGGCTGCAAAGCACCAGCAACGAACTGGCCAGCCTGCTGCAGTACGCTCGCAGCACGGCAGCGCAAAATAACGCCACATATATCACATGCATCAGCAGCGGTATTTGGACGGTAAAAAAAGGTAACGCCTGCTCATCAACTGTCGATTTACGCAGCTACGAACCGCCAACAAACTTCAACATTGCTTATACAACCAACATGCTGCCAATGACTTTTTATTCCAACGGCACAACCAGCGTAGCCAGCGCCGGGGCGGGTTTGATTGTTTGCAAAGGCACCGACGCGGCCAACGGTTACAAACTCACAGTCAAAAATAGCGGGCAAATACGCGTCTGGAATAAAGGCAAAACAGAAGCCGGGGCAGCCCTAACGTCCTGCACCCCAACATGAGAACTAATATGAAAAGCAGCCAAGGCTTCAGCATGATTGAAGTGCTAATAACCCTACTTTTGATAACTGTTGGCGTGCTGGGCATGGTAGCGCTACAAGGGCGCACCATTGGCTACACCCAAGACAGCATCCAGCGCAACACCGCCGCTACATTGGCCAATGACTTAATGGAACAGATACGCGCCAATCCAACGGGCCTACCTGCGAGTTCTGGGTTTTATAAAGCCGCTGGCACAGCGTTTCCAAGTCTGCCAAGTGGTGGCTGCTCAAACACATCGGTAGCCGCTAGCGAGCAATTAGCCTGCTGGTCTGATCGGGCATCAAAATTATTGCCTGGCGCCAGCGGCCTCCTGGCTGCAGACTTTTACATTTGTCGTACCACAACACCTGGAACCTGCTCAAGCACCGCCGGATCGGCAATAGAAATTCAAATCGCCTGGGTCGTAAAAGCCGGGGAGTGCTTAGACGGCACATCAAACACTAAATGTACCTATCGACTGCGCGCCGAGATTTGAGGGCAGCCCTATGAAAGCAACATTACAATCAGGCATATCACTCATTGAACTAATGATTGCCATGGCGCTCGGCCTATTTCTTATTCTCGGCGCCACACAAATTTATATAGACAACAAAAAGAGCTACGCATTTCAACAAAGCCAATCCGAAAATCAAGAAGGCAGTCGCTATTCATTATTATTTCTGCAACAGGAACTCGCCAAGTCCGGATACCGCAGAAGGCCCGACGAGAATATTGAAAGCGTTTTTCCTGCTGAAGTAACAGCAGGCTGTACATTCCGCGCAGGCGAAACGGTAAACCGAGACTCGGCAACTTCAATTTGCATCCGTTATCAACCGCGCGATGACAAGGAGCGCGATTGCATGGGCAATATCGTTGATAGCTCGCTAACCACACCATATAGCAAAACAGCAAACAGGATTGCGCAAAAAATCAGTTTTGACAGCGCTAGGAATGAAATCACCTGCACGCGAAAAATCAATACAACAACAACGACCACCGCCGCAATAGTTAGCGGCATCGTGGATTTACGCTTTGAATATGGTGTTGGCAACACCGTTGCACCACAAACTATATCAAGCTTTATAAAAACCGCACCAAGCAGCAGTCAACCCGTTCTTGCCGTCCGTTACACAGGGCTGTTCCGCAGTAGCAACGGTAAACTCCGCGAAAGCACAACGGCAGATACCGCACTAGCCAATTGGCAGGCGCTAACGGGCGCAAGCACCGCAGAACTCACCGCCATGAAAGCGGCGGACAATGGCAACTTGTACCAAGTGACACAAAATACAGTAACACTGAGGAACCGCATGCCATGAATCATGCATATTCAAAGCCATTTAGGATTACATCCAATCAACAGGGCGCCGCTTTATTCGTGGCACTCATTATTCTCCTCGTTATTACCCTACTGGCATTATCAGGCGTGAGAGAGGTTATTCTAGAGTCACGCATTGTCGGCAACCTGATTGAGCAACAAAAACTCATCACGGGCGCCGAGTCAGGCCTGCGCGATGGCGAGATAAACATTGTAAAACCCATTACACCGCTGGAGCCAACCAGCACGTGCACAGGCGGCACCAACCCGCCGCCATGCCTGTTAAAGCTAACAGGTAACGTTTATAGCTACGGCTTCTTGTTTGGCACCAGCGGAAAATACCGCCCATACAAGCCCGCCGACGGTACGCAAAATAACTTGAACACCAGCGTCAATTGGTACGCTATGCCGGCGCCATCAGGCGGCCAAGATGGGGAGTCGGAAAACCCTGAATATGGCAGCATGTTTACCGGCAACGCAACCTTTCGGTACGAAGTAAACAGCAAGTCCACGAACACAAACAGCAACAACTCCGTATATCTTCGCTCCACAACCGCCAAACTTTTTGATGCGGGGAACTAAAATGAACAACTCAAAAAATCATAAGGGACTCAGCACCGGCATTCTTCTTGGCAGCCTGTCCTTATTACTTACACAGCCTGGCCATGCAACGCTCTTAGATCCCGCTCAATCGCCACTTATCCTCTCAGAGAGCGTGGCTCCTAACATGATTTTCACGCTGGATGACTCGGGCAGCATGCGTTATGCACGAGTCCCTGATGCTCCTGCAGCATCATCAGAAAGCCGACGCGTTAAGTCCAGCCATTACAATCCGCTGTACTACAACCCAGCAGTCACCTACCCTCTTCCGATTAAATACAATGCTGACGGCTCGCGTGCCAGCAGCCAGTACACGACAAGCTTTGCAACAGCTTATTTAAACGGTTTCAACACCAGCAAAGGCTCAATAGACCTCAGCTCGGAGTATCAAGTAACATGGACCTACGACCCCACAGGCGATGGAAGCAACTTTCCATCCAACGCAGCCGCCGACAATCCGTCGCCCGAATACTATTTTAACAGCGGAAATTTTAACTTAAGCCTGACTGGCACTGCCACGTCCACCGCACAAACAATCAACAATGTGACATTTACCGTAACCCGATCAACCTCCGGCACCGGGTGCTCCGCAGCGATAACAAGCCCTTTAGATATGGGCAACGCAAGTTGCTCACGCAGCAGCAACACTTACCAAGTAACCACAACTGATCAAAGAGGCGACAACGTCGCCGCCTACTACTATGTTTTTGATGCGACTCAGCCCAACTGCACTCAAACCGCAACAGATCAAAAAGAAGATGATAACTGTTACAAGCGCATCATTGTTTCCAGCACTTCAGGCCAGATTAGAACCAGCGATACAGCGGCCGGAAAAAACGAGCTAAACAACTTTGCCCGCTGGTATTCTTTCTACCGCAACCGCGCACTAACAACAATGAGCGCAGCGAACATCGCATTCAGCGGGCTACCGTCAACCGTACGCCTAACATGGCAACGCCTAAATAGTTGCAACAGTTTTAACGACGGCGCCTGCAAGAACTACCTTCGCAAATTCTCACAACATCAACGAGGGAATTTTTTTAACTGGCTCTCTAGCTCCCCATTTTCCGGCGGCACACCGCTACGCGTAGCCCAACAAAAAGCAGGGGAATTTATCGCATCCAATGATGCATGGGCTTACAACCCCTATCCGCTCAACAGCACAGGCGGCACTGGAAGCACCGTGCGCACACCGGAATATAGTTGCCGCGCAAACTACCATTTGCTAATGACCGATGGCTTATGGAATGGCAACAACGGCGCGACCAGTGCCACCTTGAAACCCGATCACTCCAATACAACTTTGCCAGACAGTACAAGTTACACTCAGCAACACCCATTCACTGATGACACCACAAAAACCTTGGCCGACTTAGCTTTTCATTACTGGGCAACTGATGCTAGAAACTTAACAAATGATATAAAGCCAATCATTCAAGCGCCAAATGCGAACACTGCGACCCAATATTGGGACCCCCGTAATGATCCGGCTACCTGGCAACATCTGACCACCTTTACCGTTGGAGTAGGACTCACAGCAGCGCTAAACGAGGTCAACCTCCCCTGGAGCGGTGAAACCAATACAGGCGCAGGTTATCAAGCGCTTGTGAGCGGAGCTCAGGACTGGCCTGCCGCGTCTAGCGACAGCAACAGCAACGTCTATGACCTTTGGCACACAGCAATCAATAGCCGTGGAGAATTTTTCAGCGCCGACACGCCAGAGGCCATCGTCAGCGCCTTTCGCGAAATTATTAGTCGCATCAGCAACCGCACGACCTCGGCAGGCGCTCCTGGTGTAACCGCTTCGATCGTAGAAGACACGCTCAATCGTGAAGTATACGAAACCAAGTTTAATAGCGAAGACTGGAGCGGTGATTTAACCAAATTTCGCATCACCGAAAGCGGCGTTCGCAGTGCTGTATGGAACGCACAAACAAAAATCGATGAACAATCTGCCACCAGCAGAAATATAAAAATGTTCAGCGCCGTAGCCGCTAGCAAATTGCAGGATTTTTTATGGGACAACTTAACTACCGAGCAGCAAACCTTACTAAATAGAAATTATGATGTCGCCAGCATTCCGACCGACGCCTTGGGCAACCTGCGTCTTGACTATATTCGCGGCGACCAAAGCAGAGAGGGTTCTGCAACGGGCGCATTCAGAATTCGGAGTAGCGTACTGAGCGACATTGTTAACTCATCCCCAGTAATCGTCGGCACACCTAAATACGTGTCATACCTGGCAGATCAGATTGACGGTGGTACGCTAGCTAACGGCAATAGCTCATACGGGACATTTAAAGCTGCAAACCGAGCAGAGCGCCTCTCTGTTGAAACCGCGTCACCACGTCGCCCTATGGTTTATGTCGGCGCCAATGACGGCATGCTGCATGGCTTTGACGCCAATACAGGTAGCGAAGTTTTTGCCTACGTGCCAACGGCAGTAATGGAAAATCTCTTCAAGTTACCATCCCAGCGCTACACAGGTACAAGCCATCACTTTTATGTCGACGGCACACCTACTGTTGCCGATGTTTATTACGATGATGCATGGCACACCGTACTCATTGGCACACTTCGCGCAGGTGGCAGGTCTATCTTTGCACTGGATATTACAGATCCTGACAACATCAAGTTACTTTGGGAAAAAAGCTCGACCGATACAGATTTTGGCAACTTAGGCTATACCTATTCACAGCCTGTAGTAGCTCGACTACATACTGGAAAATGGGCCGTTGTCACCGGGAACGGATACGGCAACCAGGCTGCCTCTGCGGCCGACCTCGCCGCCTTAATGGTAATTGACATAAAGACAGGCAATCTGGTACGCGAACTAACTATCACCGCAAACAGCACCCTTCCGAATGGTCTTTCTACACCTCGACTTGCTGACAATAACAGTGATGGGGTCGCAGATTATGCATACGCCGGCGACCTTCAAGGTAATATGTGGCGCTTCGACTTGGTAACAACCAGTGCATCACCGGCATCGCCAGATCCATTCCGCAAGGATTTGATCGGCACAATACAACCGAGTGTATTTAAAATTGCATTTGCCGGAACCCCGCTATATACCGCAATAGATGGCCGCGCCACTGGAGCAACAGCGCAGGCCATTACAGCACCGCCTTCACTAGTTCGCCACCCAACCGGCCTCGGCTATATTGTTGCCTTCGGCACAGGTAAATACTTCGAAACCACCGATGGAAATATTGACAGCACTCGCGCGATGACAGTTTATGGCATTTGGGATAGGGCAACCAAAGGTCAAGATACACTCACAAGAACATCACCAACTCGCACAAACTTACAGGAACAAACGATTACAGAGCAGGCAACCAGTAACCCGTTCAGCGCAAATGAAACAGTGCAAGGCCTACGCCTTGTGAGCCAAAATTCCGTCCTATGGTATGACGCGAATAATAACGTCAACAAACATGGCTGGTACCTCGACTTTAAAGTCAGCGGCGCGACGAGCAACACAGGAGAAATGCTAATCAACCCAATGGCTGCGCGCGGAAAGGTTCTACTCCTCAACACACTAACCCCTAACGCCAACCCGTGCCGAGAGGGTGTTGACTCATGGCTTTATGGTCTTGATCCAACAACAGGTGGAAGAACCAACTTTAACGTATTCGACTTAAATAACGACAAAGTTATTGATGCCAATGACTCTGTGCAACGAAACGGCAGCAGCACGGTAGTATCAAGCTATAAGAAACCAGGCTCTGGCGGCTTTACCACTAACAATGGCGACATCTACACAGCACCAAGCCAGGGAAGCGGCATGAAATACAGCGCCGGCCCAACAACAAAAGGCCGGCAAAGCTGGAGAATCATCCCAGAGGAAGCACAATGAACGGTAGCAACAAGAAGTCCGCGGGCTTTACCCTAATTGAACTCATGATCGTGGTGGCAATTGTCGGCATTCTTGCCGCAATTGCTTACCCAAGTTATCAAGAGTACGTCTTGCGCGGTAATCGCAGCGAGGCTCAAGCGCTCCTCAATGATGCGGCTGCTCGCCAAGAGCGTTATTACGCACAGAACAATACCTATGCAGACACAACTGCAAAACTCGGCTATAGCAGCGCAAACTCAGCCACAAACCTATACACGCTGAGTATTCCAAGCGCATCTGCCACAGCCTATTCTCTTTTAGCCACTGCACAACGCACAGACGCCAAGTGCGGAAACTTGGGCATCAACCAAGCAGGCACAAAAAGTGAAACCGGTAGCGGATCCGTTTCTGACTGTTGGAAGTAAATAAAAACCCGCCCTTTTTAGATCAAGGGCGGGCTTTTTGACATTCAGTTATAAAGCCTTCACCCTTAACTCCTTGGGCATCGAGAACGTTACATTCTCCTCACGCCCCAGCAGTTCATCCGCCCCGCTCGCCCCCCACTCGCGCAACTGCTCGATCACGCCGCGCACCAGCACCTCGGGGGCTGAGGCGCCGGCGGTGATGCCGATGTGTTGTACGCCGTCGAACCATTCTCGCTTGAGGTCTTCGGCGCCGTCGATCAGATAGGCGGGGGTGCCCAGGCGCTCGGAGAGTTCGCGCAGGCGGTTGGAGTTGGAGCTGTTGGGGCTGCCAACGACCAGCACCACATCACTTTCGGCGGCCAGTTGTTTGACCGCGTCCTGGCGGTTCTGGGTGGCGTAGCAGATGTCGTCCTTGCGCGGGCCGCCGATGCTTGGGAACTTGGCGCGTAAGGCATCGATGACGCGGCTGGTGTCGTCCATCGACAGGGTGGTCTGGGTGACGAAGGCCAGGGCCTCAGGGTTGCGCACGCTCAGATTGGCAACGTCGTTTTCATCTTCGACCAGGTAAATATCGCCACCGTTAGTGCCGTCGTACTGGCCCATGGTGCCTTCCACTTCGGGGTGGCCGGCGTGGCCGATAAGGATGCATTCGCGGCCCTCGCGGCTGTAGCGCGCGACTTCGATATGCACCTTGGTCACCAGCGGACAGGTGGCGTCAAACACCTTGAGCCCGCGCTGGGCGGCCTCGTGGCGCACCGTTTGGGATACACCATGGGCGCTGAAGATGACGATCACATCGTCCGGAACCTGATCCAGCTCCTCGACAAAGACCGCACCGCGCGAGCGCAGGTCTTCGACCACGAACTTGTTGTGTACCACTTCATGGCGCACGTAGATGGGCGGGCCGAAGACTTCCAGGGCACGGTTGACGATTTCGATGGCGCGGTCCACGCCAGCACAGAAGCCACGGGGGTTGGCGAGTTTGATCTGCATGGGGTTATCTCGGCGCGCGCGGCACAGGGTTTGTTCCAGGTAACGCGAGATCGCCAAACGACCTCACGCCTTTCGTAGCCCGGATGTAAACCGGGCTTGGCGCACTCCCGGATTGCATCCGGGCTACAAATTAAAGCGCCTTGACCTCGATGATTTCGACATCAAAGGTCAGTGCCTTGCCGGCCAGTGGGTGATTGAAGTCAATGCTCACCTGCTCGTCGTCGAAGGCTTTGACCACGCCCGGCAGTTCGGCATTGGCGGCGTCGTTGAAGATCACCAGCAGGCCTGGGGACAGCTCCATGTCCTTGAACTGGCTGCGCGGCATGATCTGCACGTTTTCCGGGTTGGGCTGGCCGAAGCCTTGCTCCGGGGCAATCGGCAGGCTGCGCTGGTCACCGCCCTTGAGGCCGAAGAGGGCTTGCTCGAAGCCCGGCAGCAGGTTGCCGTCGCCAACCGTGAAGGTGGCCGGCGCCTTGTCGAAGGTGCTGTCGACCACGTCGCCGTTGTCCAGTTTGATGGCGAAATGCAGGGTGACCTGGCAATTGTTGGCAATGCGAATATCAGTCATGGGCAGGCTCTCCGGACTTCTGCGATTTGAACATATCCAGCGCCAAGAGGATGGCGCCCAAGGTGATGGCGCTGTCGGCCAGGTTGAATGCCGGGAAATACCAGCGGCTCTGCCAGTGCAGCAGAATAAAGTCGATGACATGGCCGTAGACCACCCGATCAAACAGGTTGCCCAGGGCGCCGCCCAGCACCAGCGCTAACGCCAGAGCCAGCCAGGTTTCATCGGCCTTCAAGCGCTTGAGCCAAACCACCAGCACGCCGCTGACCAGCACGGCGATGGCCGCGAAGAACCAGCGCTGCCAGCCATTGGCGTCGGCGAGAAAACTAAAGGCCGCACCGGTGTTGTAGGCCAGGGTCCAGCTGAAGTAATCGGGAATGATGACGATCTGCTGGTACATATTCAGATTGTTGTCGAACCAGAGCTTGCTGGCCTGATCCAGCACAAACACCAGCAGACTCAGCCAGAGCCAGGGCAGTTTGCCGAAACGGGCAGTCATGGCCGGCCCGCCTGTAGGAGCCAGCTTGCTGGCGATAATCCGAGGATCGCCAGCAAGCTGGCTCCTACGCAAGAGCACCCACGACGCCGATCACGCATAGTGACGAACCTCGCCAGCGCCATCGATGTTCTCGATGCAGCGACCGCACAACAGCGGATGGGCCGCGTGCTGGCCAACATCTTCACGGTGATGCCAGCAGCGCCCGCACTTGCTATGGCCCGACTTGACCACGCGCAGCTTGAGGCCCGCCACCTCGGTGACCACCGCATCCTCAGGTGCCGCAGCCAATGGCTCGACCGTTGCCGTGGAGGTGATCAGTACAAAGCGCAGCTCATTGCCGAGCTTGGCCAGATCGGCCGTCAGCCCATCTTCGGCATACAGGGTGACTTCGGCCTGCAGGTTGCCGCCGATGGCCTTGGCTGCACGCAGGTTCTCCAGCTCCTTGTTGACCGCGGTTTTCACCGCCATCACTCGTTCCCAGAAGGCGCGATCGAGCTCAAGCTCCGCCGGCATTTCGCTGAGGCCCTGATACCAGCCATTAAGCATCACCGACTCGTTGCGCTCGCCCGGCAGGTACTGCCACAGCTCGTCGGCGGTGAACGCCAGGATCGGCGCGACCCAGCGCACCAGCGCCTCGGCAATATGGAACAGCGCGGTCTGGCAGGAGCGCCGCGCGGTGCTGTCGGCGGCCGTGGTGTACTGGCGATCCTTGATGATGTCGAGGTAGAAGCCACCCAGCTCCTGCACGCAGAAGTTGTGTACCTTCTGGTACACATTGAGGAAGCGATAGCCGTCGTAGGCCTCGATGATCTCGCGCTGCAGCAACAGGGCGCGGTCCACCGCCCAACGATCCAGAGCCAGCATGTCTTCGGCCGGTAGCAAGTGCTGGGCTGGGTCGAAACCGCTGAGGTTGGAGAGCAGGAAGCGCGCGGTGTTGCGAATCCGCCGGTAGGCATCGGCGCTGCGCTGCAGGATGACCTTGGACACCGCCATCTCGGCGGAGTAGTCGGTGGACGATACCCACAGACGCAGGATGTCGGCGCCCAGGCTGTCGTTGACCTCCTGCGGCGCCACCACGTTGCCCAGGGATTTGGACATCTTGCGGCCGTTCTCATCGACCACGAAGCCGTGGGTCAGCAGCTCCTTGTACGGCGCGTGGCCGTCGATGGCGCTGCCGGTCAGCAAGGAGGAATGGAACCAGCCGCGGTGCTGGTCGGAGCCTTCCAGGTACAGATCGGCGCGCGGGCCGGTGGCGTGACCCAGCGGATGGGAACCGCGCAGCACATGCCAGTGGGTGGTGCCGGAATCGAACCAGACATCCAGGGTGTCGCTGATCTTGTCGTACTGCGCAGCCTCGTCACCGAGCAATTCGGCGGCATCCAGCTTGAACCAGGCCTCGATGCCTTGCTGCTCGACGCGCTGCGCCACCCGCTCCATCAGCTCGGTGGTGCGCGGGTGCAGCTCGCCGCTTGCCTTGTGCAGGAAGAACGGGATCGGCACGCCCCAGTTGCGCTGACGCGAGATGCACCAGTCCGGGCGCCCGGCAATCATGCTGTGCAGGCGTGCCTGGCCCCAGGCCGGGATAAATGCGGTTTGCTCGATGGCCGCCAGGGCGCGCTCACGCAAGGTGGCGCCCTGCGCAGGCTGGGTGTCCATGCCGACAAACCACTGCGCCGTGGCGCGGTAGATCAGTGGCGTCTTGTGCCGCCAGCAGTGCATGTAGCTGTGCTGGATAACCGCGTGCTTGAGCAGGCAACCGACTTCATCGAGCTTGACGACGATATTCGGGTTGGCCTTCCAGATGAACTGACCGCCGAAGAACGGCAGCGACTCGACATACACGCCGTTGCTCTGCACCGGGCTGATGATGTCGTCGTTGCTCATGCCGTAGCCTTTGCAGGAGCGGAAGTCGTCCTCACCATAAGCAGGCGCCGAATGGACGATGCCGGTGCCGGCACCCAACTCGACGTACTCGGCCAGGTAAACCGGCGCGAAGCGCTCATAGAACGGATGGCGGAAACGGATGTTTTCCAGCGCCGCGCCCGTGGCGATGGCAATCACCTCACCGTGCAGGCCATAGCGCTGCAGGCTGCTTTCGACCAGCTCTTCGGCCAGCACCAGCAGTTTGTCGCCGGTATCGACCAGGGCGTAGTTGAATTCCGGGTGGACGTTGAGCGCCTGGTTGGCCGGAATGGTCCACGGCGTGGTGGTCCAGATCACGATGCTGGTCGGCTTGCTCAGGCTGGCCAGACCGAAGGCGGCGGCCAACTGATCGGCATCTTCGACCGGGAAGGCCACATCGATGGCGTCGGATTTCTTGTCCTGATATTCGACCTCTGCTTCGGCCAGGGCCGAGCCACAATCGAAACACCAGTTCACCGGTTTCAGGCCCTTGAACACGAAACCCTGCTTGACCATCTCAGCCAGGGCGCGGATTTCCCCGGCCTCGTTGGCAAAGTCCATGGTCTTGTAGGGTTTGTCCCAGTCGCCCAGCACGCCGAGGCGAACGAAGTCAGCCTTCTGCCCTTGCACTTGCTCACCGGCATAGGTGCGGCAGCGCTCGCGGGTCAGGTCGGAGGGTTGGTTCTTGCCGAAGGTGGTTTCAACCTTGTGCTCGATCGGCAGACCGTGGCAGTCCCAGCCCGGCACATAGGGGGCATCGAAACCGGACAGGGTCTTGGAGCGGGTGATGAAGTCCTTGAGGATCTTGTTCACCGCATGACCGATGTGGATGCTGCCGTTGGCATAGGGCGGGCCGTCGTGCAGGACGAACTTCGGCCGGTTCTCGCCGAGCTGACGCAGCTTCTGATACAGGCCAATGCTGTCCCATTGCTGCAAGATTTGCGGTTCGCGCTGCGGCAGGCCCGCCTTCATCGGAAACGCCGTTTCCGGCAGGTTGAGAGTCGCTTTGTAATCGGTCATGTCAGTCCCGGCTCATCATTGAAAGTGGTTGCCCAGCCAACTGGCTCGGGCGGCAGCGATGTCAGCAGCAATCGCCGCCTTCAGCTCATCCAGCGAGGCAAAGCGCTGTTCGTCACGCAATTTACGGTGGAAGGTCACACTCAGGTGGCGGCCATACAGGTCGCCGGCGTAGTCCAGCAGGTGGACTTCCAGATGGGCCAGCCCATCGCTTTTAACCGACGGACGCACGCCGATATTGGCAGCGCCCGGCCATACCTGGCCATCCAGCTCGATGCTCACCAGGTACACCCCAGTCAACGGCACGCGTTTGCGCTTGAGCTGGATATTGGCCGTGGGCGCACCCAGTTGCCGCCCCAGCTTCTGCCCGTGCAATACCCGCCCGGCGATCTGGAAAGGTCGCCCGAGCAGGGCCTCGGCCAAGCTGAAATCGGCCGCCCCCAGGGCGTTACGCACCCCGGTGCTGCTGACCCGCAAGCCATTCAGCTGCACGCTGGCGGCCTCCTCAACGGTAAAACCACCGGCCGGCCCGGCCTGCTGCAAGAAGGCAAAGTCGCCGGCGCGGTCACAGCCAAAGCGAAAGTCATCGCCGACCTGCAGGTGCTGCACGCCCAGGCCATTGACCAGCACCGTGTTGACGAACTCGGCGGCGCTCAATTCGCGCAAGCGACGATTAAAGGCCAGGCACAACACCCGATCGACACCGGCGGCGGCCAACAGCTCCAGCTTGTCGCGCAAGCGGGTCAGACGAACGGGCGCCGCGTCTGGAGCAAAAAACTCCCGCGGCTGCGGCTCAAAAATCACCACGCAACTGGGCACCCCAAGCTCCGCCGCACGCTCGCGCAGACGCGCCAGAATGGCCTGATGCCCACGGTGTACGCCGTCGAAGTTGCCGATGGTGGCAACGCAGCCCCGGTGATGGGGACGCAGGTTATGAAGGCCTCGGACCAGCTGCATAGCACGCTTCTTGGCTAAAAAGGGGTCGATTATACGCACACCCGCCGCCAGACAACAGGCGCCAACACCGGCCTGCCGGGCAGCAGGCGCGCTTTAACTCAGCGAACGCCGGGCAAAATCCCTGGGCCGGAAGCCCTGCACGAACAGCATGGCGAAATAACTGCCCGCTCCAGCCACCACCAGTACGCCCAGACGCAGGCCACGCTGGAGCATGCCGCCCTGCTCCCAGGCCGGAAGAACATGCATCGCCGCCAACAGCACGCCCACCATCACCAGCACCGCGAGCAGCAGCTTGAGGCTGAACACCAGCCAACCCGCCTGAGGCAGATACAGACCCTGGCGGCGCAATTGCCAGAACAGCAAGCCGGCATTCAGACAGGCCGCCAGGCTGATCGACAATGCCAGGCCCACATGGGCCAGGGGCCAGACGAAGATAAACAACAGGTTCATCAACTGGGTCGCCAGCAGGCTGACCAGGGCAATGCGCACCGGCGTCTTGATGTTCTGCCGCGCATAAAAGCCCGGCGCCAGCACCTTGACCAAAATAATGCCGAGCAGGCCCACCGCGTAGGCGATCAACGCCCGCTCGGTCATCAGCGCATCATTGGCGCTGAAGGCACCGTATTGAAACAGCGTCATCACCAAGGGCTCGGCCAGCACCGCCAACGCCAGCGAGCACGGCAACGCCAGCAGCAGGCACAGGCGCAAGCCCCAATCAAGCAGCCGCGAATACTCTTGCGGGTCCTGGGAAGCAAAGCTTTTGGCCAGCACCGGCAACAAAATAGTGCCCAGCGCCACACCCAGCACCCCGGCCGGCAGCTCCATCAGGCGGTCGGCGTAATACATCCAGGACACTGAGCCGGCCGCCAGAAACGAGGCGAAGATGGTGTTGATGATCAGCGAGAACTGACTGGCCGAAACCCCGACAATGGCCGGCCCCATCTGCCGCAGCACCCGCCACACGCCGGCATCACGCAGATTCAGGCGCGGCAGCACGAGCATGCCGATCTTCTTCAGATGCGGCAGTTGATAAAGCAACTGCAGCAAACCACCGACCAGCACTGCCCATGCCAGCGCCATCACCGGCGGATCGAAATACGGGGTCAAAAACAGGGTAAACACGATCATGCTGAGGTTCAGCAAGGTCGGCACGAAGGCCGGCACCGCGAAGCGATTCCAGGTATTGAGAATCGCCCCCGCCAGAGACGCCAGCGAGATCAACAAGATATACGGGAAGGTCACCCGCAGCAGTGCCGTGGTCAGCTCAAACTTTTCCGCCGAGTCGACAAAGCCTGGCGCCGTCGCCCAGATCACCCAGGGCGCGGCCAATATGCCCAGCGCCGTAACCAGCGCCAACACCAGGGTCAGCAAGCCGCTGACATAGGCAACAAAGGTGCGCGCCGCCTCCTCGCCCTGCTGGTTTTTATATTCCGCCAGGATCGGCACAAAGGCCTGGGAGAACGCGCCCTCGGCAAAAATACGCCGCAGCAAATTGGGCAATTTAAACGCGACAAAAAAGGCGTCGGTTGCCGTGCCCGCACCAAACACCCGCGCCACCAGGGTGTCGCGAACAAAACCGAGGACGCGCGACAGCAGGGTCATGGAGCTGACCGCGGCCAGCGACTTGAGTAGATTCATAAGGCAAAACTTCTGCTATCCAGAGAACGACCAGCGGCACAGGCCTGCGCCACCCGCCAAAGCCGCGGAGTGTAGGGCCGGCCGACAATTAAAGCATCCTGCCACGAACACCGGCACGGCACGGCAGGTGGATTCACCCTTGACAGGGGTGAATCGCAACGGCATTATTCGCGGCCTTATTTGTTTGCAATCACCCCCAGATTTTTTCGAGGAGCTTGACGGTGGCCAATACACCTTCTGCCAAAAAACGCGCAAAACAGGCTGAGAAGCGTCGTAGCCATAACGCCAGCCTGCGCTCCATGGTCCGCACTTACATCAAGAACGTGGTCAAGGCTATCGACGCCAAAGAGCTTGAAAAAGCTCAAAAAGCCTACGTTCTGGCTGTGCCGGTAATCGACCGTATGGCCGATAAAGGCATCATCCACAAGAACAAGGCCGCTCGTCATAAGAGCCGCCTGAACGGCCACATCAAGGCACTCAGCGAAGCCGCTGCCGCCTAAGATGTACGCTGTTAAAAAACCGGCCTCGGCCGGTTTTTTATTGCCTGGCGAAAAGTGCCACTGCCAACCCGCGCAGCGCCAGCTTAACGCGCAGCCCAGGGCAGGATCGGAATGGCCGTCACCGCATTTTGCGGGCTGCCCTCGATCACTCGGTCGCTGTAGACCAGATACACCAGGGTATTGCGCTTGTGGTCGAAGAAACGCACCACCTGCATGGTCTTGAACACCAGCGAGGTGCGCTCCCTGAACACCTCCTCGCCGTCTTTCAACTCAGCCCTGAAGCTGATGGCGCCGACCTGCCGGCAAGCGATCGACGCCTCGGCACGATCCTCCGCCAAGCCCATACCACCCTTCACCCCGCCCGTTTTGGCGCGCGACAGGTAGCAGGTCACACCCTCAACCTTGGGATCATCGAAGGCCTCGACGACAATCTTGTCATTCGGCCCCAGCCACTTGAACACCGTGGAAACCTCGCCAATTTCCTCGGCCGCCGCCAGCATTGGCAGCGTCAGCAACAAGCCCAGCAATCCTTTGGCAATGCGCATCGTTAGCCTCTCGCTCTCAGTCAGGTCAAAATCAGATTATCGCGGTGAATCAACTCAGGCTCATCCACATAACCGAGCAACTGCTCGATGGCATCCGAACCCTGGCCGACGATCTTTTGCGCTTCCGCCGCACTGTAATTGGCCAGGCCACGCGCCACCTCGGCACCATCCGGCGCCAGGCAGACCACCATCTCGCCACGGCGGAAATTGCCCTGCACCTGCTTGACGCCCACCGGCAACAGACTCTTGTGCCCGCGCAGCAGCGCCTGCACCGCACCATCATCCAGGGTCAGGCTGCCGCGCGTTTGCAAATGCCCAGCCAGCCACTGCTTGCGCGCCGCCAGCAGACCACGCTCCGGCAACAACAGGGTGCCGAGCAACTCGCCCGCCTTCAGCCGATCCAGCACGCGCTCGATGCGCCCGCCAACGATCACCGTATGCGCTCCGGAACGCGCCGCCAGGCGCGCCGCGCGCAACTTGGTTTGCATGCCGCCACGCCCCAGCGCACCGCCGGTACCGCCCGCCACCGCATCCAGAGCAGGGTCATCGGCACGCGCCTCGGAAATCAGCTGCGCATCCGGGTTATTGCGCGGATCGGCATCAAACATGCCGTCGCGATCGGTGAGGATGACCAGCAGATCAGCCTCCACCAGGTTGGCCACCAGCGCCGCCAGGGTGTCGTTGTCGCCAAAGCGGATCTCATCGGTGACCACGGTGTCGTTTTCGTTGATCACCGGAATGGCGCCCAGCTCCACCAAGGTGCGCAGCGTGCTGCGCGCATTCAGGTAGCGCTTGCGATCGGACAGATCGTCATGGGTCAGCAGGATCTGCGCCGTGTGCTTGCCGTGCTCGCCGAAGCTCGACTCCCAGGCTTGCACCAGGCCCATCTGCCCCACCGCCGCCGCCGCCTGCAACTCATGGATGGCACTTGGGCGCACCGACCAACCCAAGCGACTCATGCCGGCCGCCACCGCCCCGGAGGACACCAGCACCAGCTCGACACCAGCCGCGTGCAACGCCACCATCTGCTCGACCCACACCGCCATGGCCGCCCGATCCAGCCCGCGCCCATCCGCCGTCAGCAGCGCGCTGCCGATTTTCACCACCCAGCGCCGCGCACCCGTCACCTTGTCCCGCATGTCATCCCAACCTTGATCAGCAGGTTGCACGCACCCCGGCGCCAACCCTGGAGTTAGTCAGCACAACGCCGCTAATCAGCGGCGTTGTGGGTGTTCTCAGTCGCGAACGTAGATAATTTCCGGGCCGTCCGCCTCATCCTCTTCATCCCAGAAGCCGTCGTCATCCTCGGTGCCGACAGCCTTGACCCCCGTACGCCGCAGCGCACGCTGATCATCCAGGGCCTGCAACTGGGCCCGCGCCTCATCCTCGATGCGCCGATCCAGCTCAGCCAGCTCCTTGGCGTACTGCGGCTCTTCGGCCAGACGCAAGGCACGCTCTTCGAGGTAACGCATGATGTCGTAACAGAGCTTTTCCGTGCCCTCGCCAGCAATCGCCGAGATCACATACACAGGGCCCTGCCAATCCAGCGCAGCGGTGATTTCCTTGATCCGCGCCTCCTGCTCCTCTTCGAGGATCTGGTCGCACTTGTTCAGCACCAGCCAGCGATCGCGATCGGCCAGCGCCGGACTGAACTTGCTCAGCTCATCGACGATGGTGACTGCCGCCTCGGCCGGATCACTCATGTCCAGCGGCGCCATATCAACCAGGTGCAACAGCAAGCGGGTGCGCGCCAAGTGCTTGAGGAAGCGAATGCCCAGACCGGCGCCATCCGAGGCCCCCTCGATCAAGCCTGGAATATCCGCCACCACGAAACTCTTGTAGCGATCAACGCTGACCACCCCCAGGTTCGGCACCAGGGTGGTAAACGGATAATCCGCCACCTTCGGCTTGGCCGCCGACACGGCGCGAATAAAGGTGCTCTTGCCGGCATTCGGCAAGCCCAGCAGACCGACGTCCGCCAGCACTTTCAATTCCAGCTTGAGATCGCGGGACTCGCCCGGCTTGCCCAGCGTGGTCTGCCGCGGCGCGCGGTTGGTACTCGACTTGAAACGAGTGTTACCCAGGCCGTGCCAGCCGCCATGGGCGACCAGCAGGCGCTGGCCGGCCTTGGTCAGGTCGCCGATCACTTCCTGGGTACCGGCATCGATCACCGTGGTGCCGACCGGCACGCGCAGCACCAGCTCTTCACCCTTACGCCCGGTGCAATCGGTACTGCCGCCATTGGAGCCACGCTCGGCATCGAAGCGGCGGGTATAGCGATAGTCGACCAGGGTGTTGAGGTTCTCGTCGGCGATCATGTAGACCGAGCCGCCGTCACCACCATCACCACCGTTCGGCCCACCATTCTCGATGAACTTCTCGCGACGGAAACTCATGCAACCGTTGCCGCCATCACCAGCTTTTACAAAAATCGATACTTCATCGACGAATTTCATGGGCTACGCCTCCCGCCGCAACAGCGGGCAGAATAAAACAGTGAACATCAGGTACAGAAACAAAAAAGCCCCGTCGCAAGACAGGGCTTTTCCAGCACTCTCGCGATTAAGCCGCGACAACGCTCACGTAACGACGACCGAAGGCGCCTTTAACTTCAAACTTGATCACGCCTTCGACTTTAGCGAACAGGGTGTGATCCTTACCCATGCCAACGCCGTAACCAGCGTGGAATTGGGTGCCGCGCTGACGCACGATGATGTTACCGGCCTTGATAGCCTGGCCGCCGTACATCTTCACGCCAAGGCGTTTGGCTTCTGAGTCGCGACCGTTGCGGGTACTACCACCAGCTTTTTTGTGTGCCATGAGTTCAATACTCCAAATTGTGGATCAGGCGAGAAAGATTAAGCCTGAATACCGGTGATTTTGATCTCGGTGTACCACTGACGGTGGCCCTGACGCTTCATGTGGTGCTTACGACGACGGAACTTGATGATGGTGACTTTGTCATGACGGCCCTGGGCAATCACTTCAGCCACAACCTTGGCGCCTGCAACAACAGGTGCGCCGATTTTCACGTCGTCGCCATTGGCAACCAACAGAACGCGGTCGAAATTCACGGCCTCGCCAACGGCCAGCTCGAGTTTTTCAATTTTCAGGTATTCGCCTTCGGCAACTTTGTATTGCTTGCCACCGGTAACAATTACTGCGTACATAATTTTGCTCCGTTAATCCTGCTCACCCAGCGCTTTATAGGAATAGTCGTCGGCTGGCATGGCTGCTTGGGGCCGGAAGGACGCCCTTGCAATTGCGTAAGGCAGGTAATGCCCAGGGAAGTTCAGGGGCCGCGATTGTACGCAAGCCGACAGCACCACGCAAGCACCTCAAGTGCTCGCCTTGACAGCCCCCACCCCGCCCCCTAGCATGCCGCGCAACCCTCAGGAGCCCTCACCGACGATGCAACCCCAGGCCTTTTATAGCGTAGTAGCGGACGACTTCCGTGCCGTCGACGGCATCATTCGTCGCCAACTGGTGTCGCGCGTGCCACTGGTGGAAAAAATCGGTGACTACATCATCTCCGCCGGCGGCAAACGCCTGCGCCCGCTGCTGGTGCTGCTCAGCGGCAAGGCCCTGGGCCAGGAAGGCGACAACCTGCGCCTGCTGGCCGCCACCATCGAATTCCTGCACACCGCCACCCTGCTGCATGACGACGTGGTCGACATGTCCGACATGCGCCGCGGCCGCTCCACCGCCAACGCCCAGTGGGGCAACGCACCGAGCGTGCTGGTGGGCGACTTCCTTTATTCGCGCTCGTTCGAAATGATGGTCGAGCTGGGCTCCATGGACGTCATGCGCATCCTCTCCAAGGCCACCCGCGTAATCGCCGAAGGCGAAGTGCTGCAGTTGTCGAAGATTCGCGACGCCAGCACCAGCGAAGAAACCTACATGGAAGTGATTCGCGGCAAGACCGCCATGCTCTTCGAGGCCTCGACCCACAGCGCCGCCGCCCTGGCCGGCGCCGATCCGGCACAGAGCGAAGCCCTGCGCACCTTTGGTGATCACCTCGGCATCGCCTTCCAGCTGGTCGACGACCTGCTCGACTACCGTGGCGACGCCGCGACCCTGGGCAAGAACGTCGGCGACGACCTGGCCGAAGGCAAGCCGACCCTGCCGCTGATCTACACCATGCGCGAAGGCACCGCCGAGCAGGCTGCCCTGGTGCGCCAAGCGATTCAGAAAGGCGGCCTGGAAGACCTCGAAAGCATCCGCAATGCCGTCGAAGCGGCCGGCGCCCTCGACTACACCGCACAACTGGCCCGCGATTTCGCCGAACGGGCCATCGCCTGCCTCGACGTGCTGCCAGCCAGCCCGTACCGCGACGCCCTGGCCGAACTCAGCCGCTTCGCCGTAGCACGCACTCACTAGGGTCTGTTGCAACCAAACAGCCCGTTCGTCCGACGGGCTTTTTATTGCCCGCACGAACGCCAATTTATCCTTGCTATTATTTGAATAGGAATTATTCTCATCTAACCCCAAGAACAAGGAGATGAGTTATGACCTATTTGATCGACGCCTGGCTGGATCGTCCGCAGCCTTACCTGCGCATCCTCAATCGGGAAACCGGCACGGTTTGCGTGACCCTCGAAGAACAAGCCCTGGAAGAACTGCGCGAGCTCGGCGATCTGGATCTCGCCAGCCTCAGCTCCAGCGAGCCATTGGTAATCAAGGAGTTGCTGCGCAATCTGTTTCTGTTCTGCTTTGCTCGGGCCTTGCGCCCGGCGGTAGATCACGACACGCCGCACTTCTGAGCGACGGGTTTGCCGAGCGCCGCCAAGGCGCTCGGCAAGCGGCCATTACAGAACGGCCAGCAGCTCCACATCAAACACCAGCACGCTATGCGGTGGGATGCTGCCGGCAGCCTGGCCGCCGTAGGCCAGCTCGCTCGGCACGGTCAGGCGCCACTTGCTGCCGGTGTTCATCAACTGCAGGGCCTCGACCCAACCGGCAATCACGCCACTCACCGGAAACTCGGCCGGCTCGCCACGCTCGTAGGAGCTGTCGAACACGCTGCCATCGATCAGGGTGCCGTGGTAATGGGTGCGCACATTGTCGCTGGCCGAAGGCTTGGCGCCTTCACCGGCGGTCAGCACTTCATATTGCAGACCCGACTCCAGCACGGTAACCCCGGCTTTCTTGGCGTTTTCGGCGAGGAAGGCCACGCCAGCGGCGGCGGCCGCTTCGGCCTGAGCCTGGGCCTGGGCCTGCATCTGCTCGCGAATCACCTTGAAGCTGGCCGACAGATCGTCCTGGCTGACCCGGCTTGGCGTGCCGTTGAAGGCATCGGACAAACCAGCAACGATGGCCAGCAGATTCACCCCTGGCGGCGGGTTCTCACGCAACTGGTCGCCCAATTGACGGCCAATGCCGTAGCTCACGCGTGTTTCGTCGGTGGTCAGTTTGAGTTCGGACATGCAACAGCTCCGCTGATGGCGAAAAAAGGCCGGCCAGACTAGCACAAAAGCCCATCCCCCCACGCCAACTCACCACTTACCACTTACCACTTACCACTCACCCACTCACCACACCGCCACACCGCCACCCTAAAGGCGCGCAAAAAAAAGACGGCGCCGCCAAAACGGGCCGTCTTAAATCACGGAGTAAGCGGCAGGCAGCAGGGCCGCCTGGCAATTACCTCAGTTGGATGCCGACTCGATGATCGCCGTCACACCTTGACCGCCGGCAGCGCAAATCGAGATCAAGCCACGGCCTTTGCCGGCCACCGCAATCAGCTTGGCCAGGTTGGCGACGATGCGCCCGCCAGTGGCGCCAAACGGGTGGCCGGCCGCCAGGGAGCTGCCCTTGACGTTCAGCTTGCTGCGCTCGATGGCGCCCAGCGCAGCGCTCAGACCCAAGCGTGACTGACAATAATCGGTGTCTTCCCAGGCCTTGAGGGTACACAGCACCTGGGCGGCGAAGGCCTCGTGGATCTCGTAGAAGTCAAAATCCTGCAGGCTCAGGTTATTCCGCGCCAGCATGCGCGGCACCGCGTACACCGGCGCCATCAGCAGGCCCTCGGCGCCTTTGACGAAGTCCACGGCCGCCGCTTCGCCATCCTTGAAGTAGGCCAGGATCGGCAAGCCACGGGCCTTGGCCCACTCCTCGCTGGCCAGCAGCACCACCGAGGCGCCATCGGTCAGCGGTGTCGAGTTGGCGGCAGTCAGGGTGCCGCGGGGGCCGCGTTCGAAGCAGGGCTTGATGCTGGCGAGTTTCTCCAGGCTGATTTCCGGGCGCAGGTTCTGGTCGCGGGTCAGACCGTGAAACGGGGTGAGCAGGTCGTCGTGCCAACCTTCGGCGTAGGAGGCGGCGAGTTTCTGATGACTGAGCACCGCCAGTTGATCCTGCTCGTCGCGGGGGATGGCCCAGCGCTGTGCCATCAGCTCGCAGGACTCGCCCATCGACAGGCCGGTGCGTGGCTCGCCATTGCGCGGGATCGATGGGGCCAGGTGGCGCGGGCGAATCTTCAGCAGGCTTTTGACCTTGTCGCCGGTGGTCTTGCCACGGTTGGCGGCCAGGAGGATATGGCGCAGCTCTTCGTGTACGCCGATCGGCGCGTCCGAGGTGGTGTCGACGCCGCCGGCGATGCCGCTGTCGATCTGCCCGAGGGCGATCTTGTTGGCCACCAGAATCGCCGCCTCCAGCCCGGTGCCGCAGGCCTGTTGCAGGTCAAAGGCGGTGGTCTCGGGCGCCAGGCGCGAGCCCAGCACGCACTCGCGGGCCAGGTTGAAGTCGCGCGAATGCTTGAGCACCGCGCCGGCAACAAATTCGCCAATCCGCTCGCCGTGCAGGTTGAAGCGCTCCACCAGGCCATCCAGGGCGCTGGTGAGCATTTCCTGGTTGCTGGCGGTGGCATACAGCGTATTGGAACGGGCGAAAGGAATACGGTTGCCGCCAACAATGGCGACCCGACGCAGCTGGGTCATGGGGAGTTCCTTGAAAATGCACAGTAAGTCGCTGCAGCCTAGCGCCGCCAGCGGCCACGGCATTGGCCGGCATGCCGCAGCGGCCGTCTGCCACGGTCAATTGCGCAAGCGGCCTGGCTGGGTAAAGTGGCGGCACTTTTGATCCACTTGCCGGAGTCCGAGCATGTCCGACCGTTACCTAGCCTTCGCCAATTCCAACCTGGGTCGCCGCCTGGTCGGCGCCCTTGGTCTGCCGGCCCCGCTACGCCTGGAACGCTGGCAAGCCGGGCGTGTTCAGCCGGTAGACGGCGCCCTGCTGCTGGGTGGCAGCGGCGCCCTGGCCACAGCCGCCAGCGCCTGCCTGCACAAGCTCACCCGTGACAGCTACAGCGCCGTCGAAGGCGCCTTGGGCCTGCCACGCTGGACGGCCGAGCACGGCCCGAAACTCAAGGCACTGATCTTTGATGCCAGCGACTTAACCCGCTTTGAGCAACTGCTTGAGCTGCGCAACTTCTTCCAGCCCGCCTTCAAGGGCCTGGGCAAATGCCCGCGGGTGGTGATCCTGGCGCGCGCGCCGGAGTCGCTGAAAGACCCGGAGGCCGCCAGCGTGCAGCGCTCGCTGGAAGGTTTCAGTCGCTCCCTGGGCAAGGAAATCCGCCGTGGCGGCAGCGTGCAGCTGATCTACGTTGGCAAGGGCGCAGAAGAGCAACTGGAAGGCGCCCTGCGCTTCTTCCTCTCGCCAAAAAGCGCCTACGTCTCCGGCCAGGTGCTGCGCCTGAGCCCGTGCGCGGCCCAGGTCAGTGACTGGAGCCGCCCCCTGGCGGGCAAGATCGCCCTGGTCACCGGCGCCAGCCGTGGCATCGGCGCCGCCATCAGCGAAACCCTGGCCCGCGATGGCGCCAAGGTGGTGCTGCTCGACGTGCCGCAAGCCAAAGACGCCCTCGATGCCCTGGCCGCGCGCCTCGGCGGCCAGGCCCTGGCCCTGGACATCTGCGCCGTGGATGCCGGTGCGCAACTGGTGGCGGCGCTCGGCGAGGGCGTTGACATCGTCATCCACAACGCCGGCATCACCCGCGACAAGACCCTGAAGAACATGAGCGAAGCGCTCTGGGACTCGGTGATCAACGTCAATCTGCGCGCCCCGCAAGTGCTGACCCAGGCCCTGCTGGACGCCGGCAAACTGCACGACAACGGCCGCGTGGTGCTGCTCGCCTCGATCAGCGGCATCGCCGGCAACATGGGCCAGAGCAACTACGCGGTGAGCAAAGCCGGCCTGATCGGCCTGGCCGCGGCCTGGGCGCCGATCCTGGGCAAGCGCGGCATCACCCTCAACGCCATCGCCCCCGGCTTTATCGAAACCCAGATGACCGCGGCCATTCCCCTGGGGATTCGCGAGGCCGGCCGGCGGATGAACTCCATGAGCCAGGGCGGTCAGCCTCAGGACGTCGCCGAAGCCGCCGCCTGGTTTGCCCAACCCACCTCGGGCTGCGTCACCGGCCAGGTGCTGCGCGTCTGCGGACAGAGCCTGCTCGGCGCCTGATCCATCGCGCAAAAAAGCCCGCCAACTGAGGTTGTGCTCCCCTCGCCCATTTATGGGAGAGGGGCTGGGGGAGAGGGCTGAAATCAGCGTAAAGCTGCAGAACTCCCCTCTCCCTAACCCTCTCCCCTGGGGGGCGAGGGGACTGATCGCGCTCAATCAGGACGTAAGCGAACGGCATTAGGCCAACTGGCGGACTTTTTCATTTCAGTTTGTAGGTCGGTTGCCGCCCTGCCGTTCGGCGTCGTCGCGGCCACGGCGGCGGAACTCCACCGGGGTTTCGCCGACCCAGCGTTTGAAGGCGCGGTAGAAGGTGCTCGGTTCGGAGAAGCCGGTGCGCTCGACGATCACCTCGATACGCTCATCGGTGTTGAGCAGCAGGCCCTTGGCCAGACGGCAGCGGTAGTCGGTGATCAGGTCATTGAAACGCACCCCGGCCACGGCCAGGCGCTCACGCAAGCGCCGAGCCGGCATATGCAGGCGCGCCGCCACCTGTTCCAGGGTGGCGCCATTGTCCACCAGCAATTCGGCGATCAGCTCGCGCACCTGGCGCACCAGGTCCAGGCGCTCGACCTCGGCCAGTTGCCGGCGAGCCAGGGATTCGTGGATCTGCAACAGTTCCGGGGCGGCGTGGGGCGAGGCCTTGGCCAGCACGGCGGCATCGAACTGCAGAGCATACTGAGGCTGGGCGAAGCGCACCGGGCAGCCATAGACCTGCTCATAGCGCGCCAGCGGCGCCCCTTCGGCATGGATAAACTGCACTTCACGGGGGCTGAAGTCGCCCTCGGTCAGCTCACGGAACATGCGCATCACCGCGCCGGCGAGCATCTCTGGGAAGTGCCGGGGCACGCCAGCACTCAGGCCGATGATCAGGGTGGCGACCTCACCGTCGATCTCCAGCTTGGCGCTCAGGCTGTCCGAGAGCAGACGCACATAGCGCAGGGCATGGCGTAGGCCATCGCCAAAGGTGGCGCTGGAGAGAAACATATATTCCAGCAGCAGGCCGTGGAACGCCGGCAGATGCTCGGCCAGGTACAGGCCCACATGCTCTTCATCGCACTCGGCGCTGGCGGCCTTCCAGAACAGCACCTGGGCCGTGTGCGGATAACGGCCGCTGGGCAAGACGCCGACCGGCATGCCCAGCCGCGCCAGCACCCGATCCGGGTCGGCACCACTGGCCCGCAGCGCGTCGAACGCCAGACGCATCAGCGCCACATCGTCGGTGAGATCACGCATAGATAAGAAGTCTTGTTATGAACGAGGCGCGGCCATCTTAGGCCGCCCGAGCAAACCCGTTCAAGGTCGGATGTGGCCGCCGCGGCGATTGACTGGCCTGCCAGCAAGCCCTGCCCCACGGCCAATGCCGACCGCGCAGCAGCGGCTAAGCTGCCAACCACTCAGCTCAAGGAATGCGCCTATGTCCACCGCCTGCCAGCACCTCGCCACACCGCCGGCCCTGCCCGGCCTGTTTCTGCGTGCGGCCCTGCGCCGCGGCATGCGCAGCCAGCCATGGCCGAACCTGGGCTTACGCTGTGCACTGAGCGTCGAGCCCAAGCACCTGGCGCGCTATCGCCAGGTCTGCGGGATTGCCGCCAGCGCCTATCTGCCGGCGGCCTATCCGCACATTCTGGCCTTCCCCCTGCAGATGCAGTTGCTCACCGATGCGCGCTTCCCGCTGCCGCTACTGGGCCTGGTGCATGTGCAAAACCGGGTGCGCGTGCTGCGCCCGCTCGGCGGCCTGGGACCCTTTACCGTCAGTGTCGAAGTGGGCGCCTTGCAGCCGCACAGCAAGGGTGGCGTGTTCAGCCTGATCACTCGCCTGGAAGACCAGCTCGGCCTGCTCTGGGAGGGCGAAAGCCGCATGCTCTGCCGTGGTCTGTCGGTGCCCGGCGTGGCGGTCAACCCCGCCGCACCAACACCGTTGCCGCTCGCCGAGGTCGCGCAGTGGCGCGCAGCGGCCGATATTGGTCGGCGTTATGCGCGGGTTGCCGGCGATTTCAACCCGATCCACTTATGCGCGGCCACCGCCAAGCTGTTTGGCTTCCCCCGCGCCATTGCCCACGGTCTCTGGAACAAGGCGCGCACCTTGGCCGAACTCCAGCAGCATCTGCCCAATGCCGGTTATGAGCTGAGCGTGCGCTTCCAGCAACCGCTGCTGCTACCCGGCGCCGTCACCCTGCAGGCCAGCGCCCCCGGCCCCAATGGCCAACTTAGCCTGCAAGGCCAGGATGGCGCCGTGCATATGAGCGGCCACTGGCAGCCCTGCGACCCTTGCGGCGCGGCACACAAGGCTTGAAGCTATGCGGTACTTAGGAGTAGCGCATGAACCTCAGCGAACTGACTCAACGCCTGCACGCGATCCGCGACCAAAACGACTGGCAGCGTTTTCACAACCCGAAAAACCTGGCCATGGCCGCCAGCGTGGAAATGGCCGAGCTGGTGGAAATCTTCCAGTGGCTGGAACCCACCGAGGCCCGCGCCCTGACACCCGCCCAGCGCGAACACGCCGGCCAGGAAGTGGCCGACATCCTGATGTACCTGACCCTGCTGTGCAGCGAGCTGGGCATCGACATGGAGCAGGCCCTGGAAGCCAAGCTGGCCGATAACGAACGGCGGTTCGCGGTATGAGCGCACCCGAGCAAGCGAAACCCGACGACCGCCACTTCGACCAACTGGCCAGCCGTTTTGCCGAAAAAATCTACGGCGGCGCCAAGGGCGCTATCCGCCTCGCCGTGCTCCAGGCTGACTTGCGCGAAGCGCTGCCGCCACGGCCGTTGCGCGTGCTGGATATCGGCGGCGGTCTCGGCCATATGTCGCTGTGGCTGGCCGAGCAAGGCCATCAGGTGACCTTCAGCGAACCCGCCGCACCGATGCTGGCGGGCGCCCGCGAGCGCTTTGCCGCCGCCGGCCAGAGCGCGACCTTTATCCAGGCGCCATGGCAGGAATTAGCGGGGCAATTGCAGGAACCCTTCGACTTGGTGCTCTGCCACGCCGTGCTCGAATGGCTGGCCGAGCCCTACAGCATCTTCCCCGTGCTGCGCCAACTGACCACTGCCGAGGGCTGGCTGTCGCTGGCCTTCTACAACAAGGACGCGCTGATCTATCGCAACCTGCTCAAGGGCCATTTCCGCAAGTTGCGCGAGCACAGCTTTGCCGGCGAAAAGCACAGCCTGACCCCGCAGCAGCCCCTCGACCCACGCGAACTGGCGACGCAACTTGCCGCGCACTGGACGGTCGAAAGCCAGAGCGGCGTGCGCGTGTTTCACGACTACATGCCGCGTGACTTCCAGGAGAAAACCGCCAGCCACAACCTGGCCGAGCTGATCGAGATGGAGCTGGCCTACCGCCGCCATCCGAGCTTTGCCGGTTTGGGCCGTTACCTGCACTGGATCTGCCGCGCGAACCTGACGGAGTAACCATGAGCCTGCGCATTTTGTTGATCGGCACCAGCCTGAGCCTGGCCGCCTGCTCCAGCCCCAACCCCTACAGCCCGCAATCCACGCCGCTGCCACCGGCACCGGCGGCCGCCGCGCAGACCTTCGACCACAGCGCCTACCCGGCCGCACCTCGCGACTACGGCCGTTACCGCAGCTGGGCCTGGCAAAATGGCCAACTGCCGGCCGGCGCCGGCTGGGCGGACCCGGCGCAGATCGCCGAGCTGCTCGCCAACAGCCTGGACCAACACGGCCTGCGCCCGGCCCAGGGCGGCGCCAGGGCCGATCTGCTGGTCAGCAGCCAAATCCGCACCGAGCGCCGCCAGGTGGAAACCTACGATGACCGCGGCGTTTACTATGGCCACAGCCCCTACGGCAACACCTATGGGGTGGCCGGCAGCGTGCCGTTGCGGCGCACCTACGAGGAGCACTACCTGATTGTGCAGGTGCGCCTGATCGAGGCCGCCAGCGGCGTCGAAGTGTGGAGCAACAGCGCCGAGAACCGCACCAGCGATGACGACCAGGCCGCACGCAACAAGGTGCTGCGCCAGACCATCCAGGACGCCCTCAGCCACTACCCGCCCGCGCCGTAAACCGGTTAGCGCCTTAACGGATCGACGTAGGATGGGTTGAGCGCAGCGCTACCCATCAATGGTTCACGCCAATGATCAGCGAAACGGCGGCTCGTCGAAGCTGCGCAGCTTGCGTGAATGCAGGGTGTTGAGCTGGCCGCGCAGCAGGTCGAGGGCCGCCAGGCCGATGGTCAGGTGCTGGCTGACCGCCCGCTCGTAGAAGGCCCCGGCCGAGCCCGGCAACTTGATCTCGCTGTGCAGCGGTTTGTCCGACACACACAGCAGGGTGCCGTAGGGCACCCGCAGGCGATAACCCTGGGCGGCGATGGTGCCGCTTTCCATGTCCACCGCCACCGCGCGGGCGAGGTTGATCAGCGGGCGCTCCTGGGCCCAGCGCAGTTCCCAGTTGCGATCGTCGTAAGTCAGCACGGTGCCGGTGCGCAGGCGCTTTTTCAGCGCCTCGCCACGCTCGCCGGTGACGTTCGCCGCCGCTTCCTGCAACGCCTGCTGCACCTCGGCCAGGGCCGGGATGGGGATATTGGTCGGCAGCACCCGGTCGAGGATGCCGTCGCGGCGCATATAGGCGTGGGCCAGCACATAGTCACCGATGGTCTGCGATTGGCGCAGGCCGCCGCAGTGGCCAATCATCAGCCAGCAATGGGGGCGCAGCACGGCCAGGTGATCGGTGATGTTCTTCGCGTTGGAGGGGCCGACGCCGATATTCACCAGGGTCACGCCGTGGCCATCGTTGGCAATCAGGTGGTAGGCCGGCATCTGGTAGCGGTGCCAGACCACGCTGTCGATCACCGCCTGCATCACCTCCTCGTCCATGTCGCGCTCGACCATCACATTGCCCGGCAAGACCATGCGCACATAACGCGGGTCGCTGCGCAGTTGCTCGACGCCGTGGCGGATGAACTGGTCGACATAGCGGTGGTAGTTGGTCAGCAGAATCCACGGCTGCACATGCCGCCAGTCACTGCCGCTGTAGTGCTGCAGGCGTTTGAGGGAGAAGTCGGTGCGCGCCGCATCGAACAGCGCCAGCGGCATCGGGTCGGCGTCCTGCCAGTCATAGAGACCGTCGGCCACACCATCGGTAGCCGCCGACAGGTCGGTGCTGGGGAACACCCGCGCCAGTTCGGCGGCGGTCACCCCGGCGGCGGCCAGCTCTTCGCCATGCTCGACCACGTAGGGATAGGGGATGTTCTGCGCGCTGAGGCCGACTTCCACGGTCACGGTGAAGTCGCTCATCAACGGCCCAAGCTGGTCAAGCAGATAGTCGCGAAAAGCGTCCGGATGGGTGACGGTGACGCTGTAGGTGCCCGGCATTTGCACCTTGGCGTAGGCGCGGGTGCTGCTCGGCACCTCGCCCTGGCAGGCGTAGGTCAGGCGCAGCAAGGGGTAGCGAAACGCGCTGCGCTGGGCCTCGCTCGGCCGCTCGCGGGTTTTCAGGTAATGCCGGAGAGCCTGGGTCAGGGCCGTGCAGGCCTGGGCATGCAGCGCGGCCAGGCGCTCAACCGCCTCGCTGGGGGTGAACACGGCAACAAACTCGGGATGGTGCAGGGACATAAACAGGCTTCCGGCAGAACGATGCACAGCATCTTGCCTGCCGAACGATGACAGCGATAGGGACGCGCGACTCGGCGCGCCCCTACGCTCATCGGTCAATCCGCCTGCGGACGGCTGCGCGCCAGCAAGGCGGCCACATCGATACCGCGCGGCAGGGTGCCGTAGGCGCGCCCGCCGTGGCCCAGGCGGCTGGCGATAAAGGCATCGCTCACCGTGGCATTGCCGGCCTCCAGCAGCAGCTTGGCCTGCAGGGCGATGGCCAGATCCTCGGTCAACTGGCGGGCGCGGTACTGGATGTCGTCCGGGTCGGCGAAGGCTTTTTGCAGGCGGCCGATATGGGCCTGCAGGCGGGCATCACCATGGCCGTCGCCGAGCTCGGCAAACAGCACATCGAGCACGCCTGGCTCCTTGGACAAGGCGCGCAGCACGTCCAGGCATTGCACGTTGCCCGAGCCTTCCCAGGTCGAGTTGACCGGCGCCTCGCGGTACAAACGCGGCAGGATGGCGTCTTCGACATAACCGGCGCCGCCCATGCACTCGGCGGCCTCGTTGATCATCGCCGGCGCGCGCTTGCAGATCCAATACTTGCCAATCGCGGTGACCAGGCGAGTGAACTTCTGCGCCTGCTCATCATCCGGGCGATCCAGGGCCTGACCCAGACGCAGGCTGAGGGCCAGGGCCGCTTCGCTTTCCAGGGCCAGGTCGGCCAGCACGTTTTGCATCAGTGGTTGCTCGGCCAGCAGCCGGCCGCTGACCTGGCGGTGTGCGCAGTGGTGGCTGGCCTGAGTCAGGGCCTGGCGCATCAGGCTGCTGGAGCCGACCATGCAGTCGAAGCGGGTCAGCGCCACCATCTCGATGATGGTCGGCACACCGCGGCCCTCTTCACCGACCATCCAGGCCAGGGCACCGCGGAACTCCACTTCGCTGGAGGCGTTGGCCCAGTTGCCCAGTTTGTTCTTCAGGCGCTGCACATAGAACTGATTGCGCGTGCCGTCCGGGCGATGGCGCGGCAGCAGGAAGCAGCTCAGGCCCTTGTCGCTGTAGGCCAGGGTGAGGAAGGCATCGCACATCGGCGCCGAACAGAACCACTTATGCCCCACCAGCTCATAGGCCTGGCCTGGGCCACTGGCACCGACGGCATGGGCGCGGGTGGTGTTGGCGCGCACATCGGTGCCGCCCTGCTTCTCGGTCATGGCCATGCCGATGGTGACCCCGGCCTTGTGCGCCATCGACACGTTGCGCGGGTCGTACTCGCGGGCGAGCACCTTGGGCAACCAGAGCGCGGCCAGTTCCGGCTGCTGCTTGAGCACCGGCACCGCGGCAAAGGTCATGGTCAGCGGGCAGCCGGTACCGGCCTCGGCCTGACTGTGCAGGTAGCTCAGGCCGGCGCGGGCAACATGGGCACCGGCACGCGGCGCGCTCCAGGGCTGCGCGTGCAGGCCATGTTCGATGGCGGCGGCCATCAACTGGTGATAGGCCGGGTGGTACTCCACCAGGTCGGTGCGATGGCCGTAGCGATCGTGGCTCTTGAACTGCGGCTTGTGTTCGTTGGCCAGAAAGCCGGCCGCCATCAGCGGCCCACCGGCCAGGGCGCCATAGGCATCCAGCTGCGCCTCGGCCCAGCCCGCGCCGCAGCGCTGCAGCCACTCCTGCAACGGACGGTCGAGGCGATAGAGGTTGGCACCGTCCAGGGACGGCACCTGATTGAACACGTCATGGGTTTCAGCGTACTGGTGCAGGTTCATCGGACAGTCTCCAGGCGAGGCTCGGGTTGCGGGACAGGCTTACGACTCGGGGGTTCGGCGGGCATCCAGGGTGGCCAGATCGGCACCCACCGCGCGCAGGCAGAAATGCTCCAGGGCCAGGCTGACGGCCGCCAGTTGCGCCGAATCCGCCTGCGGGCCTTGTGCGGCCGGGGCCAGCGGCCCGACCAGGGCCTCGGCAATCGCGCCGACCAGGCAGGCGGCAGTCAGGGCCAGCGGCAGGCGAGCAAACTGGCCGGCCGCCATGCCTTCGGCCAGCAGCCCGCTGAACAGTTCGGCATAGGCCCGGCGGTAGATCAGGCGCTGCTCATCGACCTGCGGCTCGACCGGCTCGGCGATCAGCGCATAGGCCAGCCGGCGGCTGTGCCAGGCGCGGGCGGCGAACTGCTGCACGCCGGCAGCCAGACGCTGCGACGGGCTGCCGGGGGCATGCAGGGTGGCGGCCAGGGCATCGACTTCACGCTGGCTGGCGCGGGCAAACACCTCGGCGGCCAGTTCGCCCTTGTTGCTGAAATGCCGATACAGGCTGCCGGTGGCAATGCCCACATCATCGGCCAGGGCCTGCATGGTCAGAGCGGCAAAGCCACCGGCAATCACCCGCGCCAGAGCCTGCTCGAGGATGCGCTCACGCAGGGCCTGGTCACGGTCGATACGGGTGGCGGTGGTGCGGTAGGCCATGGTCTGAATCCTGATTCACAATGCTTGCAGTGAATCAGGATTCAGACTTTAGCTAAAGTGTCATTCCGGCCAATCAGGCCGCTGAAATGCCGTTAACGACACAGCAGCCAGTCATGCAACATGGCTTGCAGGCTGTCCAACTTTACCGGCCGCTCCAGGCAGTCGCTGATCCCGGCCGCCAGGCAGCGCTCGCGCTCGGCGCCGCGGTCTTGGGCGATGCTTGCCAGGATCGGCAGGTTCGCCAGCTCGGGCAACTGGCGCAGCGTCCGGCAAACGGCCACGGCGTCCAGTTGCGGCCCCTGGCAATCCACCAGCACGCCATCCACCGGCGCCTGGCCCAGGGCCTCCAGCGCCGCCGCGCCAGTCTCCACGCAACGCAGCGGATAGCCGAGCTTGAGCAACATGCCGCGCAGCAGCAGGCCATGGTTGGCGTTGTCCGCCACCAGCAGCAGCTGGCACTCGCCCGGCTGGCGATAGGCCGTGCCCCGCGGCCGTACTGGCGTCGGCAGCGGGGCAACTGGCGAGCCCGGCAGATCAAGACTCAGGTCAAGCTGGAACTCGCTGCCCTGGCCCGGCACCGAGCGATGGCTGAGGCTGCCGCCGAGCAGCGCCAGCAGTTGTCGGCAGATCGCCAGGCCGATGCCCAGGCCGCCGTGCTCGCGGGTCAGGGAGCCATCCAGTTGCTGGAAGTGCTGGTACATCTGCTCGTCTGCACCCGCCTGGAAGCCCACCCCGCTATCACTCACGCGGATCTGCAGGTGTACCTGGCGGGCAGTGCTGGCGCAGCACTCCAGCGTCAGACTGACGTGACCGACGCTGGTGAACTTGATGGCGTTATCGAGCAAATACCCCAGGCATTGCAGCAGCTTGTCGGCATCGCCGCTGAGGGTGGCGGGCAGGCGTGGGTCCAGGCTCAGGCTGAAGCGCAGGCCCTTGTCCGCGGCCCGTGCGGCAAAGCGCTGCTGCAGTTCGGCGAGCACCTCGGCCAGGCTGAACGGCGCGCAGGCGGCCTGCAGCTTGCCGGCCTGCAACTCGGTGAGCATCAGGATGTCGTTGACCATCTGCAGCATGTCCCGCGCCGATACGGCGGCAATCGCGCGGTACTGGGCCTGTTCGGCGTCCAGCGGCAGGGTGTGCATCAGCTCCAGGGCGCCAATCACCCCATTCATCGGGGTGCGCAGCTCATGGGTGATGGTGGCGAGGAATTCATCCTTGAGCCGGTTGGTGGTGGCCAACTGGTCATTCAGGGCGCTGAGCTTGGCGCTGGATTCCTGGAGGATTTGCTCGCGCTCCTCCTTCATCACGTTGATCCGATCCGCCAGGGCCAGGGACAGCAGCGCCACCTCCATGGCCGCGCCGATCTGGCTGGCATGCAGGGTGATAAACAGGCTCGGCAGCACGCCCATGGACATCAGGGTGTAGACCAGGGCGCCGAGCAGGAAGGCGCTCCAGGCGAGAAGGAAATAACGCGCCTGACGCAGGCTGCGACGCCAGGCCATGACCCCGGCGGTGAAGCACAGCACGGTGAACAGCAGCGCCACATAGGGTGCAAACTTCAGCGGCAAGGCATAGCCGACCGTCAGGGTCAGGCCGATCATCAACAACCCGCTGGCCATCAGCAGCTTCAGCGCGTGGTCCATCCAGCGACTGAAATCGGCGGTGTGCAGGAAGGTACGCACGAACTGGGCACCGCACAGTGCCGTAGCCCCCAGCAGAAACGGCGGCGCGGCGTTGCCCCACTCGGGGCTGTCGGGCCACAGGAACTGGGTGCCGACCCCATTGGCCGAGGCCTGATACAGGCCGATCGCGGCGATATAGAAGATGTAATAGAAGTAACTGGCGTCGCGCACGCTGAGGTAGATAAACAGGTTGTACAGCAGCATCACCAGCATCACCCCGTAGATGATGCCCAGCAGATAGGTGTGGCGCGGCATGTCTTCCAGGTAGGCGGTGGGCGCCCAGAGGGTCAGCGGCGCCTGCAGCGAACCTTCGGTTTGCAGGCGCAGGTACAGGCGCTGCGGCTTGCCGGGCTGCAGCTGCAATTCGAACAGGTAGGTGCTCTGCTTGATCTGCCGCTGGCTGAAGGGCCAGGCATCGCCACTGCGACTGACCAGGGTAAAGCCGCCCTGGCCATCCTCCTGGTACAGATCGACATGGTCGAGCGGCGGATAGGCCAGCTCCAGCAGCCAGGTCTGCTGACCGCTGGCCTGCTGTGGCCGGTAGTCGAGGTCCAGGCACAGCCAGTAGGCCGAGTCGGTGTAGCCAACGTTGAGCACCGGCTGGGACAAGGGCTGGAAACTGGCGGCCAGGGCCGGCGAGCTGACATCGCTAATCCTGGCGCTGCCGCGCAGGTCTTCAAACACCTGCAGCGCCGGCCCCAGGGGCAATTGCCGGGTGTGTTCGTCAAAGGTCAGCGCCGCAGCCCAGCCCGACCAGCCGACCAGGAGCAGGCCGAGCAGCAGCCGCCAGAGGCTCGGCAAATGGCGGCTCATGGCTGGCTCCGGCACAGCAGCCAGTCGTGCAGCAACACCTGCAGGGTCTCGAACTTGACCGGCTTGGCCAGGTAGTCATGCATCCCGGCGGCCAGGCACCGCTCGCGATCACCGCTGTGGCTGTGGGCGGTAACGGCCAACACCGGCAAGTCGCTGCAGCCGGGCAACTGGCGCAGGGCGCGGCAGGTGGCAAAGCCGTCCATCACCGGCATCTGACAATCGAGCAGCACGCCATCGACGCGCTCCGCACGCAGCAGCTCGAGGGCCTGGGCGCCATTGTCGGCGGTACGCACGCGATAACCGAGCTTGAGCAGCATGCCACGCAGCACCAACTGGTTGATCGCATGGTCTTCCACCACCAGCACCGTACATTGCTCCGGCAGACGCAGCCGCGGGCCGCTGGGGCGTTGCAACAGCGGGGCCTGTTGCGGCCCCTGCTCGGGCAGGGCCAGGTTGATGCTCAACTGAAAACAACTGCCCTGGCCGGGCTGCGATTGCTGGCTGAGCTGGCCGCCGAGCAGGCCGACCAACTGCCGACAGATCGCCAGCCCCACACCCAGGCCGCCATGGGCACGGGTCGGCGAACCGTCCAGCTGCTGAAAATGCTGAAACATCGGCTGCGCGGCACTGGCGCTGAAACCGACGCCGCTGTCGAGCACGGCAAACTGCACCGGCAGCATGCGCCCCTGCAGGCCATTGCGGCTCACCCGCAGGGTGACGCTGCCCTGGGCGGTGAACTTGATGGCATTGTCCAGCAGGTAGCCCAGGCACTGGCCCAGCTTGCCGGCGTCGCCTTCCAGGGTGTCGGGCAGGCTCTCATCCAGTTCCAGGTTAAAGCCCAGACCCTTTTCCTCGGCGCGCGGCCCATGCTGCACGCGCAGGCTGTCGAGCAGGCCGCGCAGGCTGAACGCCGCGCAGCGCGGGTAAAGCTTGCCGGCCTGCAACTCGGTGAGGGCGAGAATATCGTTGACCATGCGCATCATGTCGCGGGCCGAGCGGGTGGCCGTCTTCTGGTACTGGCCCAGTTCGGCCTCCATCGGCAGGGTCTGCATCAGCTCCAGGGAGCCGATCACCCCATTCATCGGCGTACGCAGCTCATGGGTCACGGTGGCGAGGAACTCATCCTTGAGCCGATTGCTGTTGGCCAGCTCACGGTTGACCACCTCCAGCGCCTGCCCGGCACGCTCGAGGATGCGCTCGCGCTCCAGCTTCATGGCGTTGATCCGGTCGGCCAGGGCCAGGGACAACAGGCCGACCTCCATGGCCGAGCCGATCTGGCTGGCATACATGGTGAAGAACATATTCGGCAGGTAGCCCAGCACCATCAGGCTATTGATCGCGCCACCGAGCAGGAAGGCGCTCCAGGCGAAGATAAAGTAACGCGCCACCCGCAGGCCGCGACGCCAGGCCAGCACGCCAGCGGCGAAAACCAGCAGGGTGAAGGCCAGCGCCAGCAGCGTGGCCAGGCGCAAGGCCAGGCCGTAGCTGGCCAACAGCGCCAGCAGCATGACCAGCAGGCCGGCGCCCATCAGCAACAACAGCAGCCGATCGAGCCAGGGGCTGTGCTCGCGGGTTTGCAGAAAGCTGCGGGCAAACTGGCAGCCAAACAGGCCCGAGGCGCCGATCAGAAAGGGCGTTGCGGCATTCGCCCACCAGGGGCTGGCAGGCCAGAAATACTCGACCCCGGCGCCATTCACCGACACCTGATAGAGACCGAACGAGGCGATATAGAGGATGTAATACAGGTAGCTGGGGTCGCGCACGCTGAGGTAGATAAACAGGTTGTACACCAGCATCACCAGCAGCACGCCATAGATGATGCCGAGCATATAGATGCGCGCCGGCTGCTCTTCCAGGTAGGCCACCGGCGACCACAACGCCACCGGCACCTGCACCGAGCCCTGGCTTTGCACCCGCAGATAGAGGCGCTGCGGCTGGTTGGGCTGCAGGTTCAAGGTGAACAGGTAGTTGTTCTGCGCCACCTCGCGGCTGGCAAACGGCAAGGTATCGCCGGTGCGCCGGGCCAGTTGGAAGCGGCCCTGGCTGTCGGCCAGGTACAGATCGAGCTGGTCCAGCGGCGGGTAGGCCACCTCCAGCAGCCACGGCTGCTGGCCTTGCAAGGCCTGGGGCCGATAGTTGAGATCCAGGCGCAGCCAAAACACCGAGCGCGAATAGCCGGCATTGAGCACGGCCTGGTCATGGGGGCGAAAACTGTCGGCCATGGCCGCCGAGCTGACCTGGGCAATGCTGGCCGTGCCGCGCACATCCTCGAACACCTGCAACGCCTGGCCAAGCGGCAGCTCGCGGACGTGCTCGTCAAAATCGACGGCAACGACCAGCGCAGGCACGCAACAGAGGAGCCAGAACAACAGGACACGCATGGAGCTTCACCCAAACAGCCACGGCCCTCGCGCAAGACGCGAACGGCACGGCGCAACGACAAAAGAGCGCAACATCATCAGCCACAGTGAACAGCAAAAGCCGGTTCGCTTAACGCCTCAGGCGCCTAACTGTAGCACAGCCGATACGCTACAAAGCCCAGCCGAGAGCCTCCCGCGGGCCCCGCCAGTGACAAAAAAATACAATTGAATCAGCCTGATAAGTGGACATGCCGGGGAGAATCATTAGGCTTTGCCGCCCCATCCCACGCAACGGACAGTCCATTGACCATGCCAGCCCTGCTTACGCCACGCCTCACCCTGCCCCTGCTCACCGCCCTGGCCAGCTGCCAGGCCCTGGCCGGCGGCTTCGCCCTCAACGAGCAGAGCGCCAGCGCCATGGGCACGGCCTTCGCCGGTCGCTCATCCAGCGCCCTGGACGCCTCCACGGTGTATGGCAACCCGGCGGGCATGAGCTATCTCGGCGAGCAGGTTTCCGGCGGTCTGGCCCTGATCAGCGCCAGCGCCGACATCGACAATGCCAGCGCCAACTTCACCGGCAGCAATGACGGCGACATGGTGCCGCTGACGGCCATCCCCTTTGGCTACTACGTCACCCCGCTGGACGAGCACTGGCACTTCGGCCTCGGCGTATTCGCCCCCTTCGGCCTGGCCACCGACTATGCCAGCGACTTCCAGGGCCGCCGCTATGCCGACCAAAGCGAAGTCAGCAATATCAGCATTCAGCCGACCCTCAGCTACCGGCTCAACGAACAGTGGTCGTTCGGCGCCGGGATCAGCGCCAACTATATCGAGGGCACTCTCTCCAGCACCGTCAACCCGATGCAAGCCGTGTTTAGCGACGGCCAGTACGAGGTCAGCGGCGACGACTGGGGCTATGGCTACAACCTCGGCGTGATGTACCAGGCCAGCGCCAGCACCCGCCTGGGCCTGACCTACCGCTCCAAGGTGGACTACCGCCTGGAAGGCGATGCGAAAAACGATCGCCTGCTGAACGGCATGATTCCAGCCGGCAAATACGACGCCTCGCTGGAGCTGACCACCCCGGAGAACTTCGAACTGTCCGTCACCCATCAGCTCGACAGTCGCTGGACGGCCTACGCCGGTTATATCTGGACGCGCTGGAGCCGCTTCAAGGAAGTCGTCATCGACTCGCCGGACAACGCCGCTGCCAGCCTGCGCCATGTGGTGGAAGAACAAAACTGGCATGACACCCGCAGCTTCGCCAGCGGCCTGTCCTACCAGCTCGACCCGCAATGGGTACTGCGCGGCGGCCTGGCCTTCGACCCCACGCCGAGCAACAACCACGACCGCTCACCGCGCATTCCCAGCGGCGACCGCTACGTGTTCGCCCTCGGCGCCGGCTACAGCCCCAGCAGCAACCTGACCCTGGACATGGCCTACATCTACCTGCGCGAAGAAACCGTCAGCATCAATAAGCACGAGGCCGCCAAGGGCAGCTACCAGGCCGACTACCGCAACGCCGCCCACGCCCTCTCGGCCCAGGCCACCTGGCGCTTCTAAAGCGATCCACGCGCTTGCGCGGCGGCGGCAAACTGGCGCGCCGCTCAAGACGCGCCCGGCGTCAGATGCTAAGCTCGCGCGCCATGAACATTTACTCTTCCCGCCCCGTTGTTCTCTGCCTCTCGGGTCACGACCCGAGCGGCGGTGCCGGCCTGCAGGCCGATATCGAAGCCTTGCAGGCGCAAGGCTGCCATGCCGCCCCGACCGTGACCGCACTGACCGTGCAAGACACCGCCAACGTGGTCAGCTTTCGCGTGCTCGACCGCGACTGGGTGCTCGCCCAGGCCCGCACGGTGATCGCCGACCTGCCGATTGCCGCGATCAAGCTGGGCATGCTCGGCTCGGTGGAGATGGTCGATACGGTGATCGAAATCATCCAGGCGCTGCCCGGCATCCCGGTGGTCTGCGACCCGGTGCTGCGTGCCGGCGGCGGCGGTGCCCTGGGCCAGGACGATGTCGGCTATGCCTTGCGCGAACGCCTGCTGCCGCTGGCCACCATCGCCACCCCCAACCTGCCGGAAGCCCGTCTGCTGGCCGACCTACCCGAGGGCAGCGCCGACGAATGCGCAGCCATCTTGCTGCCCTATTGCCGCCACCTGCTGATTACCGGCGGCCATGGCGACGAAAGCGCCATCCACAACCGCCTATATAGCCGCAACGCCAGCCCGCAAACCTCCACCTGCGTGCGCTTGCCGGGCAGCTATCACGGCTCCGGCTGCACCCTGGCCAGCGCCCTGGCCGGTCGCCTGGCCCAGGGCGAAGCCCTGCACAGCGCGGTGCAAACGGCGCTGGATTACACCTGGCGCACCCTGCGCGACGCCGAACAACTGGGCCACGGCCAGTACGTGCCGCGCCGCCTGCCGCTGGATCTGGCTTAACCGACAAGCGACGACGAACCTGTGCCGATCCCTCCCCTGCGCGGCCTCTATGCCATCACCGACAGCCAGTTGCTGGCCGACGGCAAGCTGCTGCCCTATGTCGAGGCCGCCTTGCAGGGCGGCGCACGCCTGCTGCAATACCGCGACAAGTCGGGCGATGCGGCGCGCCGCCTGGATGAGGCGCAGGCCCTGCAGGCGCTCTGCGCGCGCTATGGCGCCAGCCTGATCATCAATGACGATGTCGAACTGGCCGCGCGCCTGGGCGTCGGCCTGCACCTCGGCCAGGGCGACGGCTCACTACCGGCCGCCCGCGCCCTGCTCGGCCCGCAAGCAATCATCGGCGCCACCTGCCACGCCAGCCTCGAGCTGGCCGCCCAAGCCGCCAATGATGGCGCCAGCTACCTGGCCTTCGGCCGCTTCTTCAATTCGCAGACCAAACCCGGTGCGCCGGCCGCCAACGTCGAACTGCTCGACCAGGCCAGCGCCCGCTTCGCCCTGCCCCTGACCGCCATTGGCGGCGTCAGCCTGGACAACGCCCCGGCACTGATCGCCCGCGGCGCCAGCCTGATCGCCGTGATCCACGCCCTATTCGCCGCCGAAAGCGCCGCCGCGGTAAAAGCCCGCGCCCGCGCGTTTAGCGACTTGTTTGAGTAATTCAAGGACGAAGATGGCCAGTTGTTATGTATTGATCGACTACGAAAACGTACAGCCAACCTCATTGGAAAAATTCAAGAAAGAGGGTTACCAGCTGCGCCTGTTTGTCGGCGCCAATCAAAATAAAATTCCCGTAGATTTGGCCGCGCAAATCCAGACCTTTGGCCGCGACGCCGAATACATTCGCATCGAAGGCAGCGGCAAGGATGCCCTGGACTTCCATATTGCCTACTACATGGGCCGCCTCTCGGCAGAAGAGCCAGGCAGTCAATTCATTGTCATGTCCAAAGACACCGGCTTTGACCCACTGATTGGCCATTTAAAAGCCTCCGGCATCAAGGTGACCCGCAGCGCCAGCGGACAGCATGCCACCACGAAAAAGCCCGCTGCCAAGGCCAGCGACAACCAGACAGATGACGCCCGCCTTGCGCTTATCCTTAAACATCTGCACAAGGCCGGCAAAGCCAAACCAGGCAAACGCGAAACCCTGGCCACGGCATTAATGTCGGTATTCCAGAACAAGCTGCCCAAGCCAACCATCGATCATCTGATCGAGCTGCTGTTCAGCAAAAACATAATCGCGGAATGTAACGGCAAGCTTGCGTATCAGCTCAATGGCAAATCACCCAGCACAGCCAAAACGCCGCTTCCTGCGGTAAAAAAACTGATCGACGCGGAGCAAAATGAACATATCAGCCCCGCATTGCTCTATTTGCACAAGGCCGGCAATGCCAAGCCAGCATCAATGAAGTCACTGCACAGCGGGCTAATGTCGGCATTTCGCAAGCAGCTACCCAGCCAAACCATCAGCGCCATTATTAACACCCTGGTGGAGCACAACATCGTGCTGAACACCGGGGGCAAGCTTCTCTATCAACTCAGCAACGCCCCTGCGGCATAATTTTCGACTCGCCCGAGAGAGCCCCCATGTCCCGTTCCGAAAACTTGTTTGCCAGCGCCCAACAACACATCCCTGGCGGCGTTAACTCGCCAGTACGCGCGTTCAAAAGCGTCGGCGGTACGCCGTTGTTTATCAAGAGTGCCGAAGGCGCCTATATCGTCGACGAAGACGACAAGCGCTATGTCGACTACGTCGGTTCCTGGGGGCCGATGATCCTCGGCCACAGCCATCCCGAGGTGCTCGATGCGGTGCGCAGCCAGTTGCAATACGGCCTGTCGTTCGGCGCACCGACCGCCATGGAAGTAGAAATGGCCGACCTGGTGTGCAGCCTGGTGCCGTCCATGGACATGCTGCGCATGGTCAGCTCCGGCACCGAAGCGACCATGAGTGCCATTCGCCTGGCCCGTGGCTATACCGGCCGCGACAACATCCTCAAGTTCGAAGGCTGCTACCACGGCCACTCCGACAGCTTGCTGGTGAAGGCCGGCTCGGGCTTGCTGACCCAGGGCGTACCCAGCTCGGCGGGCGTGCCGGCGGACTTCGCCAAACACACCCTGACCAGCGCCTTCAACGACCTGGCGGCCGTCACCCGCCTGCTCGCCGAAGTCGGCCAGAGCGTCGCCTGCATCATCGTCGAGCCGGTGGCCGGCAACATGAACTGCGTGCCGCCGGCACCGGGCTTTCTTGAAGGCCTGCGCGCACTTTGCGACCAGCACGGCATCGTGCTGATCTTCGACGAAGTGATGACCGGTTTCCGCGTCGCCCTCGGTGGCGCCCAGGCCCATTACGGCGTGACCCCGGACCTGTCGACCTTCGGCAAGATCATCGGCGGCGGCATGCCGGTGGGCTGCTTCGGCGGCAAGCGCGAGATCATGCAGCAGATCGCCCCGCTCGGCCCGGTCTACCAGGCCGGCACCCTGTCGGGTAACCCGCTGGCCATGGCCGCCGGCCTGACCACCCTGAAGCTGATCAGCCGCCCTGGCTTCCACGCTGAACTGAGCGACTACACCAGCCGCCTGCTGCAAGGCCTGCAGGAACGTGCCGATGCCGCCGGCATCCCGTTCGTCACCACCCAGGCCGGCGGCATGTTCGGTCTGTACTTCAGTGGCGCGGATGACATCGTCACCTTCGACGACGTGATGGCCAGCGATGTGCAACGCTTTAAGCGCTTCTTCCACCTGATGCTGGATGCCGGCGTGTACTTGGCACCGAGCGCCTTCGAGGCCGGCTTCACCTCCATTGCCCATGGCGATGCCGAGCTGGCGCTGACCCTGGATGCCGCCGAAAAGGCCTTTGCGGCCATGCAGAACGACTGAAACCTGCTGCCAGCCGTCACCCCGGCGCAATGCCGGGGCGCGCTCAGCAGAAAAGCCGGCAAAGCCTTTGTGCCCAGGCCCCGGCTTATTTCATAATGGCCGGGCTGGCGCGCTGCGCTGGCCAGGCTGGATGCCTGTTCTGCTTCCCGAGGCTCGCTGATTTCCATGAACCGCACCGGCCGCAGCCTGACCATGGGTTGCCTGCTGCTTCTTTTGCCCCTGCTGGCCAGTGCCGCGGGCAACTCCCTGCTGGTTCCCAGTAGCGGTCGCTGCGCCCTCAACAGCCTGCCCGAAGACCTGCCTCAAGCCTTGCCCAGCTGCCAGCAAGCCGCCACCAGCGGTGATGTGCAGGCGCAGTTCGAGCTGGGCAGCTTCTATTACGACAACGAACTGACCGAACGCGATCTGGCTCAGGCCCTGCAATGGTTCGAGCAGGCCTCACTGCAAGGCCACGCCCAGGCCCAGCACCGTCTGGGGCTGATGTTTTTCCGTGGCGAAGGCGTACCGGCCAACAATGTGCAGGCCTATATCGTGCTGAAGATGGCGGCGGTCAATGGCGCCGAAGAGGCGCTGGACAGTGCCGATCTGGTGGCCATGCAGATGCGCGCCGACGAGCTACAACTGGCCAGCCAGGTGCTCGGGCAGATCTTCCGTGATTATTTGCTGCAACTGCAGGGCAACCCATCGCTGTTTGCCCCGCCACCGCCGCCAGCCACTAACCACTAACCACTCGCCACTCGCCCGCCTTACTTGTCCGGCATCGGCATGGGGAACGGCATGATATTGCTCACGCCCTTGGCCTCGCTGATTTTCGGCGTACCCAGGCGCTCGACTTCATCGATGCGCACGATCGAGTGCATGGGCACGAAACTGCGCACCACGCCGTCGAACTGAGCCTTGAGCTTTTCTTCGCTGGGATCGACCACCACCTGGGTACGCTCACCGAAGACGAACTCCTCGACCTCCAGAAAACCCCACAGATCGCTTTGATAGATCTGCTTGGCGTACATCTCGAACACCTGGCCCTGGTTGAGAAAAATCACCTTGTAGATAGGTTCGCGCTTGCTCATGGATAGCCAATAACACCGGCAAATTGGGGGCGCGCAGCATAGCACAGCCACCTGATGCAGAAGGCCAGGGTCTAATGCCCCTTCATCGCCCGTTACCAATCAGGCGGCAACCGGCGCTAGGAGGCTGGGCGCTGGCTCGCCTATAATCCGCGCCTCTGCGAACCACCCCCTGAGCCTGCATGAGCAAGAAGCTGTATATCGAAACCCACGGTTGCCAGATGAACGAGTACGACAGCTCGCGCATGGCCGACCTGCTGGGCGAACACCAGGTCATCGAACTGACCGAGCACGCCGAAGACGCCGACGTGATCCTGCTCAACACCTGTTCGATCCGCGAGCGCGCCCAGGACCGGGTGTTCTCCCAGCTCGGCCGCTGGCGTGAACTGAAGCTGGAAAACCCCGACCTGGTAATCGGCGTCGGTGGCTGCGTGGCCAGCCAGGAAGGCGCGGCGATTCTCAAGCGTGCGCCCTATGTCGATGTGGTCTTCGGCCCGCAGACCCTGCATCGCCTGCCGGAAATGCTCGATGCCGCGCGCAGCAGCGGCACCGCTCAGGTGGATATTTCCTTCCCGGAAATCGAAAAATTCGACCGCCTGCCGGAGCCGCGCGTGGAAGGCCCGACCGCCTTCGTCTCGGTGATGGAGGGCTGCAGCAAATACTGCTCGTTCTGCGTGGTGCCCTACACCCGTGGTGAAGAAGTCAGCCGGCCGTTCAGCGACGTGCTGCATGAAGTGCAGCACCTGGCCGAACACGGCGTGCGTGAAGTGACCCTGCTCGGGCAGAACGTCAACGGCTACCGCGGCAGCAGCAGCGACGGCCGCCTGGTCGATCTGGCCGAACTGATTCGTGCGGTGGCCGCCATCGACGGCATCGAGCGCATCCGCTACACCACCTCGCACCCGCTGGAATTCTCCGACGCCCTGATCAGGGCCCATGCCGAGGTGCCGGAACTGGTCAAACAGCTGCACCTGCCGGTGCAATCGGGCTCGGACCGCATTCTCGCCGCCATGAAGCGCGGCCATACGGCGCTGGAATACAAGTCGCGGATTCGCAAGCTGCGCGCCGCCGTGCCGGACATCATCATCAGCTCGGACTTTATCGTCGGCTTCCCCGGCGAAACCGAGAAAGACTTCGAGCAGACCCTGAAGCTGATCGAAGAAGTCGGCTTCGACTTCTCCTATTCCTTCGTCTACAGCGCCCGCCCCGGTACGCCGGCGGCTGACCTCAGTGATGAGACTTCGCAGGAAACCAAGCGCGAGCGCCTGGCCCGCCTGCAGCACAAACTCAGCCAGCAGGGCTTCGAGAACAGTCGACGAATGGTCGGCAGCGTGCAGCGCATCCTGGTCAGCGACTACTCGAAAAAAGACCCAGGCCAACTGCAAGGCCGCAGCGAGGCCAATCGCATCGTCAACTTCCGCAGCACCAACCCGCGCCTGATTGGCCAGTTTGTCGAGGTGCGGATCGACGAAGCCCGCCCCAATTCATTGTTCGGCACGCTACTGAACAATTGACTCAATCCTCGGCCATGCTTTCACCCATGGCCGGCCGGGGTTATCCTCAGCGTCACTATCGCGATTAACAGATCACCTTGAACGCACCCATAGAACCCCATCGTTTTACCCTGGAGCCCTTTGAGGCGCGGCGTTTCGCCAACCTCTGCGGGCAATTCGACGAGCACCTGCGGCTGATCGAACAGCGCCTGGCGATCGAGATCCGCAATCGCGGCAACCAGTTCGAACTGCTCGGCGCGCCGCAACAGACGCTCTCAGCCGAACAATTGCTGCGCCGCCTGTACCGCGAAACCGACGCCAGCGACCTGTCGCCGGACATGGTTCACCTGTTTATTCAGGAGTCCGCCATGACCGAGCAGAATCTGCCCAGCGCCGAACCGAGCATCGCCCTGCGCACCCGCAAGGGCATGATTCGCCCGCGCGGCACCAACCAGCAGCGCTACGTCAAAGCCATCCTCGACCACGACATCAACTTCGGCATCGGCCCGGCCGGCACGGGCAAGACCTACCTGGCCGTGGCCTGCGCGGTAGACGCCCTGGAGCGCGAGCAGATCCGCCGCATCCTGTTGGTGCGCCCGGCGGTCGAGGCCGGCGAGAAGCTCGGTTTCCTGCCCGGCGATCTGTCGCAGAAGATCGACCCCTACCTGCGCCCGCTGTACGACGCCCTGTATGAAATGCTCGGTTTCGAGCAGGTGGCCAAGCTGATCGAGAAACAGGTGATCGAGGTCGCGCCGCTGGCCTATATGCGCGGCCGCACCCTGAACAACAGCTTTATCATCCTCGACGAAAGCCAGAACACCACCCTGGAACAGATGAAGATGTTCCTCACCCGCATCGGCTTCGGCTCCACCGCGGTGATCACCGGCGACATCACCCAGGTCGACCTGCCACGCGGCACCAAGTCCGGGCTGACCCACGTGATCGACGTGCTGCGCGACGTACCGGGCATCAGCTTCACCCACTTCAAGCCCAAGGACGTGGTGCGCCATCCGCTGGTGCAACGCATCGTTGAGGCCTACGAGCGCTTCGAGGCCAGCCACGCACCGCACGACGCCAAGGCCCACCGGCATGATTGAACTCGACCTGCAAATCGCCAGCGACGGCCAGACACCGAGCCTTGCGCAGTTGCAACAGTGGTGCGCCCTGGCCCTGCGCCAGCGCACGGCTGACTCGGAGCTGACCATTCGCCTGGTGGATGAGGCCGAAGGCCGCGAGCTGAATAACACCTGGCGGCACAAGGATTACCCCACCAACGTGCTGTCGTTCCCGGCCGACGTGCCAGAGGGCTTGCTGGATATTCCGCTGCTCGGCGACCTGGTGATCTGCGTGCCGGTGGTTGAGCGCGAGGCTGCCGAACAGGGCAAAAGCCTGGAGGCACACTGGGCTCATTTGGTGATCCACGGCTGCCTGCACCTGCTCGGCTACGACCATATCGACGACGCTGAAGCCGAAGAGATGGAAGGCCTGGAGCAGAACTTGCTCGCCGAACTGGGCCACCCCGACCCTTATGCAGACGATGAATAAACACCCCCGTGGCAACCCCATTGGCAACACCAAGGAGCTGTGAGTACACAAGCATGAGCGAAGACCGATCGAGTAGCGGGCAAAAGTCCTGGCTGGGCAAGCTTACCCAGGCTTTTACCCATGAACCGAAAAATCGCCAGGAGCTGCTGCAACTGCTGCGCGAGGCACACCAGAACAAACTGCTGGATGCCGAGGCCCTGGCCATCGTCGAGGGCGCCATTCAGGTGGCCGACCTGCAGGTGCGCGACATCATGGTGCCGCGCTCACAGATGATCAGCATCAAGGCCTGCCAGTCGCCCAGCGAATTTCTCCCGGCGATCCTCGACTCGGCCCACTCGCGCTACCCGGTGATCGGCGAAAACCTCGACGAGGTGATCGGCATCCTCCTCGCCAAGGACCTGCTGCCGCTGGTGCTGCAGGCCCCCGACCAGCCGTTCAACGTGCGCGACCTGCTGCGTCCGGTGACCTTCGTGCCCGAGTCCAAGCGCCTCAACGTGCTGCTGCGCGAGTTCCGTGCCAACCACAACCACATGGCGGTGGTCATCGACGAATACGGCGGGGTTGCCGGCCTGGTGACCATCGAGGACGTGCTCGAGCAGATCGTCGGCGAGATCGAGGACGAGCACGACATCGAGGAAGACAGCTATATCAAGCCCCTGCCCAGCGGCGACTTCCTGATCAAGGCCCTGACCCCGGTGGAGAATTTCAACGAGTTCTTCGACAGCAAGCTCTCGGATGACGAATTCGACACCATCGGCGGCCTGGTGATGAGCGCCTTCGGCCACCTGCCCAAGCGCAATGAAGTCATCGCCCTCGGCGACTTCCGCTTCCGCGTCCTAAGCGCCGACAGCCGCCGCATCCACCTGCTGCGCCTGACCACTGAGACGGGTTAACAGGGAACGGGGAAGTAGTTAGTGGGAAGTGGGAAGTGGGGCGGCGGCCTGGAGAACGGCGCATTCCCTCCCATTCGCGCGTAGCATCTACCCGCACACCTCTATCGTCGCAGCACCACCCCCACTCACCACTTCCCACTGCCCACTTACCACTTACCACTTACCACCTAACCACTTACCCCCCAACCATTTACCACTGCCCGGACCCTCGATGAACTGGATCACTCGCCCCGGCTGGCCGGGCAATTTGTTGGCCCTGCTGGCCGGCGCTCTGACTCCACTGATGCTCGCCCCGTTCGACATCTGGCCCCTGGCCCTGCTGTCGCTGGGGCTGTTCTACCTCGGCCTGCGCGACCTGACGCCCAAGGCGGCGCTATGGCGCGGTTGGTGCTACGGCCTGGCCCTGTTTGTCGCCGGCACCGGCTGGATCTACGTCAGCATCCACGACCATGGCGGCGCCTCGGCTCCGCTGGCCGCCGGCCTGACCCTGGGATTCTGCGCCGCCATCGCCTTCTTCTTCGGCCTCGCGGCCTGGTTGTGGGCGCGCTGGTTGCGCCGCAGCGAAGCGCCCCTGGCCGACGCCCTGGCCTTCGCCGCCCTGTGGTTGGTGCTGGAAGCCTTCCGCGGCTGGTTCCTCACCGGTTTCCCCTGGCTGTACGCCGGCTACAGCCAGCTCGACGGCCCCCTCAGCGGCCTGGCGCCAGTGGGCGGCATGTGGCTGATCTCCTTCGTCCTGGCCCTGAGCGCCGCCTTGCTGGTCAACCTGCCGCGTCTGCGCGCGCGCCCGGTCTTTCTGGCGACGGCCCTGGTCTTGCTGGTCGGCCCCTGGCTGGCCGGCCTGGCCCTGAACGGCCACGCCTGGACCCAACCTGCCGGCAAGCCACTGAGCGTGGCCCTGATGCAGGGCAATGTCGCCCAGAACCTGAAGTGGGACCCGACCCAACTGCGCGCCCAACTGAATCTGTACCGCGACCTCAGCCACAGCGCCAAGCCGGCGGATTTGCTGGTCTGGCCGGAAACCGCCGTGCCGGTACTCAAGGAATACGCCGACGACTACCTGGCCGCCATGGGCGCCTTCGCCAGCAGCCGCAACAGCGCGCTGATAACCGGCGTGCCGGTGCGCCAACTGAACGAGCGCGGCGAAAAACGCTACTACAACGCCATCACCGCCGTCGGCCAGGGCCAGGGCACCTACCTCAAGCAGAAGCTGGTGCCCTTTGGTGAATATGTCCCGCTGCAGGACCTGCTGCGCGGCCTGATTGCCTTCTTCAACCTGCCGATGTCCGACTTCGCCCGCGGCCCGACCGAGCAGCCATTGCTGCAAGCCAAGGGCTACAGCATCGCCAGCTATATCTGCTACGAAGTGGTGTACCCGGAGTTTGCCGCCAGCCTGGCGGCGCGCAGCAACATCCTCCTGACAGTGAGCAACGACGCCTGGTTCGGCAGCTCCATCGGCCCCCTGCAGCACCTGCAAATGGCGCAGATGCGTGCCCTCGAAGCCGGCCGCTGGATGATCCGCGCCACCAACAACGGCATGACCGTGCTGATCGACCCGCAAGGCCAGATCACCGCCCAGCTGCCGCAGTTCGAGCAGGGCGTGCTGTACGGCGACGTGCTGCCGATGCAGCAACTAACGCCCTACCTGCGCTGGCGCGGCTGGCCCATGGCAATGCTCTGCGGCCTGCTATTGGCCTGGACCCTGCTCGCCAGCCGGATGGCCAAGACCCTGTAACGCCGCCGAACAGCCGTAACCCTGATGCAATCCGGGCTACGGCACTGCACAACCTGGCGTAACCCTGATGCAATCCGGGGAACACTCACCCGCCAAACAATCCCGGAGGTGCTCCGGGCTACGCGGGGCTAGCGGTACAGCAGCGGATACAGCAGCCGCCCCAGGGCCTCGTTGAGCAGCAAACCGCTCTGCCACAGCGCCTTGCTTTCCGGCAGCCAGCCGCCGAAAGGCCGTGCGTTAGGCACGCCAAGAAAGCCCACCGGCGCCATCACCACGCTGAAGCCCGCCTGCTCGAAGCACCAGCGCGCGCGCAGCATGTGGGATGCCTGGGTCACCAGCACCAGCCGTTTGATCCCACTGGGGGCCAGCAGGCGAGCACTGTCCTGAGCATTCTCCCAGGTGGTGCGACTAGCCTCTTCACGCCAGCGCACGCTCAGGCCGTGGTCGCGCTGCAGGCTATCGGCCATGATCGCCGCCTCGCTGGGCGGCAGGCCGTAATGCAGGCCGCCACTGGTCAACAGCGGCAGGCCGCTGGCCCGCGCCAGGCGCGCGGCATAGCGCACCCGCTCACTGCCCAGCAAACTTGGCACATCCTCGCCCCAGGCCGGATCACCGCGCTCGCGGCCAGCCCCCAGCACCACGATGGCCTCGGCGCGTTGCCCCAGTTGCGACCACTCGGCGGCCGGCAACGCACTCGTCGGCTCCAGCGCCCGCGCCGCCTGCTCCACCACCACGGGCAAGCTCATCAGCCACAGGCCGGCAAAACCCAGGCAAAAACACAGCACGGCCAGGCGTGGCGCACGGCGGCGCAACCACCAGGCGGCCAGCAGCAAGAGCAGCAGACCGCCAGGCGGCAAGAACAGTTGTTTGAACAGATAACGAATCGGCATAGGCGCACTCCACAGTGCGCGCAGCCTAACCTGCAGTCGCCGGCGAACCCAAGCGACGCATCAACGCAACGGCGCAACCGCGCGAAACAGCGCCGAGCCGCAGGCGCTGCAGGCTTGTGCGCCGAGCCCCGGCAGCCAGCTCACGGGGGCCGCACAAACCGCGCAACACAGGGCCGCCGCAGGCGCCTGCTGGCGGCCCGACGGCTCGCCACGACTGCCCATGCGCAGCGATTTGGCCACCTGGGGCGCCTGCTGTTGCAGCAGGGCCAGTTCCTGGGCGGCGGCGTGCCAGCCCTGCAGCCAGTTCAAATCGCGATCCAGGTAGGCATGGATCAGTTGCAGTTCGGCGGCGCTCAGGCCGCTCAGTTCCAGCTCATGGGGCACCGTCTGGCCCAGGCGACTGGCGCTGTCGGCCTCCTCCAGGGCCAGGGCCAGGCGCTGCAGCAGCCGACCGTAAAGTCCGCTGTCCACTGCTGCCCGCCGCTTATGCGCCATGCCGCCACCTCCACCCGGCACTCAGCGCCGGCCCTATCGCCAAGCTTAGCGGCCAGCCCCATGCCCCCGCCGCTGCCGCGACCAACGGCGAGCGGGCGCAGGCGCCGTGCAATCAGGGTTTCCCTCACCTTGGGGGGGTCATGTATGCTACCGCGTTCTTTGTAAGCCCCCTCTTTCAAGCCAAAGCAGCCAGCGCCAGTAGCCATGCACGAACTCTATCAGCCCCGCGAAATTGAAGCCGCCGCCCAGTCCCTGTGGGACGCGCAGAAATCCTTTGTAGTGAGCGAGCAGCCCGGCAAGGAAACCTTCTATTGCCTGTCGATGTTCCCCTACCCCAGCGGCAAGCTGCACATGGGCCATGTGCGCAACTACACCATCGGTGATGTGATCGCCCGCTACCAGCGCATGCAGGGCAAGAACGTGCTGCAGCCGATGGGCTGGGACGCCTTCGGCATGCCGGCAGAAAACGCTGCGATGAAGAATCAGTGCGCCCCGGCCAAGTGGACCTACGAAAACATCGCCTATATGAAAACCCAGCTGCAAAGCCTGGGCCTGGCCGTGGACTGGACGCGCGAAGTCACCACCTGCAAACCCGATTACTACCGCTGGGAACAATGGCTGTTCACTCGCCTGTTCGAAAAAGGCGTGATCTACCGCAAGAACGGCAGCGTCAACTGGGACCCGGTGGATCAGACCGTACTGGCCAACGAGCAGGTGATCGACGGCCGCGGCTGGCGCTCGGGCGCGCTGATCGAGAAGCGCGAAATCCCCATGTACTACTTCAAGATCACCGCTTACGCGGAAGAGCTGCTCAGTGGTCTGGATGAACTGGATGGCTGGCCCGAGCAGGTCAAGACCATGCAGCGCAACTGGATCGGCAAGAGCTTCGGCGCCGACGTGGTGTTCGACTACGACCAGGCCAGCGTCGGCAGCGACGGCCAGTTGAAGGTCTACACCACCCGCCCCGACACCCTGATGGGCGCCACCTACGTCGCCGTGGCCGCCGAACACCCGCTGGCGCAGCGCGCCGCGATGAACAACTCTGCCGTTAGCGCCTTTATCGCCGAGTGCAAAGGCGGCTCCGTGGCCGAGGCCGATATGGCCACCATGGAGAAAAAAGGCGTGGCCACCGGCCAGTTCGTCATCCATCCACTGAGCGGCGACAAGCTGCCCGTGTTCGTCGCCAACTACGTGCTGTGGGGCTACGGCGAAGGCGCAGTGATGGCGGTGCCGGCCCATGATGAGCGCGATTTTGAGTTCGCCAACAAGTACAACCTGCCGATCAAGCAGGTCTACAGCGCGGCAGACCAGGCCTACGACGCCAGCCAATGGCAAGCCTGGTATGGCGACAAGAGCGGTCTGCTCAGCATCAACTCCGGCAAGTACGACAACCTCGACTTCAACGCCGCCTTCGACGCCATCGTCACTGACCTCGAAGCCTGCGCCCACGGCGCGCGCAAGACCCAGTTCCGCCTGCGCGACTGGGGCATCAGCCGCCAGCGTTACTGGGGCTGCCCGATCCCGATCATCCACTGCGACAGCTGTGGCGACGTGCCGGTGCCGGAAGACCAACTGCCCGTCGTGCTACCGGAAGACGTGGTGCCGGATGGCGCCGGCAGCCCGCTGGCGCGCATGCCCGAGTTCTACCAGTGCCAGTGCCCGAAGTGTGGCGCCGACGCCAAGCGCGAAACCGACACCATGGACACCTTCGTCGAGTCGTCCTGGTACTACGCCCGCTACGCCTCGCCGCACTACACCGCTGGCATGGTCGAGCCGGCTGCAGCCAACCACTGGCTGCCGGTGGATCAGTACATCGGCGGTATCGAACACGCGATCCTGCACCTGCTGTATGCGCGCTTCTTCCACAAGCTGATGCGCGACGAGGGCCTGGTGTCATCCAACGAGCCGTTCAAGAACCTGCTGACCCAGGGCATGGTGGTCGCCGAGACTTACTACCGCTCCCTGGATAACGGCGGCAAGGACTGGTTCAACCCGGCCGATGTGGAAGTCGAGCGCGATGCCAAGGCCAAGGTCATAGGCGCTCGCCTCAAGTCCGACGGCCTGCCGGTGGAAATCGGCGGCACCGAGAAGATGTCCAAGTCGAAGAACAACGGCGTCGACCCGCAGTCGATGATCGATGCCTACGGCGCCGACACCTGCCGCCTGTTTATGATGTTCGCCTCGCCGCCCGACATGAGCTGCGAATGGTCGGATGCCGGCATCGAAGGCGCCAGCCGCTTCCTGCGCCGCGTCTGGCGCCTGGCCCACAGCCATGTCAGCGGCGGCATTCCAGACGCCCTGGATGTCGCCGCGCTGGTCGATGAGCAGAAGGCCGTGCGCCGCGCCATCCACCTGGCCATCAAGCAGGCCAGCAATGACGTCGGCCTGCACCACAAGTTCAACACCGCCGTCGCCGCGGTGATGACCCTGATGAACGTGCTGGAAAAAGCACCGACCACCACCGCCCAGGATCGCGCCCTGCTGCAGGAGGGCCTGCAAGCCGTGGTCTTGCTGCTGGCGCCGATCACCCCGCATATCAGCCATGAAATCTGGCAGCGCCTGGGCCACCAGGACCCGATCATCGACGCCCAGTGGCCGCAGGTGGACGAGTCCGCCCTGGTGCAAGACAGCCTGGTGCTGGTGATTCAGGTCAACGGCAAGCTGCGCGGGCAAATCGAAGTGCCCGCCAGTGCCAGCCGCGAAGAGATCGAAGCCGCCGCCCGCAGCAACGAAAACGTACTGCGCTTCACCGATGGCCTGAGCATTCGCAAGGTCATCGTGGTGCCGGGCAAACTGGTTAATATTGTCGCAAGCTGATCATCGCTGGCGCCGCTGCATGCCGCGGCGCCACACGCATTCAAGGGGATAGCACAATGATGAAACGGAATCTGATGGTCCTGGGCCTGGCCACGCTGTTGAGCGCCTGCGGCTTCCAGCTGCGCGGCAGCGGCGACAGCCACTTCGCCCTCACCGAACTGGATGTCAGCGCCCGCAATATGTATGGCGAAACGGTCAAGGACGTGCGCAGCCAACTGCAAAACAGCGGCGTCAAGGTCTCCTCCGGGGCGCCTTATCACCTGATCCTGACCCGCGAAGACAGCCAGCGCCGCAGCGCCAGCTACACCGGCGCGGGCCGCAGCGCGGAAATCGAGCTGACCAACACCCTCGACTACGAAATCCGTGGCGCCAACAACCTGCTGTTGCTGCAAAACCAGCAGGAAGTGCAAAGCGTCTTCGCCCAGGACCAGAGCAACCTCGGCGGCTCCGCCCAGGAAGCCGCCCAGCAAGCCGTCGAGCTGCGTCAGCGCCTGGTACGCAACCTGCTGCAGCACCTGCAGATGATTACCCCGCAGCAACTGGAGCAACTGCAGCAGACCGCCCAGGCCAAGGCCGATGCCGAAGCCAAGGCCGCCGCCGAAGCCGCCGCAGCCGCCCGCGCGGCCGAACAGGCCCAGCCGCAACAGTCGCCCCTGCAACTGCTGCCACGCGAGTAAGGTTGACGGGCGGCCCGCGGCCGCCCGCCAGCACTCTGCCCGATGAAACTCAACCACGCCCAACTCGGCAAGCACCTGCAAGGCGCCCTGGCGCCCGTGTATGTGCTTAGCGGCGACGAACACCTGTTGTGCCAGGAGGCTGCCGACAGCATCCGCGCCAGCGCCCGCGCGCAAGGTTTCAGCGAGCGCGAAGTGTTCGACGTGGACAAGAGCTTCGACTGGGGCCTGCTCTACCAGGCCGGCGCCAGTCTGTCGCTGTTTGCCGAAAAGCGCGTGATCGAACTGCGCATCAACAGTGGCAAACCCGGCGACCAGGGTGCCAGCGCCCTGCTGGAATACCTTAGCCGCCCTCCCGAAGACACCTTGCTGCTGCTCAGCCTGCCCAAGCTCGACAGCAGCACGCAAAAGACCAAATGGGCCAAGGCCCTGATCGACAGCCCCGTCAGCCAGTTCGTGCAGATCTGGCCGGTGGAGGCCGGACAACTGCCGCAGTGGCTGCGCCAGCGCCTGGCCCAGGCCGGCTTAAGCGCCAGCCAGGAAGCCGTGGAACTGATCGCCGCGCGAGTCGAAGGTAACTTGCTGGCCGCCGCCCAGGAGATCGAGAAGCTCAAGCTACTGGCCGTCGACCATCAGGTAGATGCCGGCACCGTACAGGCCGCGGTGGCCGATAGCGCCCGCTTCGATGTGTTCGGCCTGCTTGACGCGGCCCTCAACGGCCAGGCCGCCCACGCCCAGCGCATGCTCGAAGGCCTGCGCGGCGAAGGCGTGGAGGCTCCGGTGGTGCTCTGGGCCCTGGCTCGCGAGCTGCGCCTGCTGGCCGGCATCGCCCAGCAGGTCAACCAGGGCATGGCACTGGACAAGGCCTTCGCCAGCGCCCGCCCGCCGGTCTGGGACAAGCGTCGCCCGCTGCTCAGCAAAGCCCTGCAACGTCATTCGCTCAGCGCCTGCAATCGTCTTCTGCAGGACGCCCAGCGCATCGACGCACAGATCAAGGGCCAAGCCGCCGGCGATGCCTGGAGCGCCCTCAGCCGCCTGGCCCTGCTGCTGGCCGGGCAACGCCTGAGCCTGCCCAGCGAGTAGGCCCGCGCGCGCGTCACTTGAGCCCAGCAAGTTTTTTTGTAGCCCGGATAACATCCGGGGATCTTGCGTACGCACCAAACCGCTCCCGGATTGTATCCGGGCTACACCTGTCTGGATTCGCGGCAGACGCACTCCGCGAGGGCGCGGTCTCGACCGTGAACGGTATTGCCCCACACCGCAAAGCTGGCTATTTTTCGGACCGCCGCGCAGACTCGCGCCACTGCAAACCGCAGCCATCGCCACTTGGAGACTGCCATGGGCAAACCCCGCAACAAAAAGCCAAACCGAGCCAAATCGATCATCAGCCAACCGCTGTTCCGCTGCCGCCAGGAACAACCGGGCAAAGGCAAAGGCAGCTACCGCCGCGAAGCCTCCCACTGGGAGGCTTCTTCGTTTCTACCCCCACACAACCGCGCCTAAGACCTTGGTCGACCGCCAAACCGCACCCCCGACATGTTAAGGTCAGCGCTCTAACGCGAGCCTTTGAGACATGCACATGCTTTACCCATCGCTGCTGCGCTGCACCCTTCTCGGCACCAGCCTGAGCCTGCTGACCGCCTGTGCCGACAACCATGCCGCGAGCCAGGTTGAAGCCCCAACACCTGCCGCATACAACGCCCCGGCCAGCCTGCCCACGACAACCCTCAGCCCCTCAAAAGCGGCCACCTTCGAGCAGCCAACCCAGAGTTTTGCCAGTTGGCAGGCCGCCTTTCGCCAGGAAGCCCTGAGCGCCGGCATCCAGGCCGCGGTGTTCGATGCGGCCTTTGCAGGCGTGAGCCCGGACCCGGCGATCATCCGCGCCGACCGCAGCCAGCCGGAATTCACCCGGCCGGTGTGGGAATACCTCGACAGCGCCCTCTCGGCCGTCCGCGTGCGTCGCGGCCAGGCGTTGCTGGTCGAACACGCCAGCACCCTGCAGGCCATCGAGCAGCGCTACGGCGTCGACCGCCACGCCCTGGTGGCGATCTGGGGCATGGAAAGCAACTTCGGCCAATACATGGGCGACAAGTCGGTGATCGCCGCCCTCGCCACCCTGGCCTACGAGGGCCGCCGCCCGGCGTTTGCCCACGAGCAATTGCTGGCGGCGCTGCGCATCCTCCAGCACGGCGATGTGCAACCCAGCCGCATGCGCGGTTCCTGGGCCGGCGCCATGGGCCAGACCCAGTTTATCCCCAGCACCTACAACCAGTTCGCCGTGGACTTCGACGGCGACGGCCGCCGTGACATCTGGGACAGTTCCGCCGACGCCCTGGCCTCGGCCGCCCATTACCTGCACAAATCCGGCTGGCAGAGCGGCCAGCCCTGGGGCTTTGCCGTAACCCTGGCGAGTGGTTTCGATTACGCCCTGGCCGATGGCGAAACCGTCAGAAGCATCGACCAATGGCGCCAGTTGGGCGTACACACACCGTCTGCCGGCACCGATCAGAGCCGCGCCGTCCTGCTCCTGCCGGCCGGCCACCGCGGCCCGGCCTTCCTCCTGCAGGACAACTTCCGCGCCATCCTCAAATACAACAACTCCAGCGCCTACGGCCTGGCCATCGGCCTGCTCGGCGACACCCTGGCCGGTCGCGCCAGCGCCCCAGCCACCTGGCCGCGCAGTGACCGCCAGCTCGGGCGCAGCGAGCGCATCGAACTGCAGCAACGGCTGGCCAGCAAAGGTTATGCGCCCGGTGCGGCGGACGGCATCATCGGCGCCAACACGCGCAAGGCCGTGCGCGCCTTGCAGCAAAGCCTCGGCCAACCCGCCGACGGCTACCCCAGCCATGAGCTGTTGCAGCAACTCAGATAAGCCCGCACAACGCCGTGTACGCCGTGCGGCAGGCAACGGACTGATCAGTCAGGTGCTGTGATAAACTGCGCGCCGGCCACAAGCCGCCTCGTCCACGGAGCCTCTAGCGGAGCCCAGATTACCGATGTCCGATACCCTCCCGCCGAAAAACGTTGCCAGCGGTGAAAAATTCCGCACCTCTCAAGGCATCACCGCGATCAAGGACGGGCAAAAGCACCGCGCCTCCAGCGAGCCACAAGTGTTCGAACCCAAGCCCAAGTGGTTGCGGGTCAAGGCCCCCGGCGGCAGCCGCTTCGAGGCGGTCAAACACAACGTCGGCGAACATCAGTTGAGTACCGTGTGCAAGGAATCGCACTGCCCGAACATGGCCGAATGCTGGTCCAACGGCACCGCCACCATCATGCTGATGGGCTCGGTATGCACCCGTGCCTGCCGCTTCTGCGCGGTGGATACTGGCAACCCGAACGGCTGGCTGGACCTTGAAGAGCCGCAGAACACCGCCAAGTCGGTGGAGCTGATGGGCCTGCGCTATATCGTGCTGACCTCGGTGGATCGCGACGACCTCGACGACGGCGGCGCCGCCCACTACGCCGCCTGCATTCAGGCGATCAAGCAACGCACCCCGCAGGTGGTGGTGGAAGCCCTGACCCCGGATTTCAACGGCGAGCAACAGGCCATCGAGCGCGTGGTGGATTCCGGCCTTGAGGTGTTTGCCCAGAACGTCGAGACGGTCAAGCGCCTGACCCATGAGGTGCGCGACCCGCGCGCCGGCTACGCCAAGACCCTGGCGGTATTGCAGCATGCCAAGCGCCATCGCCCCGACCTGCTGACCAAGACCAGCCTGATGCTCGGCCTGGGTGAGAGCGACGCAGAAGTCATCGAGACCATGGATGATTTGCGCGCCGTCGGCGTCGACATCCTCACCCTCGGCCAGTACCTGCAACCGACCCGCAATCACCTGCCGGTCAAGCGCTGGGTCAGCCCGGAAGAGTTCAACCGCTTCCGTGACATCGGCCTGCAGAAGGGCTTTATGGAAGTCGCTGCCGGCCCGCTGGTGCGTTCCAGCTACCGCGCCGACAAGGTCTTCGAGAAGAACAACCTGGGCCTGGCCGCACCCGCGCCAGTGCCGGGACAACAGGTCGATAACAACCTGATCCCCACCCTCAATCTGAACTGATTGAAGCGCACAACGCCCGCCCCGGTTACCCCTGGGGCGGGCGTTGTGTTATCCGCCGATAACGCCGCTCAGGCTCTGTTGTTGCCCATAGCCAAGGTGCTTGCACAGTTGCTCGCGCAAGCGCGCGCTGACCTCGTGCATGGCCAGCGGGCCAGCCACCAGGTCGGCCAGTTGGGTCATGCGCAAGCCGGCATAGCCGCACGGGTTGATGCGCTGGAAGGGCTGCAGGTCCATGTCCACATTCAGGGCCAGACCATGGAAGGAGCGGCCATGGCGAATACGCAGGCCCAGGGAGGCGATCTTCGCACCGTCCACATACACCCCCGGCGCATCGGCGCGGGCCTCGGCGCTGACGCCGTAACTGGCCAGCAGGTCGATCAGGCTCTGCTCGATGCGGCTGACCAGCTCTCGCACGCCCAGGCCCAGGCGACGCACATCGACCAGCGGATAAGCCACCAGTTGGCCGGGGCCGTGGTAGGTCACCTGGCCGCCGCGGTCCACCTGCACCACCGGAATCTCCCCCGGCAATAGCACGTGCTCAGCCTTGCCGGCCTGGCCCTGGGTGAATACCGGCGGATGCTGCACCAGCCAGAGTTCGTCGGCGGTGTCGGCCGTGCGCTGGTTGGTGAAGTCCTGCATGGCATGCCAGACCGGCTCATAGGCCTGCAAGCCGAGCTCGCGCACACCGAGGACGGCGGCCATCACCGCCGCAGCCCGAACACGCGCCATTGACTGCCGCGCATCACAGCACCATATGTACGCGGCCGGTGGCGCGCAGGTCGCTGTTGATCGCCTCCAACTGCAGCGGGCCGGTGGCGGTAATCAGCACCTGAAAGGCATGGAAACGCCCACTGCTGCTGTCGCGACGGGTCAGGGTCGAGGCGTCGAAGTCCGCTACATGGCGCTGCATGACTTCAATCACCATCTCGGCAAAGCCCTCGCCGGCATCGCCGATCACCTTGATCGGATAATTCGGGCAGGGGAACTCGATGCGTGGTGGGGGCAGGTCATTGCTATTCATGGGCTACTGGCCTCCTGAGCCATGACCTGGGGCGCCGGGTAGGCACCACCAGGCCGGTAGAGCAACGCGACGGGGCGCGCCCGCCGCCGGGTTAGTTGAACAGAGCGAAGAAGAACAGGCGCACGCTGTCCCAGATGCGGCGCAGCAGGCCGGCTTCTTCCACCGCCTGCAAGGCCACCAGGTTGGCGGTATGCACCACCTTGCCTTCCAGCTTCACCTCGACCTTGCCGATCACCGCACCTTGCTGGATCGGCGCGGTCAGTTGCGGCTCAAAGGTCATGGCTGCTTCCAGACTCTTGGCCTGGCCCTTGGCCACGGTCAGGGTCAGGTCTTCGGCCAGGCCGGCGCCGACTTCACGCTCCAGGCCTTTCCACACTGGCGCCTTGGCCAGCTCGGCACCCTTCTGGTAGAAGGTCTTGGTTTCGAAGAAGCGGAAGCCGTAGGTCAGCAGCTTCTGGGTTTCCGCCGCGCGGGCCGACTCGCTGACGGTGCCGAATACTGCAGTGATCATCCGCGCGCCGTCGCGCACCGCCGAGGACACCAGGCAGTAGCCGGCTTCTTCGGTGTGCCCGGTCTTCAGGCCGTCAACGGTCTTGTCGCGGTACAACAGCAGGTTGCGGTTACCCTGCTTGATGTTGTTCCAGTAGAACTCTTTCTGCGAATAGATGGCGTAGTGGGCCGGGTCTTCGTTGATGATCGCGCGGGCCAGGATCGCCATGTCGTGGGCGCTGGAGTAGTGCTCCGGGTGCGGCAGGCCGGTGGCGTTCATGAAGTGCGAGTTGCTCATGCCCAGGCGCTCGGCGGTCTCGTTCATCATGTCGGCAAAACCATCTTCACTGCCTGCGATGTACTCGGCCAGGGCGATGCTGGCGTCGTTGCCGGACTGGATGATGATGCCGTGCAACAGGTCATCGACCTTCACCTGGCTGTTCAGCGGCAGGAACATGGTCGAGCCACCGGAGGCGGCCCCGCCGGTACGCCAGGCGTGCTCGCTGACCGGCACCAGGTCCTGCTCACCGATCTTGCCCTTACGGATTTCCAGGGTGGCGATATAGGCGGTCATCAGCTTGGTCAGGCTGGCCGGCGGCAGACGCTGGTCGCCGTTGTTTTCCACCAGCACCTTGCCGCTGGCGGCATCCAGCAACACATAGGACTTGGCCGCCAGTTGTGGCGGTGCCGGGGTGGCCTGGGCCGCGAGTGCCGCAGACAGCGGCGCCGCAATCAGCAGAACGAGCAATGACAAGCGTTGGGCAATGGTGGTGATGTTCATCCGACTCTCTGAAGTTTTTACTGAGGTTACGCAGCCTGCGCGTCCTGCGCCGTGCTGCACTGCCCGCATCCCTGCGGGGTGAACGTCGAGGCGCACGCCTGGCGCGCACCCGGACAGATGGGTTACTCGGCCTTGACCAGGCTGGGTTGCCCCAGATTGGCCAGGCGCACGCTGTCCTGCAACTGGCTGACTTCAGCCGGCGTGCTTATCGGCCCCAGCCGCACGCGGTGCAGGATCTGTTGATTGAGCGCCACCGAGCTGATAAACACCGGCGCACTCACCGTCGCGCTCAGCTTGGCTTTGAGGAGTTCGGCAGCGTCCGGGTTGGCGAAGGCGCCCACCTGGAGATACAGCCCAGAGGCTGGGACAGAAGCGTTTTTTTTTACCGCTACCGGGGTCGGCAGCACGGCCGCCGCGTGCTGCTCGGCGGGCGGCGTGTAGACCTCGGTTGGCGCAGCCGTGGCTTGCACCGCCGGCTGCGGCGCCTGGGCCACCTGCTGCGGCTGGGCCAGCACCAGCGGCACCGGACGCCCTTGCTGGGCCCACCACTCGTGGGGGTCGATGCCCTCGACGCGGACCCGCGCGGTGCCGGTTTCGGCATAGCCGAGCTTCTTCGCCGCGGCGAAGGACAGGTCGATAATCCGATCGGAGTAGAACGGCCCGCGGTCATTCACCCGCACAATCACGCTCTTGCCGTTCTCGACGTTGGTCACCCGCACGTAGCTGGGCAGCGGCAGAGTCTTGTGCGCGGCCGTCATACCATACAGGTCGTAGGCCTCGCCATTGGCGGTGGCCTGACCGTGGAACTTGGTGCCGTACCAGGACGCCACACCCGAAACCTGATAACGCCGGGCATCGCTCATCGGGTAATAGGTCTTGCCCATCACCGTGTAAGCGTTGGCCTTGACCCGCCCGTAGTGCGGCATCGGCACGGCATCGGGAATTCGCGAGACGTCCACATCCCACCAGGGCGCGCCGTCGCGGTGCGGCCGCGAATAGTCCACCGGTCCGGTAATCGGTCCACCCGGCGCCACCGGCTTGGGTGCCCGACTGCCGGTGCAACTGGCAATCAGCAGCGCCAACAGCCCGTAGACGGCAACTTTTCCGGCCTGTGCGAAGGTCATTCGGCCCCCCGTGCCTGCAGCAGCAATTCAGACAACTGATACACCGCCATGGCGTACATGGCACTGCGGTTGTAACGGGTAATGGCGTAGAAGTTGGACAAGCCCAGCCAGTATTCCGGGCCGTCGGCGCCGTCGAAACGGAACGCCGTCACCGGCATCTCCGCGCGCAGGGCGTCATGGCTGGACCAGCCCAACGTGCGCAGCTCACCCACGGTCTTGACCGGTTCAATACCCACGGTCAGACCTTGATCGACCTGCTCGCCACGCACCTGGGCGCGGCTGACCACCTGACCACCGGCGGTCCAGCCGTGCTGCTTGAAGTAGCTGGCCACGCTACCGATGGCGTCGGTGGGGTTGCTCCAGATATTGATCCGGCCATCACCGTCAAAGTCCACGGCATAGGCGCGGAAGCTGCTCGGCATAAATTGCGGCAGGCCCATGGCCCCAGCGTAGGAACCCTTGAGGGTCAAGGGGTCGGCCTGCTGCTCACGGGCCAACAGGAGAAACTCCTTGAGCTGCTGACGGAAGAACGGCGCCCGCGGCGGGTAATCAAAACCCAGGGTCGACAAGGCATCGATCACCCGATAGTTGCCGGTATTGCCGCCGTAGAAGGTCTCCACGCCAATGATCGCGACGATCACTTGGGCGGCCACGCCATATTCCTTCTCGGCGCGCGCCAGTGCCTCGGCGTTTTGTTGCCAGAACACCACGCCGCGGGCAATTCGCGCGTCGGTGATAAAGATCGGCCGGTAGTCTTTCCACGGTTTGACCTTCTCGGCCGGGCGCGAGATGGCATCGAGGATCGTCTGCTTGCGCTCGACCTGGGCAAATAAGCTGCTCAACTGCTCGCCGGCAAAGCCGTAGCCGTTGGTCATTTCGCCGATAAAGGCCGCCACCTCAGGCGAATTCTCATAATCACCGGCCACCGCCTGCGGCGCGCCAGCCATCAGGCCCAACGCCGCCAGCCAGCCGGCGTGGCGCGCGCTCCAGCGGCGCAATACGTGCATCGAGTTGTGCATCACATCATTCACTCTGATCAAACCTGTGCGATCCATTTGCGATGGGTGTGGATCGACATCAAGATGCCAAACCCGGTCATCA